>Ga0182743_1000445_pt1 | contig 52401 bp, 46 predicted proteins | sample eDN3rd30CKraftOP_FD_128522 | JGI IMG/M metagenome (GOLD analysis project Ga0182743, IMG submission 128522) | Enriched Organic Plus compost microbial communities from Emeryville, California, USA - eDNA 3rd pass 30_C Kraft OP (version 2) (version 2) ... | reverse complement strand
GCGCCGGAGCGCAAGGTTGTACGGGCATCGGCGCTTCCTGAGGTGCACCGTGGCCATGTCGCCCGCGGGCCTCGCGGCCATCCTGGCCGGATGGTACACCACCGAGGCAGGACGTCAGCCCTGAGTCGTATACGGGCTGTTGCGCACCAGCGATGCCGCATCATCGCACCCCGCCGGCCAGGTCGCGTTCACCCTGGGCCTGTTCGTGGCGGTCTATTTGATGGTGTTCGGTGCCGGTACGGCGTACGGGTTGCATCTGCTGGCGGAAGATCCGGCGGATTCCGCGCCTGCCCCGGAAGGCGGGGCGGGCCAGTCCAGCCAGGCGATGCGGCCGCTGTCCGCGGCGCAGGAAGGGGACGGCCATGGGAATTGATCTGCCCATCGTCTGGGCCGTCATCATCCTGTTCGCGGTGATGATGTATGTCGTGATGGATGGCTTCGATCTGGGCATCGGCCTGCTGTTTCCATTCGTCCGGGACCGGGGCGGCCGTGATGTCATGGTCAATACCGTGGCACCTGTATGGGACGGGAACGAGACCTGGCTCGTCCTGGGAGGCGCCGGCCTGTTTGCGGCGTTCCCCGCCGCCTATTCCATCGTGCTGGAGGCCTTGAGCGTGCCGATCGTGCTCATGCTCGTCGGCCTGGTGTTCCGGGGCGTGGCGTTCGAATTCCGCTTCAAGGCACCGGTGGCGGCGCGGGCACGCTGGGATATCGCCTTCTGTGGCGGTTCTGCCGTGGCGGCCTTTTTCCAGGGCATCATCCTGGAGGCGTTTCTCGATGGCCTGGCCGCGCCCGGGAAGGATGCCGGAGGCAGCGTGCCATGGCTGTCGCCCTTTCCGTTGTTCACCGGCCTGGGACTGCTGGTGGAATACGGCCTGCTGGGCGCGACGTGGCTGGTCATGAAGACCGAAGGCCGTCTGCAGATGCGGTTCGCCGGCATTTCCGGCCTGCTCTCATGGGCATTCCTCGGCGTCATCGCCATCGTCAGCGTATGGACGCCGTTTGCCCATCCGCGGATCGCGGATCGCTGGTTCAGCTATCCCAACCTGCTCTGGTTCGCTCCCGTACCGCTGCTGGTGGGTATTGCGCTCCGGCGGCTGCGGGTCTCGCTCGGACGGGCGCCTGGCGCCGGCCCGTTCCTGTGGACCTTGCTGCTGGTCTTTCTCGGCTACAGCGGCCTGGGCATCAGCCTCTGGCCCTTCGTCGTGCCGCCCGTCCTGACGATCCGGGATGCGGCCGGCCCGCCTCAGAGCCTGGGTTTCACCCTGGTCGGCGCGCTGCTCGTCATACCCGTGATCCTGACCTATACCGGCTGGTCGTATTGGGTATTCAGGGGCAAGGTCCGGGCCGGGGAGGGCTACCATTGAATGCGCTGGCGAACTGGCTGCGCCGTGTGGCGTGGCTGCTGGCACTGTGGAGCGGCGGTGTCATCGTCGTGGCCGGATCGGCATGGCTGCTGCGCGCGGCGGCATCCTGGGCGATGTAGCCCCCGGAAAGGGACAAGGGCTTACAGACCGTAATCTGTAAGCCCTTGCTTGTGTATGGCGCGGCTGGCAGGATTCGAACCCACGACCCCTTGGTTCGTAGCCAAGTACTCTATCCAACTGAGCTACAGCCGCTAAAGAAGCGAAATTATAACGTGCTTTTTGAAGCTTGTCACATCGCTTTTGGCGCTCTTTCGAGAGCCCTTTCCAGTCACCCCAGGCGGATCAGCCCGCCGTCGCCCGGCGGTACCAGCCATGCCTGGACTGGAAAGCGCGAAATCATACCACGGATCGCGTGAACCGGCATCTGAGAAAAGGCCGTGGACAGCGCATCGGCGGTCGTCGCATCGGATGCGAGCACGCTGACGCTGCGCCAGCGCGGCACCGCCCCGCCCGTGAGCGGGTCGAACAGGTGTGTGAAGTGTCCCGCGGCGTCCAGCGGCGTGCCGTAGCCGCCGGATGTGGCCAGGGCCCGGTCGCCCAGGTCGATGGACTCGAGCACGCGGGATGGTTCACGGGGATCGGCGATCCCGGCGCGCCAGGGGCGGCCGGGGGCGGGCATGCCCAGGCCGCGTGCCTCGCCCAGGTCGATCAGGGCGTGCTCCAGTCCGTTGGACCGCAGCAGTTCGGTCACCCGGTCGGTGATGTAGCCCTGGGCGATGCCGTTCAGGGTCAGCGCCATGCCCTGGCGTTCCAGCACGATGGCGTCTTCCTCGATGCGGATGGCGCGGTAGTCCACCTTGGCCAGCACGGCCCGCAGTGCATCGGGCTCGGGAGGCAGCACCCCGCCGCCGAGCGCGCGGGCGGCATACAGGTCCCACAGCACTTGCACGGAGGGGTCGAAATGGCCATCGGTCCGCTCGCTGAAGGCGACGGACTGGGACAGCAGGCGGCTCAGGTCTGGCGGGGGGGCGTCCAGGCGGCCCGCGCGATTCAGGCGTACCAGGGCGCTGTCCTCGATATACAGGCTGAAGATCCGCTCCAGGCGGTGGATTTCGGCGACGGCCATGCGCACCAGCCGTTCGGCGTGGGCGCGGTCGGGATGCAGCAGCTGCAGCTGCGCGTCGGCGCCCAGGGCGATGCCGTTCCAGACGACCGGTTCGGGCAGTGCGGCGGGATCGCGCAATGCGGCGCGCAGGCTGCCTGGTCCGGCCAGGGCGGCGCTGGCCGCCAGAATGCCGAGGAACCGCCGGCGGCGGGGAAGGTGAGGGGTGTTCATGATGGAGCTCCGACGGGTTCGCGGTCTGCGCTGGGCACGAGTTCGGGGGCGCGCAGGACGTAGTCCTCCGGCATGTCCTTGAAGCTGGTGATGCGCCCGCCGTAGCGTTCGGCGTAGGCGAGTGCGTCTTCCATCCGTGCGAAGGGCAGGGCGTCTGGCGCGCCCATGCTGCCGACCGCGCTGCTTTCTATCAGGTAATGGGCGTTGCGGGCGTCGATCCAGGCGTCGGCCGGCGGGTTGCCGTCCGGTCCCGCGCGGCCCATGTCCTGCACGTAGATGGCGAGGATGGCCTTGGGCTCTTCGGGCAGCAGGGTGTAGGCGAAGACCTCGCGGATGGTGGAAAACCAGACCGGGATGTCGCGGTCGCGCAGGAGGATCTGGCCCTTGGGGCCGATGTGTTCGTAAAGGTTCATGCCGCAATAGTGGCCGACGGCGTCATCGGTCATCGCCATGGGAGAGGGGGGGACGGACGAAGTGCCGCCGCCGTTGCCGCAGCCGGCAAGGGCGGCGGCCATCAGGGCGGCGCCGAGCAGGTGCGCCGCGGACCGCCGGGTGATGCTCTTCGTGCGCACGGCACTGCGCAATGCATTCATAACGACCTCCGGTTGAAGGCCAGGGCCGCCAGGCCGAGCGGGACGGCGATCCAGAGGATCTGGGCCAGCAGCAGGAATCCGGTGGACAGCGAGGCCTGGTCGCTCAGCCCGGCCATGCCGGCAAACATGGCGATGTTCTCGTGGCCGGTCAGGTTCAGCAGGCGATAGACATCGGTCGGATTGAACAGCAGGATGCCGTTCAGCAGCGGTGCCGTGATGATGCGGCCCTGGTCGGCCACCAGCACGCCCAGCAGCACCATGTCGTAGATCACCACCAGGAACAGCCAGACGCCGATGGCCACGCCCGCGGCCGTGGCGCGTTCCTGGACCAGGGCGCTGATCAGGTAGCCCAGCGACAGGAAGCTGGCGCCCAGCAGGATGCTGGCGGCGATCAGCAGGGCAAAGGGCGTCCAGGCCGCGAGGTCCAGTCCGCCATGCGCCAGCTGCAGCGCCAGCCCCGCGATGCCGTAGCCGGCGATCGTGGCCAACGCCAGGATGGCCAGGTGGCCGAGGAACTTGCCCGCCAGGACCTGGCGCCGCGCGATGGGGTAGCTGAGCAGCAGGGCCATGGTGCCGCGATCGATCTCGCCGACGATGGCGTCATAGGACAGCAGCATGGCGATCAGGGGGATCAGGAAGATCGACAGGCTGGACAGGCTGACGACCGTGACGGTCAGGGGGTCGACCTTGACGGTGCCGGTCGGCGCGCTGCCCAGGAAGCCCAGCGACAGGGCCAGCATGGCCAGCAGCGCGGTGATCGCCAGCACCCAGCGGTTGCGCAGGCCATCGCGGATTTCCTTGCGGATCAGGATCAGGGTCGGATTCATGCGTCCTCCCGGCGCAGGAACTGCGCGTACATTTCATCGAGTCCGGGATGTTCGAGTTCGATGTCGCGGATGTCGGGCATGGCCTGGGCATCGCGCAGCCGGCGCAGCTTGTCGGCTTCGGAGCAAGTCGATTCGATGCGGCCGGCGCCGATGCGCCGCCAGCCTTCGGGAACCTGGATGGGGTCGTCGTCCAGTGTCAGGCGGATCCGGACCGGCAGGTCGGCCTCGCGGCGCAGTTCGCCCAGGGTGCCGTCGGCGATCTTCTGGCCCTTGCACATGACGATGACGCGGTCGGCCAGCCCTTCGAGCTCGGCCAGTGCGTGGGTGGACAACAGGATGGCGGCCCCTGCGTCGCGCAGTTCGCGGACGATGTCGTAGAACAGCAGCCGGGAAGCCGGGTCCAGGCCGGTCGTGGGTTCGTCCAGCAGCAGCACCCGGGGCGAGCCGAGCAGGGCCTGGGCGAGTGCCAGGCGCTGACGCATGCCCTTGGAATAGCCGCCGACCCGGCGCCGGGCGGCTTCGGCGATGCCCACGCGAGAGAGCAGGGCGGTGTTGCCGTTCGTGGACAGGCCTTTCAGGCGGGCGTAGAAGGCCAGAGTCTCGATGCCCGTCAGCGACGGGTGCAGGGCCACGGTTTCCGGCAGGTAGCCGATGTGGCGCCGGGCGCGGGCGGCGGCCGGCGTGCCGGCGGTCTCTCCCAGCACGCGCACCGAACCGGTTTCCGGGCGGATCAGGCCCAGGATCAGCTTGATCAGGGTGCTCTTGCCGGCGCCGTTGTGGCCGGCCAGGATGACGCATTCGCCTGGCTCGATGAACAGGCTGACGTTGTCCACGGCCCGCATCGCGGCGTAGCGTTTGGTGACGGATCGCAGTTCGATCGGGGGCGCTGTGACGGTCATGGCAGGGCCTCGAATTTTTTCAGGGTCGGCGTGGCCGGAATCCCCATGAGCGGGGCGCTGTCGATCACGCCGCCGGGCAGGATCGCGGGGAATTGGGACTGGGCCCAGCGAACGATGGAGACGGCCGGGCTGTTGAGCAGCAGCCGCGCGTTGGGTGCTCGCCAGACGACCTGGTCGATCAGGCCGTTGGGGCGGTAGGCGGTATCTGCAATGCCGTTGCCGTCCAGGTCGAAGGCGGACAGGTCGGACCAGTAGTTGCCTCGCCCGGCCTGCGACCATTCGAGATAGCGGGTGCCGACGTACTTCACCTGGTTCTGGTTGCCGACGAAGGCGTTGCCGTGGATGCGGTTGCCTTCGGAACCGGTGTAGTGGACGCCGATGCCGCAGTCCTGGAAATGGTTGTCGGCCAGCTCGTTCATGTTGGCGTTGTAGACGAACACGCACTTTTCGGCCCGCACGATGACGTTGCCGTCGACGATGGAGTCGTCCGTGGCGTTCAGCATCAGGCCCTGGTGCGTGCTGTCGACGGCGATGTTGTCGCGCACGGTCAGGCGGCGGGAGAACATGATGGCGTAGCCGATCTCGTTGCCGCGCGATACATTGCCGCTGACCTCGCTGTCGTTGGTGTACATGTAGTGCACCGCATAGCGCAGGTTGTGGAAGACGTTGCCGCTGAATACGTTTTCGCGGCTGTTGTTGGAGAAGATCCCGTCGCGGCCTTCGGAAATGTCGTTGTCCAGCACCTTGGAGCCGGGTGCGTTCCAGACGGTCACGCCATTGCCGCGCTCGTTCACGCGCAGCCCGGTGTTGCCGACGATGCGGTTGCGTTCCACCAGGGCATCGCGCGCACCCCAGAGATAGACGCCGACGGAATTGTCGATGATGTCGTTTTCCGCGACGCGGGCGCGGGTGGCGGTCTTGTCGAGAAAGATGCCCGCGTCCATGTCGGGCAGGCTCAGGCCCGAGTGGCGGACGGTCAGGTGGCGCAGGGCGACGTCCTCGGCCTTGACCCAGATGGTGCGGCCCGTGCGCTCGCCCAGGATGCGGGCGCCGCGGTCGGGCGGCCCCTGAAGGGTCAGGGGCTTGTCGATGACCAGGTTGCCGGGATAGTCGCCCGGCGCCAGGTTCAGGACGTCGCCCGGCGCCGCCGCCGCGATCGCGGCCCGCAGGTCGGAACCCGCAGGCACGTCGATCACGGCGGCGCGCACCGCCCCGTGGGCGGCGATCAGGATCGCCAGCCCTGCGGCAAAAGAGATCGGGGCGGTCGGACGACGCATGGACATCAGGCCTTCTTGGGCTTGACGTACATCTGGCCGGACATTTCCATGTGCAGCGCGTGGCAGAACCACTGGCAGTAGTACCAGTGCACGCCCGGACGCGAAGCCGTGAAGGTGACCGAAGAGGTCGCCTGCGGCCCGATTTCCATGGCGATGCCGTAGCCGGTCAGCGTGAAGCCGTGGGTCAGGTCCTCGATGCGCTCCATGTTGGTGACCACGACGGTGACTTCGTCGCCTTCGTTGACTTCGAAGCTGGGCAGGCTGAACACCGGCGCCACGGCCACCATGTAGACCCGCACCTTGTTGCCGTCGCGGATCACGTTCGCGGCGGATTCCAGGGTGACGCCGTCCTTGGCGGCCATCTGGCGGACGTCCTCCCAGATCGGGTCGTTGCGGTCCCAGATGTGCTTGGGGCGGACCTTGGAGCGGTGCACCAGCAGCATGTCGTGCGGTTCCGCGAAGCTGGGGCCGTCGTGCACCAGCTTCATTTCGTCGCCGGAGATGTCGATCAGCTGGTCGTTTTCCGGCTTCAGGGGGCCGACATTCAGGAAACGGTCCTTCGAGAACTTGTTCAGCGACACCAGCCACTTGCCGTCCGCTTCCTTGGTTTCACCCATCGTGGTGTGGTTGTGGCCGGGCTGGTAGTGCACGTCGAGCTTCTGGATGATCGGATCGACCTTCTCGCCCTTGTAGGCCTGCTTGGCCTTCTCGATGTTCCACTTGCACATCTGGCTGTCGATGAACAGCGTGGTGTAGGCGTTGCCGCGGCCGTCGAAGGCCGTGTGCAGGGGGCCCAGGCCCAGCTGCGGTTCGGCCACGACCACGTCGCGTTCCTTGATCTTGTCATCGAACAGGTCGTCGAGCTTGCGCACGTCGATCACCGTGACGGTGGGCGAGAGCTTGCCATTGAAGACCACGTGGATGCCGTCGGGCGCGGCGTTGCAGCCGTGCGGCGAATTGGGCACCGGGATGTAGCGCGTGTACTTGGAGCCCTTGCGTCCGTCGATGACGGGCACGCCGTTCATTTCCTTGTAGTCGCCGTTCTTGACGGCTTCCTCGATGCGCTTGATGTTGAACACCACCGCCCAGTCCTGCTCGTTGGCGGACATCTCGGTGACGGACAGCCCCTTTTCGGAGTTGTAGCAGGTGGCAAAGGAGTACTTGCCCTGGTAGTCGGCGTCGCCGTTGTCCAGGTTGCCGTCCACCAGCACCTGCCAGGCCACCTTCATGGTTTCGCCGTCCACGGCGGTGTAGATGGCCCAGAAGTTCTTCTTCGGGTCGTCCATCACGGAACCGTCGTTGGGCAGCGGAACGATGTGCTCGCCGTTGCAGAAGACGTAGCCGGTCTTCGGATAGCGCTGCGGACGCAGGCCGTGGATACCGTCGGCGTTGGGGATCTCGACGATCTTGTCGGTCTTCATCACGTCGCAGCGGATGCGGGCCACGCGGGTGTTGGCCTTGTCGTTGATGAAGATGTAGCGCCCGTCATAGGTGTTGTCCGTGAAGGACATGTGCGGGTGGTGCGCGTCGCCGTTGGGCAGCACCGGCATGTTGTTGTCTTCGAGGAACTTGCGCGTTTCGGGCGTCAGGCCTTCGTTCAGGATCCGGCGGCTTTCGTTGGTGCGGCCCCATCCCGTGGCGCTGCACATGTTGAAGACCGGGATGCGCATCAGTTCGCGCATGGACGGCAGGCCCAGGATACGCACTTCGCCCGACTGGCCGCCGGAGTTGAAGGCGTAGTATTCGTCCAGTTCACCGGGGGCGACCTCGACGCTTTGATGGCCTTTCTTCTTGTCGTCCTTGGCATTGGCCGTCAGGTGGGTTGCGCCGACGGCGGCGGCCCCCGTCAGTGCGGCAGTGCCGAGGAATCCCCGCCGGCTCAGGCCGGATTTGTCGCTGGTGTGGTCGGACATGGTGTTCTCCCAAGGGTTGTATGCATAGCGCGCCGGCTTACCGGCCGGTGTGTATCGCTATGGGTTCGACGAAACTGGTTGCGGTTCGGCAGACGGATCGCGCGGCCGCACGGTCGGCTTGCGGCTGGCGACGACCTCGCCGGGGATGCCGGCGTCGGGCGGCGGCGCCTTGTGGCGCTTGAGCTTGGCGTTCTTCTGGATCAGGTGCGGGCAGCGCTTCTCGTTGTTGTAGAGTTGCTGGCAGTTCAGGCACTGGATGCACTCGTTCGGGTTGATGTCGCCTTCCGGATTGATCGCCTGCACCGGGCAGTCCACGGCGCACAATTGGCAGGGGTTGCCGCAGGTCTTGTAGCGGCGCAGCCAGTCGAAGATCCGCAGCCGCGCGGGAATCGCCAGGGCTGCGCCCAGCGGGCACAGGTAGCGGCAGTAGAAGCGTTCGATGAACAGGCCTGCCAGCAGCAGCACGACGGCGAAGACGACGAACGGCCAGTCGCGCACGAACTTGAGGATGATCGCGGTCTTGAAAGGCTCGACTTCCGCGAATTTTTCCGCCGTGCCCAGCTCGTACAGCGAGATGCCGAACAGGATCAGGAAAATGATGTATTTCAGGCCGGCCAGGCGGGTGTTCAGGCCGTGGGGCACCTTGATCTGGGGCACATGCAGCTTCTGTGCGACCTGGCTGGTGAGTTCCTGCAAGGCGCCGAAGGGGCACAGCCAGCCGCAGAACGCGCCGCGGTTCCAGAAGATCAGTGACATCGCCGTGGCGATCCACAGGATGAACACGATCGGATCCATCAGGAAGTATTCCCAGCTGAAGTCCGTGCGCAGCGATGTGGTGAAGGTGAGCACGTTCACGACCGAGAGCTGTGCCTGGGCGTACCAGCCGATCCAGAACAGCGTGAAGAGCAGGAACACCGTGCGGAACCGCTTGTAGAAGACTTCGTGCTTGACGATCTGGTTCTGGAAGAAGAACACCGCGATCAGGGTCAGCAGCGCGATCGAGATGATGGCGATCTGCACGGTCTTGGCGATCCAGATCTGCTTCCACAGCGCGGGGGCGGCCTCGTCGCCGTCGGTGTCCGCGATCTGCGAGTCCGCCACCGGCGGCGTGCCGGCCGTGCCGTCGCCGCTCTGCGTGCCGGCCTGCGCGGCCTGGGTATCGACCTTGGTGTAGGTGCGGGGCAGGTCGTAGTTCAGCACGAATGCGGTGAAAGCCTTTTCCTTCACGCTGATCACGCGTTGCACGGTCAGCTGCAGGCGCCACGGTTCGACCGGATCGAAGACGGCGTCCGTCGGGACGGTGAACAGCGCCACTTCACGGAAGCCGGGTGCGCCGGCGGCCATCAGGTCGGCCAGGCGCTGGTGGTCCAGGTCGGTGAAGCGGAAGCTGTTTTCGTTCTGGATGACCTCGATGCGGTCGAACACACCGCCGCGCACATAGCCCGATCCCTTGAAGGAATAGCCGTTGCCGGCGATCAGGATGGCCTGCTGGCCCGGTGCGAGACGGTCGCGCAGGTAGCCGTACTCGGCATCGCCCAGCAGGCTGCGGCCGATCGACGGCACGCTGACCAGGGCGGCGTACAGGTCGATGAAGGTGTCCTCGGGGGCGCCGGGCTCGGGGTGGTCGATGGCACCCTGGCGGCCGGTCGCCTCGAAGGCCTTGTTGACATCGGCCACGGTCAGGCGCAGGTGGCCGACGGCGCCCGATTTCAGCAGCGCGTCCCAGGATTCCGTGCTCTCCTGGGCCATGTCGACGACACGGTGCTCGGCGGTGGCGGCCTGGGCCTGGCCTTCCCGGCCGATGCCGTAGTGGCGTGCCACGGAAAGCACCGAGCGGGTCAGGCTGTCGCCGACGACCATCAGGGTGACGGTGGCGCCGCTGATGATGTCCACGGGCGGTGGCGCGCCGGGCCGGGGCGGCTCCTGGACGTAGTTCTTGCCGATGTAGCCGTCGATGAAGGCCTGGACCTTGGCTTCGGGGATGCCGATGAGCACGATGGGTTCGTGGTGCTCGACCAGCTTGGCGCCGACGATCTGGCCGTCCAGCGACAGGCCGACGACGATGTCGATCGGTTTGCTGGAATAGCCCCGGGTGTTGACGATGTCGGTGGTCAGGTAGACGTAGCCGACCATCCGGTCGCCCGTGTAGGCGCGGGCGACTGCGGGCTTGCCTTCCGGGGGGCCGATGCGGTCGGCACCGGGGAAGATGTCGCCGGGCCGGAGGTTCTTCAGGAATGCGCCCAGCCGGGGGCCTGCGCCGACGGGGGTGCCGCCCTGGCCGAATTTGAAGGCCTGCTGCGCGCCGCCCCCCTGGGGCGCGGAAGCGGCCCCGGCCGGCGGGGCGATCAGACAGGACCACAGCAGGAGCAGGGCGGCGATCCCGAACAGGCTGAAGGATCGTGACTGTCGATGTGTGGCGAAGCGGCGCATGAAGAGGGCTGGACTGGTGACTGGAAGATGTCACCATCCTAGCCGTAGGGGTTAACCTGGGTCTTGCGCCGGATCAAGAAAGCCTTAAAAGCGACTGAACGTGATTTTGCCGGGAAATGGCCTGGGCCATGTCATGGAACGGGGACGCGCCCAAAAGGGTCGCGGACCGGGGCGAGCAGGGCAGCCCATGCGTGGCGGCGCTTGGGTTGCACCGCTGCTGCTCATGGGGTTGTACCCTGGTTCAGCGCGGCTTTTTCGCGCCCGGCGCCCGGCTGACGGCCGGATGGCCCGGCACGAAGAAGCGCAGCGGCTTCGCGGCCCATTCGCCCGCATAGTCCACGCCGATGCGCGGGCTGGCGGCGATGGCGGCGGGGCCGGGCGCGTCGTCCTGCGCGAGCCACAGCGTGTCTCCGCAGAGGTCGATGCCGTAATGATCTCGGGTCACGCCCATGGCGCGGCACAGGCGGCCCGGGCCGCTGGTGGATGCGTCCAGGCCCCGGACGGGCGCCAGTGCCCGCAGCAGCACGGCCGTGCCGCTGCCTTCGGGCCCCGTGACGACGTTCATGCAGTGGTGCATGCCGTAGATTAGGTAGACGTAGGCGTGGCCGGGCGGCCCGAACATGGCCCGGGTCCGGGCCGTTCGTCCGCGCGATGTATGGGCAGCCAGGTCGCCGGGCCCCAGGTAGGCCTCGACTTCGACGATGCGCCCCATCCTGAGGCCGTCCGGTGCGTCGTGCACCAGCAGACGGCCCAGCAGGTCGCGGGCAACGGTTTCGGCGGGGCGATCGTAGAAGGCGCGGTCGAGCCGCCGGCACTCGCCCTGGATCGGGTCGGCGGGCGTGATCAGACGGGAGATGCCGGATGCCATGGGCTCAATCCCGGCCCGCCGCGGCCCACAGCCGGTCAAGCAGCGCGTGTCGGCCGGCCGGGGGCAGGAACGACGCCTTCAGGCTGTTTGCCGCCAGCGTCACGAGTTCGTCGCGGGACAGGTCCAGGGCTTCGGCGCTGGCGATGTAGTTGTCCAGCACATAGCCGCCGAAATAGGCCGGATCGTCGGAATTCAGCGTGACCAGGGCCCCGGCCCGCAGCAGCCGGGCCAGGTTGTGTTCGCGCAGGTCGTGCACCACGCCCAGCTTCAGGTTCGACAGGGGACAGACCGTCAGGGGCACCTGACGGCGGATGATCTCCTGCAGCAGCGCGGGGTCTTCGCTGCTGCGCACCCCGTGGTCGATGCGGGCGACTTTCAGCGTATCCAGGGCGCCGCGCACGTACTCGGGCGGGCCTTCTTCTCCGGCGTGGGCGACCAGGCGGAAGCCCAGCTGGGCGCAGCGCGCATAGATCCGGGCGAATTTTTCCGGCGGATTGCCGCGCTCGGACGAGTCCAGACCTATGCCGATCCACAGGTCGGCATAGGTCTCGCGCAGCGGCAGGGCGGCTTCCAGGGTGGCGAAAGCGTCGTCCTCGGACAGGTGGCGCAGGAAACTGAGCAGCAGGCAGCTGCTCATGCCCAGGGTGTCGCGGGCCTCGCGCAGGGCGCGCGCCAGCCCGGCGAACACCGTGTCCAGCGCGATGCCGCGCGCCGTGTGGGTCTGGGGGTCGAACATGATTTCGGCGTGGACGACTCCGTCCGCATGGGCACGGCGCAGGTAGGCGGCGGCCAGGTCGTAGAAATCCTGTTCGGTCACCAGGACGCCTGCGCCTGCGTAATACAGGTCCAGGAAGGATTGCAGGTCGGTGAAGCGGTAGGCGTCCCGGACGGCCTGGACGTCTGCATAGGGCAGGGTGATGCCGTTGCGCCGGGACAGTTCGAACATCAGTTCGGGTTCGAGCGTGCCTTCGATGTGCAGGTGCAGTTCGGCCTTGGGCAGGGCGCGCAGCCAGTCGCGCCATTCATGTTCGGAAGAGGCAGCCATGGGATTTCCAGTGGGGCTAGGCAGGCTCCCATTATAGGCAGGGGAGGAATGCCCGGCCTTCAGACGTGCGGGCCGCGCCAGGCGGCCCAGGCGAGCGCCAGCCAGGACAGGATCATCATCAGCCCGCCGATCGGCGTGATGGCGCCCAGGGCGCGCACGTCCGTCAGCACCAGCGCATACAGGCTGCCGCTGAAGACGGCCAGCCCGGCCAGCATCAGCCCGCCTGCCCAGGCCGCGGGGCCGGTCGCCAGGTGCGGCCAGAGGGCTGCCACCAGCAGCAGCCCGGCGCCATGGATCAACTGGTAGTGGGCGGCCGTGCGCCAGATGTCGAGCAGGTCCGGGGCCACCAGGCGTTTCAGCCCATGCGCACCGAAGGCGCCGGCTGCCACGCCCAGCGCCAGGATCAGGGCGCCGCACAGGATCAGGGAACGGGGATTCACGTCGAGCCTCCGTGATGAGCGACGGATCGATTGTATCCGCGCCGTATCCGCGCCGTATCCGCGCGGCCTGTCCGCCGCCGGGAATCGCGGGTAGACTGGGACTGTGCTCGTGTCCGGGAGGACAGCGGAAATGGATCGCGTATACATGGCGCAATCGGTGCCTGTGGCCGAAAACCAGGTGCCGGACCTGCCCGATTGCAATCTGTACCTGATGGACGAAGCCCTGGTCGAAGGGGTGCGCCGCGAAGGCGCCGGCAGCCGGGAAGCCGGGCTCGAAACCTGGGGCGCCCGGCTGGGCCGCGCCGATCTGGCGCGCCTGGCGGCCGAAATCAACCGCCAGGGTCCGGTGCTGCGGTCGTTCGATCGCCGGGGCATGCGCATCGACGTGGTGGAATTCCATCCCGGGTGGTCCGAATTCCTGTCGCTGGCCTTCGCCCAGGGCATGCACGGCGGCGCCTGGACCGAGCCGGGGCAGGGTGCCCAGGTCGCCCGCGCGGCGCACTATCTGATGCATGGCCAGGTCGAAGCCGGTTCCCTGTGCCCGGTCACCATGACCAGCGCCGCGATCCCCCTGCTGATGCGCGAGCCCTGGTTCCACGAGATCCGGCCGCTGCTGGCCAGCCGCGAATACGACGACCGCGACGGCCCCCTGACCGGGAAGCGTTCCATGATGGTCGGCATGGGCATGACCGAGCGGCAGGGCGGATCGGACCTGCGCGCCAACCTGAGCCGCGCCGAGCCGCAAGGCAAGGGCTGGTTCCGGCTGACGGGCCACAAATGGTTTTTTTCCTCCCCCATGTCGGATGCGCACCTGGTGCTGGCGCGCGACGGCGACGGCCATTCCTGCTTCTATCTGCCGCGCTGGCTGGATGAAGGGCGCCGCAATCCGGTGCGGATCCTGCGGCTCAAGGACAAGCTGGGCAACCGCTCCAACGCCAGCGCCGAGGTCGAGTTCGAAGACGCGCTGGCGCGCCGGATCGGCGAACCCGGCCGAGGCATCGCCACACTGGTCGAAATGGCGTCCTACACGCGCCTGGACTGCGTGCTGGGCAGCACGGCCCTGATGCGCCAGGCGCTGGTCCAGGGTGTCCACCACGCCCGCCACCGGCGGGCCTTCGGCCGCCTGCTGATCGATCAGCCGTTGATGCGGCAGGTGCTGGCGGACCTGGCCCTGGAAAGCGAGGCGGCCACGGTCCTGGCGCTGCGGCTGGCGGGCGCCTTCGACCGTGCCGGGCAGCCGGCCGAACAGGCGCTGCGCCGGCTGCTGACGCCGGCGGCGAAATTCTGGATCTGCAAACGGGCCATCGACGTGACCGCCGAATGCATGGAAGTCTGGGGCGGCAACGGCTATGTCGAAGACGGCCCCATGGCCCGGCTGTACCGCGAGGCGCCCGTCAATTCCATCTGGGAAGGTTCGGGCAACGTCATGTGCCTCGATGTGCTGCGGGCCGCGCGCCAGGAACCGCAACCCGTTGCCCAGACGGTGGACGGGCTGGCCCGCGCCCATCCGGGCGAGCCGGCCCTGAGGGCGGCGGCAGACCGGCTGCTGTCGGCCCTGGCGCTCGATGCGGATGGCCAGCAGGCGATGGCCCGGATGGTGGCGCGGGATCTGGTCCTGCTGGTTCAGGCGGACCTGTTGCTGCGGCATGCGCCGGATTGGCTGTCGCGGGCCTTCGTGGACAGCCGCCTGGGTACCCCGGGCGGGGATGCGTTCGGCGCCCGGCCCGTGGCGCTCGCCTCGGATGCCTTGCTGCAGCGCGCCTGGCCCGGATAGGCCGAGGCGGCATCCGAAGATGTCCCGGGCGACGCGGGCGCCTGCGGCGCGCTCCCCATTACAATGGCCGGAAACAGCCGCGCATTCCGCAGCGGCCCTTCCCGTTTGTTCCATGCCGATTTCCGTTCGCCCCGCGTTCCATCCGGTCCGGTGCGCCATGCTGGCGCTGCTGTCTGTCACGCTGCTCCTGGCGCTGCCCATGTCTGCGGCGGCGTCCGGCACCTACTCTCTGTCCGGCCGGGTCGTGGATGTGTCCGACGGCGACACGCTGACGCTGCTGGCGGGGCGGGGCCGCCACCGGGTCCGCCTGGCAAGCATCGATGCCCCGGAAACCGGTCATGGCCGCCAGCGGCCCGGCCAGCCCTTCGGTCAGGCGGCGCGCAAGGCCCTGGCCGATCTGGTGGCCGGCAGGACGCTGACGCTGAATTGCTTCGAGCAGGACCGCTACGGGCGCGACGTCTGCGACGTGCCGCTGCCCGATGGCCAGACAGCCAACCGTGTGATGGTCGAACATGGCCTGGCCTGGGCCAACCGGCAGGGTGGCGGGAAATACCTGCGGGACGGTGCAATTGCGGGGCTGGAGCGCCGTGCGCGCGACCAGCGCCTGGGCCTGTGGCGCCAGGCCGGCGCCGTTGCGCCCTGGGACTGGCGCTGGCAATGCTGGGACGCGCTTGAAAACGGCCGATCGACCTCCATCTGCTGATCATGGCACTCAAAGTATTCGATCTCTCGTGCGAGCACGACCATGTCTTCGAAGGCTGGTTCTCGTCTCTGGACAGCTATCAGGACCAGCTCTCCCGTGGACTGGTGCGCTGCCCCGTCTGTCACAGCGACCAGATCACGCGCCGGGTCTCGGCGCCGCATCTGAACGTCAGCCATTTGCGCGCCGGATCGGCACCGCGCACGGCGCCGTCCGCCCCGGCCGGCACCGACGTCGCGGCCCGGGCGGCCGTCGCGGCGCCGTCCGGCGACCAGATGGCCCGCCTGCAGGCCGAGGTCCTGCGCCAGATCCGCCGCATCGTGCGCCAGACCGACGACGTGGGCGCGCGCTTTGCCGACGAGGCCCGTCGCATGCACAGCGGCGAGATCGAGGAGCGCCCCATCCGCGGCACGGCCTCGGTCGAGGAATGCCGTGAACTGGTCGAGGAAGGCATTTCCATCATGCCGATTCCGGACATCCTGGACGACGACCGGCTGCAGTAGGCGCCGTGCGCCCGTGCATGGGAAATCAGCGGTCGGAAATGAAAAAGACCGGGCAGGGCCCGGTCTTTTTTTCGCATGCGCGCTGGAAGATCACATCACCCGGCTGCGGTATTCGTTGGTGCGGGTATCGATCTCGATCTTGTCGCCGATGTTGCAGAACAGCGGCACGGCCAGTTCGAAGCCGGTGTTGATCTTGGCGGGCTTGAGCACCTTGCCGGACGTGTCGCCCTTGACGGCGGGCTCGGTGTAGGTGATCTCGCGCACGATGATGGTGGGCAGTTCCACCGAGATCGCGCGGCCGTCGTAGAACACGACTTCGACCGCCATGCCTTCTTCCAGGTAGTTCAGCGCGTCGCCCATGCTGTCGGCTTCGACTTCGTGCTGGTTGTATTCCTCGTCCATGAAGACGTACATCGGGTCGGCGAAGTAGGAATAGGTGCATTCCTTGTTCTCGAGCATCACCTGCTCGAACTTTTCGTCGGCCTTGTAGACGGATTCGCTGGCGCTGCCGGTGAGCAGGTTCTTGAACTTGAGCTTGACGACAGCGGCGTTGCGGCCTGACTTGTTGTATTCCGCCTTCTGGACGACGAGAGGGTCGTTGCCGACCATGACGACGTTGCCAACGCGCAGTTCCTGTGCGATTTTCATGGGAAAAACTCCGGGGATGTGTGCCCCGTGCCAAAACGCATTCCGAGGCAAAGCTGAAAAAAGTTAACTGTGCATTCTAGCGCGTTTGGCGGTGTCGCAGGCAAAAATCCAGTAAATCTTGACCCAGATCGGGTTGATTGGCCAGTTCCGCGCACCAGGCACGGCTGCGCGTTCGCCAATCGGTCCAGGCCGGTTCCCGCAGCGCGGCCGGCAGCGTCCGGGCCACGGCCTCGTCGTCGGACCGGTTCCAGGCGCGGATCAGCGCAGCGGCCGGGGCAGGCCACCGGGCCCGGTCCAGCCAGGCTTCCAGTTTGTCGAGGTGGGCATCCTGCGCCTGGCGGTAGATCTGCCAGACCAGGGGTTCGCCTGCCCAGAGCGCCCTGACCAGGGAATCCTCGCCGCGCACGAAATTCAAATCGCAGCACCACAGCAGTTCGTCGAAACGTGCCTGGGGCACGAATGGAATGGTTACCACGCGCAGGCTGCCCCGGTCGCGCAGCGCGGCGGCGGGGCGGCCGCCCGGGACCAGCAGCCAGACGGGCCGGTCCAGTTCGGCCAGCGCCGTCTGCAGGCCCGCCAGCGGTGCGTCGGGATAGCAGAACAGTAGTGCGCACAGGGCGTCGCCCGGCGGCGCGGACGGCAGGCCGGTCAGGGACTGCAGCCGCTGGCCGCGGGCCTGTGCCTGTTCGGCGTCGCGGTGCGCCAGCAGGCCCGGTTCGCGCAGCAGCCCGCCGGTGGCCGGCGTGAAGCCGGGAAAGAAAAAGAACTTGGGCACGCCGTTTGCCTGGAGCGAGGGCAGGCCATGGCAGCCTTCCACCCAGGATTCGGCGCTGAGGTATTCCAGGTTGATCCACAGGCAGTCCTGCCCGGTCATGGCGTCCTGGTAGGCCGGCGGCAGGGCGCAGGCGAAAGCCTCGACGACCACGCCGCCGCGGGGCGGGGCGGCGCGTTCCGCCCCGCGCCAGGTGCCGACCCGTACGCCGTCCAGCGTCTGTTCTTGCGCGCCGGCATCCAGCGCCGGCACCAGCCGCGCCAGGATGCCGGGCTGGTCGATCCACAGGCGCACCGGCTGACCCAGTGCCGCCAGCCGCCGCGCCAGCCGCCAGCACACGCCCGCATCGCCGAAATTGTCGACGACGCGGCAGAACAGGTCGAAGGACAGCGCATTCATCGGGCTGGGGCCGGGCACGGGTCAGTCCCTGCGGACCGGCCCGTGCCCGGCGAATGCGAGCCGCATGCGAGCGGCGGGGTGAAGGAATGCCACGCCCGGTCCGATGCTAGTGGAACTGGACGGGTTCCGGATCGATTTCTTCGGGCAGCTCGGGATGCTGCATGTCGCCCAGCATGTTGGGAAAGTAGGGTGTGCCGCAGTCTTCGCAGAATTCCATGGGCTGCAGCCCGGGCAGGCGGCGGATGTCCTGGATGCCGCATTCGCGCAGCAGGGCGGCGATCGTGTCCCAGGTGTCCACCTGGCCTTCGGCATCCGGTTCGGGCTGGGATTCCTCGCGGCTGAGCGCGGGCCAGACGCAGCCGTAGATCACGTCGTTGCTCTGGCGGGTGCAGAAACCGATGCGGTATTCCTCGACCGACTGTTCACCGCAGGCGACCAGCGCCGCCCGCAGGTCGGTGCCCGGGATCTGGGCGGCTGTCTGCAGCCAGGTGGCTGCTGCCTTGAGAGTGAGGGGGCGGATGCCCTGGTCGGCCTGGCGGGTGCTGGTGTAATAGGCCTCGGGGCGCAGATATTCCAGCTGGCAGCCGGTGAAGGCGGCTTCGAGGATGCGCGCGCAACCCTCGGCCCAGCGCCGGCTGACGTCGTCCTGGGCGGGGGCTTCGGCGGGCAGGGGAGATTGCCACTGGAACACGGGCTCGCCGCGCGGAACCACCACCGCGCCGACCAGGAAGAAGACGTCGGCCAGCAGGTCTTCGGGGGCGTCGGCGTCGCGCAGGACGGGACCTTCGCGGCGCAACCCCAGGGCGCGCATCGCCAGCGCCTGGGTCCAGGCGCGTGTTTCCTGGAACGATTGCGGCAGGCGGTCGAAGCGAACCAGCGAAGGCAGCATGGCGATCCGCGCCCGGGGATTCAGCACGGCTTCGGCCAGCAGGGATTCGAGCGCCTGCGCCTGGGCCGCGTTCAATTGGCCGGACGGCAGCCGGTAGCGGGTCCAGGCCAGGACCGGCGCCGAAATCAGCAGCGTGTCGCAGTCCTGGCCGTCCGGCCCCGGCATCAGCGATTCGGAGCGGGCCTCGGCCAGTTCGACGAGCAGTTCATAGGCCGCCGAGCGCTGTTCCAGCAGGACGTCCAGGGCGGATTCCACGGCGCGGCCGTGCCGGGCGCCCAGGGCCTTGTCCAGGGCTTCGCCCAGGCAGCCTTCCCAGTAGATGTCTTCCAGGTGGCTGCCGGAGCGCGACAGGGCTTCGGCCAGGGAGATCAGTGTCTGCGATGTGCGCGACAGGGAGGAGGAACGGGAACGAGGGGGCATGGTGTACCGGTGAACAGGGCAGACCTTAGTGTACCGCGTGCAGTGGTCGCCCCCGGCGGAGCCGGGGCATGAAAAACCCCGGGCCGGGGCCCGGGGTGGCAGGTGCCGTGCGCGAAGCCCGCCGGAACCGCCGAGACGGCCCGGACGCTTCGCAGGCGGATCAGGCTTCGACCGTGCTGGCCACCGCCGTGAAGTCCTCGATCTGGTCGAAGTTCATGTAGCGGTAGATCCGGTCGCCGTCCTTGGCGAGGACGCCCATGTCGGTCAGGTATTCCTCGCGCGTGGGGATGCGGCCCAGTCGCGAGCAGATCGCGGCCAGTTCCGCCGAACCCAGGAACACGTTGGAGTTCTTGCCCAGGCGGTTGGGGAAGTTGCGGGTGCTGGTGGAGAACACCGTGGCGCCTTCGCGCACCTGGGCCTGGTTGCCCATGCACAGCGAGCAGCCGGGCATTTCCATGCGCGCCCCGGCCGTGCCGAAGGTGCCGTAGTGGCCTTCCTTCGTGAGCTCGCTGGCGTCCATCTTGGTGGGCGGGGCGACCCAGAGCTTCGAGGGCAGGTCGCGCTTGCCTTCCAGCAGCTTGGCGGCTGCGCGGAAGTGGCCGATGTTGGTCATGCAGCTGCCGATGAAGACTTCGTCAATGGCCGTGCCGGCCACGTCGGACAGGGTCTTGACGTCGTCCGGGTCGTTCGGGCAGGCGACGATGGGCTCCTTGATGTCGGCCAGGTCGATCTCGATCACGGCCGCGTATTCGGCGTCGGCGTCGGGTTCGACCAGCTGCGGGTTCGCCAGCCAGGCCTCCATGTTCTTGATGCGGCGCGCCAGCGTGCGGGCATCCTGGTAGCCGTTGGCGATCATCCACTTGAGCAGCGTGATGTTGCTGTTCAGGTATTCGATGATCGGCTCTTTGTTCAGCCGCACCGTGCAGGCGGCGGCGGAGCGCTCGGCCGAAGCGTCGGACAGTTCGAAGGCCTGTTCGATCTTGAGGTTGGGCAGGCCTTCGATTTCGAGGATGCGACCGGAGAAGATGTTCTTCTTGCCCTTTTTCTCGACAGTGAGCAGGCCTTGCTTGATCGCGTACAGGGGGATCGCGTTGACCAGGTCGCGCAGCGTCACGCCGGGCTGCATTTCACCCTTGAAGCGCACCAGCACGGATTCGGGCATGTCCAGCGGCATGACGCCGGTGGCCGCGGCGAAGGCGACCAGGCCGGAGCCGGCCGGGAAGCTGATGCCGATGGGGAAGCGGGTGTGCGAGTCGCCGCCGGTGCCCACGGTGTCGGGCAGCAGCATGCGGTTCAGCCACGAGTGGATGATGCCGTCGCCCGGGCGCAGCGCCACGCCGCCGCGCGTGCTGATGAAGGCGGGCAGTTCGTGATGGGTCTTGACGTCCACGGGCTTGGGATAGGCCGCGGTGTGGCAGAAGGACTGCATCACCAGGTCGGCCGAGAAGCCCACGCAGGCCAGATCCTTCAGCTCGTCGCGGGTCATGGGGCCGGTGGTGTCCTGGCTGCCGACCGAGGTCATGCGCGGTTCGCAGTAGGTGCCCGGGCGCACGCCCTTGCCTTCCGGCAGGCCGCAGGCGCGGCCGACCAGCTTCTGCGCCAGGGAATAGCCCTTGCCGCTGTCGGCAGGGGCCTCGGGCAGGCGGAACAGGGTCGTGGGCGGCAGGCCCAGCGCGGCGCGGGCCTTGGCCGTCAGGCCGCGGCCGATGATCAGCGGGATGCGGCCGCCGGCGCGCACTTCATCGAGCAGCACGTCGGATTTCAGCTGGAATTCGGAGATCACCTGGCCGTTCTTCAGGGCCTTGCCTTCGTAGGGGCGCAGCTCGATGACGTCGCCCATGTTCATGGCGGACACGTCCAGTTCGATCGGCAGGGCGCCGGAATCTTCCATGGTGTTGTAGAAGATCGGGGCGATCTTGCCCCCCAGACAGACACCGCCGAAGCGCTTGTTGGGCACGTAGGGGATGTCCTCGCCGGTGTGCCAGATGACGGAATTGGTGGCGGACTTGCGCGAGGAGCCGGTACCGACCACGTCACCGACGTAGGCGACCAGATGGCCCTTGGCCTTCAGTTCGTCCAGCAGCTTGATCGGGCCGACCTGGCCGGGCGCGTCGGGCACGATGCCGTCGCGCGGGTTCTTCAGCATCGCCAGCGCATGCAGCGGGATGTCCGGGCGGCTCCAGGCGTCGGGGGCGGGCGACAGGTCGTCGGTGTTGGTTTCGCCGGTGACCTTGAACACGGTCAGGGTCATGCTCTGCGGAACTTCGGGGCGGCTGGTGAACCATTCGGCGTCGGCCCAGCTTTGCAGCACGGCCTGGGCGTGGGCGTTGCCGGCCTTGGCCTTTTCCTCGATGTCGTGGAAGGCGTCGAAGACCAGCAGGGTCTTCTTCAGGCCTTCGGCGGCGACCGGTGCCAGGTCGGCGTGGTCCAGCAGCTCGATCAGGGCGCTGATGTTGAAGCCGCCCAGCATGGTGCCCAGCAGCTCGGTGGCGCGGCGGGCGTCGATCAGGGGGCAGGATTCCTTGCCCAGCGCGACGGCGGCCAGGTAAGAAGCCTTGACCTGGGCGGCGTCGTCCACGCCGGCGGGGACGCGGTGCGTGAACAGGTCCAGCAGGAACTCGGCTTCGCCGGCCGGCGGGTTTTTCAGCAGTTCGATCAGGTCGGCCGTCTGCTTGGCCGTCAGGGGAAGCGGCGGGATGCCGATCGCCTCGCGGGCGGCGGCTTCGGTGCGGTAGGATTCCAGCATGGAGTGATGCCCCAGGAGTGAGGGTTGGAGAACGGCGCTATTTTACCGGTAAGCTCCGCGATCAGGCAATACTCTTATATAAGATATAAGACCGTGTGCCCGATCGGCCCTGTTCCGCACCTCCTTTCCCGCTTGCCGGGGGTGCGGGCATCCGGGCGGGCCGGGCATTGCCCGGCCCGAGGGGTACGGGCCGCTCAGAAGCGATAGCCGACCCCGACGGTGGCGACCCAGGGATTGATCCTGGTCTTGCCGATGTCCGCGCCGTTCAGGCGGACGTTGGACGAGATGTCGATGTAGCGCAGGTCTGCGTTCAGGAACCAGCGGTCATTGAGCTTGTAGTCCACGCCGACCTGGGCGGCGACGCCCCAGGAATCGTCCAGGCTGAGATTGCCCAGCTTGCTGTTCGTATCGAAGAAGGTCGTGTAGTTCAGGCCCACGCCCACGTAGGGCTGGAACGCGGCGTCCGGCAGGAAGTGCCATTGCAGGCTGAGGGTGGGCGGCAGCTGCTGGGTCGAGCCGATGTCGCCCAGGCCCTTGGCGTTGATCGTGTGCTTGAAGGGGTAGGCGCCCAGCAGTTCAATGCCGATGTTGCGCGTGGCCATGTAGGTCAGGGTGAAGCTGGGGCGGGTGCTGCCGTCGATGTCCAGCTTGACGGCGCCGTTGGCCACCGTGCCGTTGTCGGACTTGGGTTCGACGTGCGTGACACCGACCTTCAGCAGGATGTCGCCCGCTTCGTGAGCCAGCGCGGGGCCCGCGGCCAGGGTGCCGGCGGCCAGGGTGCAGGCGAGGACGGTGTGACGAAGGCGGAATGCCATGAGGATCTCCCTATTTGCAGTGTGGGTATGGAAGATCCCATTGTGTCGGAATGCGGCCGACGGGCATTTAATCCCGATCAAGAAAACCGCACGGCCGCTGCTTTTCGGGGGGGAGGGGGTACGCGCGGATGGACGGCGCCCGCGCGTGCGGGCGCCATGTCCCCCACGCGCGGGCAGGCACGGGAATGGTCAGTCGACCAGATCCTGGTATTCCGGGTGCCGGCGGATGAAGGCCGCCACGTACGAGCACAGCGGCCGGATCCGCCAGCCGCGCGCACGGGCCGTGTCCAGCCCGGTGCGCACCAGGTCCGCGGCGATGCCGCGCCCGCCCACGGCGGACGGGACGCCGGTGTGTGTGAACGAGGCGACCTTGCCGTTCAGCGTGTAGTCCAGCACGCAGAAGTGGCCGTCCTCCGTCCATTCGAAACGGTGGGCGGCTTCGTCGTGGCGGACCGCCCGGGTCGGCCGGGCCGCGGCGCGGGACTCAGATGACATACAGGTCCACGTACTCGTGCACCGGCATGGCTTCCAGCGTGGCCTGGTCCAGCGACGCGTCCAGGATGCGCTGCTGCTGGCGGGCGGGGAACTGGCGCGCCAGGTTGCGGCGGAACTTGGCTTCCAGGAGCGGGATGCCGTCCTTGCGGCGGCGCTTGTGGCCAATCGGGTATTCGCAGACGATCTCGTCGAGCTTGGTGCCGTCCGTGAATTCGACCGTCAGCGCGTTGGCGATGGAGCGCTTGTCCGGATCGTGGTAGTCGGCGGTGAAGGCAGGATCCTCCACGCAGACCATTTTGTCGCGCAGCGCGTCGATGCGCGGATCGGCAGCCACTTCGTCTTCGTAGTCGGCTGCGGTCAGGCGGCCGAACAGGACGGGCACGGCCACCATGTACTGGATGCAGTGGTCGCGGTCGGCGGGGTTGTGCAGCGGGCCCTTCTTGTCGATGATGCGGATGCAGGCCTCGTGCGTGCGGATCGTGATTTTCTTGATGTCGGCATCGGTCTTGCCCAGCGCCTTCATCTTTTCATGGATCTGCATGGCGCATTCCACCGCGGTCTGCGAGTGGAATTCGGCCGGGAAGGAGATCTTGAACAGCACGTTCTCCATCACGTAGGTGCCGTAGGGCCGCTGGAACTTGAAGGGCTGGCCCTTGAACAGCACGTCGTAGAAGCCCCAGACCGGCGCGGTCAGCACCGAGGGATAGCCCATTTCGCCGGTGCGGGCCATCAGGGCCAGGCGTACCGCGCGGCTGGTGGCGTCGCCCGCGGCCCAGGACTTGCGGCTGCCGGTGTTGGGCGCGTGGCGGTAGGTGCGCAGGCTCTGGCCGTCGACCCAGGCCAGGGACACGGCGTTGATGGCCTCTTCACGCGACAGGCCCAGCATCTGCGAGACCACGGCGGTGGAGGCGACCTTCACCAGCACCACGTGGTCCAGGCCGACCTTGTTGAAGGAGTTTTCCAGCGCGATGCAGCCCTGGATTTCGTGCGCCTTGATCATGCCTTCCAGCACCGTGCGCATGGTCAGGGGCGCCTTGCCGGCGGCCACTGCGTTGCGCGACAGCCAGTCGGCCACGGCCAGCACGCCGCCCAGGTTGTCGGACGGGTGGCCCCATTCGGCCGCCAGCCAGGTGTCGTTGAAATCCAGCCAGCGGATCATGCAGCCGATGTTGAAGGCGGCCTGCACGGGGTCGAGCTGGAACTGGGTGCCGGGGACCTTGGCGCCGTTGGGCACGACGGTGCCGGGCACGATGGGGCCCATGAGCTTGCGGCAGGCCGGGTATTGCAGGCCTTCGAGGCCGCAGCCCAGGGTATCGATCAGGCAGTTGCGGGCGGTCTCGAGCGCGAGCGCGCTGTCGATCTTGTAGTCGAAGACGTAGTCGACGATGTCCACCAGGACCTGGTCGGGCTGGGGACGGACGTTGGAAATGTGCGCGGACATGAGGGTTCCTGAAGAGATGCGCGGCTTACTTGCGCTTGGCCAGGGGGACGAACTTGCGGTCTTCCGGACCGACGTAGTTGGCCGTCGGGCGGATGATCTTGTTGTCGATGCGTTGCTCGATGATGTGCGCCGACCAGCCGGCCGTGCGGGCGATCACGAACAGCGGGGTGAACATGGCGGTGGGCACGCCCATCATGTGGTAGGACACGGCGGAGAACCAGTCCAGGTTGGGGAACATTTTCTTGACGTCCCACATGACGGTTTCCAGGCGCTCGGCGATGTCGAACATCTTCATCGAGCCGGCCGACTTGGACAGGCGCCGGGCGACGGCCTTGATGACCTTGTTGCGCGGGTCGGACACGGTGTAGACCGGATGGCCGAAACCGATCACGACTTCCTTGGCCTCGACACGGCGGCGGATGTCGGCCTCGGCCTCGTCGGGGGTGTCGTAGCGCTTCTGGATCTCGAAGGCGACCTCGTTGGCGCCGCCGTGCTTCGGGCCGCGCAGCGCGCCGATGGCGCCGGTGATGGCCGAATACATGTCGGAGCCCGTGCCAGCGATCACGCGGCCGGTGAAGGTCGAGGCGTTGAACTCGTGTTCCGCGTACAGGATCAGCGAAGTGTGCATGGCGCGGACCCATTCTTCGGACGGGGTCTCGCCGTGCAGAAGATGCAGGAAATGGCCGCCGATGCTGTCGTCGTCGGTTTCGACGCTGATGACGCGCCCATTGTGGCTGTAGTGGTACCAGTACAGCAGGGCCGATCCCAGGCTGGCCATCAGGCGGTCCGCGATGTCGCGCGCGTCGGGCAGGTTGTGGTCATCCTTTTCGGGCAGCACGCAGCCCATCACCGAGGCGGCCGTACGCATCACGTCCATGGGGTGGCTGGCGGCGGGCAGGGCTTCCAGGGCCACCTGGACCTGGGCAGGCAGGCCGCGCAGGCGGCGCAGCTTTTCCTTGTAGGCCTTCAGTTCGGCCGGGGTCGGCAGCTTGCCGTGGATCAGCAGGTGGGCGACTTCCTCGAATTCGCAGGTATCGGCGATGTCCAGGATGTCGTAGCCGCGGTAGTGCAGGTCGTTGCCGCTGCGGCCCACGGTGCACAGCGCGGTGTTGCCCGCGATGATGCCCGACAGGGCCACGGATTTCTTGGGCTTCGGCCCGGCGGGCGCTGCGGAGGGGGCCGTGGCGGGGAGCGCGGACGCGGCCGTCTTGGGCGCGGCGGCCTTGCGGGCGGGGGTTTTCCGGGCTGCTGGGGTTTTCTTGGTCGCCATCAGGAGTCTCCTTGAGCGTGAGTGACGGATTTCGGTTCGGGTGCGGATCCCGCGGTCAGGATGCCTTGTTCTTGCCCTGCTGGAAAAGGGCGTCCAGCTGTTCCTCGTAGCGGTGGTAGCCGATCCGGTCGTAGAGCTCTTCGCGTGTCTGCATCAGGTCGAGCACCCGGTGCTGGTGGCCGTCGCGGCGGATGGCCTCGTAGACGGCCTCGGCCGCCTTGTTCATGGCGCGGAAGGCCGACAGGGGGTAGAGCACGATGCCCACGCCGGCGCCCTTGAGCTCTTCGACCGTGAACAGTGGCGTCTTGCCGAATTCGGTGATGTTCGCCAGGACCGGGACGTTCAGGCTGCTGGAGAACTTGCGGTAGGTGTCCAGGTCATAGGACGCTTCCGCGAAGATCGCATCGGCGCCGGCCTCGACGCAGGCGTGCGCGCGTTCCAGGGCGGCGTCCACGCCGCTGACGGCGATCGCGTCGGTGCGGGCGATGATGTAGAAGTCGCTGTCGGTGCGGGCGTCGACGGCGGCCTTCACGCGGTCGACCATTTCTTCGGTGCCGACGATTTCCTTGCCGGGACGGTGGCCGCAGCGCTTGGCACCGACCTGATCCTCGATGTGGCAGCCGGCGGCGCCGAACTTGATCAGGGATTTGACGGTGCGGGCGATGTTGAAGGCCGACGGCCCGAAGCCGGTGTCGATGTCCACCAGCAGGGGCAGGTCGCAGACATCGGTGATGCGTCGCACGTCGGTCAGGACGTCGTCGAGCGTATTGATGCCCAGGTCGGGCAGGCCGAGCGAGCCGGCAGCCACGCCGCCGCCCGACAGGTAGATGGCCCGGTAGCCGGCGCGCTGGGCCAGCAGGGCGTGGTTGGCGTTGATGGCCCCGATGATCTGCAGGGGGGATTCTTCGATCAGCGCCTGGCGCAGCAGGGCGCCTGGAGAGGCGGGACGAGTCATGATGGACGCTCCGGTGAGCCACCGGCATCCGGCTTGCCCGGATTCGCGGCAGCATTCGCCCCGTCGGGGGCGTGTTTCCAGTCGACGGCAGGGGCATTCTGGCCGCGGCGGGCCGGGCTGTCTGTCATCGGCTGGACATTCGGCGGCAGGCGCGGCGGGCGCGGCGGCCTCGCGGACGCGCCCGCCGCCGCCGGATTTACTTCAGCAGCTCGGCGATGCCGTCGCGCTCTTCGAGCAGTTCCTTCAGGGTGAAGTCCATGCGCTCGCGCGAGAAGGCGTCGATTTCCAGGCCTTCGACACGCGTGTATTCGCCGTTGGCCGTGGTGACCGGCACGCCGTAGATGATGCCTTCGGGGATGCCGTAGGATCCGTCGGAGGGCACGCCCATGGTGACCCACTTGCCGTTGGAACCCAGCACCCAGTCGTGGATGTGGTCGATGGCGGCGTTGGCGGCCGAGGCAGCCGAGGACAGGCCGCGCGCGGCAATGATGGCCGCGCCGCGCTTGCCGACGGTCGGGATGAAGGTGTCGCGGATCCAGGCTTCGTCGTTGATCAGGGACTGGACGGACTGGCCGCCGATGGTGGCGAAGCGCGTGTCGGGATACATGGTGGGCGAGTGGTTGCCCCACACGACGAGCTTCTCGATGTCGGCCACGGCCTTGCCGGTCTTGGCGGCGATCTGGGACAGCGCACGGTTGTGGTCCAGGCGCAGCATGGCGGTGAAGTTCTTGGACGGCAGGTCCGGGGCGGACTTCATGGCGATGTAGGCGTTGGTGTTGGCCGGGTTGCCGACCACCAGCACCTTGACGTTGCGGCTGGCGACTTCGTTCAGGGCCTTGCCCTGGGCGGTGAAGATCTGGGCGTTGACGTGCAGCAGGTCCTTGCGCTCCATGCCGGGGCCGCGCGGACGGGCGCCGACCAGCAGGGCGACGTCGGCATCCTTGAAGGCGGTGCGCGGGTCGCTGTGGGCACTCATGCCGGCCAGCAGGGGGAAGGCGCAGTCTTCCAGTTCCATCATCACGCCCTGCAGGGCCTTCTGGGCCTTTTCGTCGGGAATTTCGAGCAGCTGCAGGATGACGGGCTGGTCCTTGCCGAGCATTTCGCCCGAAGCGATGCGGAACAGCAGGGCGTAGCCGATCTGGCCGGCGGCGCCGGTGACCGCGACGCGCATGGCGGGTTTGGACATGGTGATTCTCCGATTGAGTGAGAGGATATCCGGGGGGTGTGCGAAATTGCGGGAAAGAGTAGTTTATTTCATCGGCCAGCGTCAAGAGTCTTATATCTTATATAAGACAGAAGAGTATTAGACATCCGGCCCCGGAAGTGCGAAAATGCGCCGTCTCATCCTGTAGCATGGTCACAAGGCCGTCTCTCCTGACCGACATGTCCGATTCCCCCCCCATCGATCGCCCGCAGACGCCGAGCCGCGCGCCCCACAGCGCCGCGTTCAGCCCTCTGTACCAGCAGATCAAGGGCCTGATCCTGCAGGGGCTGGACCGGGGCGAGTGGAAGCCCGGTGAAGCGATCCCCAGCGAGCTCGAGCTGGCCTCCCGGTTCCAGGTCAGCCAGGGTACCGTGCGCAAGGCCATCGACGAACTGGCCGCGGACAACCTGCTGATCCGCCGCCAGGGCAAGGGCACTTTCGTGGCCACGCACAACGAAGCCAAGGTGCGCTACCGTTTCCTGCGCCTGGCGCCCGACGACGGCCGCACCGGTGTGTCTAGCAGCCAGATCCTGGATTGCCGCCGCGCCAAGGCTTCCGCCGAAGTCGCTGCCGCCCTGGACCTGCGCGCGGGCGATGCGGTCGTGAACATGCGCCGGGTGCTGTCCTTCGACGAGGTGCCCACCATCCTGGACGACATCTGGCTGCCGGGCAGCGTCTTCAAGGGCCTGACCCTGGAATCGCTGCTGCGCTACCGGGGGCCGGTCTACGCCCTGTTTGAAACCGAGTTCGGCGTCAGCATGGTGCGCGCCGAGGAAAAAATCCGTGCCGTGAGCGCGACCGATGTCCAGGCCGAATTGCTGCGGATACAGCCGGGCAGCCCGCTGTTGCAGGTCGAGCGCATCGCCTACACCTACGGCGACCGACCCATGGAATTGCGCCGCGGCCATTACGTCACGGAACGCTACCACTACCGCAACAGTTTGAATTGACTCGCGGATGGGCGAAAATGCCGAGTGAGTCCCGAATTCCTTCCATCTTCCAACTACGAGGCCATCATGTCTGAATCAGCCACAAAGCCGCGCCCGCAGTTTCGTAACCTGGGGTTGAGCGACCTCATGAGTTACCGACTGCCTCCGGCGGCCAAAGCATCCATCATGCACCGGATCAGCGGAGCGCTGCTGTTCCTGGCGCTGCCGCTGGTGATCGTGCCGCTGTTCGCGCAAAGCGTCCAGTCGCCCGAAACCTTCGCCGCCATGAAGGAATGGGTCGCCAGCCCGGCCTGTAAGATCGTGCTGCTGGTCCTGATGTGGAGCTACTTTCATCATTTCTGCGCCGGCATCCGCTACCTGACGCTGGATCTGCACGTCGGCAATGCGCGCGAGCCTTCCCAGCGCTCCGGCGCCCTGGTGATCGGCGTGGCCCTGGCACTGACCGTGGTCTTCGGTCTCAAACTCTTTGGAGCATGGTAATGGCTCAAGAACGCATCGGTCGCAAGCGCCTGGTCGTGGGCGCCCATTACGGTACCCGCGATTTCATCGTCCAGCGCGCCACCGCCGTCATCATGGCGGTCTACACCCTGGTCCTGATCCTGTACGCAGTCCTGACGCCCAGCCTGGATTTCGAATCCTGGCGCGCCTTCTTCGCCTTCACCGTCGGCACGCTGCCGGTCGGGCAACTGCTGGCCACGGTGGCCTTCCTGTCGCTCGCATGGCATGCCTGGGTCGGCGTGCGCGACATCTGGATGGATTACGCCCATTCCGACGGCCTGCGCCTGTTCCTGCAGGTCCTGACCATCCTGTGGCTGGTGGCCGCAGTGGTCTTCTTCGGTCAAATTCTCTGGAGTCTCTAACGTGGCTGCTGTCAAGAAATCCCTTCCGCGCCGCCAGTTCGATGTGGTGGTCGTCGGTGCCGGCGGAGCCGGCCTGCGCTGTTCGCTGCAGCTGGCTCAGGCCGGCCTGTCCGTGGCCGTGCTGTCCAAGGTCTTCCCCACGCGCTCGCACACCGTGGCCGCCCAGGGTGGCGTCAGCGCCTCGCTGGGCAACATGAGCGAAGACCACTGGCAATGGCACATGTACGATACCGTCAAGGGCTCCGACTGGCTCGGCGACCAGGACGCGATCGAGTTCATGGTCCGCGAGGCGCCCAATGCCGTGTACGAACTCGAACACTTCGGCATGCCCTTCGACCGCAACCCGGACGGCACCATCTACCAGCGTCCGTTCGGCGGCCATACCTCGCACTTCGGTGAAAAGCCCGTCCAGCGCGCCTGTGCCGCTGCCGACCGCACCGGCCACGCGATGCTGCACACGCTCTACCAGCGCAACGTCGCCGCCCGCACGCAGTTCTTCGTCGAATGGATGGCGCTCGACCTCCTGCGCAACAACGACGGCGACGTGCTGGGCGTGACCGCGATGGAAATGGAAACCGGCGAAATCTACGTCCTGGAAGCCAAGCACACCGTGCTGGCCACCGGCGGCGCCGGCCGGATCTGGGCTGCGACCACCAATGCCTTCATCAACACCGGCGACGGCCTGGGCATGGCTGCGCGCGCGGGCATCCCGCTGCAGGACATGGAATTCTGGCAATTCCACCCCACCGGCGTGGCCGGCGCGGGCGTGCTGATCACCGAGGGCGTGCGCGGCGAAGGCGGCTTCCTGCTGAACAAGGACGGCGAGCGCTTCATGGAACGCTACGCGCCCCAGCTCAAGGACCTGGCGCCGCGCGACTTCGTGTCGCGCTCGATGGACCAGGAAATCAAGGAAGGCCGCGGTTGCGGCGACGGCAGCTATGTGCTGCTCAAGCTCGACCACCTGGGCGCCGAGACCATCACCAAGCGCCTGCCCTCGATCCGCGAGATCGCCATCAAGTTCGCCAACATCGACCCGATCAAGGACCCGATCCCGGTCGTGCCGACGATCCACTACCAGATGGGCGGCATCCCGGCCAACTACCACGGCCAGGTCGTCACACGCGTCAATGGCCAGGAAAAGATCGTCAACGGCCTGTACGCGATCGGCGAGTGCGCGGCCACCTCGGTGCACGGCGCCAACCGCCTGGGCACCAACTCCCTGCTGGACCTGATCGTGTTCGGCCGCTCGGCGGGCAACTTCATCGTCTCGCAGCATCCGGAACGCGAACACAGCCACAAGCCGCTGCCCGACACCGACATCGAGGCCTCGCTGGACCGCGTCAATCGCCTGGAAACCCGCACCTCGGGCGAAAAGGCCCAGGACGTGGCCAACAAGATCCGCGTGGCGATGCAGAGCCACTGCGGCGTGTTCCGCAAGCTCGACCTCCTCAAGGAAGGCGCGGAAGTCATCGCCAGCCTGGTGCCGGAAGTCCAGGACATCTACTTCTCGGACAAGTCCAAGGTCTTCAACACCGCCCGCATCGAGGCGCTGGAAGTCGCCAACATGATCGAGGTCGCGCGCGCCACCACCAAGTCGGCAGCCAACCGCCTGGAATCGCGCGGCGCCCATGCGCTCGAGGAATACCCGGAACGCGACGACGTGAACTGGCTCAAGCACACCCTGTGGTTCTCCGAGGACGACCGTCTCGAATACACCCCGGTGCGCATGCAGCCCCTGACCGTGGACAGCATCCCGCCCAAGCCGCGTACCTTCTAATCTGGATATCGTCATGAGTCAAAAACGCATCGTGAAATTCGAGATCTACCGCTACGATCCGGACAAGGACGAACGGCCGTACATGCAGAAATTCGAGGTCGAGCTGCAGCCGACCGACAAGATGCTGCTGGACGCGATCCTGCGCATCAAGAACGAGCTCGACGACAGCCTGGCCTTGCGCCGGTCCTGCCGCGAGGGCGTGTGCGGGTCCGACGCCATGAACATCAACGGCAAGAACGGTCTGGCCTGCACGACCAACCTGCTGACGCTGAAGGAGCCCATCGTCCTCAAGCCGCTGCCCGGCCTGCCCGTGGTGCGCGACCTGATCGTGGACATGACCTTCTTCTTCGACCAGTACCATTCGATCAAGCCCTACCTCATCAACGACACGCCGCCCCCCGAAAAGGAACGCCTGCAGTCGCCCGAGGAACGCGAGGAGCTCAACGGACTGTACGAGTGCATCCTGTGCGGCTGCTGCTCGACCGCCTGTCCGTCCTTCTGGTGGAATCCGGACAAGTTCGTCGGCCCGGCCGGCCTGCTGCAAGCCTACCGCTTCATCGCCGATTCGCGCGACGAGGCCACCGGCGAGCGCCTGGACAACCTGGAAGATCCCTACCGCCTGTTCCGCTGCCACACGATCATGAATTGCACGGATGTCTGCCCCAAGGGTCTGAATCCGTCGGCCGCGATCGGCAAGATCAAGGAAATGCTCGTGCGCCGCACGGTCTGAGGCCAGAGCATGTCCGGAGACCTGTCCGTCCTGGATCGCGCCCGCCTCAGATGGCGGGCGCGTCGCGGCCTGCTCGAGAACGATCTCATCATCACGCGCTTCCTGGACACCTATGAAGCGCAGCTGACCGAGACCGACGTCCGGGCACTGACGCAGCTTTTCGAAATGGGCGACAACGAATTGCTCGACGTCCTGCTGGGACGCGCGGACCTGTCGGGGGCCTACGACGACCCCGACATCCGCAGACTCGTCGAGCAGATGAAAGCGCTGTAACTTAAAGGAAGATTCACATGCAGCTATCCGATAAAAAAGCCACGCTATCGTTTTCCGATGGTAGCCCCTCGGTCGAGTTTCCCGTCTACCAGGGCACGGTCGGTCCGGACGTGATCGACATCCGCAAGCTGTACGGCCAGACCGGGATGTTCACGTACGATCCCGGCTTCATGGCGACGGCTTCCTGCGAATCCGCCATCACCTATATCGATGGCGACAAGGGCCAGCTGCTGTACCGCGGCTACCCGATCGACCAGCTGGCGACGAACTGCGATTTCCTGTCGGTGGCCTACCTGATCATGAACGGCGAACTGCCCACGGCCGATCAGAAGAAGGAATTCGACGACGTCGTCACGCACCACACCCTGGTGCATGAGCAGATGCACACCTTCCTGCAGGGCTTCCGCCGCGACGCGCACCCGATGGCGGTGCTGACGGGCCTGGTGGGCGCGCTGTCGGCCTTCTATCACGACTCCACCGACATCACCAACCCGCACCACCGCGAAGTCTCCGCGATCCGCCTGATCGCCAAGATGCCGACCCTGGTCGCCATGGCGTACAAGCATTCCCTGGGCCAGCCCTTCATCTACCCGCAGAACGACCTGTCCTACACGGGCAACTTCCTGCGCATGATGTTCGCCACGCCCTGCGATGAATACAAGGTCAACGATGTGGTGGAGCGTGCGCTGGACCGCATCTTCATCCTGCACGCCGACCACGAGCAGAACGCCTCCACCTCCACGGTGCGTCTGTGCGGCTCCTCGGGCACCAATCCGTTTGCCGCCATCGCTGCTGGCGTGGCCTGCCTGTGGGGCCCGGCGCACGGCGGCGCCAACGAAGCCTGCCTGAACATGCTGGAAAGCATCCAGGCCCAGGGCGGGGTGGCCAAGGTCGGCGAATTCATGGAAAAGGTCAAGGACAAGAATTCGGGCGTGCGCCTGATGGGCTTCGGCCACCGGGTCTACAAGAACTACGATCCGCGCGCCAAGCTGATGCAGGAAACCTGCCGCGAAGTCCTGGATTCCCTGGGCCTGCACAACGATCCGCTGTTCAAGCTCGCCATGGAAGTCGAGCGCATCGCCCTGGAAGATCCGTACTTCGTGGAACGCAAGCTCTACCCGAACGTGGACTTCTATTCGGGCATCGTGCAGCGTGCCATCGGCATCCCCACCTCGCTGTTCACGGCGATCTTCGCCCTGGCCCGCACGGTGGGCTGGATCGCCCAGTGGAACGAGATGCTGTCCGATCCCAACTACAAGATCGGCCGTCCGCGCCAGCTGTACACCGGTGCCGCGGTGCGCGACGTGAAGTAATCCTCCCGTCCAGCCACAGCATGAAGAACGGGCCGCAAGGCCCGTTTTTCATGCCCGGCCCGGCCAGGCGCCGGTGATGCACCGACGATCCGGGAGGGCGGGGGGCCAGTTCAGGCGCGGTACCGCTCTGCGGCGTGGGCCTGCCGCAAGTCGGCGAGCAGGGCCTTGCGCGCGCTTTCCAGCGCATCCCAGTGCTCGGCTGCGTGCAATGGCGGGATGGTGACCGGCTCGCGGCGGTCGAAACCGACCAGCGCCGCGTCCACCAGCTCGCCGGGCTCCATCACTTCGGTCAGCGTGTTGATGTCGATCCCCGCCCGCTCCCAGATTTCGGTGCGTGTGGAAGCCGGCAGCACTGCCTGGACGTAGACACCTTTGGGTTCCAGTTCCCGGCTCAAACCCTGGGACAGGAACAGAACGAAAGCCTTGGTCGCGCCGTAGATCGACATGCGGAATTCCGGGGCCAGCCCCACCACCGAACCGATGTTGACGATCGCGCCCCGGCCGGCATCAGCAAGGCGTGGCGCGATCGCGGCGGCCAGGCGTGTCACTGCGCTGATGTTGAGTGCGATGAGGCGGTCGATATCCTGGGTACTCTGCTGCATGAAATTGCCGGACTGGGCCATTCCGGCATTGTTGATGAGAATGCCGATACGGGTGTCATCGCGCAGGCGCGCCTCGACAGCGTCCAGGTCGGCCTGCAGCGTCAGGTCTGCGGGCAGGACGTCGATGGCGACGCGGTGTTCGTGGCGCAGACGGGCGGCGAGCGCCTCGAGCCGCTGTCTGTCGCGAGCGACCAGGACGAGGTCGTGGCCGCGTTGCGCAAAGCGCTCGGCGTAAGTGGCGCCGATGCCGGTGGATGCGCCGGTCACGAGGACGGTTGCTTGCGTGGTCATGTGGTGGTGCTCCATGGAAGAGGATTTGGCCTTTTAATGATGATGATCATAATCTAAAAAGTCAAAACTTTGATGTCGAATGTCATCAAAGTATGATGGTTCATTCCCCCACCATGAGTTCAAAGGGCCTCGAGTATGAAAGTCACCAAAGCGCAGGCACAGGCCAACCGCGAGCGCATCGTCGAGACCGCATCCAGGCTGTTTCGCGAGCGTGGCTACGACGGTGTGGGCATTGCCGACCTGATGGCCGCTGCAGGCTTCACCCATGGGGGCTTCTACAAGCATTTCGCATCCAAGGCGCAACTGATGGAAGAAGCAGCTGCGTGCGGCATTCAGCAGACCGCAGCGCAGACGGCAGACATGGACGCGGCCGGCTTCTTTCAGCGTTATGTATCTCGTGCGCACCGCGATGCCCGCGACATCGGCTGCACGCTGGCCGCTCTGGGCGGCGATGCCACGCGACAGCCTGAAGCCGTCCGCACCGCATTCGAAGCGGGAATCGAAAAGCTGCTGGAGATCCTGGTTCGCGACAGTACCCTTTCGCGCAGCGGCAGCCCGGAGCAGGCGCGCATCCGGGCACTCGCCATGCTGGTTCAGGCCGTCGGAGCCATCGTCATGTCACGGGCCTGTCCGGACGACTCGCCGCTGGCCGAGGAGATCCTGGAGGTCTGTCGCGCGGCAATTCTTGGCTCGCTGGGGTCGAGGCCGGCGGCTAACGAGCATCCGGACGCCGGGCTCGAACCGACATAAAAAACCGGCTGCCATCCGGCAGCCGGTCGTTGGGGGCAGTGCGTGTCGATCAGGCCGTTTCGCCCGCCTCCTGCTGGGCATCCACCACCGCCAGGGCCGTCATGTTGACGATGCGGCGCACCGTGGAGCTGGTCGTCAGGATGTGCACGGGACGTGCCGCACCCAGCAGCACCGGACCCATCGCCACGCCGTGGCTGCCGGTCATCTTCAGCATGTTGTAGGTGATGTTGCCGGCGTCCAGGTTGGGGGTGATCAGCAGGTTGGCCGGCCCCTTCAGCGTGGTGTCGGGATAGGCCTTGACGCGGATGGACTCGGACAGGGCCGAATCCGCATGCATCTCGCCGTCCACTTCCAGTTCGGGCGCGCGCTGCGCGATCAGGCTGCGGGCCTCGGCCATCTTGCGCGAAGATGCCGAGGGGCGGCTGCCGAAGTTCGAGTGCGAGAGCAGGGCGACCTTGGGCACGATGCCGAAGCGGCGGACTTCCTCGGCGGCCAGGATCGTCATGTCCGCGATCTGTTCCGCGCTGGGATCCTCGTTGACGTGGGTGTCGCAGATGAACAGCGTCTGCGTCGGCAGCATCAGCACGTTCATGGCCGCGTAGGTGCGGGCGGTCGGCTTCAGGCCGATGACTTCCTGCACGTACTTCAGCTGGTTGTCGAAGCGGCTGGCGACGCCGCAGATCATGGCGTCCGCGTCGCCACGCTGCAGCAGCATGACGCCGATCAGCGAATTGTGCTTGCGCACCATCGCCTTGGCGATGTCGGGCGTCACCCCTTCGCGGCCACGCAGCTTGTAGTAGGCGCTCCAGGTCTCGTTGAAGCGGCTGTCGTCTTCCGGGTTGACGATCTCGATGTTCTGCCCCGGCACCAGACGCAGGCCGAACTTGCGGATGCGCATGTCGATCACCGCCGGGCGGCCCACCAGGATGGGACGGGCGATCTGCTCGTCGAGCACGGTCTGGGCGGCGCGCAGCACGCGCTCATCCTCGCCGTCGGCGTAGATCACCCGCTTGGGGGCGGCCTTGGCCTGGCGGAACAGCGGGCGCATCAACTGGCCGGAGTGGTAGACGATGCTCATGAGCGACTGCCGGTAGGCGTCCAGGTCCTCGATGGGCCGCCGCGCCACGCCGGAGGCCGCGGCAGCTTCGGCGACCGCCGGCGCGATCTTGACGATCAGGCGCGGGTCGAAGGGCTTGGGAATGATGTATTCCGGCCCGAAGGACAGGTCCTGGTCGGCGTAGGCGCCGGCGACTTCGGCGCTGCTTTCGGCCTGCGCCAGTTCGGCGATGGCCTTGACGCAGGCGAGCTTCATCTCCTCGTTGATGACGGTGGCGCCGCAGTCCATCGCGCCGCGGAAGATGAAGGGAAAGCACAGTACGTTGTTGACCTGGTTCGGGTAGTCGGACCGGCCGGTGGCGATGATGCAGTCGGGCCGGGCGGCCTTGGCGTCTTCCGGGCGGATTTCGGGATCGGGGTTGGCCAGGGCAAGGATCAGCGGGCGGTCGGCCATGGAGCGCACCATGTCCTGGGTCAGCACGCCCGGGGCCGAGCAGCCCAGGAAGACATCGGCGCCCTTGCAGACGTCGGCCAGGGTGCGGGCGTCGGTCTTCTGCGCGTAGCGGGCCTTGTTGGCCTCCATCTTCTCGTCGCGGCCTTCCCAGATCACGCCGCGGGAATCGACCACGAAAATGTTCTTCCGGGGGACGCCGAGCTTGACGATCAGGTCCAGGCAGGCGATGGCGGCGGCGCCGGCGCCCGAGCACACGAGCTTGACCTGGCCGATGTCCTTGCCCACGACCTTCAGGCCGTTCAGGACGGCGGCCGAGGAAATGATGGCGGTGCCGTGCTGGTCGTCGTGGAAGACGGGGATCTTCATGCGCTCGCGCAGCTTCTTCTCGATGTAGAAGCATTCCGGCGCCTTGATGTCTTCGAGGTTGACCCCGCCCAGCGTGGGCTCCAGCGCGGCGATGATGTCGACCAGCTTGTCCGGGTCGTGCTCGTTCAGCTCGATGTCGAAGACGTCGATGCCGGCGAATTTCTTGAACAGGCAGCCCTTGCCTTCCATGACGGGCTTGGCGGCCAGGGGGCCGATGTTGCCCAGGCCGAGCACGGCCGTGCCGTTGGTCACCACCCCCACCAGATTGGCGCGCGAGGTATACCGGGCAGCGGCGGCTTCGCCCTCGGCGTGGATGGTCATGCTGGCGGCCGCCACGCCCGGGGAATAGGCCAGGCTCAGGTCGTCCTGGTTGGCCAGCGGCTTGGTCGGGACCACGGATATCTTTCCGGGGGTGGGAAATTCGTGGTAATCGAGCGCCAACTTGGCGCGATCGTCTTTCAGGTCCATGGCTGCCTGTGCTCCTGCTGCGTAGAAATTCGGTTGTATTCGTATCGCCGAAAAAAATGATTCCAGACGATTTTGCCGACGGGCCGCCCGAAGGCGGAATGCACCCAGGGGATCGGGCGGCATGCCGCCCGGAGGCGGCGCGGCGTGGTGGAATTTCCCCCAAGTGTTTGTTAATCCCAACGCCGGTCGGGCGAAAATCGGCCTGGAATGGGCGTTTTCGGCCGATCAGTTTAAACCCGCGCTGCGGGGCGGGTATACTTTGCCCTTAATACGGCTTATGCAAGGCGTCGTACCACTGCCTTCTGCCCCTGCTATCCGCCCATCGGTCTGGCCGAGTCGCGGAAGGTTTCTCAATCTGCATCGTCCGGGTGAAGCACCCGTCAGGTGAAGCGCACAATGTCTACGGAACAAGAACTCCAGTCCAACTCCTATTTGTTCGGCGCCAATGCGCCCTATGTAGAAGACCTCTACGAAGCCTACCTGGACAACCCGGGTTCCGTTCCAGACCAGTGGCGCTCCTATTTCGATCAGTTGCAGCACCAGCCTGCCGTCGATGGCCGTGAAGCCACGCGCGACCAGGCCCATGCCCCGATCGTCGCCTCCTTCGCCCAGCGCGCACGCGAAAACACCTTCCAGATCCGTCCCGCGCAGGCTTCCGACCAGGCCCTGGCGATCGCCAGCAAGCAGGTCTATGTCCAGTCCATCATCGCCGCCTACCGCTCGCTGGGTTCGCGCGTCGCCCACCTCGACCCCCTGAAGCGCCGCGACCGTCCGGAAATCCCGGAACTGGATCCCGCTTCCTACGGTCTGTCCGAGGCCGACCTCGACCAGATCTATTCGGCCACGAACACGTATTTCACCAAGGCCGACACGATGACCATGCGGGACATCCTCAAGGCCCTGCGTGACACCTACTGCCGCAACATCGGCGCCGAATTCATGCACATCTCCGATCCGGCGGTCAAGCGCTGGATCCAGGAGCGCCTGGAATCCACGCTGGGCGTGCCCGAGCTCTCCGTGGACGAAAAGCGCAACATCCTGCGCCAGGTGACCGAGGCCGAAGGCCTGGAACGCTTCCTGCACACCAAGTACGTCGGCCAGAAGCGCTTCTCCCTGGAAGGCGGCGAAAGCTTCATCGCCGCGATGGACGAAGTCGTGAACCATGCCGGCGAGAACGGCGTCCAGGAAATCGTCGTGGGCATGGCCCACCGCGGCCGCCTGAACATGCTGGTCAACATCATGGGCAAGATGCCCGGCGACCTGTTTGCCGAATTCGAAGGCAAGCACGTCCAGGCGCTGAGCGACGGCGACGTCAAGTACCACAACGGTTTCTCCAGCGACCTGTCCACGCGCGGCGGTCCGGTCCACCTGTCGCTGGCCTTCAATCCCTCGCACCTGGAAATCGTCAACCCGGTGGTCGAAGGCAGCGTGCGCGCCCGCCAGGACCGCCGCGGCGACGAGGACGGCGACCAGGTCCTTCCGGTGCTGGTGCATGGCGACGCGGCCTTTGCCGGCCAGGGCGTGGTGATGGAAACCCTGAACCTGGCCCAGACGCGCGGCTACGGCACGGGCGGAACGCTGCACATCGTCATCAACAACCAGATCGGTTTCACGACCTCGGACCCGCGCGATACGCGTTCCACGCTGTACTGCACCGACGTGGTCAAGATGATCGAAGCCCCGGTCTTCCACGTCAACGGCGACGATCCCGAAGCCGTCGTCTTCGTCACCCGCTTGGCGCTGGACTACCGCCAGCAGTTCAAGCATGACGTGGTCGTCGACATCGTCTGCTTCCGCAAGCTGGGCCACAACGAACAGGACACGCCGTCCCTGACCCAGCCGCTGATGTACAAGAGCATCGGCAAGCACCCCGGCACGCGCAAGCTCTATGCCGATCGCCTGATCGCCCAGGGCGTGCTGGCCGAGGACGAACCCGACCAGATGGTCAAGGACTACCGCCAGCTGATGGAAGACGGCCAGCACACCGTCGAACCGGTCCTGACCGACTACAAGAACAAGTACGCCACCGACTGGTCCCAGTTCCTGGGCGCCAAATGGACGGATCACGCCGACACCGGGGTTCCCCTGGCCGAGCTGACCCGCATCGGCGAAAAGCTCACCCAGGTGCCCGAAGGCTTCACCGTGCACCCGCTGGTCAAGAAACTGCTGGCCGACCGCCTGGCCATGGCGCGCGGCGAGCACCCGGTGGACTGGGGCATGGGCGAGCATCTGGCCTTCGCCACCCTGGTGGCCAACGGCTACGCCATCCGCATCACCGGGCAGGACTCGGGGCGCGGCACCTTCACCCACCGCCATGCCGTGCTGCACGACCAGAATCGCGAGCGCTGGAATGACGGCACCTATGTGCCGCTGCAGAACGTCTCCGAGAGCCAGGCGCCGTTCACGGTGATCGACTCGGTGCTGTCCGAGGCCGCGGTGCTGGGCTTCGAATACGGCTATGCCACCGCCGAACCCAATGTGCTCACCATCTGGGAAGCCCAGTTCGGCGACTTCGCCAACGGCGCCCAGGTCGTGATCGACCAGTTCATCACGTCGGGCGAGGCCAAGTGGGGCCGCCAGTGCGGCCTGGTGCTGATGCTGCCGCACGGCTACGAAGGCCAGGGCCCCGAGCACTCGTCGGCGCGCATCGAGCGTTTCCTGCAGCTGTGCGCGGACAACAACATCCAGGCCGTGCAGCCGACCACCGGCGCGCAGATCTTCCACGTGCTGCGCCGCCAGATGATCCGGCCCTTCCGCAAGCCGCTGATCCTGTTCACGCCCAAGTCGCTGCTGCGCAACAAGAACGCCACTTCGCCCCTGGAAGACCTGGCCACCGGCACCTTCCAGCCCGTGATCGGCGAAACCAGCGCGGACATCGTCCCGTCCGAGGTGAAGCGCGTGCAGGTGTGCTCCGGCAAGGTCTACTACGATCTGGTCCACGCACGCGATGAGCAGGGCCGCAAGGACGTGGCCATCCTGCGCATCGAACAGCTCTACCCCTTCGCCCACAAGTCCTTCCAGGCCGAACTGCAGAAATACCCCAACGCCAAGGAACTGGTCTGGGTGCAGGACGAGCCGCAGAACCAGGGGCCGTGGTTCTACGTGCAGCATCACCTGTACGAGAACATGAGCGACGGCCAGAAGCTCGGCTACGCCGGCCGCCCGGCCTCGGCTTCGCCTGCGGTCGGCTACCTGGCCAAGCACCAGGAACAGCAGCGGGCACTGATCGAGCAGGCGTTCTCGCCCAAGCTGAAGAGCTTCTCGCTGATCAAGTAATCCGACCTCCCTCAAATACAGACAAAACGGAAGAATCATCATGGCCATTACCGAAGTCCTCGTCCCGCAGCTTTCCGAATCCGTGTCGGAAGCCACCCTGCTCAACTGGAAGAAGCAACCCGGCGAAGCCGTGCAGGCCGACGAGATCCTGATCGAGGTCGAAACCGACAAGGTCGTGCTGGAAGTGCCGGCCCCGGTCTCGGGCGTGCTCTCGGAAATCGTCAAGGGCGACGGCAGCACCGTCACCTCGGGCGAAGTCCTTGCCCGCATCGACACCGAAGCCAAGGCCGCCGCACCGGCGCCTGCGCCCGCCGCGGCGCCCGCGCCCGCACCGGTGCCCGCCGCCGAAGCCGCCAAGCCCGCGGCCAAGTCTTCGGTGGCCTCGCCGGCCGCCGGCAAGATCCTGTCGGAAAAGGGCATCGATCCCGCCACGGTCGAAGGCACGGGCCGCGGCGGCCGCGTGACCAAGGGCGACGCCCTGAACGCCACGCAGGCGCCCGCCGCGTCCGCTGCGCCGGCCGCCCCGGTGCCGGTCAGCCTGGACGGCCGCCCCGAGCAGCGCGTGCCCATGAGCCGCCTGCGCGCCCGCGTGGCCGAGCGCCTGATCCAGTCCCAGACGGAAAACGCCATCCTGACGACCTTCAACGAGGTCAACATGCAGGCGGTCATCGATCTGCGCAAGAAGTACAAGGATTCCTTCGAGAAGGAACACGGCGTCAAGCTCGGCTTCATGTCCTTCTTCGTGAAGGCCGCCGTGGCGGCGCTCAAGCGCTACCCGATCGTCAATGCCTCGGTCGACGGCAAGGACATCATCTACCACGGCTACTTCGACATCGGCATCGCCGTGGGCAGCCCGCGCGGCCTGGTGGTGCCCATCCTGCGCAATGCCGACCAGCTCAGCATCGCTGAAATCGAGAAGCAGATCGCCGATTTCGGCCAGCGCGCCCAGGCGGGCAAGCTGAGCCTGGACGAACTCACCGGCGGCACCTTCTCGATTTCCAACGGCGGCGTGTTCGGTTCGATGCTCTCGACCCCGATCATCAACCCGCCCCAGTCGGCCATCCTCGGCATCCATGCCACCAAGGAACGTCCGGTCGTCGAGAACGGCCAGATCGTGATCCGTCCGATCAATTACCTGGCGCTGTCCTACGACCACCGCATCATCGATGGCCGCGAGGCCGTCCTGGCCCTGGTCGCCATGAAGGAAGCCCTGGAAGACCCGCAGCGCCTGCTGCTGGGCGTCTGATCCCGGACCCGGCAAAAACCCCCGCGCGCGCCCGTTCCGGGCGCGCCTGGCGGGCGTGCGCATGACGCGCCGCCCGCGCATTCATTCGAGGACTCATCATGGCAAAACAATTCGATGTGATCGTGATCGGCGCCGGTCCCGGCGGCTATATCGCCGCCATCCGCGCCGCCCAGCTGGGCCTGGCCGTGGCCTGCGTGGACGCCTGGACCAGCCCGGCCGGCAAGCCCGCGCCAGGCGGCACCTGCACCAACGTCGGCTGCATTCCGTCCAAGGCCCTGCTGCAATCGTCCGAGCACTACGAGCAACTGAACCATCATTTCGTCGATCACGGCATCTCGGCCAAGGACGTCAGCCTGGACCTGGCCAAGCTGATCGGCCGCAAGGACACGGTGGTCAAGCAGAACAACGAAGGCATCCTGTTCCTGTTCAAGAAGAACAAGGTGTCCTTCTTCCACGGCACCGGCTCGCTGGCCGCCAAGACCGATTTCGGCTGGTCGGTCAAGGTCTCCGGCAAGACCGAGGAAGACCTGGAAGGCCGCCACGTGATCGTCGCCACCGGCTCCAGCGCGCGCGAGCTGCCCGGCGCGCCTTTCGATGAAGAGCGGATCCTCTCGAACGACGGCGCCCTGCGGATTCCCGCGGTGCCCAAGAAGCTCGGCATCATCGGTGCGGGCGTCATCGGCCTGGAAATGGGCAGCGTGTGGCGCCGCCTGGGCGCCGAGGTGACCGTCCTGGAAGCCATGCCCGACTTCCTCGGCGCGGTCGACCGCGATGTGGCCAAGGAAGCCCAGAAGGCGCTCGTCAAGCAGGGCCTGAACATCCAGACCGGCGTGCGCATCGGCGAAGTCAAGACCTCGGCCAAGGGCGTCAACGTGCAGTACACGGATGCGGCCGGCGCCGAGCAGAAGCTGACGGCCGACCACCTCATCGTATCCATCGGCCGCGTGCCCAACACGCAGGGCCTGGGCGCCGATGTGGTGGGTCTGAAGCTGGACGAGCGCGGCTTCGTGGCCGTCGACGAGGACTGCCGCACCAACCTGCCCAACGTCTGGGCGGTGGGCGACGTGGTGCGCGGCCCGATGCTGGCGCACAAGGCCGAAGAAGAGGGCGTGGCGGTGGCCGAGCGCATCGCCGGCCAGCACGGGCACGTCAATTTCGACACGATCCCCTGGGTCATCTACACCTCGCCCGAAGTCGCCTGGGTCGGCAAGTCCGAGCAGGCGCTGAAGGCCGAGGGCCGCGACTACAAGGCGGGCAGCTTCCCCTTCATGGCCAACGGCCGCGCCCGTGCGCTGGGCGACACCACCGGTTTCGTCAAGATCCTGGCCGACGCCAAGACGGACGAAGTCCTGGGGGTGCACATCGTCGGGCCGATGGCCTCCGAACTGATCGCCGAAGCCGTGACCATCATGGAATTCCGCGGCGCCGCCGAGGACATCGCGCGCATCTGCCATGCGCACCCGACCCTCTCCGAAGCCGTCAAGGAAGCCGCCCTGGCCGTCGACAAGCGCACGCTGAACCTGTAGTCATCGATGGATGTCAGCGCGTATTACGCGCAGGCCCTGCGCGAGCGGGGCTTCGTCGCTGACGAAGCCCAGCGCGCAGCGGTCGTGCGCCTGCAGCGGTACTATGACGACTGGATCGAATTCAAGCGCCAGCGCTCGAATGGCCTGAAGAAGCTGTTCCTGCGCCCGGCCGTGCCGCGCGGGGTCTACCTGTGGGGCGGCGTCGGACGCGGCAAGAGCTTCCTGATGGACGCGTTCTACCTGACCGTGCCCGTCAAGCGCAAGGTGCGCCTGCATTTCCATGAGTTCATGCGCGGGGTGCACCGAGAAATCCGCGCCGTCAGCGGCGAGGCCGATCCGCTGGACCACGTGGCGCGCAAGATCGCGGCGCGCTACCGCCTGATCTGCTTCGACGAGTTCCACGTATCGGACGTGGCGGACGCCATGATCCTGTACCGGCTGCTGCTGCGCCTGTTCGAACATGGCACGTCCTTCGTCATGACCTCGAACTACGAGCCGTCCACGCTCTATCCCGACGGCCTGCACCGCGACCGCATCCTGCCGGCCATCGCCCTGATCCAGGAAAGGATGGACGTGATGAACGTGGATGCCGGCGTGGACTACCGGCGCCGCACCCTGTCGCAGCTGAGAACCTACATCACGCCCATCGTGGCCGCGACCCACGACGAGCTGCGCTCGGCCTTCGATCGCCTGGCCGACACCGCCGAACAGAAACCGGTCCTGACCATCGAGAACCGCGAGATCCGTGCGGTGGCACTGGCCGGCACCGTGGTCTGGTTCGATTTCATGGCGCTGTGCGGCACGCCGCGCTCGCAGAACGACTACCTGGACCTGGCCGACCGGTTCCAGACCGTGATCGTGTCCGACGTGCCGCGCATGAGTCCGCGCCAGGCGTCCGAGGCGCGCCGCTTCACCTGGCTGGTGGACGTGCTGTACGACCACAAGGTCAAGCTGATCCTGTCGGCCCAATGCCCGGCCGATGAGCTATATACTCAAGGCCCGATGTCGAACGAATTTTCCCGCACCGTGTCGCGCCTGATGGAAATGCAGTCGCGCGAATACCTGGCCGAAACGCGCCGGGCCTCGGTCGTCCTGTAGGGACACGCCCCGGCCGCCCGGCACTTCCCTCCGGAAACCCCATGAGCACATCCGTCACCCGCGTCCTGACAGGCATCACCACGTCGGGCACCCCCCACCTGGGCAATTACGCCGGCGCCATCCGCCCGGCGATCCAGGCCAGTGCCGAGCCGGGCGTGGACGCCTTCTTCTTCCTGGCCGATTACCATGCACTGATCAAGTGCGACGATCCGGCGCGCATCGCGCGTTCGCGGCTGGAGATCGCGGCAACCTGGGTTGCCGCCGGCCTCGACACTGACCGGACCACTTTCTATCGCCAGTCGGACGTTCCCGAGATTCCGGAACTGTGCTGGATGCTGAATTGCGTCACGGCCAAGGGCCTGATGAACCGCGCCCATGCCTACAAGGCTTCGGTCGACGCCAATGTCGCCAAGGGCGTCGAGCCGGACGACGGCGTCACCATGGGGCTGTTTTCCTATCCGGTGCTGATGGCCGCCGACATCCTGATGTTCAATGCCCACCGTGTCCCGGTGGGGCGCGACCAGATCCAGCACCTGGAAATGGCGCGCGACATCGCCCAGCGTTTCAACCACCTGTACGGCCGGGGCGAAGACCTGTTCGTGCTGCCGGAAGTGCAGATCGACGAGGCCGTCGCCACGCTGCCGGGCCTGGACGGGCGCAAGATGTCCAAGAGCTACGACAACACCATCCCCCTGTTCGAGGGTGGCGCGAAGGCGTTGAAATCGGCCGTGGCGCGGATCGTCACGGATTCGCGCCTGCCGGGCGAACCCAAGGATGCCGAGGGGTCGCACCTGTATACGCTGTACCAGGCTTTCGCCACGCCGGCACAGGCGGCGGATTTCCGCGCCGCCCTGGAAGGCGGCCTGGGCTGGGGCGAGGCCAAGCAGGCGCTGTGCGAGCGGATCGAGGACCAGATCGGCCCGATGCGCGAGCGCTATGCGGAACTGATGGCGCATCCGGAAAGGATCGAAGAGATCCTGCAGGCCGGCGCAGCCAAGGCCCGGCGCATTGCCACTCCCATGATGGCCCGCCTGCGCGAGGCCGTGGGCCTGCGCATGTCGGCCGGGACGGGCGCCGGCGCAGCGCGCACCAGTCCGGCGTCCGGCGCCGGGCGCGCCGGCCGTGCCAGGGTCGTGTCCTTCCGGGGCGATGACGGTCGTTTCCGCCAGCGCCTGTTCGGTGCCGATGGCGCCGAGCTGCTGCTGTCGGAACCCTTCGACGATCCCAAGGCCCTGAACCGCCTGGGCCGTTCCTTTGCCGGCCGCGACCTGTCGGGCCTGGCCGCGGACGGCGGCGGCCTGGTCTCCCTGGAGGATGCGGGCCTGTGCTGGGCGCGCGTCCCTGCCGACCGGCTCGCGGCGGTCCAGGAAGCCCTGGCCCAGATCTGAAGCCTGCGCTGGCCGCACATATCGAATTTCGTCTGTCTGATCGATAGGATGTGCTTCAAATGAACATGCGTGTGTTGTTCGCCGCCGCGCTGGCGGCTTCGGCCTTGGCTGCCCCCTTGTCTTCCCTCGCGGGGTCGGCGGATTTCAATCTGGGGGCCGTGTCCCTGTACAAGGACCGGGGTGTTGACCAGGACGGGCGCAACGAGTCGGTGCGCCCGGCCATCCAGGGCGGGGTGGACTATACCTTCGATAGTGGTTTCTACGTGGGTAACTGGAATTCGACGGGCCGCTTCGGCAACGCCGACCTGGAAGTGGATGCCAAGGGCGGCTACCGGACGCAGCTGTCCAGGAACCTGGGCATCGACGCCGGCTACATCCATTATTTCTATCCCGGCGAAGGCTCGAGCAATTCGGGCGAGGTCTACGCGGGCCTGCAATACCGGCGGCTCGGGCTCAAGGTCTATCGCGGGATGCGCCAGGACGTCAACAAGAACGATATGTACTATCGCGTCGACTATGCCCATCCGCTGATGGACAGGCTGGACGTGACCCTGGGCGCCGGATACCAGACCTACGATGCGACCAGCCTGCGCAACAAGTTCGACTACAGCGTCGGCCTGGACTACGCGCTGGGCAAGCACGTGACGCTGTCGAGCGCGGTCGTGGGGGCCAACCGCCGGCACGACGTGAACGACGGTTCGCGCGATCCGCGCTTCGTCGTGGGGGCGGGCGCCCGCTTCTAGGGGGCGCCGCCCAGGCCGCCCGGGCACCGGCCGGACCGTTCAGCCATCCAGCCGGACGGTCTTGGCCTCGACACGGCCGCGCAGCCATTCCAGGGCCAGCAGCAGGGCGGTCGAGAACAGGATCAGGATGGTCGCCACGGCGGCGATCACCGGACTGATGTTCTCGCGGATGCCGGTGAACATCTGGCGCGGCAGGGTGACCTGCTCGGGCCCCGCCAGGAACAGCGTGATGACGATTTCGTCGAAGGCCGTGGCGAAGGCGAACAGGGCGCCCGCGATGACGCCCGGGGCGATGATGGGCAGCGTCACCCGGAAGAAAGTCTGCACGGGGCCCGCGCCCAGGCTGTAGCTGGCGCGCAGCAGATTGGGGTCGAAGCCCTGCAGCGTCGCCGACACGGTGGTGACCACGAAGGGCGCGCCGATCGCGGCCAGGGCCAGGATCAGGCCGGTATAGCTGTTGGCCAGGCCGTAGGGTGCGAAGAACAGGTAGATGCCCAGGCCGGTCACCACCAGCGGCACGATCATCGGCGAGATCAGCACGGCCATCAGCAACCCCTTGCCGCGGAATTCGACCCGGTGCAGGCCGGCCGCGGCCAGGGTGCCCAGGACGGTGGCCAGCAGGGTGGCGGCGGGGGCGATGATGAAGCTGTTGGCCGTGGCGCGGGCCCATTCGTCCGAATGGAACAGAGTCTCGTACCAGCGCAGCGAGAACGATTGGATCGGATAGAGCAGCAACGAGCTCTGGTTGAACGACAGCGGCACGATCACCAGGATCGGCAGCAGCAGGAACAGCAGGATCAACGCGCACAGGATGCGCAGCGTGTAGTGCCAGGCGCGTTCGCCGGGGGACAGGTAGGGCGGTAATTCGGTCTTGAACATGGTCTCTTTGCCTGCCGTTGCTAGTTCAGTGCCAGTTCCCTGCCGGAGATCCTGCGGTACAGGCCGTAGAGCAGCAGGGTGGCCGCCAGCAGGATCAGGCCGAGCGCGCTGGCCATGCCCCAGTTGATGGTCTGGTTGGTGAAGTATGCGACGTAGTAGCTGATCATCTGATCGCCGGCGCCGCCCAGCAGGGCGGGCGTGATGTAGTAGCCGATGGCGATGATGAACACCAGCAGCGAGCCGGCCGCGATCCCGGGGTAGGTCTGCGGCACGTACACGCGCCAGAAGGCGGCGAAGGGGTGGCTGCCCAGGGAAATGGCGGCACGCTGGTAGCTGGGCGGCACGGACTGCATGACGCTGTACAGGGGCAGCACCATGAAGGGCAGCAGGATGTGGACCATGGCGATGTAGACGCCCAGGCGGTTGAACAGCAGCGGCAGGGGGTCCGAGATCAGGCCCAGGCCGCCCAGGGCGCTGTTGATCAGGCCTTCGCGCTGCAGTAGCACCACCCAGGCTGCGATGCGCACCAGCACCGAGGTCCAGAAAGGAATCAGGACGCAGATCAGGATCAGGTTGGCGTGCCGCTTGGGCAGGCGCGTGATCCAGTAGGCCAGGGGATAGCCCAGCACGAGAGTGACCAGGGTGACCACCAGACTGATGACGAAAGTGCGCGAGAAGATTTCCTGGAATGCCGAGGTATTGGGGGGCACGGCCACCACATGGCCATTGGCGTCGAGCTTCAGGTCGAGCGAGGCCAGCAGGTAGTAGGGTGTCCAGGCGCGGTCGTTGCTTGCGATGACGGCCCAGTAGGCGGGCTCCGTCCAGCGCTTGTCCAGGGCGGTGATCTGGGCGCGGGCATCGGCATCGTCGGCCGCTTCGATCGGCATGCGCCGCAGGGTCTTGAAGATCAGCGAGCGGTAGCCGGAGATTTCATAGTTCAGGCGCCGGGCGAGTTCGCCCGCGGCGGGGGTGTTCTTGGCGTGTTCCAGGTCTTGTGCCAGCGCGCGGAAAGCAGCGTCCGGGGGTTCGGAACTGCCGTCCCAGCCGGACAGGGCCTGCAGGGTGCGGGGCAGGGTTTCGATGACTTCGGGGTTGTCGGCCGCGCGGGTCAGCAGGGCGGCGATCGGAATCACGAAAACCGCCAGCAGAAACAGGGCCAGCGGTCCGACCAGCAGGAGCGCGCGCCATGTCCTGCGCCGCTGCGCCGCTTGCATCGCACGCCGGATGGCGGCGGGATCGTCGAAGGTCGTGTCCATGGCGGGTTTCCTCGGATGGTCGGAAGGGGGCCGGCATGGCGCCGGCCCCAGCCTGATCAGCGGGCGGCCCAGGCCGTGAAGCGCTGTTCGAGTTCTTCACCGTGGTCGGTCCAGAACTCCAGGTCGTTGAACAGGGCGTTGCGGGCGTTGGCCGGAGAGTTGGGCACGTTGGCCAGAACGTCGGGCTTGAGCATGCCGATGGCTTCCTTGCTGATCGGCCCGTAGGCGATGTGCTGGGAATAGGCGGCCTGCGCCTTGGGCGAACTGGCATAGCGGATGAACTCGATGGCCTGGTCCTTGTTCGGCGAGCCGACCGGGATCACCCAGTAGTCGAAGTCATAGACGCTCTGGTTCCAGACGACCTTCAGGGGCCGGCCTTCGCGCTGCGCCGCATCGATGCGGCCATTGTAGGCCGCGGACATGACGACGTCGCCGGCGCTCAGCATCTGCGGCGGCTGCGCGCCCGCTTCCCACCACTGGACGTAGGGCTTGATCTCGTCGAGCTTCTTGAAGGCGCGGTCCACGCCTTCGGGAGTCGCCAGGACCTTGTAGACGTCCTGCGGCGGCACGCCGTCGGCCATCAGGGCGAATTCGACGTTGTAGTGCGCGCCCTTGCGCAGACCGCGCTTGCCGGGGAATTTCTTCACGTCCCAGAAGTCGGCCCAGCCGGTGGGTGGCGTCTTCAGGGTTTCGGCGTTGTAGGCCAGGACCGTGGACCACACGAAGGTGCCCACGCCACAGTATTTCAGGGCGCCGCGCACCAGGTCGCCCTTGTTCAGGATCGAACTCCAGTCGACGTTCTCGTACAGGCCTTCCTAGCAGCCGCGGCCCAGGTCGCCGGTCTCGACCTCGACGGCGTCCCAGACGACGTTCTTGGACTGGACCATGGCCTTGACCTTGGCCTGTTCACCGTTGTAGGCGACGGGGATGACTTTCTTGCCGGTTTCTTTCTCGAAGGGCTGGATGAAGGCGGCGTTCTGGGCATCGCCGTTGGCGCCGCCGAAGTTCACGACCGTCAGGTCGCGTGCATGGGACGGCGCCTGGGCGAAGGCCAGGGGAACAGCGAGCGCCAGGGCCGTCAGCAGGGGTTGGGTTTTCATGATGTGTCTCCTGTGTTTTGGTGTGGGGTCAGGGGAGGAAGACGCGGACATGCCCGGGGTCGACCCGCAGGGGAATGCGGGCTCCCGGAGCGTGCGCCCTGGCGTCCGCGGCCAGGGGCATCTTGACGAAGAAAGTGGCGCCGCCGTCGAGGCGGCAGCGCAGGCGGACGTGGTCGCCGAAGTAGACTTCATCGACCGCCTGGGCCTGGAAGACGTTGGCGCCATCCGGACCCGCGGGCAGGATGCGTTCCGGGCGCATCGCCACGACGCAGGGGGCGCCGGCCGACAGGCCCTGGACATTGAGCCCGCGCAGCTGCGTGCCGCCCGCCAGGTCGACCAGGCACAGGTCGCCTTCGATGGCGCGCACGGTGCCCTCGAACTGGTTGCTGTCGCCCACGAAGCCGGCCACGAAGCGGTTGCACGGCGTTTCGTACAGCGTGTCGGCGGCACAGACCTGCTGGATGACGCCCTGGTTGAACACCGCGATGCGGTTGCTCATGGTCAGGGCCTCGCTCTGGTCGTGGGTGACGTAGACGAATGTGATGCCCAGCTGCCGGTGCAGCGACTTGAGCTCGAGCTGCATGTGTTCGCGCAGCTGCTTGTCCAGCGCGCCCAGCGGTTCGTCCATGAGGACGATCTTGGGCTGGAAGACCAGGGCGCGTGCCAGGGCGATGCGCTGCTGCTGGCCGCCCGAGAGCTGTGCGGGGTAGCGTTTGGCGAAGTCCTGCATCTGCACCATGGAAAGGGCTTCCTTGATGCGCTGCGCGCGTTGCCCGGCGGGCATCTTGCGGACCTTCAGGGGATATTCCAGGTTGCGCTCGACCGTCATGTGGGGAAACAGCGCGTAATTCTGGAACACCATGCCCAGGTTGCGGTGGTGGGGCGGGACGTCGTTCAGGCGGCGTCCTTCGAGCAGGATGTCTCCCCGGGTGGGGGATTCGAAGCCGGCGAGCATCATCAGGCAGGTGGTCTTGCCCGACCCGGAAGGGCCGAGCAGGGACAGGAATTCACCGGAATGGATGTCCAGATTGAGGTCGCGGACGACCAGATGGCTGCCATCGTAGGACTTCTGGACACCCTGGAATCGGACCAGGGGCTCGGGGGCGGGAACTGCGGACATCGGGGGCAACCTCCGGATGCGGATGGACGGGATACAGCCGGCGAAAACCTCAGGCGGCCATGGCCTCCCTGAGGATAGCCAGACCTTCCTCCAGCAGGCCATCGGGGATTGTCAGGGGGAAGAGGAACCGGATCACCTGGCCATAGGCGCCGCAGGTGAGCAGGACCAGTCCGCGCTCCAGGGCGCGGTGCTGGATGCGGGCGGCGGTGTCCGGGTCGGGCCGGCCGTCGGGGTGGCGGAATTCGGCGGCGATCATGGAGCCCAGGCCGCGGATATCGGCCATGTGCGGGTGCGCAAAGCCGGCCAGTGCCTGGCGCAGGCGCAGGCCCAGGGATTCGGCGCGCGCAACCAGCCCTTCTTCGTCGATCACGTCCAGCACCGCCAGAGCGGCGGCGATGGCCAGCGGATTGCCCGCGTAGGTGCCGCCCAGGGATCCGCGCGGTGCGGCGTCCATCAGTTCGGCACGGCCGCAGACGCCGGACAGGGGCATGCCGCCCGCCAGGCTCTTGGCCATCGTGATCAGGTCGGGGGTCACGTTCGAGTGCTCGATGGCGAACATCCTGCCGGTACGGGCGAAACCGGTCTGGACTTCGTCGACGATGAGCAGGATGCCATGGGCGTCGCAGCGCTCGCGCAGCGCGCGCAGGAGTTCGGGCGGAGCGACGTTGAAGCCGCCTTCGCCCTGGACCGGCTCGATGACGATGGCCGCCACCCGGTTCGGGCTGATGTCGGCCTTGAACAGCAGGTCCAGCGCCCGCAGGGAGTCCTGCACGGTGATGCCGTCCAGCCGGCTGGGGAAGGGGATGTGGTAGACCTCGGCCGGCAGCGGGCCGAAATCCTGCTTGTAGGGGGC
>Ga0182743_1000444_pt1 | contig 52511 bp, 46 predicted proteins | sample eDN3rd30CKraftOP_FD_128522 | JGI IMG/M metagenome (GOLD analysis project Ga0182743, IMG submission 128522) | Enriched Organic Plus compost microbial communities from Emeryville, California, USA - eDNA 3rd pass 30_C Kraft OP (version 2) (version 2) ... | reverse complement strand
TTTCAGCCTGTGGAGAGGAAGGCTCTGGCCGCACTCGCAAGAGCGCGGTGAAACCGGCCTCTACGAAGCAGGAAGTCAGCTTTGAGCCTGTTTAGGCAGGTTTGAGTAGGTATGACAGAACGGGGACTGTCTTTTTCCAGTTTCTGGACCTCAGTCGTCGCGCATGATGGCTTCGATCTCGGCGCGTTCAACCGGGACATCCCTGGTGATGAGTTCACATCCGTGCTCGGTGACCAAGGCGTCATCCTCGATCCGGATGCCGATGTTCCAGGCACGTTCAGGAACATCATCGGCAGGCCGGATATAGAGGCCAGGCTCAATGGTCAGTACCATGCCTGGCTGAAGCGTTACCCAGGGTGCCTGAGCCTTGCTGTTGCCAGCGGGCTCGCGGTAAGGGCCGACATCATGCACATCCAGACCCAGCCAGTGGCCGGTCCGGTGCATGTAGAAGCGTTGATAAAGCCCCTGTTCAATGTTCGATTCCACGCTGCCCTTGAGTAGTCCTTCGTCGATCAGACCTTGCGTCAGCACCCTGACAGTTGCGTCATGACCGTCATTGAACGTATTGCCCGGCCTGGTCTTTTCAACGGCCGCCTGTTGAGCCGCAAGGACGATGTCGTACAGGGCAGCCTGCACGGATGAAAACTTACCGTTTGCGGGGAAGGTGCGGGTGATGTCGGCAGCGTATCCATCAAGCTCGCAGCCTGCATCGATGAGGATCAGGTCGTTGTCCTTGATCACGCTGTGCCCGGCTCTGTGATGCAGGATGCAGGCATTGGCTCCAGTAGCCACAATGGTTTCGTAGGCCACCGACTGTGCACCATGTCCAAGGAATGCGTACAGCAGTTCGGCTTCAAGTGCTCTTTCAGTCAGACCCGGCCTGGCTGCACGCATGGCCCTGATGTGGCCCATTGCGGCGATCTGTGCGCTGCGTCGCATGGTGGCGACTTCCTCACCGTCCTTGACCAGGCGTTGCGCGCTTATGACCTCGGTAATGTCAATCAAGCTGCTGGGGATGATGTGTTGCCCACGGCTTTTGGATCGTGCCTTGCCGATCCAGTGTGCGATGGTCTGCGGCAATTGCGGGTCGGCACTGCGGTGTAGTGGCAGGAATACAGCAGGTTGGCCGATCAGGTTTTCTGCCATCCACTGATCAAGCATGGTGTTCTCGAAGGCCGCATCCACTCCGAAAGCCTCGCAGGCGGCCTCAGGACCCCAGCGCACACCTTCCCAGATTTCAGATTGCTCGTCTTTGGGCTGGCAGAAAAGAATACTCCGGGTACTGCTTGCATCGACCTGGATGACAAGCCACGCATCAGGCTCAGTAAATCCGGTCAGGTAGTAGAACTGGCTGTCAAACCGAAATGGGTATGTGGCATAGTCGGACCGTTTGGCCGGGCTGCCAGTGGGCAGGATCGCCAGGCCACATCCCTGGCTGCGCATCCATTGCGCAAGGCGTTCCCGACGGTGCCTGAACGTTTCAGGACGGTGTGCTGGAAGAGACAGGCTCATCTTGAAAAGCAACTCCTTTTTAAACCGATTTCAAGACCATACTACAATCGGGATGGATACTATTAGGGTAGGTTTGCAATGGACTGGATTTCCTGGCTGGTTCCTTGGGAGTTTTCGCCAGCTTTGCTGCTTTGTTTCGCGGTGGGTATCTATCTGTTCGTGCGCGGACAGAAAGTGCATAAGGTTTCAACGGCCAGAAAAGTACTTTTCTGGGCCGGGGTTGTTCTTGTCTACCTGCCCATGCACACGCTCGTGGACTACTATGCGGAAAGGATGTTCTTCATCCATAGGATCCAGCACCTTTTCCTGCACCACGTCGGTCCGCTGATCCTGATGCTTTCCTATCCTGGTTCTGTGATGAGGGCCGGGCTACCCTTGTCTTGGCGTAGCAGGTTGCGACGCTTTAACAAGACCAGATTGGGTCAGATGATCATTGCATGCCTGACCAACCCGATTGTTATTCCGGCACTGTTTGTGTTCCTGGTCATTGTCTGGCTTATTCCCTCGGTACAGTTCTACTCCATGCTTGACTGGCGGCTTTACCGGCTCATGAACTGGTCTGTGGTCATCAGTGGTTTTCTGTACTGGAACCTGATCCTGGATCGCAGGCCAGCACCACCTGCGGCCATGACGCCTGGTGGAAGGGTGATTTCTCCGATTCTGACCATGGCCCCGCAAATGGTGGCAGGAGCCATCATTGCCTTTACTGACAGGGATCTCTACCCGTTATTCAACCTCTGTGGCCGGGCGCTGGACATGTCAGCCACGACCGACCAGAGCATTGGAGGCCTGACGATGTGGATTCCTGCGGCTATGGCTGAGGTGGCAGGTTTGATGATTGCCTTTCGCAACCTTCTCAGACTATCGGCGTTGGGTCGATGGGGGGGCAGGAAGGCCAGGGCGGTCGCTGCCTGATACTGGTCAAGTCGCAGGACTCAAGTGGGCAACGCTTGCCGATGGTGCTGCAAGCGTCTTGCCCGCGTCGTTTTCTTCAGGGTACAAGGCCGTGGTACTTGCGGCCATAGGCTACGGTAGCTGCAAACATCCCCGCCTTGCTTCCACAGTCATAGCGGGTGCCTTCGTAGCGGTAGGCGCATACTGAGCGCTGTGACAGCATGGATGCAATGCCATCGGTGAGTTGAATCTCACCGCCTGAGCCAGGCTGGGTCCGACGCAGATGCGAGAATATGGTGTGGTCCAGCACGTAGCGTCCTACCACAGCCAATGTGGAGGGTGCTTCCTCAGGGGCCGGTTTCTCCACGATCCCATAGACCCGGGAAGTTCGGTCATCAATGCGTTCGGTCGTCACGATCCCGTAGCGGTTGGTATGTTCGCGAGGTACATCTTCAACGCCCAGGATGCTGGCTTGATGGGTGAGCGCTGCATCAACCAGCTGTGACAGGACTGGTCTGTCGGCATCAATCAGGTCATCTGCCAGCAAGACCGCAAAGGGTTCGTCTCCTACAATCGGGGCTGCAGTCAAGACGGCATGTCCAAGTCCCAGCGGGGCAGACTGCCGGATGTAGATGCAGTTGACCTTGTTGGGATTGATGATGCTTCTGATGGTGCTGAGCAGTTCGTGTTTGCCTTTGCGCTCAAGCTCATACTCCAGCTCAGGAGAAGAATCGAAGTGATCTTCGATCGCGCGCTTGCTTCGGCCGGTGACAAAAATCAGATCTGTGATACCTGCTGAAACGGCTTCTTCGACAGCATACTGGATCAGTGGCTTGTCGACGACGGGCAACATTTCTTTGGGCATTGCCTTGGTCGCTGGTAAAAAGCGTGTACCTAGGCCTGCAACAGGAAAAACAGCTTTTCTGATCGGACGCATTGGGATTCTCGGAGAGTTCTGGTAAGGGATTGAGGAGTTCTAGTAATCTATCTGAAAAAGCCGCTATTCTGGCGGAACTTTGCAACAATATGCCAATCCTATATAGATGTGCAAGTCAGATTCTGTGAGCTTGGCTCGAACCGCTTTGGCGACATTGTGCCTGGTGCTTCCGGTGTGGTTGTCCACGCCTGCAATGGCGCAACCGGTTGGTCTGCCCTCAATTGGTGAAGCCTCGGCGGCGGATCTGTCTCCTGCTGTGGAAAGACGTCTGGGCGAAATGATCATCAGTCAGGGACGCCTTGATCCGACCTTCATCAATGATCCGGAAATCAGTCAGTACCTGAACAAGATGGCCCAGCGGCTGCTACGCCATGCTCCGGCAGGGCAGCGAGACATCGAAGTGTTTGCTTTACGTAACCCCCAGTTCAACGCCTTTGCCATGCCAGGTGGGTTTATCGGGGTCAACAGTGGGGTGTTTGCCTTGGCGGACAATGAATCTGAGCTTGCAGGCGTGGTGGCGCACGAAATCGCGCACGTCACACAACGCCATGTCGCTAGAGGGTTTACCCAGAGCAAGCAAACCAATATGGCCATGATGGCTTCAGTGGCTGCGGCGCTGCTGGCAGCGCTTGCTGGCGGTGCCAACCTCGCTGTTGGGGTGGCGGCATTCGGCCAGGCGGCGGCCATAGATCGCCAGCTCGGATTTTCCAGGGATGCTGAAAGCGAAGCTGATCGGATCGGCCTGCAGATGCTGACTGGGGCTGGATACAACCCGCATGGGATGGAAACCATGTTTGGCAAGCTGATGCAGACCAGCAACCTCAACTATGGGACCAGTGGCGGCAACACTTATCTCAGCACCCACCCTCTGAGCATCGACAGGATGACGGACATGCAGAACCGTACCCGCGCCTTGTCGGGCAAGCGTTATCCTGATTCCGATGATTTCTGGTATGTGCGGGCCAAGGCTGTCTTGCAGCAAAGCCTGGATCGCCCATCCATCCAGCGGTCCTACGAGCAGTTTCAGGATGAGGCACGTCGCGGATCCGGTGTACGCCGTTCGGCGGCGTACCTGGCATTGTCTGAGCTGGCGGTAAGGCAGAACGATTTGCCAAAGGCCGTCTCCCTTCTGGACCAGGCCCGGCAGGGCGTGCCAGAGTCGCCCTATCTGGTGCGCCAGCAGGCGTGGCTGAACTTGCTCTCAGGCAATGCACAGAACGCAGCCACCCTTGCGCGTAACGGTTTGCAGAAGTGGCCTGACCATGTGGCGCTTTCGGAGGTGTTGGCGCAAGCCCTGCAGAAGATGGGGCAGCATGAGCAGGCTGTCGCTGTCTTGAAAAAGGTCGTGGACAAGTGGCCGCAAGATTATCCACGCTTTTATCAGATGATGGCCTCTAGTCTGTCGAGCGCAGGCAAGCCCATTGAGGCCAGGCTGGCCATGGCCAAGTATTATGAAATGACAGGAGCCTACCCGGCTGCCATCGCCCAGCTCGATCAGGCCAGGCAGATGACGGATAATTTCCAGCAGCAATCAAAGCTGGATCTTCAGGTGCGTCAGCTCAAGAACAAGATGGCAAGAGAGCGTGAACTGCTCAAGCAGTTTGGCGCCTGATCAATCAAGCGCCTGCAGGCGTTGAGATCCTATCGGTCTTGAACAGCGGGTTTTCTGGCGTACCGGGTCAGAGCTTCAGCTTACCGCTGGCAATGGCTTGCTTGGTCAGCTTGCGACTCATTGTCCAAAGCCCGAGGCACAGCGAGGCTGTCCCTAGCATACCCAGGGCGAGCTTCAAGGCGCTGTCAAAGAGCAATGGAGCGACCACGCCCGACATCATGGCAAAGATCATCATCTGGACACTGCTTTGCAACGATGATGCGGTGCCCCGCATCTTGGGATAGTAGTTCAATGTCAGTATGGTCATGCCAGGCAAGGCAAGCGACATTCCGAAGGCATAAACAAAGATGGGAAGGACTGCCCAAGGCACTGTTGGCTCGAAAAACAGGTTATAGAGCACGTTCAGTACGGCGCCGGTGAACAGGATCGAAAGGCCGACCGTCATTGTTTTCTCAAGCTGGAATTTGCCGGCAAATTTCGAATTGATCATCGAGCCACAGAACATGCCGCTGATGAAGGGGATGAACAGCCAGCCAAAGGCGGTTTGCGGCAGCTTGAGGATTTCCATGATGAAGTGGGCCGCGGACGAGATGTACAGGGCAAAGCCGGCAAATGCAAAGCCGACTCCTATGATAGCCAGCAGGAAATATGGATTGACCAGCGCAGAAAAATAGTTACCGACAATCTTGCGCAGGTTAAAGGGTTGGCGCTGCTTGACTGGCAACGTCTCCGGGAGCGACTTCCAGCAAAATGTGGTGAGCAGGACGCCAAAGACTGTCAGGCACCAGAATACTGAGCGCCAGCCGGAGTGCTCGCTGATATAGCCGCCAAGGACCGGAGCGATGGCTGGTGCCAGACTGAAGACCATGGTGATGTTGGCAAACAGGCGTTGCGCATCGGCACCATGAAACTTGTCCCTGACCAACGCCTGTCCGATGACTCGGCCCGCGCCTGCAGAGCAGCCTTGTACGACCCTGAAGAACAGCAACCATCCGAAGCTCGGTGCCAGTGCAACGCCAAATGAACCCACGGTGAACATCACCAGCGAGATGACGATGATTGGCCTGCGCCCGAAACTGTCAGACAATGTTCCCCAGAAAAGACTCATGATGGCAAAGGCAAGCAGATAGGCACTGAGGGTCTGCTGCACCATGGGCTGGTCGACATGAAACTCGCTGCCAATCGCATAGAACGATGGCAGGTAGGCATCAGTAGCAAAGGGTCCCAGCATGGCCAACATGGCCAGCAGGACGGTCAGGATTCGAATGTCAGGCATGAATTACTCCCGGATGCAGGTTCAAGGCATCATGCAGCCTTGCCGGCATTGGCCTGTCACCTCAGGTGGCATGGCATGGTGTTGGCGACTCAAGGCTGTACTCACAATGAAACAGCCTGTTTAGGCGCCTGTTGAAAAAAATTTGGCCAGTCTGGCGGGTAGCCAGTTTGAATTGCCAGGAAATCTGCCCGTGGTGAAGCCAACGTGCCCTCCCTCGGCGGGTTGATGCAGTGTAACCTTGTGGCTTGCCATGTCGGGGCCAGGTAAGGTTGCCTCAGGTATGAAGGGGTCATTACGAGAGTTCAACACCAGCGTTGGTATCTCAATAAAGCGAAGCCACTGCTTGCTGGCTGACTTTTTCCAATATTCCTGGGCACTGGAAAAGCCATGCATCGGTGCAGTGTATGCGTCATCAAAGTCTCGTATCGAGTGTGAGCGGGAAACCCTTGCGACATCAATGGCACCTGGGAAGCGGGTGGCTTTTTCCAGGGTCTTGGGTTTCATGGTGCGCAGAAAGTAGCGCGAGTAGATATTTCTGCAAATCCAGTTGTCACTCAGGTTCTCTCCAGCAGCCACCAGATCCAGTGGTGCGCACACGGCAGCGGCTGCCTGCAGGCTATGGCTCAGGGTGGGATGTTCGCCCAGAAACTTGAGCATGGCGTTTCCGCCCAAGGAAACACCGACCATGTGCCATCTGGCTTGTGGAGCCCGTGCCTGAACAGTTTTCAGGATGAAGCCGACTTCATCAGCATCGCCAGAATAGTAAGCACGGGCAAGCCGATTGGGTACCCCGGAGCAGCCCCTGAAGTGTGCGAGCACGACAATCCAGCCTCGTGCACGGAAATATTGCAGGACAGACTGCGCATATCGACTGTTGCTCCCTCCCTCCAGGCCGTGGAGCATGACCAGTGCTGGCGTGTCAGCCATGTCCTTGATCAGCTTCAGGTCGTGGTCTGTGATCCATCGCATGGCCGCACTGCGCCGTGGCAGATCCGCACGGTTGACAGGCTGGTCGGGTGGCTGGGCAACAAGCCCAGGTGCGCTCCAGTCAAAGTCAAGGAAGTCGCCGTCGGGTGTATCCACCCTTTCGCGGATGAATCGGATTCTGTTGGTGGGCGTAAAAAGCGCACCATACAGGGTCTGGATGTGGCCTCCAGGCAACCAGGCTGGGACAGGGCAGGGAGATGTGTCTAGAAAAGCACCCATTGTCGTTGTCAATGCAGCACGGTCGGTGATCTCAGGGACACGGGTGTGTCCTCAGGAAGATCGGTGGGGGAAGCATGGTGCAGAACCATTTGCCATCCCGATGGGCCATTGTGAAATACATTGGTGACGTTGCAGTAGGCACTTTGCATGCCGAATTGCCCACGGATCATGATGCGCTCCAGATGGCAACGGGTGGCGCTCATGACCGTATGGGTACAGAAAGAATGTACAAGCTCAATATGCAGGCTGCCCTGGCTCAAGACCTCCTGCCATGATTGGCGGATCTGCTCAGCACCCACCAGGCGCATGCCTGCTGGATGTATGCAGACAATTTCCTCGTCGTCTGCCCACACCCGCATGACTGCTTCCAGATCACCGCTGGCCAAAGCATCGTAGAAGGCTTGTTCTGCTTCCTGTGCCGAAGTAAACATGGTTTGAAATTCTGGAATCAGTGTCCGTGGCGGTGGATGTGGGTGCCCGGTGCGAGCGTATAGGTCGTGCCGCAGTATGGGCACCTGGCCGAGCCAGTGTCAACAATGTCCAGAAATACCCGGGGATGCATGTTCCATAGCGGTGTTTTGCTGGTCGGACAGTGCAAAGGCAGATCATCCGCGGTCACGACAACGGCTTGTGCAGTCAGGTCGTTCTGGTCGTGACCATGGGCTTGTTCGTTAGCGGAAGCTGTCTGAGTCATGGTCGGATCCGTCAAGAAGTTTATTGAGGTAGCTGTGCGTTACATGCGATTGTACCAAGTGACAGGCCTACACCGGGGACTTGCGTGGCGGTTACAGATTGAGTAGTCTCACTTCTTTGAATCGGACTATTCGACCGTAGGGACTTGTTTTGTGCAAACCGATCCTCCAATGAAAACGGAGTCAGCGATCAAGAAAGCGGCGCTCCTTGAAGGCCTTCGTGTCGTACGGCCAGCATTGATTGCCACATTCACCTGGGGGCTGGTGACCGGGGTTGCCATGGTGAAGTCGGGTTTGACTGAAGCGGCTGCCCTCTGGATGACATTCATTGTGTATGCCGGTTCTGCACAGTTGACCTCCCTGCCTTTGATTGCAACCGGTGCGCCTCTGTGGCTCATTTTTGCAGCCGGGTTCATCGTGAACCTGCGGTTTGTCATTTTCAGTGCGGCGTTGGCTCCTTATTTCCAGAAAGAGAAGTGGTATAAGCGACTTGCCTATGGTTTTTTTACCACGGACACTTCTTTTGTTCTGTTCATGCCCAAGTATGGCGATGCCAAGGAGCGTGGGACACTGGAGCAGCGCTGGTTTTTTCTAGGGATGATCATTCCAGGTTGGTTTGCCTGGCAGATTTCTTCGGTGCTGGGCATTGTTTTGGGCGCCATGGTGCCTACGGAATGGTCGCTTGAATTTGCCGCTGTCCTTGCCTTGATGGCTATTACTATCCCACTGGCCAACTCACGCCCGATGCTCAGTTGCATGATGATCACCGGTGCCGTGGCCTGGGTGACGCAAGGCCTTCCATTGAGACTGGGGTTGCTGGTGTCGGTGATTGCCGGCATTGTCAGCGGGATTTGGGCAGAAAAACGTTATCGTAAGAGAAGGTCATGACCGAGCAAGACTGGTACGTCTACGGCGCCATTGCCCTGCTGACCATCTGTACAGTGCTGACTCGCAGCACTTTTCATGTGATCGGGCACAAAATACCCTTGAGCGAAGGTGTGCGCAGCGGTTTCCGTTATGCGCCTACTGCGGCGCTGACGGCAATCATCGTCCCCGAGTTGCTGCCCTTGAGCAGCGAAGCGGGTGGCGTTATTGTTGATCAGAGGCTGCTGGCCGCACTGGTGGCAGTCTGGATCTTTCACAAGACCCGAAATACCATGCTCATGATCGTAGGTGGTATGGTGGTTTTTTGGGTTGCCAGGGCCATTTTGCAGATCCTGTGATTCTAAAATGCAGGTTATGCTAGGGAATCGACCCCGCATGCGGTACACTGTTGAGTGGTTATTTCAAAGATATTGATGAATTCCACACTCTCTACAGACGATAAGCGTGACGCCGGTTCTCAGGAAACTGTAACAACCTTTGCACAGACCGGCCTTCACGAATCCATTCTCCAAGCTGTTATCGAAACCGGGTATACAACCCCGACTCCGATCCAGTCCAGGGCATTGCCAGTGGTGATGCAGGGCAAGGACGTGATGGGGGCTGCTCAGACCGGTACAGGTAAGACGGCGGCCTTCACTTTGCCGATATTGCACCGACTGATGCCACTGGCCAACACCAGCGCATCACCTGCACGACATCCTGTGCGGGCCGTGATCCTTACACCCACGCGCGAGCTTGCGGACCAGGTGTACGAGTCGGTCTGCCGCTACAGCAAATACACACCCTTGAGAAGTACGGTTGTCTTTGGCGGCGTGGACATTTCGGCTCAGACCGGATTGTTGCGTCAGGGATGTGAGATCCTTGTGGCGACCCCTGGTCGGTTACTGGACCATATGTCGCAGCGCAATGTCAATTTGTCGCAAGTGGGTATCCTTGTGCTGGACGAGGCTGACAGGATGCTCGACATGGGTTTCTTGCCCGATCTTGAGAAGATTGTCAGCGCCTTGCCCAAAGAGCGCCAGACACTGCTTTTCTCGGCAACATTCAGCCCGGAAATCCGCAAGCTTGGCAGGACTTTCCTGAACAACCCTGTTGAGATCGAGGTGGCGCGTCCCAATGCGACTGCGGATACTGTGACCCAGATTGCCTATCCGGTCAGCAGCGACCAGAAAAGGGCTGCGGTGGCGCATTTGATCTCTTCGCGGGGCATCAAGCAGGTCATCGTTTTTTCCAATACCAAGATTGGTGCAGCCAGGCTGGCCAGGGAACTGGCTCGTGATGGCATCAAGGCCGAATCCATTCATGGCGACAAGTCCCAGACGGAAAGGATGAAGGCACTGGAAGGATTCAAGGCTGGTGAAATCGATGTCCTGGTTGCGACCGATGTTGCTGCGCGGGGGCTGGATATCGCTGGCGTGCCATGTGTCATCAACTATGACATGCCCTTCAATGCCGAGGATTACGTCCACCGCATTGGAAGGACCGGGCGGGCCGGGGCCAAGGGTGACGCTATTTCCCTGTACACAACGCAGGACGAGAGGCTGCTACAGGATATCGAGAAATTCATCAAGAGACCGATCAAGAAAGGCACGCTCGACTTGCCAGTGCAGGCATCGTCGTATTCACGCAGACGCCAGAGCGATATGAGGGAGTCTGGCAGTGGGTATCACTCATCGCGTCATCCAGTCGATGACATTTTCTACAAACCCTATGAGCCCAATGCTGAGCCTGCGGTGCTGGCAAAGCCGACTGCCACATGGCAAGAAAAGACTGAGGTCGACAAAGTTGCCAAATATGGCGTCTTGCTGGCCGGCATGCCCAAGCCAAAGGATCAGGGCAGTCACTAGTCAACAAGCGGCAAGCTCAAAACCCTGACCCGGTGCGCGACAAGCCACACCGCAGCTTCAAGCGAAGTAGGACGGTGAGGTCGAACGCCTTTCCAGTCGCGATTCTGGATGTCGGGGCGTTGCCTGCACAGCAGGCGGCTGGATACCCCTTGAGGCTGTTTACGAGGTTGGAAGTGGCGACCTAGGGCGGGGACTCGACCAGCAGATGCCCATGATCGTCTTGGCCGTCCATCTCGCGCAGTTCAACTTCGAAATCGACGCAGACCTTGGCCAAGATGGTGCGTAGTTGATGGTATTGCCATCGAACACCTTGAGGCGATACTACGTTACGAAGACCATGGACGCGCATCTTGAAAACGTGGTGCCGCGTCTACGTCTGCCTGCGAAGTGAGCGATGCAGTAGGGGCGTCAGCAACAGGAGTCCGCCGAAGCGACTCGTTGTGTCACGATGCTGTAATAAGTGCTGTAGAAAACCGCGTCCTCTAGGGTGGGCAGGACGTCAACGTTGTGATTGTGCGTCTTCCTTCGGATTCGACTTCAGGATCATTGCTGCGCGTTTATGCGATGTTTGCCTTGTTTTTCCCTATGCTTCAGCAATGCGAGGACGAGTAGGCCTGCCGCCATGACGGCCAGACTGATGTGGACGGCACCCTGGCTTTGCGCATACATGATGCTTGAATATGCCAGGTACCCGCAGACACAACAAAAAACCAGGGGTAAAACCGGATATAGGGGCACTTTGAAGGGGCGGTGTGCCTGTGGATCGATGCTACGCAATCTGATCACGGAAACCCCGACCAGGAACAGGAAAATCCAGAAGACCGGCGCAGTGAACTCTACCATTGCTTCAAAACCGTCATGGTAGGTTGAGCCAAGTCCGATCAATGCCAGCGCTATTACGGTCTGTATGATGTGTCCGGCAACAGGCGTATTGTTGCGGCCCCATCTGGCCAGAAAGCCGAGTGTTTTCCAATCGTGGCCCAATGCATAGTTTGAGCGTGCGCCAACGATCATGGTGGCATTGATGCTGGTTAGTGCTGCCAGTGCAACCAGCGTACTGACCAGGCCATCTGCCCAGGGTCCAAGGCTCATGCCTGCCATCTGGGCTGCAGCGGCGGGGCTTTGTGCCAGGCCATCGAGTCCGAGTCCGGAGAACAATGCTGCATTGAAGGCAACATAAAGCAAAGTGATGAGCAAAAGGCTGATGGTGACCACCGGAAGAATGGCTTTGGACCCGCCTTTAACCTCGGCTGAAATATAGGCAGATTCGTTCCACCCACCAAAAGTCAACAACACGAAGACCATGGCAAGGCCCATCATGCCAAGCTCAGGTGTACTGGAGAACGCTGCAGGTAGGGCAGTGGCCGGCATTTCGATCCAGAAGACGCTTAGGGCAACCAGGAGCAATCCCAGAAAGACGATGGCGGTGAACAAGGACTGCAGTCCTGCCGCCAAGTGCAGGCCGGTAAGGTTGGCCGCAGTCAGCACCAGCACGACAATGACAGCCCAGATTGACGATGAGTTCTCTCCAAGCGGGATAAGTGCCGAGAGATAGTCACCAAAGACAAAAGCCAGTAGGGCAATGGAGCCGGTGTTGATGACAACCGACTTGGCCCAGGCATAAAGAAAAGCCAGAGGTTTGCCGTACGCACGGGTCAGGAAGTGGTAGTCACCACCAGCGTGTGGGTAGGTGCAAGCCAGTTCGGCGTAGCAGAGCGCACCGATCAACGAGATCACGCCACCCATGATCCAAGCCACCAGAGACCATCCCCAATCGCCAGTGACTGATGCAACCAGTGAAGGTGTCTTGAAGATTCCTGCGCCAACAACAATGCCGACAATGATCATGACCGCATTGAAGGCGCTGAGATTGCGTATGGGTTGCTCCATGCGTCTGCCTTGGTTGTGAGGGTTGGCAGGACAGGCGTGTTACTTGATGCGTTTCGCTTTCAGGTCGCCCAGGCTGGTGTTCTCAAAGAGTTCACCTGTCATCGTGTCCTTGTCCACATGGAGCTTGGCCACCCTGAGTTGTCCAAACTGGTTGGTGTAGCGGATGGTCAGATCCTTTCCGGATAGCGATGGCGACAGGATGGGAGATGTCTTGCCATCAATGGTAATGGTGCCGCCAACATTCTGGTAATGCTGGACCAGATCCAGCCTGGCTTTGTGCAGTTCGGCTGCACCACTGATTTCCCAACTGCCTTGTACTTTGGCTGGTACCACCCAGTAATATCCTCTTGAGGACTCTGTTCCGATGAGGTCATCCGGTTCCCAGTCGCCCATATCGAATGAGTTGGACACGATCCGGGTTCCTGGCGCCAGTTCAAGCAATTTGGGTCTGAGTTTGACGTTCAGGCTCGGCAGCAGATAAAGGGTGACGACAGTAGCGTCACTGAAGTCATGCTCGAAGATGTCGCCCTGGACGATGGTGACTTTGTCTGAAACACCGGCACGTTGAGCGTTGCGTCGTGCCAGCCCAGCCATATCTGGGTTGTACTCGATGCCAGTTGCCCTGGCCCCAAAATCTTTGGCTGCAGCGATGGCAATCTTGCCGTCGCCTGCACCCAGGTCGTAAACGATGTCATTGGGTGTAACAGCAGCACGTTCCAGCATCAACTTGACCAGTTCATCGGGACTTGGAACCCAAATGACATCTTTGCCGCCCTGGCCGATTTTTGGGGTGAACTGTTCATCGCCCGTTGCAGCCGATGATGGGGCGGAAACCAGAAGGGAAAGCGCCACAATGGCCGAGCCAATGAGGGAGTACAGCATGCAAGTCTCCTGAAGTTTTCTACTGAATTGCCTGAAAATGAAATCAAGCGTAACCCAATATAGGACTGTTTCCAAAGCCAATTTGCAAATGATAAAGACGTGATTTGCAACCAGTAAAACAACGTCGAGGGGTGGGTTGGGCTGGCTCTTTACAGATGGTAGGCATCACTTTAACCTCGCAAACAGATCGGCCCAGAATAGCCGGTTGCCCTGGGTCGCCAGGATACAAAGACAAAACAGAGAGTGCTAAGGAGACAAAACGTGAGAAAGATTCCATTGCTTGGGCGTTGCTTATCTTCATTGGTGGTTGGCGCAATGGCCTTGGGACTGGGGGCTGCACATGCCCAGACCGCCGGTAAATATCCCTTGGAAAGGCCCGTGCGCATCGTGGTGGGATTTACTGCAGGTGGAACGACGGACATCATTGCCCGTGCTGTTGCTGCCGAATTGATGAACCAGATGCCAGGCAGCAACTTCTACATTGAAAACAAGACGGGTGCCGGTGGCGATATTGGTTCGGCCGAAGTTGTTCGTAGCGACCCAGATGGATACAACCTGCTGATGGCGTCGGTTGGTCCAATCGCGATCAACCCATCCCTTAAAAACTTGAAGCACGATCCACGCAAAGATCTGCGTCCCGTCATTCTGGTGGCGGATGTGCCAAACGTCCTGGTGGTTCATCCGGACAAGAACATCAAGAACTTTGCAGACTTCGAGAAGTTTGCCAAGGCAAATAGCGGCAAATTGACTTACGGCTCCACAGGAACGGGAACATCGGCACACCTCTCAAGCCACATGTTGGCTGATCGCATGGGCATTCAGGCGATCCATGTGCCTTACAAGGGTGCTGAGGCGTTGAATGACTTGCTGGCTGGTAGGATTGATTTCATGTTCGCAACCATTCCATCGGTCATTGGCCAAATCAAGGCAGGGAAGTTGATTCCGATTGCTGTGTCCAGCCCAAAGCGTTCACGCTCCATGCCTGACGTACCAACGGTGGCAGAAAGCGGCTATCCAGGTTTTGCAGCGGGCTCCTGGTTCGGTCTTTTGGCACCAGCAAACACGCCAGACGAAATTGTGACCCTGGTCAACGAACAGGTCAATCAAACGATTCCAAAGCTGGAAGATCGTTTTGTAGCAGCCGGAGCAGATCCTGTAGGGGGTACGCCGGATGACTTCAAGAACTTTATCGACAGCGAATACAACAAGTGGCGTGAAGTGATCAAGTCGGCCGGTATCGTGCAACAGTGAAAAACATGAGTCAGAAACCGCTAAGGATTCTCGTGTCAGACAAGGTCTGGCAAACGCGTGGGAACGATATCCGGGATGCCATGGGCAATGTACCGTTTGTCAGGCTGTCCATAGAGGATGTGCTTGAAGGTGGGCAACAGGCTGATGTGGCATTCGTGTCCCGCGACGTCACAGGTGCTTCCACCAAGTTCGACATCAAACCGGATACCCAGCGTTTCTACGATGCGATGCTCGTTTCTCAGGATCTGAAATGGGTGCATGTGCATTCGGCTGGAGCAGACAGGTTTGTGTATCTTGACTTGATGGACCGAGGGGTAACCCTGACAACATCGGCTGGCGCCAATGCACCAGGTGTGGCTCAGACAACTGTGGCCGCAATCCTGGCGCTGTCAAGACGGTTGCCGGAGTTGATGCAATGCCAGCGGGAACATCGCTGGCAGACCTTGCTGAAACTGGGTATACCACCAGACCTGGATACCTTGACAATCGTGATTGTTGGCTGGGGACCGATCGGGCAACTGATCGGCCAGGCTCTGAAGGTCTTTGGTGTCAGGCTGGTGGTGGTGCGCAACAATCCGCAACCGGTCGATATTGCCGACAAGGTGATTGGCTTCGAGGATTTCGAGTCGGTTCTGCCTGAAACGGACTGGCTGGTACTGGCTTGTCCGTTGACGGACAAGACCAAGAACCTGGTCAGTGCCAAGGTTCTGGACAAGATCAAGCAAGGGGCCATGATCGCCAATATTTCGCGTGGTGCTGTCGTGGATGAGCAGGCCATGATCGAGAAATTGCGCCAAGGGCACCTGGCAGGCGGTTACCTGGATGTTTTCAACCAAGAGCCTTTGCCGCCGGATTCACCAATCTGGGATCTGCCCAATACCATCGTGACCGCGCATACGGCCAGCTTTTCACAGGGCATGTTTGCACGGATGGAAAACATGTTCATCGAGAACTTGCGCAGGTATGCCAAAGGTGAGCCGTTAAAGCAAGTGGCGAGCCGTTAGAGATGGGTGTTTGTAGCAGGCGGGGCAGTGCAGGTCAGAGTGACCTGTATTGCCCCGCTGTTTTAACAGATCAAAAGTGTATTGTTCACCATGCACGCCGGGAACCGAAGCTGGCGGGCAGGAAGTAACACAAGGTGCCGGTGATGACCACCATGCCCAGGGTCTGCAATGACCTGCTGATGGGAAGGTCCAGTTCCGTCATGGCCAGGTTGTACAGGCAGAAAATACCTGCAAGTGCAGCAAAGCGCATGAGGTAGCTCTCGGGTGCAAACCAGTTTTCGGGCATCTTGCCGAAGATGACGGTCGCCAGAAGCCCAAAGAAAATTCCCAGAGCGGCTCCGGCAAAGACATCCGAAGGCCAGTGAGCGCCTATGGCGACACGGGCAATACCGGCCAGAATGGCAACAGCAAACAGCCAGATACCTCTGAAACGGCTGTGGGGAGGGCGACTGAAATAAAGTGCCGTGGCTACAGCAAATACAGTCAGCGTATGTCCGGAAGGCATGGACAAGGCTTCCAGTGCATCGCCCACAATACGGAATGAAGTGCGGTCCAGCACAGCAGCAGGACGCGGAATATCCAGGGTGATCTTGATGACCCTGGACACCAGTCCTGCACCGCACGCAGCCGCAGCTGCAGACATGAGTGCCCTGGGGGCAATGAGGATCAGCGGAAATGCAATGGAAAGGATACCCCAGCCATTACCCAGGTAGACAAAAAAAGCCCATGTGCCATCCGACCATTGCCTGGCTATCCGGTTGATACTATAGAAGAGTTCGGTGTCTGGAATGAAAAACCTGGATGTGACCCATATGAGCAGCGGAAGCAACGGGAGCAGCCAGGCCTTCCATGAAATGTGGTGTTGGCTCATTGGACATCCTCAAGATGCTTGCTTACGGCTGTCATGACTTGATCTACCGTGATGGACTTCATGCAGACATTGTCGGTACATGCGGTTTTGCGGTGGTTGGCAGCGCTGACACAGGGTGAGCAGGCCAGTTGTGCAGTGACCGGGATGGAACGTTTGCCAAGGGCACCATAGAGCGCCGGAGTTTCAGGGCCGAACAGCACGACGGTCTTGAGTGTTGTGATAGCGGCAAAATGACCAGGTCCCGAGTCATTGGTAATCATCACTGCCGAGACGCTGTAGAGTGCGGGAAGTTCCTTGAACTTGACCTGACCGGCAAAATTCAGTGCACGGGATGATTTGCTCATCAGGCGTACATCATCGACATAGTCATATTCGGAGGGCGAGCCAGTCAGGAGCACCAGGGCATGTGGCCATTTGTCCAGAATCGCATCGATGAGCTGGGCAAACAGATGCTTGGGCCAACGGCGTTGCACGAGCAGTTCGCTGGCATTGGGATTGACCAGGATTACAGGGGTGCGCAGCATGTCGAACTCGACATTGTGAAACTGTGCAAACTCCTTGATGCGCACCAGCATGTCGGTCTTCTGGGTTTCGGTCACTGGCGCCTGGGCCAATTCCAGTGCGCTGTCAGGAATCTGGACCTTGCTGAAAGGAACTTCCAGTTCTGTGGCGTAGGCTGCGTGCACCAGGGACAGAAAGTTCTTGGCGATATGGATATGGGGGTTGTAGTGCACCTTGCGTGTGAGCATGTCTCCGCGCCAAAGGCCTTCGCCATGAAAGATATGGTAGCCCACGCGGTGTACCGCTCCGCTTAATCCGGTCAGCAATGCAGTGAACCTGGAAAAAAGCTCAAGGTCGATCACCGTATCGATCTTCAGCTTCCTGACTTTCCAGAGATACTTCAAGGTGTCCCTGGCAAGGCTCACAAGACTGGATGAGTCCAGTGTCAGTATTCGCTCGGCAGGAACAGTCTGCAACAGTTCAAGGCTTTGTGCGTTGCTCTTGAAAATGAGAAAGTAGATTTCAGCCCCGCGCTGCATGGCTTCGCGCATGGCAGGATCCACCAGGATGGCACTGCCCATTTCTGAAAGCTCAATAAACAGGATCTTCCTGGGGGGCTGCTTGGCAAGGCTTGAAGGTCGGAATCTGTCAATCAGCTTGACGAACGGAGTGGCCAAGGCGCACAGCGGAATACCCGCAATGCGGTCGACTTGGCGCATGGTATCAACACTAAGACTCATGGTCAGCGAATTATAGGCTTCACAACCTGCAGTTTAAGATGGATTGGCTTTCGGAGGGCGATTGCGTATCAAAAACCACGATGCAGGCAAGTAGCAAACAATGACGATCAGCCCATAGGAAACGGAAGCCAGTACAGTGGTTGGCGCAGGAACACCCCAAAGGAGCAATACAGCCGACAGTGTGGTTTCACGAAGCCCCCAGCCCGAGATGCTGATGGGCAACATCATGAGCAGGGTCAGTGCTGGCAGGCCGATCATCACGGCCTCAAAGGGAACAGCGACGCCAAAGGCCCTGAGGCAAGCTGCAAAACAGCCAAGCGTGAGCAGATGTACGATCAGTCCAGCGGCAAGCTGTACGGTGTTGTATGGCCAGGAAAACACGCCCGTGACAGCCGCCATTGCGTTGGGCAGATGCAGCAGCTTCAGAAGTTTGGTGATCCTGTTGTAGAACCATTTGTACCTGAGCAGCAGTCCAGCCAGCAAAATACCTGAGACCGTGACAATGGCGATGGTCCAACCCAGATTTTGTGCCCAGGGGTTGAGGAGCTTGCCGCCCAGAATCAGGCCGATCGAGCCGAGCACAATGTTGCCAGTCAGACCGATGAAGCGGTCAAGTATCACGCAGAGCATGCCATAGCGCAATGCAGGGCCATCATCAACTTTCTGGCGGCGTGCCGACTGTAGTGCCCGGTAGGTGTCACCACCAAGCGTTGAGGGCAGCCCCTGGTTGATGAGGCCACCCGCAAAATAGATCGCAATGTACCTTTGCCAAGACTGCTCCAGACCGTTGCGACGCGCAATCCATCCCCAGCGCAAGGCGGCGATGGTGTTGGACATGATGATCAGACCCAGGGCTGCAAGTAGCCACAGCACATTGACTTCCTGTGAGGACTCCAGCAATGCAGACCAGTCAATGGGACGGAATGCAAACCACAGCAGTGCAAGTGAAAAGCAGAGCCTGATGATGAACCAGAGTATTGATCGCCAGCTTTTCATTGGCCTTGCCAGTCTCGACAGATGAAGTATTGGAAGCTGGAGACCGTGCGGCCCAGGCGCATGCTGTCATAGCTTTGTGCCAGTTCGCAGGTTTTGAATCTACCCTCACCTGTTGGTGGGTTGTATGGCGCCTGCGACCAGTTCACGAAGATGGCATCCTGGCCGGGCCGGAGACTGCCAAACCACAGGTCAAACTGGTCGAACCGATCATCAAGCACAATCACCGGCAGTGGTTTAGCGTACCAGGCCAGGCGGCTTGCCAATGTCCAGTTGCCAACAGTCAAGGTGTCGATACCGTATTGACGGGCCAGATCCTTGGCCATGAGCGAGCCATAATCCCAGCCCCAAAGGTCGGCCAGTGGATTCTTTTTGCTGAGTTCATGGTCCTGCGGCAAGAAAGGCAGCCCCACAAAAAATAGAACTGCAAATGCAAGTGTGCACAAAGTGCCTTGAAGCCATGAAAGTCCTCTTAGCAGGCGAACTTTGCCAAGATTCCAGCATTGGGCAACCGGGTTGGCACCGACTGCAATCGCAGCCAGCCACGCAGGAGCCATCCAGTGCGGCAGTGTCCTCCCACCGCCGGACATGTAGAAGGTTACGGCAAATGGGATCAGGAAAAACAGCCACAACCCCCAGACCAGTTTGTCTTGGCGGCTCTGCAGAAAACGTATGGTCTGCCAGACCGTTACAACCATCAAGGGACCAAATGCCACGATCTGCAGACCGATAAAGGCCAGCAGCCTTCGGGCATGCCAGGTTCCGCCACTGCTGTGCGATATCTGGTACTTGAAGGAAATCCAGTCGTGCATGGCGTTCCAGTAGAACACCGGACTGACCATGATCGCTGCGATTGCGACGGCAATCCATGGGCCGGGTGTTAAAAGTATCCTGCTGCCAAGGTTCAGGCAGAGCATACCTGCAGTGGCCAGGGCAAACAGGACTGCCGTGTACTTGCTAAGCCCCGCCAGTCCGAAAAGGACACCGAGTAGCAGCCATGCTCTAAGTCCCTGGCCCCGGTCGCGCACCAGTGACAGTGAAACCAGCATGGTGGCCGGCACCAATGCCAGGAGCAGGGTATCAGGCAGCAGGCCCACAGCCAGGACATGGAATACGGGTCCGAGCACCATCATCAGCACCGCCCAGAAACCAGCCTGATCTGGGCGATTGGTCTGGCGCCAGGCAGAAACCATCTGCTGCAGGTTCTCAGCAAGTTTCCAGGCCAGCAGCGTACCCACCAGCCAGAGAACCTGTGGAATGATCCTGAGCACCCATTCCGGTGCGCCCAGCGACAGCAAGGGCCATTGTATCCATCCGACCATGGGAGGGTGGTCAAAGTAGCTCAGGTCAAGGTGCTGTGCATAAAGTGCGTAGTGTGCCTCATCAACAGAGAGCGTCAGCAGCCCGGCGAATCCAGCATGGATGACCAGACCTGCCACAATCAGTAGCCAGGTTGCTTTACTGGGAAATACGGGTTTGGTGAAGGAACTCGACACAGGTGCGATGAGCAAACAAGAGAGAAGGAAACCGATACTGTAGTTATCGTCCCCAAAGTATAAACGCCTCGCACTGCTATCGGTCAGCGATCGCCAATGGACAGCAGTTGACTTCCTCACCGCCATGAGCGGTGAGGCTTGCCGCGCACATATTCAAAGCTGCCTGACAGGTACGGCCAGAGCACGATCCAGTATGGATTGCCGATTGAACATGAGTTTGCCCTGGGTTTGCAAAGCCTCAGCAGCAGTTGCCGTGGCAATCTGACAGGCTTTTTCCAGAGGCAGGCCTTGTATGCTTGACCAGACAAGACCAGCAAGGAAGCTGTCGCCGGCACCGACCGTGCTGGTGACTTTCACTGGCAGGGTTCCGACCTGAAGTTCAAGTCCTTGCTGGCAAACCAGTGCGCCTTCGCCTCCGAGAGACAAGGCAATGGTGCCCACTCCTTTTGCATGAATGAGTTCACGGCATGCGTTTAGGTACTGGTCAAAGCCCTGCAACTCTCGGCCAAGCAATTGGGATAGTTCTTCGCGGCTTGGCTTGATCAGGCTGACCGGGCTTTGCAAGGCGTGAGCCAAGGCCTGTCCGGATGTGTCAATTGCTGTGTGTATTTCCAGAGAAGCAACACGCTTCAGTATCTGGTAATAGAAGTCTGGAGGAACCCCAGGCGGCAGACTGCCGCTCAAGACGAGCCAGTCAGATCTGCTGGCAGCTTCTGCAATTCGTTCCAGACAGTCTTGAGCCTCGGACTCTGTCAGCGTTGGACCGGGCAATATGAAGCGGTATTCCTGGCTTGTCGAAGTTTCGTAAACCGTGAAGCATTGTCTGCTCTCTGCAGCAATCGGCATGCTCAGGCAGGAAATGCCATCGCTAGCAAGGCGTCTTTCGATTTCCTTGCCACGCCAGCCACCACTGGTCAATGCCGCAATGCACTGCGTACCGAATGAATGAAGCACTTGCGCGACATTGATGCCGCCACCGCCGACTTGCTCGGCTTCAGACTCGCAACGGAGTTTCTCACGATGAACTAAACGCTTGACGCGGGTAGCCACGTCAAGCGTCGGGTTCAAGGTGACAGTCAGCACGCTGACTGTCGGAGGAGACTGCAACTGATTAGTCAATCTCTGCGTTTTTCACACTAACGTTGTCTTCGTGCAGTTCGCCTTCTGGTTTTTTGTTCTGCGCCAGAGAGCGGATGACGCTGACAATGGTCCAGATCAGGATTGCTGCGGTAAGTACCAGGATCCACATGCTGATCGGACGGTCAATGAACGTCATCATATCACCACGGGACAGCAACAATGCGCGACGCAGGTTTTCTTCCATGAGAGGTCCGAGAATGAAGCCCAGAAGCAGGGGAGCTGGTTCAAACTCGAGTGCAGCGAGAAGGTAGCCGATCAACCCGATCAGTGCGATGACAAATACATCAAAGGTACTGTTGTTGACACTGTAGACACCCATCATGATGAACACCAGCATCGCGGGATAGAGGAAGCGATAAGGGATGTTCAGCAGGGATACCCAGATACCGATCAACGGAATGTTCAGGATCACCAGGATGATGTTACCAATCAGGAAGCTGATGATCAGTCCCCAGAACATTTCTGGATGCTCGGCCATGAGCATGGGGCCAGGCTGGATGCCGTGAATGATCAGCGCTCCCAGCATCAGGGCCATGGTGGCACTGCCGGGGATACCAAGGGTAAGCGTTGGAATAAATGCGGTTTGGGCAGCTGCGTTGTTTGATGCTTCAGGAGCAGAAACACCTTGGATTGCTCCACGGCCGAAGATCGAAGGGTCTTTGGCAACCCTTTTTTCAACAGCGTATGACACAAAAGAAGCAACGGAGGCACCGGTACCTGGCAAAGCACCGAAGAAGCAGCCAAGCAGTGAGCCACGAACAATCGGCATGGCACTGTCTTTGTAGTCTTTGGCGCTGGGCAGCATTGAACGTAGCGTGATTTTTTCCGTGATCTTGGAACCACGTGAAAGCGGGATACTGTTGGCAATCTCAGAAATTCCAAACAGACCCATGGCCAGTGCCACCATGCTGATTCCGTCCATCATTTCAGGAAGGTCGAAATCAAAACGTGGTACCCCTGAGTTGATGTCCGTGCCAACGGTACCAAGCAGCAGACCAAACACCACCATGGCCAGTCCCTTGACTGGCGATCCCATGCTGATGGTTGATGCTGCAACCAGACCCAGCACCATCAGTGAGAAATATTCTGCAGGACCAAAGCTCAGGCCAATCTCAACGATTGCTGGCGAGAACAGGATCATGGCCAGCACACCAGACATGCCTCCGAAAAGCGAGGCAACGGTCACAATGAAGAGTGCGACCCCAGCGCGTCCATTCTTGGCCATCGGGTGACCATCCAAACACGTCACGGCGTTGGCTGCAGTACCAGGCAGATTCAGAAGAATTGAGGCTGTTGAGCCACCATATTCTGCGCCATAGTAAACACCAGCCAGCATCACGATTGCTGCTGTCGGTTCAATGTGGTACGTGATTGGCAGCAGCAGAGAAATGGCTGCCAGAGGACCGATCCCCGGGAGAACGCCAACTACGGTGCCAAGAAATACACCGAAAAAGCAATACATCAGGATTGTTGGACGTATCGCTGATTGAAAACCTAACAGGAGGCTGTCTAAAAGTTCCATGATTCTTTAACCATCATCTATGAATAACTGGTCACGGTATAAGTAAAAACCGGCCTAAGTGTCAGTTTGGTTTAGTAAGACCAGGGCCAGACAGGGATAATCATTCCCAGGCCAAACGAGAAGATGAGGTATGTGATTGCTGCGATACAGATCGACAGGACCACCCTCGACTTCATGGTCATTCCAACACCGGGGATGCTGGAGATGAAGGTCATGATTGCAGTTGTAATAATCAGCCCCAGACTGTTCAGCAGGGCTCCAAAAACCACTACTGACAGTGTGACCCAACCGATGCAGCGCCAGTTGGGAGCGATTTTTTCTCCCTTGCGGAAGAAAGCCGGGATCATGATGATGAGCCCCAGGGCGGCTAGAATGATTCCCAGTGCAATTGGGAAGAATCCAGGTCCCATGCGTTGGAGCGTTCCAGCGTCATAGCGTTGTGCATAGATGGCGGCAAACAGGCCTACTGCTATCATGAGCAGACCGCCTAGTATGTCTCTATAGTCTTTGTTAGTCATGTTTTCCCCGTACGCTGCCTTTAGATTTCAGGCAGCTGGTTGTTTTTGCTGCCAAATGCCATCTGGAAGGGCAAGGTTGATTCCATCAGGCACTCTCTTGTTCGGCCTCGGCCCCTCTACTGATTGCTGCAAAGAGGTACTTCGGCCATGCCTTTCATTGGTTGTCTTGATGCCGGTCAATGAAACCAGCCAAGGACAATTTCCCAATCTCAGAACGTTGCCAGTGTAAAGTCCATCGAACTGTATGCCAGTCAGGGTTTGTCCGTATAAAGTGATTTTGAGCAGTTTTACGGGTTGTTCAGAAGAATGCGAAAGCCAATTTTTTTGTTGCAAAAACAAAGAAATACTTTGTATGCAATCCAGTCAATTGATGGATCTCAAATGTTGTGCATCGCACGATATTTTTCTGATTTCAGAAGTTGATGATTTGTAAGTTGCTGTTACAACGTTATTAATTTCAGACATCATGTCTATTTCTGTAAATTGTGCAAATGCACAATTTATTTTCGAGAAATCAATTCACTTTGTATTCTTTTGCTTGTTGATATCCTTAGATAAGGGTTATCCATGACAATTTTTGGATGCGGACAGGAAATTTGTCGACAAATGTATTTCAAAAAATTTTTTGAATGTTGGTCAGTTTTTGTTGTCACTACGCAACGGGATTATTGGGGAATTGCTGTTAAGTTGTTCGTGTGATAGGGGCGTTGCATTTCTTTGCTTGAGACACTGAATACTGACCATTTCCTTGTGGCACAATTCCATTTAATGGAATAGATGTGTCATCGGTAAAACAGAATAAGGCAGCATAATGAAAAGCAGCAGGACCGTTCCAAGCAGTGCGGCAGACAACAGGTCGTTGCTCAGAGGGTTGGAGATTCTCAGGGCGTTCAGGCCTGGCATTGATGTGCTGACCAACGGGGAGCTTGCAGAACGAACGAACTTGCCACGATCGACAGTCAGCCGGTTGACCGGGACTCTTGTCAGGGCTGGTTTCTTGCAGTACGACGCCAGGCACGGCGGCTACAGGCTTCATGCAACGGTGTTAGGTCTTGCCCATGCCATGCGCAGTGGCTCCTATATTCTTAATCAGGCACTTGATGCCATGCAGAACACTGCCCGGCAACTTCGGGTCAATGTTGGTCTGGCCATTCCCGACCAGGAAGACATGATCTATCTGGATACCATCAGGTATGGTCCAAACGCCTCGCTCAGGAAAGTGGTGTCCGGCCAGAGGGTACCAATGGCACTAACGTCCCTTGGGCGTGCCTATATCAGCACATTGCGAGGGCCAGAGCGCAGAGTGCTGATGCAGCGCTTGCGCATGCGTCATGAAAGGGACTGGGAAGAAATTCGCAAGGAAATTGAGCGCTGCATCATTGAAGTCCACGAGACAGGGACATGCATTGCCAGTTGGCAGCCCAAGGTGGTGGCGATTTCGACACCTCTGGTTTTCAGCAACGATCCAACCCACGTTCTGAACATGAGTCTTTTCACGGAAAGGACCATTGATGAAGTCAAGGCTGAGTTGGCACCAGAACTGCTTAGGCTGCGCGACATCATCATGGCCGCCGTCGAGCAATAAGCAGGAAAGTGGGGCGCTTGCGCCCCTCTGGGCTTAACCGTAGTGTTTGCGCAAGCGCGAGATGGCATCTTCTAGCGAAATCACATCGCCCATTTTCATATCGATGTCGAACAGGTTGGCGAGATGGGCCTGAGGGCTGCGGTCTGCGCAAGCCTCTTCTACGACGATGGTCCTGAAATTATGGGAAAAAGCATCGATGGCACTGGCACGAACGCACCCTGATGTTGTCACGCCGCACAGCAATACCGTATCGACATCGTCATAGCGCAAGAATGATTCGAGCGGCGTAGCAAAGAATGCAGATGGCTTGTTCTTGCGGATGATGCGGTCTTGCGGTCGTGGGCCGTAGGACTCAGGCCATTGGTCAGACATGTGGTCGCTTACATACTGGAACGAATCGGGATTGCTCAGTTTGAAGTTCCAGCTTCCGCGGTAGACAGGGTGGCTGCGGTCATCGCGGCGTGTGTAGTATATAGGCAGACCCAACTCACGAAACACGACGGTCAGTTGTTCAATCGCTGCAAGTGCTTGCGGAATTTCTGCGCCGCACATGGCGTAGCGCGGGTCAACGAACAGATATGTGGTGTCGATGTTGATGAGGGCTGCCTTGCGTCCGAACTCAATGCGCTTGCCAAAGCCCGCTTTGCGATAGGTTTCCAGCTCATGGTCGGGAATGTATCCGCGCCATTTCTCGAGTTTGTCAGTCATTGTCTGGCCTTTTCACGGGTATTGATGTGAAACCGCCCGGCACGTAGACCGGGCGGTTGAGGGTTTTGGTCAACAGGTCAGTTGGTCAGGTATTCCTGACGCCATTGCCAAATTAGTTGACTTTGACCTTTGCAGCTTCAGCAACTTGTTTCCAGGTTGCCATTTCTTTTTCAACAAACTTGCGGAACTCTTCCTGGGAGTTTCCGCCAGTGACTGCTGCACGTGATTCGAACTGATTGACGATTTCCGGGTCCTGCAGCACCACGACCAGTTCATCATGCAGTTTTTTCTGGATTTCTGGTGGCGTCCCCTTCGGAACCATGACGCCGTTCCATGAAGACACATAGAAGTCAGGGATTCCTGCTTCATCCATGGTCGGTACATCGGGCAGTGCCTTCAGGCGCTGCGGTGCGGCAACAGCCAAGGCTTTGACTTGTCCAGCCTTGATCTGGGGGATAGCTGCTGTGGCGGTCTTGAAGCCTCCCATGACTACGCCGGCAACCACGTCGTTCATGGCTGGGGCAGCACCTTTGTATGGAACGTGGACATAGTCAATGCCGGTGCGCAACTTCAGCAGTTCAGCCGCCATATGTGGTGAGCCACCTGCACCCGAAGATGCCAGCGAGAGCTTGCCAGGGTTGGCTTTTGCCCACTCGATCAGTTCTTGGACAGAGTTGACCGGAACGTCTTTATTGACCACCAGGATGCTGGGCGACATCATGGCCATGGTGATGAAGTCAAAGTCCTTGAGCGTGTCATACCCGGTGATGCTGTAGACCGCAGGGTTGATGGCCTGGGCGATGGTGCCCATCAGCAGAGTGTAGCCATCGGGCTTGGCACGCGCTGCTTCTGCGGTTCCGATGTTTGAGCCGCCACCTGGTTTGTTGTCGACAACAATAGGTTGCCCGAGACGCTCCTGGAGCTTGGCACCAACCAGGCGAGCGACGATGTCAGTGGCGCCACCAGGGCTGTAGGCAACGATCATACGAATTGGACGATTGGGGTAATCGCTTGCGGACTGCGCCGATACCGTGGTGACGGCAGCCATGGCTGATGTGGCGATAGCTGCTGCTGCCAGCACACGACCACCCTTTTTCAGAAAACTTCTCATTATGATCTCCTGTATTTTTATATTGGTTATGTTGCGTAGAGTCTCGTCTACTGCCTTCGAGTCTCGTCTACTTTTTCTTTAGGCGAGGGTGTTTAAGATAGCATTTGGCCGCAGATGTGCAAACTGGGACAGGTACCCAATTGCTGGTAAATACTAATGTCCGGTCATTAGTGTGGGTACAATAGTTTCTGTCCTGGAAACCTTTGCAGCAGAGTTCGCCGGTTGCTTCCAATCTATTGTTTTATTTGGAAAAGTCTGGATCGAAGGGGGACAAGCCAGATCAGGCTGGTGACTCAGGTTTCCCAATAGAGTTGCTGTTGTATGTCAATGTATTCCATGGGATGGAATATGGTGTGCCAAGGTGTTGCTTTGCCTGCAAGTCACCACTGGTACGTCAGGACATCGACAGGAACAACCGATTTTTCAACTTTCAATTGTGAATGTCATGACAGATTCAAACGCTCCTGTAACTCTCGCTCAGGCATTGTTTAATCCAAGAACTGTGGCATTGGTTGGCGCTTCAGGCAATCCCAAGAAAAACACCGCGCGACCAATGAGATTCATGCGCAAGCACGGCTGCAAGGTCCAGCTCTACCCAATCAATAAAGGACAGGCAGAGGTGCTGGGTGAGAAAGCTTATGCAACACTGGAGGATGTTCCAGGGCTCATCGACCATGCTTTTGTCATGGTGAGCTATGAGCATGTGTTCGATCAGGTGAAGGCTGCCGCCCAAGCTGGTGCAAAAGTGGTCACTGTTTACTCGGATGGTTTCGGTGAGGTCGGACCCGAGGGTATGAAACGCCAGAATGAACTGGTTGAAATGGCCCGTTCGCTGGGCGTCAGGTTGATTGGGCCTAACAGTATCGGGCTGGCCAACCTGGATACAGGAATGATTCTGTCGGTCAACGCAGTATTCGAAGCCGATTCGCTTATTTCCGGTCCTTTGAGCCTGGTGTCGCAAAGTGGATCCATGATGGGTTCATTGCTGGCACGTGCCGCTGCACGTGGATTTGGTTTTAGCAAATCCATCTCGGTGGGCAATGAAAGTGACCTGAGTGTTGGCGAAATCGTGGATGTGCTGGTCGATGATCCGCAGACGCGCTGCATCCTGCTTTTCCTGGAAACAATCCGTGACTCGGCAGCGCTGTCCAAGGCACTGATCCGAGCACAGGATGCTGGCAAGCCAGTGATTGCTTACAAGCTTGGCAGGTCTGAGCAAGGCGATGCACTCGCTCAGTCGCATACGGGAGCACTGGCTGGCAACGACAAGGCAGTCGATGTGTTTCTCAGGGCACATGGTGTCATGCGTGTTCACAACCTTGAAACGTTGTTTGAACTTGCGCCACTGGCCATGGGCTACCAGCGTCCCGAGCCGCTCAAAGGTCGTGCACGCCGTGTGGCCGTGATCACCACAACCGGTGGCGGTGCTGCTACAGTTGTTGACAACCTTGGTTTGTATGGCATTGAGGCTGTTGCTCCTCCAGCCGAGTTTGTAGCGCATATGGCTGGGCGTGGCCTGAACATTCGCCAGACCCCTGTAATCGATTTGACACTGGCTGGCACCAGTGAGCAGTACAAGGATTTGCTTGAGCAGTTGTTGCTCGCACCGTGGTGCGATGGTGTCTTGAGTGTTGTCGGTTCATCGGCACAGTTCCATCCTGAACTGGCAGTCAAACCACTGGTCCAAGCCAACAAACCCAAGGACAAGCCACTTGCGGTGTTCCTGGCTCCAGATGCGACCGAATCGTTGCGCCTCTTGCAGCAGGCTGGTATCGCTGCGTTCAGGACGCCCGAGGCTTGTGCAGATGCCTTATCTGTATTCTTCCAGGGCAAAGGTGTGGCGCCTGCATCGGTCGAGTCGCCGAAGTGGCCGGCCAACGTCCCTGCCCGCGGTACCTTGACCGAGTACCAGTCGAGCCAGGTGTTTGCAAGCCTTGGGGTCCCGGTGGCAAAGCACAAGCTCCTGCCCGTGGATAACCTTTCACACGACATTCCCTATCCAGTCGTGCTGAAGATCTCTTCGCCCGATGTCCCGCACAAGACCGATGCCGGTGGTGTGAAGGTCAATATCAAGGACGACGCAGAGTTGGCCAAGGCAGCTGAAGAAATCCTGAACAATGTCAAGGCCTACAAGCCGCAGGCCAGGATCGATGGGTTGCTGGTTCAGGCCATGGCTGCGCGTTTGCTTGAGCTGATCCTTGGCTACAGGCTTGATCCGCTAGTCGGCCCAACCATCTTGCTGGGTGCAGGTGGCATCACGGCAGAACTCAATCCTGACGTTTCTCTGCGCCTGGCACCGGTCACCCTCGAGCAGGCTTGGGACATGATCGAAGAAGTGAAGGCTACCCAACTGGTTCGTGGTTACCGTGGGCTACCCAAGGGCGATTGCGAAACATTGGCCAAGACCATTGTGGCGTTCTCGCATCTTGCTGCGTCGCAGTCTCCCAAAGTGCTTGAAGCAGAAATCAACCCCCTGTTTGTGCAGGCAGACGGTGTTACTGCCGTTGACGGTTTGATTGTGTTAGAGTCGTAAGGCCATCTTAGGCGGTGGGTTGTTCAATCCACCGCCACGCACTGCGTGCTTGATGGCGTCTCTTGGGTAGACTGTCGGGAGTCGGTGATGCAGTGTCTGTGGTATCGGCAACTATGGTTTTGGTTGTCAGCGCTTTTGTTGGCTGGATCGGGTGCGATGGCATCCGCAGTTGCGCAGGAGTTGCTCTGGTTTTCCGGGGGAAAACCAACACCCCTGGCCTGGCAGGCTGTTGACATCCTGAAGGACGCTGATCAGGACGGTTTGCAACCGCAAGACTACTCTGCCCAGGCACTGGCTGATTCACTCCGACAGATCCAGCAAAATGGTGCAGATGCTCTGACGTTGCAGCAGACGGATGCACGTCTGACTGCCGCGATGGAGCGTTTTCTTCAGGATCTTGCCACCGGCCGTGTCGATCCCAGAAAGATCCATCAGAATTTTGATGCCGCATATTTACGGGTCTTTGATGCCAGGATGGCGTTGCTAGCAGCCTTGCAAAGCCGCGACCTCCAAGGCGCTGTCGATATCGCCAGGCCGAATTTTCCGCTGTATCCCATCCTCAAGAAATGGCTGGCACATTACCGCACCCTGGAAAACGATCCTGCATGGTCGGTTGCTTTGCCAGAACCCGCGGGTAAAAAGCTTGAGCCTGGACAATCTTATCCCGGGATGAATGTCCTGCGTACGCGTCTTGTGAGATTGGGCGACGCTGAGACAGCCCTTGAGTTTTCAACAGCGGGTGATACGTATGACCCGGATACAGTCAAGGCCGTCAAGGCATTTCAGTTGCGCCATGGCCTCACGGATGATGGCATCATCGGGCAGCAGACCTTGCAAGCTCTGAATGTCAAACCAGCAGCGAGGGTACGGCAGATCGAATTGTCCATGGAACGTATCCGCTGGACACCGCTGCAGCATGGAAAGAAGATCCTGGTTGTGAACATTCCAGGGTACACCTTATATGGTTACGAGACCCAGCCAGATCACAGCATTGACTTGCAAGTGGAAATGAAGGTTGTGATCGGCAGGGCATTGAATCATCGTACGCCGCTCATGGATGAAATGATGGAGTACGTTGAATTCAGTCCCTACTGGAACGTCACACCATCGATTGCCCGCAAGGAAACCATCCCGGCGATTCGCCGTGATCCTGGATATTTCTCGCGGCAGCAACTGGAGTTTGTCGATGCGGCTGGGAATGTGCATCGTGAAGTGACAGAAGCCAACCTGGAGGCTGTGATGAAAGGACAGATGCGGATCCGGCAGCGGCCTGGGCCGCATAACTCCCTGGGCGGTGTCAAGTTTGCGTTTCCGAACAATCAGAACATTTACATGCACCATACGCCGGCGACAGAGCTGTTTTCACGCAGCCGACGTGATTTCAGTCACGGCTGTATCAGGGTCGAGGATCCTGTTGGGCTGGCAAGCTTTGTTCTGGGCAACAATTCTGGCTGGACGCCTGAGCGTATCAAACAGGCCATGGGTGCCGGCAAATCCAGTTTTGTTCGCCTGTCCGAGCCAATTCCTGTGGTGATTGCCTATAGCACTGTGATGGCAAAAACCGATGGCAACATTTCTTTTTATCCAGACGTCTATGGGCATGACCGCCTTCTGGAACAAGCCCTGTCCAGACGTTGAAAATTTGTAAAGGTTTACCGATGAGTTCGTCTTTTCATCGTGCAGTCAGTCCGCTACGGCGTTCATTCCTTAAAACCCTGGGTTCAGCTGGCCTGTGTGTTGCGACACCGGCACTGGCGCGCGTGACCACGCCGATCAAGCTCGCTGACGAGCGAGACATCAGCATGAGTCATCTGCATACCGCAGAGAGGATCAGCCTGGTGTATGCCGAAGGCCCGGTCTATCTCAATCCGGCTTTGTCACGGCTGAATCTGTTTCTGCGCGACCATTACACCCAGGATGTTGGGGTGATGGATCCAGCCTTGTTTGATATCCTGCACGATGTCAGGGCGAGCCTGGGTGTACGTGGAGGGTTTGAGATCATTTCCGGGTACCGCTCGCCCAAGACCAATGATCGTTTGCGCAAGACTCGTGGTGGCGGTGTCGCAAAGCGCAGCCTGCACATGGAAGGACGTGCCATCGATGTGCGTCTGCCGGGTGTGCCCTTGGCTGAGTTGCGCGATGCGGCCAAATCACTCAAGCGCGGGGGCGTTGGCTATTACCCGCATGATGGTTTCGTGCATGTGGATACAGGCGCTGTACGCTACTGGTAACCGGGCATTATCCGCCAGGCTGACGTTCACGCTGGCCCATGATTCGACGTCCCAGCCAGCCTAATGCACTGATTGGAGGGCTGGCACCCTCTCGTAAGGTGGGCCTGTCAGGATCAAGCTGGTTTTGTTCATCAACGGAACCCAGGTTGAAGTCAAACGTGTAGTTGGGCTCGAACCCCATGCGCAGGTCGGTGACGAAGATATCACCTTGCTTTTCGTGCATCCGGTAAAAGCCGTGGGAAAACTTTGAGACTTCTTCAACACCTGGATGGTTGCGGTGACTTTGTATCAGTTCATGCCCACGATCAAACTGCGCCCATTCGATCGTGGGCTCATTATCCAGCAGCGAATACCAGCCTTCGTAGTAATGCTGTGGCGTCATGACCAGGATCCGCCACAAGATGCTGTTCAAAGGTGCCGGGGTGACAAGGATGTTTTCCACCTCAGCAGCTTGCGGTAGGTTCTTGCGGGCAATCTCGGTAACATGCGATTGGGCATAGACTGTCCAACCCATGTACAGGGAGCTGACGGCAAGGCCCAGGGCGTTCCATGTCCATCGCCGTGGTGATTTGCTCTTCAAGCACGCGACAAGACCAATGATCAATGGCAGCGTGTAAAGAGGGTCGATGATGTAGATGCTTCCCACGCCAAATGGGTAATCGCTCCATGGCAGTGCCAGTTTGGTGCCATAGACCGTCATGAAGTCGATGAAGGAATGTGTGACCAAGACCAGCCACAATGCCACCAGCCATCGCCAGTAACCCACAGCTTTGCCGTGAATGGTCCGCGCAAAACCAGCAAGGACAAAAGCCGCCAGGGTCTGGTAGGCGAAGGCATGTGTTTCAGCCCTGTGCCGCGTCATGTTCTGTATGGCATCACCAAAACTCACCATCACATCCAGATCTGGCAACGTGCCGAACACGGCTCCCCAGATGGCTGATTTCCAGGGCGGCATCCTACGTCCTACGACAGCAACTGCAACTGCTGATCCAAGGGCAATTTGTGTCACGCTATCCATCTTGATCCTGAGTGAGAAAAGGTACTGGCATCATAACTGGCTTGGGTTTCAAGTTTGGCCGTTATGGTGTGCCCGCCTTGAGATCTTCCCTGTCCTTGATCCGTTGCACCTGTGCATCCACTGCGACAGGCGCCCAAGGTCTTGGAGCGAGCTTACGCCAACTTCTTTGCCAAATGTTCGGCCTTCCCGCGCTTGAAGAAGATTGACATCCTCACCGGTCAGCCGACAACCGATGCACACGGACCAGGTTTCGGTGTATTTCGTGCGGATTCGAGAGTAAGATGTGGTCGGCGCGATCAACATGCACAGGGCGGGACACGCCCTGTTGCGCCTGTGAGGTGAGCGATGCAGTCACGTCGCCAGCAGCAGGAACCCACCGAAGCGACTTATTGCGGCGCAATGCTGCAATGATCGCCGTATGAATCTTCGGGCTTCAAGCCGGGGAGGATGTCAAAATCGGTTCGCATGAAAGGAGGAAGGATGCTGCTTAGCATTCTCAAAATGTTGCACGTGCTGGCTGTAGTGCTTTGGGTCGGTGGCATGATGTTCATGCGGTGGTTTCTGCACCCGGCGCTGCTGCACCTGTCCGGACCACAGAGAATTGTATTTGTGCATGCCGTGCTGACCCGCTTCTTCAGAGGGGTACTGCTTGCTTGTGTTGTGATCCTTGCCACAGGTGCCGCCATGCTGTTTCAGATTTTCAAGGTGGTCGGGGCAGAAGGGACAAGCTTGCTGATACCTTGGTACTGGATTGCTTTGGCTGCAGCCGGTTTGGTGATGATAGGCATTTTCCTGTTCATCAGGTTTGTGCTTTATGTCAGGCTTTCTGATGCTATCCGGTTTACCGTTTGGGACAAAGCTGCAAGACTGGCAGCGAGGATCGGTTTTCTGGCCATGATCAACCTGTGGCTTGGTATTGGCTTGATCTGCCTGATGTTGCTGGCTTAACCAAATTTTCCGCCCAGGTATTGTTGCGTGAGGGGATGTCCGGGGTTGTCAAAGAATGATCGCGTCCATCCCGACTCAATGAGCTTGCCCATGTGAAAGAAGGCAGTGCGGTCTGAAATCCGTGCTGCCTGCTGCATGGAGTGCGTGACCACGACAATCGTGAATTCCTGTTTGAGTTCGAGTAGCAGGGATTCGATCGTGGCTGTGGCGATCGGGTCCAGTGCAGAACAAGGCTCATCCATCAGGATGACCTCAGGTCTGACAGCGATGGCCCGTGCGATGCATAGCCTTTGCTGTTGGCCGCCTGACAGACCCAATGCAGGATGTCCTAGCCTGTCCTTGACTTCATTCCAGAGTCCGGCCTGAGTCAGGGCAGATTCGACGATGATGTCCAGTTCAGACTTGCTCCTGGCCATGCCATGGATGCGGGGTCCGTAGGCCACATTGTCATAGATGGACTTGGGGAACGGATTGGGTTTCTGAAAGACCATGCCTACTCGAGAGCGCAATTCAATGACATCCATTTGCGGGGAGTAGATGTCAATGCCATCAAGCTCGATCTTTCCCGTGACAGAGCATCCATCTATCGTGTCATTCATTCGATTGAGCGTGCGCAGGAACGTTGATTTTCCACAGCCGGAAGGGCCGATGAAAGCAACCAGCTCCTGTTTGCCCAGTGCAATGCTGACCTCATGCAGGGCTTGCTTGCGGCCGTAAAAGACATTGACACGGCTTGCCATGATCCGTGGGTTTGACGCGGGCATGACACCATGTTCAGGTATGGAAGCTGTTTGCTCAGGATTGCCATCAGAAAAAATGGCATGGGAGGCTGCTAATCCAGATTGGGGCAGGTCTTTGAAAAGGGTGGCAGGAGTGTTAGCCAAAGTAAACATGATGTTGATCCTTAATGTTGTTTTTCAAGTTTTTGGCGCAGGAAGATTGCAATTGCGTTCATGCTGACCAGAAGTCCCAGAAGTACGAGAATCGCGGCACATGTACGCGATATGAAACCTCGCTCCGGGCTGTCCGCCCATAGAAAGATCTGGGTCGGCAATGTTGTGGAGGCATCAATCGGCGTATTGGGGACGGCCGCAAGAAAAGCATTCATGCCGATCAGTAGCAGCGGTGCCGTTTCACCAAGGGCTTGTGCCATGCCGATGATGGCACCGGTCAGGATGCCCGGCATGGCTGCCGGAAGAATGTGGTGGAATACTGCTTGCTGCCTGGACGCACCAAGCGCCAGTGCGGCATCATGGATTGAGGTAGGTACTGACTTCAGCGCAGAGCGTGTGGCGATAATGATCGTTGGCAGTGTCATGAGGGCCAGGGTCAGGCCACCAACCAGCGGGGTCGAGCGGGGCATGCCGAAGCTATTCAGGAATACGGCCAGTGCCAGCAGGCCAAACACGATGGACGGAACTGCTGCCAGATTGTTGATGTTGATTTCAATCAGGTCAGTAAACCTGTTTTTTGGGGCAAACAACTCCAGGTGAATGGCAGCACCAATGCCCACCGGAAAGCTCACCGCAAAGCAGATCAGTAATGTGTACAAGGAACCCATGATTGCGCCAGCCAGTCCTGCGACCTCAGGGAATCGTGAATCAGGATTGGTCAGCAGATTCCAGTTGAATTTATTGCTGATGAGGCCCCGATGATCCAGGGTGTCAAACCAGTTGATCTGCTGTTGCTTCAGACGTCGGTTTTGTTCTTCAGTCTCACGCAGGACAAGTCCTTTGTTGAGTTGGTCGTAGGGGTCTGAGACAGGGATGGCAAATCGAATGGTATTTCCGATCAGTTTTGGATTACTGGCGATGTGATCTCGCAGCATGTATTGTGCTGCAGGACTGGGCAATGAAAAGAGCTGGCGTTGGGCTGATCGCTCAGTAACGCCAGGAAACTGCTGCAACAAGGCTTCGTTGATGATATTGCGGTACTGACCTTTGAAAGGATCTTCTCGTTTGACATAACGCTCACTGATGTCAAGGTCAAGCGTGATGTAAGTCTGGATGAAGGCCGAGTGTCCGGTCGCGACTAGGCTGCCAATCAGGATGATGAGGACACTGACGGCAATGGCCAGTGCACCAAGACCAGACAGAAAAAGCAGGCGATCAAGCGCTTTTCTTTTCTTGATCCGTTGTCTTGCTAATTGGAGGGTACCGGTTATTTCTGCGCTGGTGGACTGCGGTATGTTGCTATTCATATTTCTCGCGATATTTACGTACGAAGCCCAGGGCCAGTACATTCAGGAACAGGGTCATCAGGAACAGCATCAGGCCAAGGGCAAACGCTGACAGAGTTCTGGGGTTGTCAAATTCCGTGTCACCCGTCAGGAGTGTGACGATCTGCACAGTGATGGTGGTGACAGAGTCCATAGGGTTGAATGTCAGGTTGGCCAGCAGGCCGGCAGCCATGACCACGATCATGGTCTCGCCAATCCCGCGGCTGACAGCCAGAAGGACTGCACCCATGATGCCTGGTAGTGCAGCCGGGAAAAGAACCTTGATGACGGTTTCAGCACGGGTGGCACCCAGTGCCAGTGAACCATCACGCAGGTTCCTGGGGATAGCATCCAGGGCATCATCCGTGAAGGAAGAAATGAACGGTATGAGCATGATACCCATGACCAGTCCAGCGACCAGAGCCATGTTGGGCGACGCATCAATACCGATCCATCTGGCAGCCTCACGCATTGCCGGAGATACGACCAGTATTGCGAAAAAACCATAGACAACTGTCGGGATTCCGGCCAGGATCTCAAGAGTTGGCTTGATGACGGCACGTGTGGTCTTGCCTGCAAATTCGTGCAGGAAGATCCCCGTGGCAATCCCGACAGGGATGGCAAAGAGGCAAGCCAGCAGGGTAATGAGCAGCGTTCCCAGCAAGACTGGCAACCAGCCAAAAGCCCCATTGGATGCGATCTGGTCTTCCCGCATGGCAACTTGTGGTTCCCAGTTCAGGCCAAGCAGGAAATCCACTGGTGAGACGATTGCAAAAAAACGCAGTGATTCGAACAGCAGCGAAAGCACGATGCCAAGTGTCGTCACAACGGCCAGCAAAGAGCAAAGCATCATCATTTTCTGGATGATGGATTCGACATGAGGCCTGGCCGTAAAGCCTGTAGCAACTTTGCGACGGCTGAGGACCAAAGCCAGCATGCCAATGACGACAATACAGACTGTGACCAGAATGTCGCCCATAGCTTGCAGTTCATTCAGACGGTTCGCTGCGACGATTTTGTATTGCTGCGGATCGCCGAATATCCGTCCTTCTGAGAGTGCCAGTATTTCTGCCTTGATGATGGACAACTCAGCATGGCTGGCTTGGGAGATTTCGTTTTCTGTCAGCGATGAAAAAACAAGCCATTGCACGACGGTCGAACCCAGTAGCAGCCACAGACACATGATTGTGATGCCTGGCAGTGCGATGGTCAGCAAGGCATGCAGGCCGTATGTCCTGTCCATGCCACGAGGCCGTATCTCGCGTTGGCGCATGAGTCTGGCGGCTTGGACATTGGTCAGGTATCCGACCAGAGACAGAAGGGAAATGAGAAGAAGCAGTGCTATGACCATGTTTTGTGTTTGTGCACATGTTGTGGTTACTGGATTTGCAGCTTTTTGGCTGACTTGACTTCTGCTTGAATCTGAGCGAGCTTGTTCTTTTGCAAAGGAGTCAGGCCACGTTCCTGGTTGTAACCACCGGGAGCTAGCGAATCATCCGAAATGAACTCCTCGATGAATTCCTCGAGCCCTGGGATGACACCGCGGTGTGCGTTCTTGATGTAGATGAAGACCGGCCTGGCGATGTCGTATTCAAACGATGCGATGGTTTCTGGCGTTGGCTCAATGCCGTTGACAGCGACTGCTTTGACCTTATCCTGGTTCTCGTACAGGAATGAGTACCCGAAGATTCCGACTGTAGATGGTTCGGCCAGCAGCCTCTGGACGATGATGTTGTCGTTTTCGCCCATTTCAACGAAATGACCATCGCTGCGCAGGCGTGAGCACTTTTCTTTGTCAAAGCCGTCTTTGCCTGCGATGGCGGTGCAGCCATCATGCATCGCCAACTCGACAAAGGCATCGCGGGTACCGGATGTTGGAGGTGGACCGTAGACCAGAATATTGCTGTCAGGCAGCTTTGAGTCGATGTCCGACCAGCGCTTGTTGGGATTGGCGATCCAGCGGATTTGCCCATTGGCATCTTTGTTTGGCACTTCTGCAGCCAGTGCCTGGAATATCTGTGATTCTGTCAGGTTCCAGTCGCCTGCGGATTTGCGGGAGACTGCCAGTGTTATCCCGTCATAACCGATCAATGCTTCAGTAATGTCATTCACACCATTGCTGACGCACAGGTCATACTCGGACTTCTTCATGGCGCGCGAGGCACCTGTGATGTCAGGATGCGGGTTACCGACGCCTTGGCAGAAAATTTTCATCCCACCGCCCGTCCCGGTTGATTCGATGACTGGCGAAGGCTTGCCAGTCTTGGACGTGAAGGCTTCAGCGACTGCCTGACTGTATGGGAATACCGTGGATGATCCGACTACTCTGACCTGATCCCTGGCTTGGGCTTGCAGCGGAAGGATGCCAGCGGCCAGGACGATGATCAATCGCCATGAGAGTTTTGGTTTCATATCGACACCTTTATGGTTGATGAATCAATGTTGCATTGCAACTTTGTGCCGATTTATAGAAGTTTCAGATGACAGTAATGTGACACTGTGGTCAGAACGGGTTGTGCGGAATATTTTTTGTTCTTTTTAAGATATTGATTTATTGATTGTTTTTTGATCGTGGCTGCGAGCAAAGGCAGAATGTGAATTTTTTATGACAAGGCACAACATCGACCGATAACAGCAATTCTGCCGTCTGCGACAGCAGGAACAGGACATGATTTACATGTCTGGTGTTTGGCATGAGCTTGCCCGCTCTTTTACACTGCCAACTCAATCACGTCATTGAGGTGCAGCATTCGAATGGAAAACTTGAAAACACAGCTCATTACGTTTTGGGCAATAGTCAAGGATGTCTGGGATTCGGGTGTCTTCGGCTATTCGATTGGTGATGCCCTGGTAGCCATTGTGATATTCCTGGTGTTCTATGCACTGCGCGGGGCTTTCCGCCGGTTCGTAGTTTCCATTATCCAGCGCTGGTATCAGAAGCGTAAACGTGAGGGCAAACTTGATGACATCATTGCAAAGGCACTTTCCGGACCGCTGCAACTGGCATTTGTGGCGTTTGGTATTTTCGTTGCCTTGCAATACGTAGGTCTGAGAGGTGAATTGGGGGTCCTGGGCGACAGGATTGTTCGCTCCATGATCGCCATCGCAATCTTTTGGGCGGTCTACAACTTGATCATCCCGTTAAGTGATTTGCTCTACAAGCTTAACCACATTCTGACCCGGGAGATGATCGACTGGTTGGTCAAGGGGGTGCGCTGGGCGGTTATTTTTGTCGGGGCAGCCACGGTACTGCAGATTTGGGGGATCCAGGTTGGCCCGGTACTTGCTGGTCTGGGGCTGTTCGGTGTGGCAGTGGCATTGGGGGCGCAGGAGTTGTTCAGAAACCTGATTGGCGGCTTATGCATACTGATCGAAAAGCAGTTCCGAAAAGGGGAATGGATCAGGGTCGATGGGGTGGTCGAAGGGACGGTCGAGCATATCGGGTTTCGCTCAACGATGATCAGGCGCTTTGATCAAGCACCTGTGTCCGTGCCCAACATGAAGCTCTCGGATGCGGCGGTGACCAACTTTTCTCGCATGCGTTTTCGCAGGATTTTCTGGACTATTCCTCTGGACTACAGGACCACGGTGGAACAGTTGAAGACCATCCGTGAGCAGATCGAAGCGTATTTGCGAAGTAATGATGCGTTTGTCCAGCCGCCTGAGGCCTTGCTGTTTGTACGCGTGGATTCGTTTAACGACTCATCGGTCGACTTGATGATCTATACCTTCACCAGGACGATCATCTGGGGCGAGTGGCTTGAGCACAAGGAGAAGCTGGCGCTCAGGATCAAGGAAATCGTGGAAGGCAATGGTGCTCGCTTTGCCATCTCCGCTCAGACCATTTTTGTCGAGCATGGTGAGCAAGAAACGCCGGCATGGCTGCTCGCATCGGCACCGGCTGTACCCCAGCAGCCACCAGCATCGGGGCAGCAGCCATAATCTTGGCAAAAAATTAAGGCTACGATGTTTGGCGAAAGTCCGGGCAGGGTGAACTGCCCGGATGACTTTCGCAGCTTTGGCGGGTTTTCAGTAAAGTTTGTCGGCTGCGACTGCATCACCCCATGGGGTGTAGAGCTCAGTGCAGCCATAGTTCCAGCCGTCCTGGCGTGCGACTCCAGCTGGGCATGCGTACGCGTAGGGATAAATGTTGCGCCGAGCCTTGTCGACAGGCTTGACCTTGGCAAGCGCCTCCAGGATCTCCGGGTCGAGCTTGTGGTCGGCGATGATGCGAGGTCCACCGCTGACGTCAATTCGCGGTTGCTCGAAGGCCTGCTCCAGGGTGAGGCCATGCTGCATCATGAACCGGCTGATCTGCAATACTGATCCGAGAATCTTGCGCCCACCCGAGGCACCAACGGCAAATTGCAGTCCGTCTGACGTCATGCCGATCACTGGACAATAGTTGGTCAAACAACGCTTGCCCGGTCCCAGGGAATTGGGCTTGCCTGGTTCTGGATCGAACCACATGATGCCATTGTTGAGCAGGATCCCGGTCGAAGCTGAGGTGACTCTGGAACCAAAGACGGACAGCAACGTCTGGGTGACTGCACACATGTTGCCTTCGCTGTCGACCACGCTGAAGTGGGTGGTGCATCCTGGCGCTTTGGGCGACTCATGGTCTCCCATCTTGGTCAGGCGGTTCTCAAAGGCGATGTCCAGGGCCTGAGCCACGTTGCGATATGCCTGGGCATCAAGCTGCCTGGTATCCGGGGCGTTCTTGACCAACCACTGCAAGGCCTCCAGGTAGGTTGGTCCACCCGTCAATTCAGGTGCGACAAACACTTTGCCGCGGCTGTATTCAAAGAACAGCGGATCGACAATCTGAGCGCGATACTGCTCGAGGTCGGCCATGCTCAGGCATCCACCCTTGGCTTGGACGTCACGCACCAGTGCCTGGCCTATGCTGCCTTCATAGAAGCTGCGTGCTCCTTCGTTGGCCAGTGTACGCAAAGTGGCCGCGAGTGCTTTCTGGTTGAAACGGCGTTGCTCAAGTGTGGTCCAGCCGCTGACGAGCGGCCATCTGCCTTCATCAAAAAAGGCAGCCGCTGTGTCCGGGTCTTCGCACAGGTCCCGGGCGTTGGAGGCTGTAAGCAGAGCACTGTACCAGTCTGCACGCATGCCTTGCTCGGCAAGGTCTGCGGCCGGCATGACAAGCTCTTGCCAGGGTTTGGTGCCAAAGGTCTTGTGTGCCAACTCCATGCCAGCGACCAGTCCTGGAACTGCCACTGCTGTAGCTCCCTTGATGTTCCTGTCGTCCACCACATGTGGCCAGGCAAAAAGGTCTGTACCGCGTCCACGGCCGCTGAGCGGATAGTCGGCTGGATCCAGGTTCAGAGGCGACTTCATGCCGAAGTTGACCACATAGGCCTTTTGATCTTTGGCACGCCAGACCACCATGCAGCCCCCGGCAGCCAGCCCACTCATCCAGGGTTCGACTACGCCAAGCGCCATCGATGTCGCGATGGCGGCATCCACGGCATCGCCTCCTTGTGCAAGTACTTTTGCACCGACATTGGCTGCCACGATGTGCTGGGATGCGACAACACCGTGTCTGGATCTGACTGCGGGTTTGCGAACCACCTGTGATTCGGAAAAATTGTCCTGCATCAGTGTCTCCCAAGAATGGTTTTGGTTGTTCCGGAACCTGGATGGTTGGCCACATGGGGTAGTGGCCGGGTCACGCACCGGGTCAATCGTACCAGCGAGTGAATTCGTCAACCTCCATGCGTGAGCTGTGGTAAGCGTTCAGTGGTGCTTGCGGATCAGGATAGCCCATGGAAAGCCCAACGAGGAGTTTGCGGCCAGGTGCAATGTTCAGTGTTTCCTTGACGACATCGGGATAGTTTGACAGCGATGCCTGAAAGCATGTGCCCAGTCCGTGGCCAATGGCGGCCAGGGCAATAGACTGTAGAAAAATTCCCATGTCCATGGTCGACCATGGACCATAGCCTTCGTCCATGAAGATGAACATGGCACAAGGGGCGCCAAACAGCTTGAAGTTCCCGAGACGGACTTCTTCACGGGCCTGTTTGTCATCCCGGGCGATGCCCAGGGTGGCAAAACGCTTTTCGTTATGCGTTTTTGAGCGTTGAGCGGCAGCAGCCGGCCATGATGAAGGATAGGGCACGTCCGAGTAGCCTGGCACGCCGCTGGCTGCAAGCTGGTAGAGCTTCTCGACCAGAAGGTCGCGGGTTTTTCCGGTGACGACAGCAACTTCCCAGGGCTGCGTATTGGTGAAAGATGCGCTTCGTCCGGCAAGCCGCAGGATGTCCCTGATGGTTTCTTCAGGGATGGGGTCCGGTTTGAAACCTCGGATGCTGCGCCTGGCTGCCAGTGCTTCGAGAACGTTCATGTCTGACATATCTCCTGAAATTGTGTTTATCAAAATGAATGGAAGGATTTTGCCTCAAATGACAAGCGCTGCGGATTGTGGTCCAGGTGGTGGGTGTTTCCAAATGATTGGGGTTATTCACTTATGCTAACTTAGTGTTTCCAATCGGTTACAGTTAAGGGAGAAGCAACGATGTGATTGGTTGATGTATGAATGGATTGTTCTGATTTCTGCGATACGGCATCGGAACCGGTTTGTTGAATTGAGCGTGTATGGCTGCGGACAGATTGCTGAATATTGTTGTTGTTGAGGATCATGATGAATATCGCGATGCCCTCGTAGAGTTTCTCCAGCGGGAAGGCCATCGTGTGATGGATTTTGACAGTGCAGAGCAACTGATGGCCGGGGCATTACCTGAGAGTGTCGATCTGTTCATGATCGACCTGAACCTTCCCGGAGAAGACGGCTTGGTGCTGGCGCAAAGGTTGCGTGGGACGATGCCCCATGTCGGGATCATCATGCTTACTGCTAGGGGATACCCCGAAGACATTACGCGAGGGTATCAGAGCGGTGCCGACATCTACCTGAACAAGCCCGCAAGCGCAGCCCAGCTGCGTGCCGCTCTGGGAGCATTGCGCCGCAGGCTGACAGGTACCGTGGTCTCTAACTCAACACCACGTCTTGAAAGAAGAAAACTGACAGGTTCGCAGGGGGAGGTCATGCTGACATCCACCGAGGCTTTGCTGATCGGTGCACTGGCGCGTGCCGCCGGCCGGCAACTGCGCAGTGAGCAACTGATCCAGGCCATTGGCAAAGATGTGGAGTCCTACCATAAGCACTCCCTGGAGGCGGCCATGACACGATTGCGCAAGAAGGTCCAGGACGCCTGCGGCGATGAATTGTCCTTGCAGTCTGTCAGGGGCGAAGGTTATCGGCTGAGCGCAGCCATACAGATCACGACAACCTGAGACTGGAAACGACATGGCCGATGCACCTGTGCGATTAGGACTTGCTCTTGGTGGGGGCGCAGCACGGGGTTGGGCGCATGTCGGTGTTATCCGTGCTCTGGAAGAGCACAACATCAAGCCAGACCTGGTGAGCGGCACATCGATTGGCGCGCTGGTCGGCGCAGCTCTGGCAAGCCAGGAACTGGACCGGCTTGAGAGTTGGCTCTACCGCCTGCGCGTTGTTGATGTCATTTCCCTGATGGATCCTACATTCGCAGGGGGGCTGCTCAAGGGCGAGCGTCTGATGGCATTTTTTGCCAAATCGTTTCCAGACAGAAACATTGAGACATTGAGTTTGCCTTTCGGAGCGGTCGCCACTGATCTGCATACGGGTGCCGAGGTGTGGCTCAGGGAGGGTTCGACCGCAGAGGCTGTGCGTGCCTCCATTGCTTTGCCAGGGCTTTTTACACCAGCGATCGTTGCAGGAAGAACCTTGGTCGATGGCGGACTGGTGAATCCTGTGCCGGTGTCTTTGGCGCGCGCCATGGGGGCGGATGTGGTTCTTGCCGTGGATCTCAATACGGGGCTGGTTGGCCGGCACTTGCGTGCGGCAACCACTTTTCAAACCAAAGTGGCTGAGCCCGATCCGGTCGGACAGGCTTGGCTGGGGGATCTGCCGCAGTTGATTTCCTCACGGCTTAAAAATCTGTTGCGGTCAGACTCTCCGACCATTCCTTCCCTTTTTGACGTGATTGCTTCAAGTATCAACATCATGCAGGTTCGGATCACACGGGCACGGCTTGCCGGAGATCCGCCTGACGTCGTGGTCAGCCCTAAGCTGCCCCACCTTGGGCTGATGGAGTTTCATCGTGCGGCCGAGGCGATCGAGGAAGGCTATATCGCCACCAAGGCCGTCATGCCGCAGATTCTTGAATGCCTGAGTAGAGCCCATCACAGGACTGTCGAGGAGGTCGACAGACAGATCGATACGCCCTAAATGGTCAGTTCGCGGATGGCGCTGTCAATCAGTCGCCGGGCAATGCTGACCTGATCAGGTAACCTGGGCAGGTTGTCGATGTCAAACCAGTCGGCCGCTTCAATCTCGCTAGGATCCGGTGTGATCTCACCACCAGCATATTCGGCCATGAAGGCCACCATCAGTGAATTGGGGAATGGCCAGGACTGGCTGTCGACATAGCGCAAACCTTGGATCTGGATGCCGACTTCCTCCATCACTTCGCGGTGCGCACATTCCTCAAGTGTTTCACCTGGCTCGACAAATCCCGCCAAGGCACTGAAGACACCCGGCCTGAAGTGAGGGCTGCGGGCCAGAAGAAGTTGGTAGCCTCTGCGCACGAGTACCATGACTGCAGGGGTGATCCTGGGGTATGAGTTCAGACCGCAGTTGTTGCAGTGCATGACGTATTCATGGTGCAGCAACTGTGTTTGCGCGCCACATCGCCCGCAGAACTTGTGTGTTGCCTGCCAGTCGATCAACTGGCTCGCCCTTCCAGCAAGACTGAAGGCTTCGGGGCCTCCCACGGTAAACACCTGGCGCAGCGGAACAGCCTCTTGCTCAATGCCCTCTGGCAATTCGGTCACTTCGGTTGCGTAACACGGCAGACCTTGCCATTTCCCGATCATGATGGGGGTGGTGTGCTCGAATTGCAGAAAGGGCTGGGGCCTGCTTGGAAATGTTGGGCCACCTGGTCGGTACACATCCATCAGGATACGGTTTTGAATCTTGATGATCCAGTAAGCGTCAAGTTGCATGGTCGGTCTTCTCCAGGGGCTTTATGAGACGGTCATTTACTTTATCGGATTGGTTGCACCACTTACAAGCACAAGCCATTAAAAACTTGTGCTGCCACGTAACAGATATCCCTGGAATGCCGCCTGGTCTGTCACGAGTGTTGTTTTCGGGTGTTCTTGAACTGATTGGCCAACCTTGCGTGTCTGCCAATCACGAAGTCCAGGATGATTTTCATCCAGAGTGTCGATCCTGCCAGTGCCGACCAAGTTGCGTAGGGCATGCCTAAGATCACGATGGACAGAATCGTATAGACGATAATCAGACCGCAGATGAGGTTCAGGGTGCCAGTCCAAGGTGCATATCTGGCGGCATCAGGTGGCGGTTCGCCTCTGGACAGAGCAACTTCGCTGTAGTCTTTTTTGAAAAAGATTCGCCAGGCACGGCGCAGCCAGATGAACGCGATTGGGAACAGTGCAATGAACAGGATCCAGTTCAAAGCAGTGCTGGTGTCGAAAATCATGGGCTTCCTTTGGATTAGGTCCGGCAATCCAGTTGCTCATCACGGTGCAGAGCTGGATTGCCGGGGTCAAACGCAGGTCAGAATCAGGTGCTGTTCAATCAATGGGCACCGGTGATGGCTTTGGAGCCACGCGGGATCCTGACGTTTTCCACCATGTCCTGGATGTGGGCAGGTGGTGATTGCGTGACACGGTCAACAATGTAGGCAACGGCAAAGTTGATCATTGCGCCGACCGCACCAAATGCTTCAGGAGAGATGCCAAAGAAGCTGTTGGGTCCACCTATTAGGTTAACAAAGGAAGTTCCAGGGATAAAGAAAATGCCCTTATGTGCAAACACGTAGAACAGCGTAACCAGCAGGCCGGCCAACATGCCTGCCATGGCACCTTCCTTGTTCATCTTCTTGGAGAAGATCCCCATCATGATGGCTGGAAAGAGCGATGATGCAGCAATACCGAAGGCCAAAGCCACCGTACCTGCCGCAAAACCCGGTGGGTTCAGGCCAAGGTAACCGGCAAGGACAATGGACAGCGCCATGGCTATTTTCCCGGCAAGCAATTCGCCGCGTTCACTGATGTCCGGAACAAACACGTTCTTGATCAGGTCGTGCGATATGGCCGAGGAAATGGCCATCAGCAATCCTGCCGCTGTCGACAACGCTGCGGCCAGGCCTCCAGCAGCAACAAGTGCGATGACCCAGTCGGGCAGTAAGGCGATTTCCGGGTTGGCCATCACGATGATGTCCTGGTTGACGCTCAGTTCATTGCCTTTCCAGCCTGCCTCTTCGGCCTTCTGCAGGAAATCCTTGTTCTTGGATGCATCGTTGTAGTACTGGATGCGCCCATCGCCATTCTTGTCCTGCCACTTCAGAAGGCCGGTGGCTTCCCAACGTTTCATCCAATCAGGACGGTCTTCGTAGAGCAGAGAACCGTCTTTCTGGAACACGTCACCTGTAGTCATGGCAGCCGGGGTAATGGTGGCATGCAAGTTCATCCTTGCCATGGCGCCAACAGCTGGTGCTGTGGTATAGAGCAGGGCAATGAAAACCAGGGACCAGCCAGCCGAGCTCCTGGCGGCAGCCACCGACTTGACGGTAAAGAACCTGACGATAACGTGTGGCAAGCCAGCCGTACCGATCATCAGTGACAGCGTATACATGAACAGGTTGAGCTTGTTGCCGGGGATGGAGGTTGTGTACTGGTCAAACCCAAGGTCGGTGACAACCTGATCCAGTTTGTGCAACAGCGAGGTGTCTGTCCCTTTCATGTCTGAGCCAAGGCCGAGCTGTGGGATGGCATTGCCGGTCAGAGCCAGGGAGATGAAGACTGCAGGCACGATATACGCCACGATAAGCACGACATACTGTGCAACCTGCGTGTAGGTGATCCCCTTCATGCCCCCGAAAACTGCGTAGGCAAAGACAATTGCCATACCGACGTAAATGCCTGTTTCGCTGCTGACGCCCAGGAAACGCGAGAATGCCACACCAACACCAGTCATCTGACCAATGATGTATGTGATTGAGGCAATCAGCAGGCAGACCACGGCAATGGTCGAGGCTGTCTTGGAGTAGTAACGGTCACCGATGAACTGTGGCACCGTGAATTTGCCAAACTTGCGCAGATAGGGTGCAAGCAGGCAGGCCAGTAGCACATATCCGCCAGTCCAGCCCATCAGGAACAGGCTGCCGCCATAGCCCATGTAGGCAATCATGCCGGCCATTGAGATGAATGATGCAGCTGACATCCAGTCCGCAGCAGTGGCCATGCCGTTGACAACTGGGCCGACTTCGCCGCCAGCGACGTAGAAATCGCTCGTGGAGTGTGCGCGTGACCAGATGGCAATCCCGATGTAGAGGAGGAATGTCGCACCGACGATCAGGTAAGTGGTGATTTGCAGGTCCATGGTGTCATTCCTCACTCGTTGTCTTCGTGAACATCGAAACGGCGGTCAATTTCGCCCATTTTCTTGCGATACCAGAAGATGAGGGCGATAAAGACAAAGATGGATCCTTGCTGGGCAAACCAGAAGCCTACCGGATAACCTCCGAGATAGAAGTTGTTGAGCCAGTCGGCAAACACGATGCCGGCACCGTATGAAACCAACGCCCAGATGACAAGCACTTTGGCCACCAGGGACAGTGTCGCTCGCCAGTAGGCGTGCGAATCATGTTGTTGCGACATATTGCCTCCTCAGTATTAATAATTATGAATACTATGGAATTAATATCCAGAGTATGTTTTTAATGGTGCATCTTTATTTAATCAGAACGATACTAGGGTAGTATTAGGGTATTAACTAATAAATTGTATTTTTTTAAATTCCTGACATTAAACTTACTGATTTGAAAGGGTTTTCTGACAGTTTTCTTACTGTTTCTTTCTTGATTCTTACAAGTCGTGATAAATAATCTTTCTTGAAACTTACATTTAATGTCGGGTTGTTTGTTTTGGAAAAATAAATAGTTTTGTTTATATTTTTAAAATATGCCTGGCAATATCCGCGATGATTTTCATCGGGTTGCCGGGGCCCTCTAACTGACGACACCTGCGTGTAAAGATGATTGATCCTGGTCAAGTGCCATTGGAAGAGCGCAATCCTGACAGCATGGTCCAGGGTATGGTCCAGCAATTGATGGCATACCTGCCGTTTTCAGAAATGGAGCAGGCTCACGTCGAGGAATTTCTGCAACTCTGTGTTGAGCAGTACTACGAACCCAATGAGGTCATCATCGATCCAGGCTCGGGTGTTCCTGAATACCTGTACTTGATTCACCAAGGGGCGGTGACGGGTCAGCGACCTGGCATGCATGGCGAGGAGCCGGTCTATTTTGAACTTAACGTTGCAGACTTGTTTCCAGTCGGTGCGGTTCTGACCCGAAGGGCTGTGTCGACGACTTACCGTGCGCTGGGGGACTGCTTCTGCTTGCAGTTTCCTGCAGACAAGATTCACGAGTTCGGCGTGCGTAGCCAGCCTTTCATGAGTTTTCTGCAGAATCACTTCAAGGCGATCGTGGAACAGTCCTATCGGCAGATGCAGCAGCAGTTTGCCGCCATGTCAGCCCAGGCACAGCTGCACCAGAACCGTCTGGCGAACTTGATCAAACGTGAGCCTTTCACTGTCAGCCAAGAGACACCTCTGTCGGAAGCGTTGACAAAAATGGACGAAATGAAAGTTGGCTCCATTCTGGTGACAGACCAGGATGGGCAGTTGGTCGGGATACTGACCGACAAGGATTTGCTAAGGAGGGTGGTTCTGCCACAGTTGCCTTTGTCCACTCCCATCAGGCAAGTCATGACGGCCAATCCCAAGGTGCTGGATGCCGACAGTTCAGTCGAGCAAGCGGCGCAACTGATGTTGCAGCACGAGTTTCGTCATGTTCCGGTGGTTTCAAAGGGTCAGATCATCGGCATGGTTTCTGAGCGGGACCTGTTTGCTTTTCAGCGGTTTTCCTTGGGTAGCCTGACATCTGTGATCCATGCTGCGACAGAAGTCTCGCAACTTCGTAAAAGCGCCAGCCACATTTCCGGGTATACCCGTAGCCTTCTGAGCCAGGGCGTCACAGGCCAGAGGTTGACGAGTCTGGTGAGTTACCTCAATGATCAGCTCACCCGAAAGATCATTGCTTTGGTTGAAAGCAAGCACAAGATTGACCGCAAGCTCTATTGCTGGCTGGCCCTGGGCTCCGAGGGCCGTCAGGAGCAGACGATAGCGACCGACCAGGACAATGCCCTCATCCTCGCCAACGAGGTCTCAGATCAGGATCGCGAAAGGTTTTTGGCGTTTGCCAAGGATGTGAACCAGGCCCTTGCCGAGTGTGGCTTCCCGTTGTGCCGGGGCAATGTCATGGCAAGTAATCCCGAGTACTGTCGCAGACTCGATGAGTGGATCAGTCAGTGTGGCAACTGGATTGCGTCCGCGGGTCCTGAGAGCCTGCTCAAGGCCAGCATATTTTTTGACTTCAGGCCAATCTTTGGCAACCTTGATCTGGCAAATCCATTGTCCAAGTTTGTCCTGGAGCATGCCGACAACTACAGGTTCATCAAGCTACTGGCAACCAATGCCATGAACTGGAAAGTGCCATTGACGATCTGGGGGGGCATCGATACGCAGACGGTGCAGGGAAAGGAAGTTTTGGATCTGAAAAAGCATGCGATTGCCTTGGTGGTGGATTTTGCACGAATCTATGCACTTGCCAACAGGATCGATGCTCGCAGTACAGCCAAGCGGCTGGAGCTTGTGGCCAAGGCGCTGAAATATGACGATTCGCGCGCCAAGGACTGGATCGACAGTTACGAGTTTCTGCTGGTGCTCAGGCTAAGGGCACAGTTGCAGCATTCTTCTCCGCAGGACAACCCGAACGCCATTGATATTTCAACACTGAGCCAGGTCGACAGGACCTTGCTCAAGGCTTGCTTGCAAGTGACCAAGAGCATGCAGCAGAGGTTGGAACTGGACTATGTTCAATAAATTGCTCGAGATGCTCGGGTTGCATGACAAGGAGCCCATCAAAAAGCAGGGATGGTTGCCTCGCTGGGTTGTGCTCGATACTGAGACAACGGGCCTGAGTCCATGGACTGACCATCTTCTGAGCATTGCTGCGGTAGCCATCCATTGTGAACCCGGGTTCCATAAGGCAAGGATCGTGTTTGCTGACCGATATGAAACGATCTTGCACCAAGATAAGCCCACCCATAGCAAGCACAACATCCTGATTCACCATATTGGTGTGCAGGCCCAGACGCAAGGTCGGGATCAGCAAGAGGCCTTGCAGGGATTTGCAAGCTGGGTTGCTGATGCACCGGTGTTTGCTTTTCATGCCCCGTTTGACAGGGCCATGATCGCCAAGGCTCTCAAGAAGCATGACATCAAGATGCCAGGTTGCTGCTGGATCGATGTTGCGGCACTGGCGCGTGCAGCAAGCCAGGACACGGTATCAGCTTCCCTGGATGACCGTCTGCAGCAGTTTGGTGTGCGTTGCTTTGAGCGACACCAGGCCAGTGCCGACATGCTGGCGACTGCCGAATTGCTGCTGCGGCTTTTACGGGACATGAAACGGCAAGTTCATGACCTGGAGGGGTTGTATCGACTCTCGCAAGACTATTCTCTACCACCGGCGTGATTGCTTATGCACGTCTTTAACGCTAAAAAAGAAGTAATGGTTTTGACTTGTATCAGGGTTTATACTGAGACGCCTTTATGGACGGCAGGTAAGCCTGCGCTTTCCATGCCAGTTTCCCACCCTGGCAAGTTTGAGTTCAGTCAGAATCGGACAAGCTGAGTCAATTTCGTGACCAACACAACTTCAACACCATCACCAGAGCCCGCAAAGCAACTGACACACAAGGAACTTTTCCTGGCACTTTCCGGAATTGCGCTGGCATGCGTAATTGCCGCGTTTGACTCCACCATCATCAGTACCATCCTGCCTCAGGTTGCCCAAACCTTGAATGGCATGTCGCTGTACGCTTGGGTCGGCACGGGATACTTCTTGTCCTGTTCGGTCAGCATCCTGATCTTTGGCAGGCTTGGCGACCTTTACGGCCGAAAGCCTTTGCTCTTGTTATCCCTTGTGTTGGTGTCATTGGCTTCGGCGTGTTCCGGCCTGTCGCAGAACATGTGGCAGCTTATTGCGTTCAGGATCCTGCAAGGCGTTGGTGGTGGCATGATGATTGCCACGGCTTTTGCTGCTCCCGCTGACCTGTTCCCGGACCCCAAGGAGCGGGTACGCTGGATGGTGATGCTGTCATCAACATTTGCTGTAGCCAGTGGCGTCGGGCCTGTGTTGGGCGGCGTGGTCACGCAGACCTTTGGCTGGCGCGCGGCGTTTTTCCTGATTCCGATGATTGGCTGCATTGCAATGTTCGTGATCTGGAAGTGCTTTCCCTTCATGAAGCCGCGTCGCAAGGAAGTATTCAAGTTTGACTGGTTGGGGATGATATTGCTGAGCATCACCATTGCCTCGCCGCTGGTCGGGCTGGAACTGCTCACTCAGAAAAGCATGACGATGCCCTACTGGGCTTCAGTGGGCCTCATCCTTTTGTCTTTCATCACAGCGATCCTTCTGGTTCAGGTCGAGAAATCAGCCCTGACCCCCATGTTTCCTCTGCGGGTGCTTGAGTCGCTTCAGTCAAAGTACCTCAATATCGCTGCGATGATTGCTGGCGCGATCATGTTCATGTTGGTGTACTACATTCCCTTGCAGGCCCAAGATGTGTTTGGCTACTCGCCTGCCGATGCTGGGCTGATGGTGTCACCGCTGGTGGCCGGCATCCCTGTGGGCAGTGTCATCAATGGAAGGCTGTTCCAGCGCGAGCCCAACCCCCAGCGCCTGATGCGCTTTGGAGGAATCCTGCTGGGAATTGGCTGTGTGCTGGTACTGATGTTGTCGGAAACGACACCGGTATGGCTGGCCTTGGTGATCATGGGCATTTGCGGCCTTGGGCTGGGTTTTCTGATCCCGAACTTGACACTTTTCATGCAGATCATTTCCAAGCGGGAGGACGTCGGGATGGCCTCAGCCTTGGTTCAGACCACGCGTGCCTTGGGTAGTGCAATCGGCACTGCTGTGGTAGGAGCGCTGATCGGAGAGCTTTCCATACGGACAGGTTTGCAGATCGGGCTGGTTTCCAGTGTCGCCCTTTGTGGTGTGGTGGTGTGGCTGAGCAACCGAATCCGCATGGAAAGCTATACACGCAATTGACACCCTTGCCGGCATGATTGCCGGGGCTTGTCGCGAACTGGTAAATCCGTACAGAAACAGCTTTTCAGGGTATCAGGTGTCATCGCCTGATAGGCGGCAGCGTTGTAAGCTTTTTTACCGGATTGCGCGAAAAGCCCCGTCGTTCAGGGTGGGGATGAATAGCGCGGACGGCAGCGCCGTCCTTTGAATACTTGATGAGGTGTTTGCTGTTGCTCGATGTATTGCCGAATGATT
>Ga0182743_1000440_pt1 | contig 52889 bp, 51 predicted proteins | sample eDN3rd30CKraftOP_FD_128522 | JGI IMG/M metagenome (GOLD analysis project Ga0182743, IMG submission 128522) | Enriched Organic Plus compost microbial communities from Emeryville, California, USA - eDNA 3rd pass 30_C Kraft OP (version 2) (version 2) ... | reverse complement strand
CGAGCTAGCAAAACGTCGTCTGCCTGGGCCGATTTTCAATTACATCGATGGCGCGGCGGACGACGAAGTCACTTTGCGGCGCAATGCGGCGAGCTTTGAGCAATGTGATCTGGTGCCCAATGTGCTGCGCGGCGTAACGGATGTGGACCTCTCGGTCACGGTGATGGGACAGAAACTGGCGATGCCGGTGTATTGCTCCCCTACCGCGCTGCAGCGCCTGTTTCATCACGATGGGGAAAATGCAGTCGCAGCCGCGGCGTCGAAATTCGGCACGATGTTTGGCGTGTCCTCGCTAGGTACGGTCAGCCTCGAGCAGATACGCAAAACGTATAGCGGCCCGCAGGTCTACCAGTTTTATTTTCATAAAGACCGTGGCCTGAACCAGACCATGATGCAGCGAGCCAAGGACGCGGGCGTCAACGTCATGATGTTGACGGTCGATAGCATTACGGGCGGCAATCGCGAACGGGATTTGCGCACGGGGTTCTCGATTCCCTTCAAGCTGAACCTCGCTGGGTTGACGCAGTTCGCTGTGAAGCCGGCCTGGGCGCTGAACTACCTGACGCACGAGCGTTTTCGGCTGCCTCAGCTCGATGAGCATGTAGACATGAGCGGCGGCGCGATGTCTATCGGGCGATATTTCACCGAAATGCTGGATCCGGCGATGACCTGGGACGATGTGGCCCAGATGGTGAAGCTCTGGGGCGGTCAGTTTTGCCTGAAGGGCATCATGTCCGTAGAAGACGCCAAGCGTGCGGTGGACATCGGCTGCACGGGCATCATTCTGTCCAACCATGGTGGACGCCAATTGGATGGATCTCGTTCGGGCTTTGATCAGCTGGCCGAGATTGTCGATGCAGTGGGCGATCGGATCGACGTGATGATGGATGGCGGGATACAGCGCGGCACGCACGTGCTGAAGGCGCTGTCGTTAGGCGCTAAGGCGGTGGGTATCGGCAGGTTCTACCTCTACCCTCTCGCGGCAGCCGGGCAACCCGGGGTCGAGCGTGCACTGGGTCAACTGCGCACGGAGATCGAACGCGATATGAAGCTCATGGGATGCACCTCAGTGTCGCAATTGACGCGTGAGAACCTGCGATTCCGTTGAACGATAGCTCCGCGTCTCGTGTGCGCGAATCCGCGCGGTCTACGTTAGTCGGCAACGTAGACCTGCTCGGTAAACCTCAAGCGCTGTGTCTATCCAACGAGTCGCGTTTCCGCCGATACGCCATCACGTCGCGTCGGCATCGATCCGCAAATAGGTTTCCACCAGACGGCTCCAATACGCCGCACCGATAACCAAGTTGTTGTCGTTGAAGTCGTATTTGGGATTATGCAGCCCGCGGCCGTCAGTCGCGGGCCCGTTGCCCAGCCGTACAAGCGCACCAGGGCAGCGCTGCAGCATGTAGGCAAAATCCTCGCTGCCCATTAAACGCTTGGTTTGAGGCACAACCTGATCGTCGGGTAACACCATACGCGCCACCTCGATCGCGAGATCGTTGGCGGCGGCATCATTCACTAATACAGGATAGCCCTCGACATAATCGATGTCCGCCGTGACGCCCTGCGCGATGGCTGTGGACTGCACGATCTCAATGATGCGTTTCTTCAATAGCGCGCGCACGTCTGTACTGAACGAGCGGACGCTGATGCCTATTTCGGCGGAATCCGGGATGACATTGAGCGCCTGGCCAGCTTGCAGCCGGCCCACGGTGACGACTGCCGCCTCGTCCGGATCGACATTGCGGGAAACGACGGTCTGCAATGCCACCACGATGTGCGCCGCGGCGACCAGAGGATCTGCCGCCTGATGCGGCCGGGCGGCGTGGCCCCCTACTCCCTTGACCTTGATGAATACCCGGTCGCCGGCGGCCATGAAGGGACCTTCGCGAAACAGCATCTGCCCCTGCGGCATGCCCGGGTGATTATGAATCGCAAAGACATAGTCGCAAGGGAATCGTTCAAATAGCCCATCGTCGAGCATAGCGGTTGCGCCGCTATCAAAACCACGCTCTTCAGCAGGCTGAAAAATGAGATGCACGGTGCCGTCGAAACGGCGAGTCTGCGCGAGGTGTTTCGCCGCACCCAGCAGCATGGTCGTATGGCCATCGTGGCCACAGGCGTGCATGACGCCGTTGTGTTGACTGGCGTATGGCAGGCCTGTTTCCTCGAGGATGGGCAAGGCGTCCATGTCGGCGCGAATGCCGATACTGCGGGCACTGGAGCCGCATCGCAGGGATCCCACTACGCCGGTTTTGCCAACGCCCGTGGTGACCTCATAGCCCCATTCTTTCAGTTTTTCCGCCACCAGCGATGACGTCGCCTGCTCGTTGAAAGCGAGTTCCGGATGCTCGTGAATATGATGCCGCAGCGTACGCAACTCGGCGTCAAAGGCATTGAGGTCTGAGATCTCGGTGGAATTCTTGATAGTTGACATGGAAAGAACTTGAAGCGATGAAATCGTTGGTTAGGTTACTTCTAGACGGTATCTGGTGCAAAACCGGCAGGGGCCGAAACACTTACCGTTCACGCAAGTGAACTGCTATCTTTGTAAATTGACGGGTGGCACTGCATCCTTTCATCATTGACGCCCCTATCGCATTACGTATCGCATCAGGAACGAACAATGACCCAAGACAGCCGCGCCAGCGCAGGCCCCCTGCTCTTTCGACCCATCTCGATCAACCAACTGCATCTGGCCAATCGGATCACGGTTGCGCCCATGTGCCAATACTCGGCCACCGATGGACTGGCCAGCGATTGGCATCGCATGCATCTCGGCATGCTCGGCAGCAATGGGGCCGGGCTGGTAATGCTGGAGGCCACGGCAGTGACAGAGGACGGCCGCATCAGTCCAGGATGCTTGGGTTTGTGGGGAGAGGATCAGGCCCGGGCCCTGACCGCTACGCTCGAAGCGAGCCGTAAGTTCTCGACAGGCGCTTTTGGGATCCAGCTGTCGCATGCGGGACGCAAAGGATCTACCCAAGCCCCGTTTTACGGTGGCGCGCGCCTGGATGCCGAACAAGGCGGCTGGAGCACGCTGGCGCCTAGCGCAATACCCTCGCGGCCCTCCGATACTGTCCTGCCTGTCGAGATGACCATGGACGATCTCGCCGAGGTCCGCAACGCCTTCGTTCAAGCCGCTCATCGTGCGTTGGCTGCGGGCATCGAGCTCATTGAGCTGCACATGGCGCATGGATACCTGCTGCATCAGTTCTTGTCTCCCCTATCCAATCAGCGATCGGATCACTATGGTGGCTCGTTGGAAAACCGCATGAGATATCCGCTCGAGGTCTTTGATGCGGTACGTCAGGCAATCCCGGCAGAGATTCCTCTAGGCGTACGCGTGTCGGCCACTGACTGGGTTAACGGCGGCTGGAACGAGGACGAAACCGAGGCGCTATGTCAGCGATTGCTGCCCATGGGTTGCGATTTCTTTGATATTTCCTCCGGAGGATTATCGGCGGCACAAAAGATCACGGTACATCCAGGTTATCAAGTCCCGTTTGCTGCGCGCATCAAAAAATCCGTATCCGTGCCGGTCATCGCAGTCGGCATGATCACCGAGCCGGACCAGGCCGAGCAAATCCTGCAAGACGGCAGCGCCGACATGGTGGCACTGGCCCGCCAGATGCTGTTCGAGCCGCATTGGCCGTGGCGCGCCGCCGCGCAATTGAAAGGACAGCTGCAGATCCCGCCTCAATACTTGCGCTCGTTGACGTCTGCGCCCGACATTGCGAAAGCGTAGGCTGTTACCTCATCGCGCGACGGCAACGTTGGCTGACAGGCACCTTCTGCCAGCCAACATGCAATCATGGATCGGGGTGAAATCCGGAGGGCGAAATCAGGAAATCCCGGTAGCACCAACCAGTTTCACCAACTCGCCCCACTTTGCATACTCGCTCTCGAAAAAGGCTCGCGTTTGCTCCGCCGTCATTGGCGCGTAGGCGGGAACGCCCTCATTCTCTACACGCGCATTGATGGCTGGATCCCTGAGCGAGGCTTGAATCGCCTCTCTCAATTGCGCTGCGATATCGGCCGGCAAGCCGGCGGGCGCGACGTAGGCGTTCCACGTCACGACATCAAAATCGGTCTTCAGCAGTTCCTCTACCGTCGGTACGTCCGGCGCGGCCTTCAGGCGCGCTTTGCCTGACACGGCCAATGCGACGAGACGCCCGGACTTGACCTGGGGGCCGACCACCGACCACGCGTCGAACGCGTAAGTCAATTGTCCGCCTGCGAGATCCGTCAACACCTGGGGCCCTTGTTTGTAGGGTACGTGCACCGCCTTGGGCACACCCAATTTCTGGGCCAGCACGTGGCACGCGATATGGCTGGACGTCCCTGTACCGCTGGATCCGTAGGTTGCCGTGTCGGGATTTTCGCGCAAATGTGCGGCCAGCTGGTCGAGGGTCTTGATGCCGGACTCGGCTGTGACGACCAATACCACGGGCACCTGAATAGTGACCGCCAGCGGTTCGAACGCCGTGCGAGGATCAAACGGCAGGCTCGAGTACACATGCGGGTTGATAGCGAATGAACTGGCTGTGCTGTACAGCAAGGTATAGCCATCGGGTCGGGCGCGCGCCACGGCGGCTGCGCCGATGTTGCCGCCGGCGCCAGCTTTATTCTCGATGACCAGATTCGCGTCGAGGTGTTTGGACAGCACGGTTCCTATCAGGCGTGCGATGATGTCCGTATTGCCGCCAGGCGCAAACGGAACGACGATGGACACCGGTTTATCCGGATACTTCGAAGCCGCTTGCACACTGCGCCACGGCATCATGGCGCCGGCGCCCACTAACGGCAAACTCGCTAATTGCGCACAAAATGTGCGGCGCTTTACGTTCATGGAATCCCCTTTTTTGTTTACTTGCTCACGCTTGGGGCAAATCGCCCCACGTGTGCACTGACATCGAAACGATTGGCATTGGCCGACGAACGGTGATATTCGGCAATCTCCATCGGCGTTGCCCACCAGACATCTTTCGCGGCTGAGATATGCGCGAAAAATCTGTCCAACAGCCGCAGACGCTGCGGGCGTCCCGAGATCCAGTCATGGACGGTGATCATGCAGAGCCCGCCCCATTCCCGCGTTCCTTCGAACTCTTCGATCCAGCTTTCCAGAACCGCATTGGGATTGGCGGGATGGGTCTTGTCGCGCGGCCCGTTCGTATAGCGGAAATACAATGCATCGTCGATGGTCCAGGTGACGGGAACCTGCACCAGGCCGTCGATTGTGTACGGATGATCGAACCCCATCAGCGAACTGTCGTAGGCGATATTCGCCCGCGCCAATGCAGCAAGGCTCTCGGGCGAGTGTTCAAATGAGGGCGCGCGATAGCCGCGTACCGCCTCGCCTGTCTGGGCGCGAAACACATCGATGCTGCGATTGAGGTAATCGTCCAGCAACGCATCATCGAGCGTATCCAGCCGCTCGTGGAAATAGCCGTGATACCCGACTTCATGGCCTGCTTGCAACAGCGTGGGCAACAGATCGGGATAAGTCGCGGCGACGACGCCGGGCACGTAGAAGGCGCCCTTGATATCCCATTTTTTCAACAAGGCCAAAATCCGTGCCACCCCTTGTCTGGGGCCATAGCGGCGCTGCTCCAGCTCTCCCAGACACTTGGTTTGCTGCTGTCGTGTTACCCAAAAGTACGGCGACTCGGCATCCAGGTCCAACGTGAAAGCCACGGCGCTGCGCTTGCCCGACGGCCAGGTGTAGTCCGGAAAAGAAATGCGGCTGTCGTCGTGCATGTTCACGCAGGTCTCGTGCACGTTTGCGGGGCTCGGTGTGCTATTCATGGTTCAATCCTCAGTGATGCGTTTGCTCGGATCTGGGCGACGATTGATCCCGCCTCCGCCGTCTACAGAGAGCACTTGGCCTGTCGTGAACGACGCAGCGTCGCTCGCGAGAAAAAGCACTGCGCGGCTCAGCTCTCCGGGCTGGATCATGCGGCCAAGTGGAATCGCCGCGGATAGTGTCTTCAGATGATCGCCCGGCAATGCAGGGCTGTTCATCCCCTGCGCCAGCCCGGGTCGGACCGCGTTCGCACGGATGCCGTGAGGCGCCAGCTTCACCGCCAGAATGCGGGTCATCTGCTCGAGCGCGGCCTTCGATGGCCCGTATATCGCCCCATTGGGCCGCGCCACCTCGGCCGAGGCCGAACTGATATTGACCACTGCCCCGCGGATGCCGGCGGCGATCCAGCGTTTGGCCAGCAGCTGAGTCAGCAGCAACGGTGCCAGCACATTGACTTCCACGATGCTGCGGCACAGATCTGGCGTCGCGTCCAGGATGTCTACAAAGGGAAATACGGCAGCGTTATTGACCAGCACACGGGGCAATGCTTCATCGCTCCAGCTGGCGACCAGTTTCTCGATAGCGGCCGCATCGGTGATGTCTGCCACCACGGTTCGAATGGCTTTACCTACTTGAGACGAATGCTCGCGGTCGATGCTCGTCACCGTGGCGCCCTCTGCGATAAATGCGTGCGCCAACTCCAGTCCAAAATGGCCATTCCCGCCCGTCACCAGTACGTGCTGGCCCCGATACGCCTCGTTCATCACACCACCCGCCCCATGAGTTCGTCCAGATTGGCATTGCCAAAATCACGGCGTCCCGTCTCCATCTCGCGGATCATGGCGATCATGTGCGTGATAGTCGGGGTCTGAATACCGGCCGACTGGCCATGCGCAACAATGTCGGTAATCTGCGGGTCAACCTCCGTCGCGCGCTTGCGCACCGCCAGGTCGCGCCATACGCCGCTGCGGGGCTTTCCGACCCAGCGGCGGCAATGATCGGTGATCTGCTGCATCTGGGCCCAGGCGTCGTTCTCGTTTGCTTGCGCACTGAAAGCCTCGGGCGCAAAGCCGTCGAACGGCATGGGCTGCACGCCGTTGGCGTTGGCCACCTTGACGACTTCGCTGCATAAAGCGCGCCAGAGGGGCAAATAGCGGCGATTGCCTAGTTGTTCGACGATGGTGTCGTTGGACAGCGCCGTCGTGAACAGCAGCGCGCCGATAGCGACTTTGCTCCACTTGTAGCCCAGCAAATGCGCCGTCCAGCTCGATTCCGGATCGACCAGCCGCACTAATGATTCAGCATTTCTGGATCGCGTCGTGTCACGGCCATCCAGTTCTCCAACGCGAATACATCCCTTGCCACCGAACTGAATCCGCCCCGGCCCCAGATAATCCGAGGCGAAATTCACCAGTGCGCCCATGGTGCGCTCGACACCAATCAGATTCGCGATGATGGATTCTGTCAGGCCGTTCTGCAACGCCAATACCCAGCCATCGTCACGCAGATGTGGGCGCAGCATGGTAACGGCGTCATGCGTGTGTTGCCCTTTGACAGACAGCAATATGCGCCCATAAACGCCCTCGATTTCCGACGCTAAACAAGCGTCCATACGAGAAAACGTGCTGCTGCCATCCGGCCCGACTATCTCCAGACCATGGGTGCGGACCGCCTGAACGTGTTCGGGAACCACATCCACCAGCAACACCGCCTGCCCGGCATCGGCGAGCTTTGCTGCTACGACGCCGCCTATGGCGCCACCACCCCAAACAACGATCGGTTCCTGACTCACTACCACTCCCTGATTTCGATAATGCAACGCATGGCGCGTCCCAGACCGAAATTCTGAAGCGCCAAAACATATAATTCAATTTCTTAATTTGGCCATTTACTTGTGCAAAACGTAAGTAATACACCAGGACCAGCGACATGAATTACCGCGCTTTTGAGGCGCTACACGCCTTTGTGGAAGGTGGCAGCATTGCGCAAGCCGCGATGCGGTTGAACCGTACACAGCCCCAGATCAGCCGCCTGCTCAGCCAACTGGAGGAGGACGCGGGATTTGAGATCCTGACTAAAGTCGGACGCAGGCTCGAGCTGACGGAAGACGGTCAGGCCCTCTATCAGCGGGTCTATGGACTGCTGCGCGCCCAAGATGCCGTACACGATTTTGCAGAAGACATGCGGCACGGCCGGCGAGACCGCGTGCGCATCATCGCGGCCAATCACATCATCGACGGTATGGCGGCAGAGGCTCTAGGCCACTGCCGTCTGCAGAATCCCGGCTTCTCGGCCGCGCTGACGGCACGTATGCCTGCGGAGCTGCAATGGTGGTTGGCGCAGCAACAGTTTGACGTGGCGTTGGTCCAGCTGCCGCTGGAACACCCCGCCATCGAGACAGAGCTGTTTTGCCAAAGCGAGATCGTAGCGGTGATGCATCCGGATCATCCTTATGCGAACCGTACACAGATCGAGCCCAAAGACATCCAAGCCGAGCCCTACATCAGCCTGGGGCGGCGCAGTATCCTGGAACAGCGCTGCCTGGCGTCGTTTGAGGCCACCAATGCCAGCGCCAACAGCGAGCTGGAGGTTTCTTTCAGCACCACCGCGATCCAATTGGCCGCGATGGGTTGCGGCATCGCTCTCGCTGAACCCATGGCCGCGCTTGCGCAGCGGCATCTGAACATCGTCGTGAAAAAATTCCGACCGGTCGCGAAGCTGCATTACGGTATGGTGTTTCCGCGGGGAAAACGGCGTAGCCCTGCTACCGAGATCTTTGTCGAAGAGCTGCGTCGATGCGCGGACCGGAAAGTGGTCGAAATACAGAAGCTTTTGGCGGGCACGTAGCGCGGGATGCGCACGCAGCTGCTATCGCTCGCGCCGCATTCAATCTGTCGAAGAGGCCTTATCCAGAATCCTGGGCAAGCTGAGCTCCAACCAATCCACCAAGCCGCGCACTTTTTCGGCCGCCTCGACGCCGATCGGCGTCAACGAATACTCCACATGGGGCGGTACGGTATTGAAAGCGCGCCGATGCACCATGCCGTCGCCTTCGAGCCATTGCAGTGTCTGGGCCAGCATGCGCTCGCTCACGCCGCCGATCTGACGCCGCAGATCGCTGAATCGCAGGGTCCCCGATTGGAGAGCGATCAAAACCAATACCCCCCAGCGGCTCGTCAGATGCTTGAGAATCGGGCGCGATGGACAGCCCGCCGCCATCACGTCGCCGCGGCGCAGTTTGGCCGATAGCGATTCCGCAACGGAGGATTTGGGAGAACGGGGCTTAGACATATCGGTGATGAGTTCACAACAACATAATCAGTGTAGCCTCTTAACTAACATTTTTGTACGTACTTACTAAAAATAAGTATTGGCTCTATAGTGTGTTCACGCACATTTCTTGGAGTCGCACCATGACCATCGCAATCACTGGCGCTACAGGCCAGCTAGGACGTCTCGTTGTTCAAAAGCTGAAAGAAAAAATCAATCCTGGCGATATCGTTGGCTTGGTGCGCAGCCCCGAAAAAGCCGCCGATCTGGGCATCACGGTGCGCGTCGCGGACTACACGCAGCCCGCCACACTGGAGGCGGCACTGCAAGGGATAGACACCCTGCTGCTGATTTCTGGCAATGACATCGGGCACCGCACAGCACAACATGCCAATGTCATTAACGCGGCGAAAAAATCCGGCGTGAAGCGGATCGTCTATACCAGCCTCTTGCGTGCGGATACTTCACCATTGAGCCTAGCGCCAGAGCATGCGCAGACCGAAGCGCTCTTGAAGCAATCCGGACTGCTCTACACCATTCTGCGCAACGGTTGGTACACCGAAAATTACACCGGAGCTATTCCCCCTGCCCTCGCCCACGGCGCGCTTTTTGGCAGTGCGAGGGACGGCAAAATCTCGTCCGCGCACAGAGCTGACTACGCGGATGCCGCGGTGGCGGTGCTCACGGGTACTGGACACGATGGGAAAGTGTACGAGCTCGCGGGCGACACGTCGTACACATTGACCCAACTGGCAGCAGAGATCTCCAGGCAGACGGGCAAGGACATCCCTTATCGGGACATCCCGGAGGCAGATTACGCTGCCGCGCTCAAGGGCGCAGGCCTGCCCGAAGGGCTCGCGGCCGCGATCGCGTCGTGGGATGTGGGCGTATCTCACGGAGCGCTATACGACGATGGCCGGCAACTCTCGAAACTGATCGGCCGCCCCACCGGCTCACTGCAGGACGCGGTTGCAGCAGCGCTGAAAGCCTGAACTCCTCGATCCAGCACGCATCGATAAATCATCGTGCGCTCGCTGAATTGCCGTGCAATAGGCCATCAGCGGGCGACGTCTCGTGCAGCAGCAACGCAGTCGCTATTCCACCTTCGTCCCGGTGGATTTCACCAAGTTGCCCCATTTCGCGATTTCCTTTTTCTGGAAAACCGCGAAATCATCTGGCGACATCGCGGACGGTATGACGCCCATTCCCTCTAGACGCGCCTGCATATCGGGTGAATGGATAATCTGCGCGAGTGCTTGGTACAGCTTGTCCACGATGGGCCGCGGTGTGCCGGCAGGTGCAAAGATCGCTTGCCAGGCTTGTACCTCGTAGTCTTTGACGCCCGCCTCTTGCATGGTAGGCACGTCGGGCAGGCTTTTCAGCCGCTGGGGCGAGGTCACGGCCAACGCACGCAGGCGCCCGCCTTTGACCTGTGGCACGACCGTCGGCCCCTCAAACATGAAGTCGACCTGTTGCCCGATCACATCCGGAATGGCCGAGCGGCCCGAGTATGGCGCGTGCACGAGCTTGATGCCCGCTATCTGCTCCAGCAAGACTCCCGACAGATGTTGTGTCGTGCCGATCCCGGAGGATGCATACGAAATCGTGCCGGGTTTCTCGCGCGCGGCGTCGATGATGTCCTGGACCGATTTGAATCGGCTTTCGTTGGATACGACCAGCGTATTCGCATTCATGCCGATGATCGTGATCGGCTGAAACGACGCAATCGGATCGTATTGCATGTCTTTGAACAAGCTGGGGTTGATCGCATGAGTCGCAATACTGGCGCCCAATAGCGTGTAGCCATCCGGCGGCGCCTTGGCGACATAGGCGGACCCGATCATCCCGGTCGCACCGGCGCGATTTTCCACTACGACATTGTCCTTGAGCGCTTCGCCCAGTTTCTGCGCCATGATGCGGCCCAGCACGTCGCTGTTGCTGCCGGGCGCAAAAGCAATCACATAGTTGATCTGTTTACTGGGCCAGGCGTCTACCGAGGCCCGGGCGGAACGCGGGGTGATACCGAATGCACATGCGACTGCACTGGCGACGCCGGTCAAGCCGGCCGCCACGAAAGTTCTGCGGTTCATGGGGTGTCTCCTCCCGGATCTCGCTCCGGGTTGTTGTTCAGCGGTGCCGGTGATGTCCTCCGGCTTTAAAAGTGATGCGTAGACATATGGCTTTTCTGATGGATGCGCTACTTGGGTAATGCCAGTGTCTGCGCGCCAGGGATTTCAAAATTCAAAGATGCGAGGCCGTCCTCCAGCGACGCGCGTTGCGCAGCTGTCAACTCGACAAGCGGCGGCCTGACGGTGGCCCAGCCCTCGTCGCCCGCTCGTTGCGCAATGGCGGCTTTCATCGCGGGAATCATGGGGAATTTCTGGAACACATTACGGACGGCATCCAGGCCAGCCTGCAACGTGTCGGCGTTATCGCTTTGCCATTCTCGATACAGCGCGGCGATGGGACCTGGATTGACGTTGCCGGTGGCGGTGATGCACCCCACGCCGCCGCCTCGCATGGTGCGCAACAGGAATGTCTCGCTGCCCGCAAACACGTCGAATCCTTGCGGCTGGAACGCCTTGAGCAGGGCTTCGGTGTTGCTCCAGTCGCCGGAACTGTCTTTGATGCCGGCGATGTTCTTGGGATAGGCCCTTAACAAGCGCTCGATCAACCCCATACTGATGCCGACCTGTGCGACGGGTGGGATGTGATACAGATACACGCGCAGGTTCTCGTCGGCGACTTCATCGATCACCTGTGCGAAGGCTCGATATAGTCCTTCGTCGCTGACGCCTTTGTAGTAGAACGGCGGCAGCATCAGCACCCCTGCGCATCCCGCTGATACCGCATGGCGGGTCAGCTCGATCACGTCGGGTAACGCGCATGCGCCGGTGCCAGGCATCATGCGGGTTGCAGGCAGGCCTGCTTCCAACAAGGCATCGAGCAACGCTCGCTTCTCGGCAACGCTGAGCGAGTTTGCCTCGGAGTTGGTGCCGAATATCGCCAGACCTACGCCCTGCTCCAGCAGGTTCTTGCAGTGAGCCACAAAACGTGGCGCCGAGGGTGAGTAATCGGGATTGAACGGTGTCAATACCGGAGAAAGCACGCCACGCAAACGCGGCGTGTCAGGGGTCAATGCAGACATGATCGAGCGGACTCCATCGCAAAGTTAATCGTGAACGCCTCAACGCACGGTGCGCCATTGCCCATAGCGCTCGACCATGGATTCCTCGAAATCAAAGCCCAGACCGGGGTCTTGCCGCAACAGCACGCGGCCGTTTTTGTGCTCGAGCTGACGATCCACCAGTTTGCGGAAATTCAGCACCTGGTCGTCCCAGAAAAACTCGACGTACCGCGCGTTGGGCGTGGCAGCGACCAGCGGGGCATGCAGATCGTGGAACCAGTGCGGGCATACGATGACGCCGTAGCTCGCGGCCGTCGCCGAGATGCGCCGCCATTCGGTAATGCCGCCGCAGACGGCCGCATCATGCTGCAAGATCGCCGCGGCGTTCTTGTCCAGCAGTTCCTTGTGATACCAACGGCCATAGCCGATCTCGGCCGTTGCCACGGGGATGTTGGTGAGCTTGGCCAGTTTCGCGTGGCTGTCCACGTCGTCGGGAGAGAACGGTTCCTCGAGGAAATACGGGTTGTATTGCTCAAAACGGCGCACGTACTGCATCGCCTGCGTGGTATCCACCCAGGCATTGTTCATGTCCATCATGATTTCGACATCAGGACCCACTGCCTCGCGCGCGGCGCGCAAGCGCGCTTCTTCCTCGGCAGGCGATAGACGGCCGGATTTCATTTTCACGGCGTTAAAGCCTTTGGCCACGTAGCTGGCCATTTCCTCGCCCAGCATTTGCGGGGTCTTTCCGTCCAGGTAATAGCCGCCGCTGGCATAGGCCGGCACCGACTCCAACTCGTATGCGCCCAAAAAACGATGCAGAGGCAATTGCGCAGTGCGTGCATTCAAATCCCATAGCGCCGTATCCAGCGCACTGATGGCACGCATCACGGTGCCGGCACGCCCCTGCAGTAGCGATTCCTGATACATGTTCTGCCATAGGCGTTCGACGGCGTGCGAGTCCTGGCCGATCAGAACCGGCGCGAGCAGTTGCTCCACGGCGTTGACGAACAACTCGCCCGCGGCGCTGCCGACATAGCAGAATCCGATGCCCTCGACACCGTCTGTCGAGCGCACTTTGACCAGGCCGTAATAGCGGGTGCTGACGGTACGGGTGGAAAACGAGGTGACTTTATCCAGTGGGACGGCGGCGGCGCAAACGTCGACGGAAAGAATCTTGGACACGTGGGGCTCCTCAGGGTGGGCATATGAAAGAAAGCGTATGGATGTATTCTGGGCCTGCTAAAGAAAAAGAAAAATAATGTTCTGGCATTTTGTGAAGTTATAAAATCCATCTTTTTAGTCGATTCGATATCGCCTCACACCCCAATGGACACACGATTCCTGCAGAGCTTTATCTATGTGGTGGAAACCGGATCGATCGCCGGCGCCGCACGCCGGCTGGATCTGACGCCAGCATCGGTCGCACAGCGGATCAAGGCGCTGGAGGCTGACGTAGGCAGCCAACTGATCGTACGCGCCGGACGCACGGTCAAGCCCACGCTGGCTGGCAATCGCATTCTGCAGCGCGCACATACGGTATTGAGCGAAGTCCGGGACCTGCGCTCTGCCGCCTCGGAAACCAATTTGCCGGCGGGACCCTTGCGTCTGGGTGCGACGCCAACGGGGTTGACGCACATCCTGCCCGGCGTGCTAAAGCAATGGGTGCAGGCCCATCCTCATATTGAGATCTATATCGAACCTGCGCCCACCACCGTGCTATATCGACGCGTACTCGATGGCCAGCTGGATGCCGCCGTCATGGTGCATCCCTTGTTCGACTTGCCTAAAAGCTGTGCCTGGCACAGGCTGCGCAACGAGCCGTTGACCCTGGTGACGCCCGCGGATATGCGTGTGCGGGATCCGATCAAAACACTGGCCGCTGAGTCTTTCATTCGATATGACCGCCAAGTCGTCGGCGGCAAACTGGCCGATGATTATCTGCGGCATCATGGCGTACGTCCGCGCGTGCGTTTCGAGCTCGATGGCATTGAATCGATAGGCAGGCTCGTGGCCGAGGGGCTGGGCATTTCCATATTGCCCGACTGGAATGTCGGCGGCCCGCCCAATATGGCGATCAAGCGCTGGACGCTGCCTGCGCCCCGGCTGGAGCGGCAGGTCGGCATTGTCTGGACACGCGCGAACGTGCGCGCGCAGCTGGCGCAGGCGTTGGTGAATTTAGCCGCGCCGCTGTTTCCGGCCAGGCCTTAAGCCTTCAGCCGTTCTTCGGTCGCTGTCCATTTCTCGTATTCGAATAGCGACCATAATTGCCGGTGCGACAGCATTTTATCGGCCGACCCTGCTGTCGTTCCTGTTGCAGCCAAGTCCCGCAACATCTCCGTCCCGGCATAGGTAAAGCAACGCGTGATCGCGTTAGGGTAAATCGCCATCGCAAAGCCCAACTCGCGCAAGCGAGCCGCAGGCACGATCGGCGTACGTCCGCCCTCGACCATATTGGCCAATACGGGCGCACTGACGTTACGGGCGACCTCGGCCAATTCCTGTTCATTTTCCGGGCTCTCGACAAAGATGACGTCGGCCCCGGCCTCGACATAGCTCGCTGCACGATCCAGCGCTGCCTGCAGGCCATGGTCGCTGCGCGCGTCGGTGCGGGCAATGATGGCCACATCCGGGTCAATCCTCGCATCGACCGCGGCTTTGATACGCCCTACCATTTCCTGAGTGGAAACCAAGTTGCGCCCGCCTTCGTGCCCGCATTTCTTGGGCCACGATTGGTCCTCGATCTGTATGCCCGAGATACCTGCGCGTTCGAAAGCACGCACAGTGCGGATTACGTTCAAGGGGCCACCGTATCCCGTATCTGCATCGACAATCACCGGAATGGACACCACATCCGCCACGCGCGCCGCGCGATCCAGGACTTCGGAGAACGACATCAGGCCGACATCGGGCGCACCGAGGGCGGACATGGACATGCCCGACCCGGTCAGGTACAGCGCCCGAAAGCCAGCCTGCTCGATCAAGCGCGCCCCGACGCAATCGTAAGCGCCTGGCGCTACCAACACCTCTGGCGCTGCGATTTGTTGCCGTAGCGCGGCGTTGCGGCCGGTAGATTGACGCAGGCCCAAGGGATAGTCGTGAGGATCAGGCATGAGGGTGAGTGCTCCAGAATAAAAGGAATGAACAAACGCGTGTATGAAAATCGATGGGAATACGCAGTGGCCCAAAATTACGCAGCGCCACGACGATCGCTTGAATAATTAAATTTTATCTAATAGAATTACGTTCTTTTAAATAGAATATGGTCTTCGTCCCTTTGTTGTCAAGGACGAGGACCGTCACGCCATGCCCCGATACCCTGTCCGCGAACCCGATCCCTCCCAGGTTGCCGAAGGCGGCGTCGCCGCTGTTGACCGTGCTTTGGCTGTGTTGACCGCCTTTCGCGCGGACGACACTGGCCTGACGTTGCGTGAGATCAGCGATCGCGTGGCATTGGTGCCGAGCACGGTGCTGAGGCTCTTGGCGTCGCTCATCCATGCGGGTTTTGTGCAACGTCATGCCGATGCCCGCTACACACTCGGGCCCGCCACCGCGCAACTGCATCGCGTATATGCCGCCTCGTTCAGCCTGCAAGACGTCGTGCTCCCTACCCTGCGCGCGCTGGTTGATCAAACACTGGAAAGCGCGTCTTTTCACGTGCGTCAGGGCGATCAACGGCTATTGCTTTATCGCGTCAACTCGCCTCAACCCCTATCGGATCAAAGCCGTGCAGGCGATTTGCTGCCGCTGGACAAGGGCACGGGCGGACACGTATTGCAGGCGTTTTCCGGCGCGCCGGGAGCTCACTATGAACGTATTCGACAAGACGGATACATGAGCCTGCCCGTCAGCGATCGCTCGCGAGACTTGGCGGGGATCTCCGCGCCCGTGTTCTATCCGGGCGGCGAACTCGCCGGTGCATTGACGCTGACCATGCCTGCGCATCGTTTTCGCAAGACCCACATCCCTGTGTTGCGGCGTGCCGCCAAAGCCCTGACAGACGCACTCGGCGGATAACTCGCCCGCAGCTTTGGGGCACACCTCTGTTCTGCTTGCAGGGGTTTCTGGGAGCAACGAATGAATCTGGCCTTCTTCGCTACCTTGAACGCTGTCATCAAGTACGGCAGTTTCGCGCGCGCCGCGCAGGAGGTGAATCTCTCGCCCAGTACGGTGAGCCTGCAGATGAAACGGCTCGAGGAATACTACGGGCAACCGTTATTTGACCGCAGCGCGTCGACCATCAAGCCTACTCCCCTGGCCCATGAGGTAGCCGGCCTGATCAGCGGCACGCTGGAGCAAATGGAATCATTGCGGCGTCGCGGGTCCTCCGTGATCGAAGGCTGCGTTTCGCTGGGGGCCATTGAAAGCATGCAGGCTCATATCCTGCCTGAGGCCATGCGATATCTGCGCGAGCACAGCCCTCGGCTCACGGTCAGACCCGTACGGGATACGAGCCACGGCCTGTTGAACGGCCTGAAAGAAGGCACGATCGATGCGGCCATTGTGGCTTTCGCAGACGATGAGCGTAACAAGCGGCTGGATTGGTATCCGCTCTTGCAAGAGGAAATGGTGCTGGTCGCTCCAAAGGACGTGGCGCAAGACAACGCTGCCGCCCTATTGCAGGCTCATGACCTGATCCGCTATGGGCGGGGATCCAATATCGCCGTCGCGATCGATCGATACCTGGCAGCGTCGGGCAACACGGCGCGCGGCACCCTGGAAATGGATTCGACGCATGCCATTCTGGCCATGGTATCGGCGGGGCTGGGCGTGTCCATTCTGGCTTGGCCTGATCGCCGGGCCTTTGTCGGCTATCCCGTACGCGAAGTGCGGTTGGGTGAACATGCGCCACGCATGCATTTCTCGCTAGTGACCCGCCGTGGCGAGACCTCTGACCGCGTGCTGTCAGTCATCAAAGATGCGGTCGTTCGCGCCGCCAATGTCGCGGCGGGCCGCAATCGCTGGCTCTGACGTCGCTCTAGGCATTCGATTTTCCTCATTTGCAAGTGTGAAATCCTCGCTGGAGGCTGGCTCGTCTCGTCCCTAGAATGATCGGAGCAGTTTTCAAGAGCCGGACAGCGGCTGGCCGCACGCCAGCGCCGTACCGGCACGGAACAATCCGTACAAGGGGAAAACATGACTGTTCTGTTCAAACGCGTGGCGTTCGCCGCGCTGAGTATCACCATGCTGTCGGCCGCATCCGCCGTCAATGCGGACAGCTATCCCAGCAAACCCATTACGTTCGTCGTCGGGTACCCCCCAGGCGGGGCCAGCGACGTCATCACGCGCCTGATTGCCGGCCACATGCAGACGGCGCTGAAGCAACCGGTGATCGTCAAAAACCAGCCCGGCGTCAACGGCAATATCGCCACCGAAGAGGTCGCCAAAGCACCCGCCGACGGCTATACCCTGCTGTTGGGAACGATCGCCAACGCCATTAATGCCAGCCTGCTGAAGAACATCCATCACGATGTGAACAAGGACTTCATTCCCGTCGTGCAGTTCATGTCCTCGCCGAGTGTGCTCGTCGTCACCGCCAAGCTGCCGGTGAAAACCGTGGATGAGCTGGTGGCGCTCGCCAAAGAAAAGCCGGGTGCGCTGAGCTATGCCTCGACCGGCTCCGGCAGCTCTCCCCATTTGGCGGGCGAACTGTTCAAACTGCGCACGGGCACCGACCTATTGCATGTGCCCTACAAAGGGGCCGCGCCCGCCCTGACCGACGTCATTGCCGGTCACGTCCAGACAGGTTTCAAGACCGCATTATCTGCGTTGCCCAGCATGCAGGACGGCAGCATCAGGCCGCTGGCGGTGGCCGACAAACAACGCATGCCCGATCTGCCTGACGTGCCGACGATGGCCGAGGCCGGCTATCCCGATTTCGAGGTGTTGTCCTGGAATGGCATTTTTGTGCCGGCAGGCACGCCGCCCGAAGTGGTACAGCGCCTGAATACGACCGTCAACGAGATTCTCAAAGATCCAGAGATCGACAAACGTATCCGCGGCATGGCCGGCCGTCCTGGCGGAGGCACGCCGGAAGCATTCCGCGCCCTGGTGCAGTCGGAAACCGAAAAATGGGGCGAAGTCATTCGCAAGAACAACATCACGCAGCAATGATGCGCCACGGCGCTCGACGTCGAGGCATACCGCAAACAACGCAGTCAGGAGCAATGGATGGACAAGCTGGAAAAATGGCGCGGCTACGTGCCGGATGCCGAGTTGGAAACCTATCGCAAAGGGGGATTTGCCAATCGCCTCGGCATCGGCAAACGGCCGGCACTCGTGAATATCGATACCACGCATATGTTCGTGGATCCGTCGTACTCGTTTTGCGGCGCGGCCATGCCCGAGTTGATGACGGCGCTGGAACGCATCACCACCCTGTTTCGCCAGCTGAACCTGCCGATCTATTACACCCGGCGCGACGATCGTTCCCTGCCCTCCTACCGCGGCGCGTGGAATTGGAAACTGGCCAAGCCTGACGACGTCGAGTTCGTAGCAGACCCCAAGGCGGACGAATGGCCCGAGGCATACGGCCCGCGGCCAGGCGATCGCGTCGTCATGAAAAACAAGCCGTCGGGATTCTTTGGCACCATGCTGGCAGATTTTCTGCGCTATGACGAAGTCGATACGGTGATCATGGTGGGGATTTCCACCTCTGGCTGCGTGCGAGCATCGGCTGTGGATGCCTTCTCGCACAACTTCAGGGTCATTCTGATAGACGATGCTTGCGGCGATCGCAGTCCGCAGGCTCACAAGGCGAACATGTTCGACTTGGACATGAAATTCGCGGACGTTGAGTCATTGGACTACATCCACAAGGCGTTAGTGGCAAAGTTTGGTTGATCGCGAGTAAACCGATCATTGTCTCACTACAAAAAAGCGCTGATCGAGTATATCGATCAGCGCTTTTTTTTATTTTCCGTGCTGATTGCCTGTTTGTACTCGGTACCATGTTGATTCACGCATCGATCAACGGCAATCAGCACCTAAGCCGCTATTTTTCGACTTTCTTGCGCGCTGAGGCCGCCAGTTTCTCGTACAGCACGAGCTCCCGGTCGATGGTCTTTGCAAAGTCCGCCGGCGTATCCTGCAGCACGGGCATCATGCCCATTTCCAGCACTTGTTTCTTGAAATCGTCGGATATCACCAGCTTGTCCAAGGAATCCTTCAGGGTATCGATGACCGCCTGGGGCGTGCCTGCCGGCATCAGTAATCCCGTCCAGGAATCAAAACGAAAATCCGGCATGCCCGACTCGGCAAAGGTGGGCGTATCCGGCAGCAATGCATAGCGTTCTGGCGAGGCCACCGCCAGCACGCGAACCTTGCCACTCTTGATATGCGGCAGGACGGACCCCAGTGTTGCAAATGACATATCGACGTGCCCGGCAATCAAATCCACCATCGCCGCTGCTGCGCCCTTGTACGGTACGGGCGTGATTTGCGTGTTGGTCAGCTGCGTGAACAGCTCGACGGCGAGCAATGGCGACGCTCCCTGCGCTGCCGAGTTGTATTTGTTCGGCGCCTGGCGTACTGCCTCGACGAACTCGCTGAAACTTTTAGCCGGAAAATCATTACGCACCACCAGCACCGTGGGGGCAATTGCCACGGTGCGTACCGGCATCAGGTCTTTGCGGCTGTCTACATCCAATCCCTCAGTCATCCACGGATTGATTGTCAGGTTCAGGCTCGCCACCAATCCCGTATAACCATCGGGCTGAGCGCGCGCAGCGGCCTTCGTGCCGATATTGCCGCCCGCACCACCCTTGTTCTCAACGATGAATTTCTCGCCGAGGTCTGATCCCAGGTGCTGGGCAATCAATCGTGCAATCAGATCAGTGGGCCCCCCAGCAGGAAAACCCACGATCAAATTAACCGGTTGGCTCGGGTAGGTAGCTGCCATGGCGACAGGCGCGGCCATCATGCCCAGACACAACGGAATCAGAGCGACACGCCGCAAGAGAGTCGAAAGCTTCATTGTTGTGCTCCTCAGCGGATAAACGCAGCGTTGTGACCCGTATAAGCTGACGCGTCATCAAGTGTGTGATACAGAACGTCGTGAATGCACTGCATGATTTTCCTCTTGAATCGTTATTGTGCCGGGACATCAAGACGTGCTCTTCCGGCTGCAGAACACGCGGTTTCGTTTACAGAGAATGAGCTGCTATTCCAGGCCGGCGCCGCTGGCGGCTTGCGACTCGATATCGTGACGACGTCCCGTCATGGGCTGGATGGTCTTGTCCGCCACTCTCGGGATATCGCGGCCTGCCGCCAAGGCATGGCGCAGGTTTGACGCAGCGCGTGACAGCTCGTCGCCTTCGGGCGGTGTCTGACCGCATTGCTGCCAGATGATGCGCACTGCCGATTCCAATGAGGCCAGTTCGAATTCAGATGTAGACATAATCAGACCGGGCTATGTACCGGAGATGTGGGTTGAGACACCACCTGCGCGCGCCGGGGCTGCGGGGTAAAGTGGCGTTCTACTACGCGGGCGGCACGCATCAAGCGAGCCTCTTGCAGGAATCCCGTTGCCAATTGAACGGCCACAGGCAGACCGTTGCGGTCAAAGCCTGCAGGCACGGATACCGCAGGATGTCCCGTCAATGAAAACGGACTGCCCGCGGAACGCGCGGTAAAGTTGATCACGGCCTGCTCGTCGGTCAGTGCGGGTGCAACGCGATCAGTCATGGGCAACAACAGCACATCGACATCGTCGAATAACGCATCCATACGCGCCACCAGCTCGCGTCGCTGGCGCAATGCCGCGAGATAATCTGCCGCGCGGATATACATGCCGATTTCCAGCTTTTCGCGCAAGGCTCGTCCCATCAGGCTGCGGTGTTCCAGATAATCTCGCTCGTGAATCGAGAAACTTTCGCTGCGGTTGATAGGCAGCGCAATCGCCCGAAATTCGGCTGGCGCGAGTGGCAGTTGGATGTCGCGTATCTGCGCACCCCCATCGCGCAGAATGTCGCAGGTTTGATTCAAGGCCTCGTCGATGGCCGGCTCTACGCTATCCGCCGGATCCAGGCGGCGCACCACCCCTACCCTCAGGCCCGCTACACCGTCATTCAACGTAGGCAACAGAGGCTGCACGCCGCAAGCCAAACTGGCCGGGTCGGCAGCATCATGTCCCGCAATAGCCTCATACACGAGACAGGCGTCCTCGACTGTCAGCGCCAACGGACCAGGCCCGTCAAAACTCCAGCAATTCGGCATCACACCATGGCGGCTGATACGGCCAAAGGTCGGCTTCAGACCGACGACACCGCACGCGGCGGCGGGCAATCGCACCGATCCGCCCGTATCGGTACCGATCGCAAAACACGCCGTACCGGCAGCCACCGCTGCACCGGAACCACTGGACGATCCGCCGGTGAAGTGACGAGGATCCCACGGATTGCAGGCTGGTGGATTCTCCAGGTCAAAGTGAACGGCACCCGTCCCCGTGCCGTATTCCCACGTGTTCAGCTTTCCCACCAGGATGGCGCCGGCCGCCTGCAACCGTGCAACCAAGGTCGCGTGCAGCGCTGGATCGTGACGCTGGGGCACTCTCGATCCAGCGGTTGTTGCCACCCCTTTGGTGTAGATGTTGTCCTTGACGGCAAACGGAATTCCGTCCAGCGGGCCGATACGCCGTCCCTGCTGGGCTCGTTCTGAGGCTGCGTCGGCGGCCGCCAGTGCTGCTTCCCGGTCATGGCGCAGATAGGAGTGAATGACGCCGTCCACCGCCTGGATACGGTCCAGAACCGCTTGCAGAAGGTCCGTTGACCGTAACTGTCCGCTGGCCAATAAAGCATTAGCCTGGGCCACAGACAGCGCTGCCGGGTCATCCGGCGAAAGGAAATTCAAACTCATATGCTTGTATAAAACAATCGTTTCAAATTTATGTTTGAATTATCATGTCGAGCATTCCTTGGCGCAAGACGTTTCTCCTCCGGGAAAACCCGAGTACGCCACATGTAGGGAACAGCCCCGGACTGGACACCATGCAAGAATTCGAAGACACGGATAGCCGCAACAGCCCCAAACGCCAGGCCATCCTGGCCGCAGCCAAAGAATTGGTCGCACGGAAAGGTCCGAACGGCACGACCGTGCGCGACATCACCGCCGCCTCGGGCGCCAATGGCGCCGCGGTGAACTATTACTTTCAATCGAAAGACGGGCTGGTGAGCCTGGCTCACCGGGAGATCACCGGCGAAGTCAACCGCGAGCGTCTGGCCAGGCTCGATGCCTATGAATTGAATGCCGCCGGACAGGCATTGGCGCCCCGCGACATCCTGGCTGCGCTGATCGAGCCTATCCTCACGATGTCGCGCTCAGCCGATGGCGGCAGCCTCTATGTCCGCAGTGTGTTCCAAATGCGTATTGACGCGCGCACGGGCTACCATACCTTCGATATCAACCAGCATGTCGCGCGCCGCTTTATGGATGCGATTGCCAAGACATTTCCGCAGCTCAGCCGCGAAGCCGTTATCTGGCACTATGAATTCGCGCGCGGGTCGGCGATTCATATGCTGGCCAATCTGGATCCGGTCTCTCGCCGGTTTGAGTTGTTGGCCAAAGAGCCCGACCAGAAACTGCCCGAGGTGCCTGCCTATGCGTTGGATCAAAAGCAGATCGATCGGGTGATTGCGATGATTCTGGCGGGTTTTGGCCAGCCGCTGGAGTGAGCCCGCGGCGCTCACGCATCGTAGACGCGTCAGTTAAGCCTGACGCGCGCGGATATGAATGAACATCAGCCTTTAATTCGGCTCAATCTTGACATGCGCCGCCAGCTCTTTGACCTGGGCCGATTCACGTTGAATGAGCGTTGCCGCATCCGCCGCACTGACAAATCCAGACTCGAAGCCTTGTTTCTCCAGGCTGGCACGGACCTCAGGTGAATTGGCGGCAGCCTTTAACGCGACTTCCAGTTTGGCCTTGACCTCGGGCGGCAAGCCTGCCGGCGCGACAATCATCTGCCAGGTATCCATGACGACCGAGGGATAGCCGAGCTCTGCAAACGTCGGCACCTGCGGCATCAGCTTGGAGCGGGCAGGCGCAGAGATCGCGAGCACCCTCACCTTGCCTTGCTTGCTTTGCGGCAATGTGGCTGCCACGGTATCCACAGCAAAAGGAATCTGGCCGCCGATCAAGTCGGTCATCGACGGCGCGCTGCCCTTGTAGGGGATGTGCGTCATCTTTATTTTGGCCGCATAAATAAACGATTCGGCCATGAAATGTGCCGAGGACCCGGAGCCGAACGAACCAAACGGCGGCGGCTCGTTTTCATGGGATTTCGCATAGGCGACGAATTCCTGCAGATTGTTGACGGGAACCTGCGGGTTCGCCAACAACGCGAGACCGCTGCGTCCGATGATGCCGATCGGCTCGAAGCTGCGCACCGGGTCATACGGCAGATTCGATTGAATCGCCGGATTCACGGTAAAGGTCGTGCCAGTGCCTGACAACAAGGTGTAGCCGTCTGCTGCCGCCCGCGATACGTAGCCTGCGCCAATCGCCGTGGCCGCGCCGGCGCGGTTTTCGATCACGATGGGTTGCCCCAGTTCCTGGCCCAACTGCTTAGCTACGACACGGGCGAGCACATCAGCGGCGCCACCGGCGGGAAATGGGACGATCAGAGAAATGGGCCGGCTGGGATAGGAGTCCTGCGCAACAGCATATGAAGACAACAAGGGGGCCGCCAACATCGAGAGGCTGACGGCAAAAACGAATTTCTTGAACATGAGTACTGACGGGTAATAACAAATGGTGGGCCGCCATTGTCCAGGAAATAACGGGTTGCTTTTTTCATATGCTTATTCTATTGAGGCATATGATGTTTTACGGCTTCAGCAAAATGAACTCCATGCGGCGGTTCTGCGCGCGTCCGTCAGGTTGTCGGCGCCCTGGATCTCGTTGGGCGCCGTAGACTCCGATAATCGTGATCACTTCAGTGAAGCGAGAATCGCCGGCACGCTCAATACCGCGGTGTAAAACCCCATACATTGCACACCCACACCAAATCCCAGTGCGCGATTGAGGAAACCGCCGACCACACCCATGGTGAGCGTCACCAACAAGCCAGTCATTCCGCCTTCCCAGATACCGATTACGACCACCAGACCCACAAAGCCCGCGATGATGGCTTCGTGGCACACGCGGCTCATCACAAATTTTGCTGCGCGATGCGCGAAACGGATGGCAAAGGGATAAGCAATCAAGCAGGCAATCGCGACCGCCAGCAAACCGTATCCCAGGAACTCCCAGACATTCATCATGCTGTGCAAATTGTTGATCTGTCCGGTTGCCGTATCGATGGTGAAACGCGGCGGTGCGTTAAACAGAGGTGCGGCTGGCCCCACCGCGACGGGGCTCAACGGCAAACCGAACGCAATCAGCGGGATCAAGGTCTCTGCAATGTAGGTCGCCTCGGTGACACCATTGCGCACGGAGATCATGGAGGTCAGCCGATGGTAAGCCTGTTTGGCGCGGGTCGCTACCATTTCGCCCATGATGACCGTCATGGCCACCGGGCTGAAAACAAAGGTCGCGCTCGACACCACTGCGGCCGCGGTTGTCCAGCGCGTCTGGGTGCTATCGAGCACCTTCAGCGGATTGGGCAGATAGCTTCCCGAGGACTGCATATCCGGCGCCAGCGAGACGGTTCGGTAATCACTGCGCCGCATTTTGGCGCGCTCCACGGGGGACATCAGCCGTACCAGGTCGGCGATCAGCGGCCCGACGGCAATACCGAGGAAATAGCTGACGTTGACACTAGTACCCTGCGCTGTGGTGAACGACCGCAATGCGGCGATCACCATGACGAACGGCACCAGTGCAATCACCGACGCCATACGCCCCGGAGAAAAATACGCAATGACAATCGACGCGCACAGGAATATCCATGGCGACCAAGCTTTGATGACATCAGCGTATGGGCTGAGAATGACGGCGAACAGCACCGCCAAGGGCAGCGATACGAACGCCGCCACCGCAGCACCCGAGACCATTTTGCGAACGGCGATGTGCGGCACGCCCAGAGCGCGGAGCAAATTGGCTTCGCGCATCAATGGCATGGCCATCGTATCCCCGGGGATGCCTAGTAATGCCGTCGGAATGGCATGCGCCATATGTTTCGCCACAGCTGCTGCCATGAAGAACGCGAATACGCCTTCCGGAGGAGCCCCCAACAACACCACGAGCAAGGTCAAGGGTGCAATAGTTGCCGTTTCATCACTGCCTGAAACCAAGCCGATTGCCGTAAAAATCACGGCACCCAGCAAGGAGTACACGAGTGGAACCAATAGCATGGAAGAAAAGAAATCCATGATCAGGCCTTTTGATAGTTGCCGGCGGTTGCGCTGCCTGGCTGTGTAGGCGAACGGGGAATTTGCTGCCGAGAAGAGGCGCCATCGAGGGCCTGAGCCTCTTGTTGCTCGGCATCGAGAAAGAGCTGATACAAGCCCAACGCCTTCATTTCCTCAATGGTGGCCGCTGGCGCGAGGCTGAGCTTGCCCAAGCCGCCCACATCGAGTTTCAACTCGTCGATAGCTTCCTGGCGGGTGCTGGATTGCGAAATCTCTTGAACGATATGACGCTTCGGCTTGAATAGACGCGCACATATCATTGCGCTGAGCAAGCACGCCAGCAAACCCACCAGCATGGCATAGGCACGCGCCACCTCAATCGGTTCGATCCATTGTTGAAAAAGCGTACTTGCCGCCAAAAACGCGCCCGCGCTCAAAGGAATGCTCAACAGCAACGAACGGCCCAGGTGGCGAGTGTCTACGGTATCGCTCCACACTTCGGCGAGATAGCGAGCATCGTCTGGCACGGAATCGTTGATGACTTCTGCGCGTTGGACGCTGGAAACATTCGAGCTCATCAGCACGCCTCCTCATTCTCACGTACACGCGGCACACTGCCGTCGGTGCGCCCGAATTGATCCTGCACGCGGTACTGCTCGACGTTCTTATAAAACCGATCGTAGGGCATCAAGCTATTCAAGATGCCTTCATCAAAGCAGTATTCCTGCAACCTGGTCGCATCCTGTGCTTTATAAAAAGCCTCGCAGACCTGCCGGACCGCTTTGGCCGCCGCGAAAATAGTCAAAGGCCAATACACCGCCATATTGGCTCCCGCTGCTGTTTCCTCGGCAAGCGAGTCCTGGAAATCCACACTCGTCGTCACCAGCGGACCGTTGATACGCGCGCGAAACGCCTTGAGCGACTTGATTGAGCCTTTGAAAACGATAAAACCCGCGTCTGCCCCCGCAGCCAGATAGGCGTTGATGCGGCGTATGGCGTCTTCCATATCGTCATTCAGATACAGGGCATCGGTGCGCGCAATGATCATGAAATTTTTATCGACGCGCGCATCGCAGCATGCGCGGATGCGTTCGCACATGACATCCGTGTCCAACAACACCGCCTGATGCGTCGTGTGCTTGCCAAACACGGTGTCTTCGATATGGATACCCGAAGCGCCCGCTGATTCGAACTCGTGCACCGTGCGCCAGATATTGGCCGCGTGATACCAGCCTGTATCCGCATCGCAAACAATTGGAATCGACGTTTCTTTGGCGATATCGCGCGCCAAGCTCAACAAATCGTGCAATTGCACGAGGCCGACGTCCGGTAAAGCACCACGGCTGGCGCCCGTCACGAGGCTGCCGGTATAGACGACAGGAAACCCGGTCGACTCGATGATCTTGGCACTCAATACGTCATAGGCGCCCATCAGCGGGGTGCAAGCCTCTTGCGCCAACAGCTCACGCAGGCGGATTCGCTTTTCATACATGTTCATTGTGTTGCTCTCATTTCATGTACATCCCGCCATTGACATCCATCGTCGTCCCCGTGACGTACGCGGCGTCATCGCTGGCCAGATACAACGCAGCGGCGGCGATATCATGGACTTCGCCATAGCGCCGCAAAGGAATGCCTTCTTTGACCGAGGGCGGATACTGCAAGACATCGGTCATCGCAGTCTGGATGGCTCCGGGTGCAATGGCATTGACCGTAATGCCATGCGGGCCCAGCTGTTTGGCCATGGCCTTGGTCAGGCACAGGACGGCGGCTTTGGTCACGGAATAAGTGATTTCGGCGCTCACGCCACCGACCTCGCCCGCCACCGACGCCATGTAGATGATCCGGCCATGCTGGCGCTGCTTTGCCATAGGTGCATAGGCCTGCGTCGCATATACACACCCCATCAGATTGATGTCGATCACTTGCCGCCATTGCTCTGGCGTAATGTCTTCGATAGGCCGAGCGGGCCGCACGATGCCTGCGTTGCAGACCAGGACATCAACCCGGCCAAACTTTTCTTGCGCCAACGCCAGCATGGCCTGATTGTCGGCTGCTGACGCGACATCGGTACGAATGGCGTGAGCAGCAGTGCCGTACTGTGCCGAAATCTCCTCGGCGGCGGTGCGCGCACCGTCGCCATCTATGTCTGCCAGTACGACAGAGGCGCCTTCACGGGCATAGATCTCGGCGATGCCCCGCCCTATTCCACGTGAGGCGCCCGTCACGACGGTCACCTTGCCTTCCAACTTTAATGGGGATAGACGCATCCCGATCTCCTTTCTTATTCATGCTGCCCGCCGAAACAGGATTCGACTGCGGACCTTATGGGGCGCTAGTGTAGGGGGAGATTCAGGAAACTGTCTGGTACAGTTAGGCAATTATTTCCCAGTACCGTACCAATAAAAGAATTGGTACAGTTGCAGGCCAGCCGTCATGTCCAAAGTCCATTACGTCGTACAGAGCATTCTTGCCCGCATCCAGACGGGTGCGCTGGCGCCAGGCGAGCGTCTGCGTTCGTTACGCGAAGAAGCGCAGGTCATGGGGATCTCAAAGAACACGATCGTCGAGGCCTACCTACGTCTGGTTGCCCAGGGCATACTGCATTCAAAGCCCGGCTCAGGCTACTACGTGGTCAGAACCGCACCGCGGCGGCAGCAGATACCCGTGTTGCCGTTTGCCGGCATCACCGACGGCGAAGCCCTGCTGACCGAGCAGCTCGAACGTCGCCTGCCCATCCGCCCCGGCGACGGCCGGCTACCGCCCGAATGGCTGGGAGACTCCAAGTTGCGCAGCAGCCTGTCTTCGATAAAGCTGCTGTCCTCGGATGCCTACAACTACAACAGCGCCTGGGGCTACCTGCCGCTGCGTGAGCGGTTATGCGGGGCCCTGGCTGAGCGCGGGATTACCGTACAGCCGGACCGCCTGTTGATGACGCAAGGCGCGAACCATGCCATGGACCTGGTGATACGAGGCTATGTCCAACCTGGGGACGCCGTACTGGTCGAGGAGCCTGGTTATTACCCGCTGTTTTCCAAATTGAATTTGGCCCGCGCCCGTATCGTTGGTGTTAAACGCGGCCAGGACGGGCCATGCCTGGAAGACTTGCAAGAAAAAGCCCGCACCAGCGGGGCTCGCCTGTTCTTCACCCAGCCGCTGGCTCACAACCCTACCGGTGGGTCCATGACACTGGGCAATGCCTACGGGGTGCTGCGCGTCGCAGAGAACCATGACCTAATGGTTGTCGAAGACGATCCCTTTGCCGACATCCTGCCCTATACCCTGCCCCGCCTGGCTGCGCTGGATCAACTGCAACGCGTGATTTATATCGGCTCGTTTTCCAAGACTCTGGCAGGCAGTTTCCGGGTCGGTTACGTCGCTGCATCAAAGGCCCATGCTACCGAGTTGAGCCGGTTACTGGTGGCGACCTTGGTATCGACATCGGCTCACAACGAGCGGCTGGTCTTTTCGTTGATCGACCAAGGTCAGTATCTGCGCCATCTGCGTGCATTGCGCACGCATGTCAGCCAGTCCACCGAATGCGTGCGCCGAGCATTGGAATCTATCGGTTTGAGTGTGCCCCACAACATGGGAGGCGGATTCTATTTATGGGTCCGCGTTCCGTCCGCATTGGCAGATGCCCGTGCCGTCAGCCATGCCGCGGCCCACGGGATATTTATTGCGCCATCAATGGCGTTTGCCGCAGGAACACCGCTCGAAAGCGCCATGCGGGTCAACGTGGCCCATGGCGCCAATCCCCTGTTTTTACAGTGGCTGGAGGATTACGCAAAGGAGCGTGGGGTGGAATTGCCCTCTGCCCGAGACTAGGCCCGCTCCGGCACCCCAAGCAGTTCGGCGTAATCGTCAAAAGCCAGAGCCTGTGGATACTCATGTACCAGCTCGCCACCATACCCCGACCGGAACCACAGGAACGGTACCCCTGCGTTGTTCGCGCTCATCGCGTCCACGTGAGTGTCACCCACATACGCGCCCTGGGCTGGAGCCACGCCCATCGCCTCAAAGGCTTTCAGCAACGGCTCCCCGTCCGGCTTCGGCCGGCTGACCGAATCACTGCCCAATACAACCGAGAAATGCCGCGTCAGATCTTTTTGTTCCAGTGCTTTCAAGGCCGAAGCATGCAGTTTATTGGTGCATACGGCCAGTTTTACCCCGCGGGATTGGCAATCTTCCAGGAAATCGATCACACCGGGATACGGTTGCGAATTGCGGTGCGCCAGGTATGCGTAATGCTTGGTATAGCCCTTAATCACCGCATCCAATTCGGATAGCGGCACGTTGCGGTCCTGCATGACGGACACCAGCACTGCGGGAAACGCCCCATGCAGGTTCGGCATGCGGTAATCCTCGGGCAGCTCGCCGTAGCCGCAATCGCGCAGCGCGACACTGACGGATGCGCGGATGTCGTGCATCGTGTCGAGCAACGTGCCGTCCAGGTCAAAAGCGATGGCTTTGCAATCAGCGAGCAAAAAAGGTGCGGTCATGGCGGGGATTCAGGCGAATGAAAGTTAAACGTGTAGGCCGATTGAAACACGTCTACAAGACGAGCGCATTGCACGGCTATGAACCGCGCTGATGCGCAATGCTCCGCTCGGGCGGCCGAGGATGGGGACAGACGCCCTATTTTTCGCCTAATTGCCGCGCCAATTCTTGGACCTGGGCGGCCTCCATGGCCATGATGTCCGCGAGCAGATCGCGTGTGACGGGATCTTTTTCACCCAGGTAGTCGACCATCTCGCGATAGCCCGCCACTGCTATCCGTTCGGTAACCAGGTTCTCGTTGAGCATGTCGGTCAGGGTGACGCCCTCTACATACTCGGATTGGCTGACGTGTACCAGGTGCTCGGTCGAGGCGAGCGATCCGCCGTCCAGCTGTGCGATACGTTGCAGCAGGCGCTGGGCATGGCTGTCGGCGTCTGCCGCGTGACGTTCCAGTTCCTCTGCAACCGCGGGCGCCTGGAGACCACGCGCCAACAAGGCCTGGCTCTGGCAACGCTGTGCGCACATGACTTCCAGGGACAAGGCCTCGTTCAGCATCCGCAACACCATCGCCCGGTCGGCCGAGGACAGAGCTTCGGCAGGAAGAATGGCCGCTGACACAGCGGTATCACCGGGCGAGACGCCGTCCGGCGATGAAAGATTCGGCTGCTGAACTAGGATGGAACGTTCCATTTTTTCTCCTGCGTCAGACCGGCAAATAAGCACCCTGCCCAACCATAGGCGCAGGGGACATCCTTAATCCAACTGACGCAGGCAGTGTATCGAGGCACGAGCCCGTATTCTGTATCGAAACCCTGTTGCGTTGCAACAAAAATCTAGTGAAACCCTTCGGTTCGTTACATGCCTGCGCAATACAGCCTTTGCGGGCTCCTATGTCCACGAGGCGGCCTTTGCATCTCCCAGCGCATTTCCCGACGACGCATCTCGTCACATAGCCATCTGGATTAAACAAAAATGGAATAACCATATCCACAATCCCGGCCGTCCCGCCTGACACAGCCGGTCAGGCGCTCGCCAAAGAACTGCTGCAAACGGACTCTTTTTGAGCCTCGGCCGAAAAATAAGCTACCGTGCGAGCGATGCCCTCGGCAGGGCTCACCTTCGGGGTCCACCCCAGGCACCGTTGAGCCAAAGAAATATCGGGACACCTATGGGTCGGGTCATCGACTGGCAGATCCTGATGCGCCAGCGGCACTTGTGCCCCGGTAGACGCCAGCACGAGATCCGCGATGTCCAGCATCGAGAGTTCGACGGGGTTGCCCAGGTTGACGGGTTGCGAGATATCTGCCGGGCTTTCCATCAGACGCACCAGACCGTCGATCAAATCATCGACATAGCAGAGCGATCGCGTCTGGGTGCCATCACCGTAGATGGTGAGCGGCTTGCCTGCCAACGCCTGGTTAATGAAATTGGAAACCACGCGGCCATCGTTTGGCGACATCTTTGGGCCATAGGTATTAAAGATCCGCGCGATCCGGATCTCTACCCCCTCTCGATGTTCATATTCCATAAACAGGGTTTCGGCACAGCGCTTTCCCTCGTCGTAACAAGCCCGCGGTCCGACCGGGTTCACATGCCCCCAATAGCCCTCGCGCTGGGGATGCTGCAGAGGATCGCCATACACCTCGCTGGTGGAGGCTTGCAACACCCGCGCACCCGTACGCCGTCCGAGTTCCAGCAACTGCATGGCCCCGAGCAAGCATGTCCGCAGCGTCTTTATCGGATCGGCCTGATACTGCGCCGGCGAAGCCGGACACGCCAGGTTATAAATGCGCGTCACGCCCAAGTCGCCCAGGGGTTCGACCACATCGTGACGCAATACCGTAAAACGCGGATGATCGGCCAGCGCCGCCAGATTGCTGGCACGCCCGGTCTGGAAGTTGTCCACGCAAATGACTTCCCATCCATCGACCAGCAATCGCGTGCACAGATGAGAGCCTAAAAAACCTGCACCGCCTGCCACTAAAGCTCGGCCTGTCTCTGCCATATCGTTTTTCATGTCTGCTCCATCACGGTATCGAATACGTTGAGCCAGTCGGCGATATAGCGCTCCATGCCGAACCGCTGCAGCGCTTTTTCCCGAGCTGCCCTGCCCCACGTACGGGCCAGTTCAGGGTCGACGGTCAGCTCGCGAGCTACCTCGATCAATCGTTCCAGCCGCGTATCGACGTAGCCTTCTTTTCCGTTGGTGATCACGGTGGGCAACTCGGTCGTCGCATACCCTACGACGGGTAGGCCACATAACATTGCCTCAACTAGCGAGAGCCCCAGGCTGGCGTAACGGATCGGACTGAAGAAATAGCGATAGCGCGCCATATGTGCAGCAACTTCAAGGTTGGGAATTTCCCCCAAACCACCCAACGCCTCTGCATCCATACCGATCAATTCCAGCGGGGTATGCAGACGCATATGCTCGAAGATATCCCGCCCGATACGACGCCCACGACGAGCCAGGTGATTGACGACGACAATCCCTCGCGCCAGGCTGCCGTCGTACGAAACCTGCGGGTCAGGCACTGCATGCTCCACAATCCTGACGGGCATGCCTGCGCTGTTCCACATCACTGCATTAAAAGGCGTGACGTGGACGATCAAACCACGCGGGTGGTGAAACGGATGCTGCGTATCTGTGGGATGCGGTTCAGGGGGATTATGTTCCAGATACACGCTGGGCAGCGCGCGCTGTTGATCTGTCAGTAGCAGGCGAGCGTCTTCGAGATTCTGCCGGCCCTGATACAGGATGCAGTCGAATTGCATGTGCCGCAATTGTTCCGCCGGCACCTGGGTGAGATTGTTGCCCCAAGGAATGCGGTTGCCGAGCGCGCCGTATCCCGGCACGGCGTGATCCAATCCCGGCACCACGAACTCGTGGGGAACATGATGCAATGCGTAGAGATAATTGCCATGGACATGCCACGTCAAAATACGCAAACGGCGCGCGGGTTCTCGAGGAGTCGCCATCATGTCACCCTCTCGCACGCATAGAGTTGATCCCGCACCGCCACCAACACCTCAGGCACTGTCACCTGCAGCGCACATGGGTGTCCAATCGGACACGTTTGGTACGCGCAGGGCCGGCACGGCATGTCTGCGGATAACACACGATGGCGTTCGCGATTGAGCGGCGCCCAACGGCGCGTATCGCTGCCGCAGGCCACCACGACGCTCGCCGTCTGCATGGCGGCTGCAATGTGGGAAATCCCCGTATCGTTGCAAACCAGCAGCCGGCTTGCCCGCACCAGAGCCGCCAGACTGCCCAAATTGGTCAACCCTGCCAGGTCGGCCACGGGAATTTGCGCCAGCCGCTGCAGTTCGGCGGTCATTGCCCGTTCGGTCGAGGTGCCGGTCAATGCGACTTGCCAGCCATCCTGATGCAGATCTCGCGCGATGTCCGCGAAACGCGCCAAGGGCCAGCGGCGCGACGCAAGACGAGCGCCCACATGGATGATCACGAGCTTGCGAGGATCCAGGTCCCATCGGCGCATCAATTGGGTGGCATCCCGTTCGTCGGTATGGGAACACGGGAACTCCAGATGTTCATCATGCGCGTTCTCCAGGCCCGCAAAACGCAACAGCGCCAGATACCGCAAGACCTCAGGCAGATGGTCCGGCCAAGCCATGCGCGCGCCAGGCACTTGCTCTTGGCTCTCCGGCACAAAGCCCGCCCACTGCTGTGCGCCGAACTGGCGCACGACATCGTTCGACTGGCGTCCACTGCCATGCAGTTGCAACGCGACATCCGCCTGCCACCCTCGTATGCGGTCAAAGAACGCGGGCAACGCTGCCTCGTCGGGCTCCTGTTCAGGAAAGGCGGGATCTCCAGGAAATGGCGTCAACTCGTCTATATAGGTATGGAATCTGTCGACGAACTCCCGAGCCCCAGGCAGACCCGCCAAGACAATCTGCGTCCGGGGAAAGGCTTGCCGCAACGCTCTGAACGCCGGAACGGCGCACAACATGTCACCCAACTGCAGCGCACGAAAAACGATGATGCGATGCGGCGGATGCAGGGGATCGAGTACTGTCGTCATGCCGCCACCCTCTGAAATCGAACCAGGCCGACCACCCGCCATGCGATCGACAGTAGCGGAATACAGATGGAGGTGATCATCAAGTCCGCGACGGCTCGCAGTGAGCGTCGGGTGCCTCTGATGCGGCGTATAAAAAATATGATCGTCAGCATCAACCATATGGCTGCTGCTACACCGGCCAATGGATAGTGCCCGACGACCATCAAGACGACCGCCGTGAGAAACGCTGCGGTGACATACAGGTAAAAACTCGGTAACCGGTCGCGGATATGCTTGCGATAGAGAAACGGATATTTCCGCCGCAACAACATATCGAACATCACTTTTTTCTGCATCCCTATGCCCGCCGCAAAGCGAAACGACCGCACCGGATGCAACACGCGCGCCAAGGGCGCACGCTGAACCGAGAATCCTCGGTCCAAGAGCGCAAAATGCAAATCGGAGTCTTCTCGCCAGGCCATGGTATAGCGGGTGTCAAAGCCTCCGACTGCCTCGAGCGCTGAGCGGCGAACAAAGCAATTCGCGGTAATAAAAGCCGAGCGCGTCAAACCCGCCGCATCGCGCTCGTAGTCGCTCGGGGGGTCGGGCAACGGCATCTCCGTGACGCCTGTCACGGCTGCGACGCTCGCCGTCATCGCCTGCACGCCCTGCCCTAGCCAGTCTGGTGCGGGAATGGTGTCATCGTCCGTAAACGCGATGATGCTGCCGCGCGCGCTGCGCCAACCCATATTGCGCGCTCCGGCAGGACCTCTGCTTCCTACCACAGCCAGATAGCGTATCGCGGGCATATCATGCTGGGCACGTTGCCATTGGTCGACCTGTTGACGGGTCGCATCACTACACGCGTCGTCGCAGACGATGATTTCATAACTATCACGCGGGAAATGCTGATTGGCCAATGCCTTCAGACAACGTTCCAGCAAATCCGGACGGTGATAGGTCGGCACAACGACCGAAACCAGAATGGCAGGTGCAATCGTCGCGCTCATCGCGGTTTCTCAACGAGATAAGATCCAATCACCAATGCATCCAGCGGCGACGTCCAGAAACTCTCCAGTGCGTCGCGCGGCGTGCACACCACGGGTTCGCCTCGTGTATTGAACGAGGTGTTCACCAGCACAGGCACACCGGTGCGTTTTTCGAACGCGGCCAGCAAATCGTAGTAGCGCGCGTTCTGATCCCGCCGCACGGTTTGTACGCGCGCGGTGCCGTCGATATGCCTGACAGCGGGAATCTGCTTTGCACGATGCGGCAGTACGTCATAAACAAACAGCATGAACGGCGCGCAGATCGACGCGGCGCCTCGGCCGTCGAACCATGCTGTAGCGCGATCTTCCATTACCACCGGCGCGACGGGCCTGAAGTCTTCCCGGTCTTTCAGGCCGTTCAAGCGTGCCTGCATCGCACTGTCCAATGGCGATGCCAGGATCGATCTCGCGCCCAACGCGCGCGGGCCGAATTCCATGCGCCCCTGAAACCATCCCAGGATTTTTTCCTGAGCCAGCAGTTCTGCCGCCTCCTCTGCCACATCGTCCAGCTTGCGAAACGCCAATCTCGATTGATAGAGGAATCGCTCGATTTCGTCGTCCGTATACTCTGGTCCCAAGTAAGCATGTTCCATGACCCACTCGCGCGGACCGCCACGGCGCTGATAATCCACATATAGCGCCGCGCCCAACGCCGTTCCCGCGTCGCCCGCGGCAGGCTGCACCCAGACTTGGTCGAACTCTCCATCACGCGCGATACGCGCGTTCATCACGCAGTTCAGTGCCACGCCACCGGCCATGCATAGCCGCGATGATCCGGTTTGCTGGCGCAGCCAATGTGTCATGTGCAGTGCGGTTTCTTCCAATACATACTGCAAGGAACTCGCAATGTCCTTGTGCCGTTCATCAAATGGCTCGCCGCGATGCCGGGCCGGGCCGAAACGCTCAACCAGATTCGCGGGGTGCAAGGCATAGCCGCCCTGGTCCTCCAGACTCAGAATCTCGCGAAACTCTTTGCGATAGGTCGGCTTGCCAAACGAGGCCAACGCCATGACTTTGTATTCGTCGGAGGAATGCAGGAACCCCAGGTAGCGAGTGACCTCCTCATACAGCAGGCCCAAAGAATGCGGCAGATCGATCTGTTTGATGCGGTGGTATTCGCCCTGAGAAAAATGGCCATAACTCGTTGTCGTGCGCTCGCCTCGGCCATCCATGGTCAACACCGCCGCCTCGTCGTAAGGCGCAGCCAGAAACGCGCTGGCCTCGTGCGACAAGTGATGGTCCAGATTGACCCACCTATCGTTGATGTGATCCAGCGTCAGGCCATCCAGTCTGGGAGATCTGAGATGATGCGGGACGCCATCGAGCAACTGCCGTGGCGCATTGACCAGATACGATATGAACAATGGATCCCAGGGCGATTCGCCGTTGGGGCCAAAGCCTGCCTTGGACGGTTCCAGCGGCAAGACAACATTGGGCTCGGCGTTGCCTGCCGGCATCAATAGACGTGGATCATAGGCGTAAGCAATATGATCCACCTGTCCCAGATGAGCACCAGCTTGCGCCAGACAGTAGTCGATCGCGTGATATGGCAATTGCCACGCCGTAAACGGCACGGGCCGTTTGCCGTGCTTTATTCGGGTAAAGCGCTCTTCTTCCGCGGCGGCCAACACCTGGCCGTCTCGCACCAGTGCCGCGGCGCAATCATGATAAGCGGCATTGATTCCTAGGGTAAGCATGAGACATCCTCCGCGTGAGGTGAAACGACGCTGTCGTCGCGTCCATGCAGCAGCAACTCTCGTGCCGCGGCCGTGACACGGCGTGGGTCCACGCCTGCGAGACAAGCATGATGGCCTTGCTCGCACACACTGCGATAGCAGTACTTGCATGGCACATCGTGATAAATGACGCGCGAGCCGGTTTGCCACGGCGTGTGTTGTGGATTAGTCAGCGCATAGAGGTCCACGATAGGCGTCTGCAAGGCGGCGGCAATATGCGCAGGGCCGCTGTTATTGCAGATCATCACTGCGGCCCCCTCCAACGCAGCGCCCAATTCGCCCAAGCTCAGTTGACCGGACAGATCAATCAAACCCGGCAATAGCGCACGGTGGTCGGCCAATGCCTGGGATAATGCCGGATCCTCATGGCCGCCCAATAGCAGCATGCGGCGCCCTTCTCCGCGCAGCCCGACCAAGGCCTGGACCATCAATTCCGCCGGATAACGGCGCGAGGCAGCGGTAGCGCCCGCATGCACGCAGATCCAACCCTCCGTTTCGCTCACGCCCAGATGCACGAGTTTGTGCTTGAGCGAAAGCCGATCGCCATCACGGACACGAAACGACAACCGAGTCTCTGCGCTATGCGCACCTACATGCGCGACAAGATCGAGCTGGCGTTGGACTTCGTGACGAATGCCGCTTTGAGGCTCGGTGTCACGTACCCAATCCGATAACAAGCGATACGGATTTTCGCGACAATGGGCCAGGACGCTCGGTATGCCGGCCAGATGACACATCAGCGCTGCGGGCAAGGCGCTCTGGCTGAAAGAGGTGAAGATTACCGCGGCGTCTGGTCGCAGTGCGCGCAATCTGCCTATCATGTTGATATCGTCGTCTTGTCCGGACGAATTGTTTTTGACCCACGCAGGGTCATAGGCCAGCACCGTGTCGATCTCGGGAATATAGGGCGCCACGTGAGCGCCAGCGACAGAGGCCAACAACGATATGCGCGATGCGCCGGATTCGCACAACGCGCGCATCGCCGGGCTGCACATCAGCACATCCCCCATATTGTCCAGGCGCACACATAAAACATGCCGTTTCGCAGCCCAATCCCACGCCATGTTCAACTCCCTCGTGCCGCGGCGTCATTGGCCATGGCGTTCAATACCAGGCGAGCTGCCTCGTATAGATCCCCGGCGCATCGATCGGGCTCGCGTTCGGGTGTCATGCGCCATTCGGTTTCGTGGCCCACGTCCAGCAAGACGCTGCGGCACCCTGCCAGATGACCGGCTTGCACATCGTCGAGAATGTCGCCGATGAACCACGATGCCTGCAGATCCAGGTCCAGTTCCCGGGCAGCCCGTAAAAGCAGACCCGGCTGAGGCTTGCGGCAATCGCATTCGACGGCGTAATCCGGCAATATGCCCGCCGGGTCATGCGGGCACCAGTAAAAACCGTCAAGCCGCGCACCCGCTGCACGAAACATCTCGGCCAATCTGTGCTCGACTCGAATCAAGGCGTCCGGGGAAAAGTATCCTCGGGCGATTCCCGCCTGATTGCTGATCACAACCAGAGGGAGATCGGCGGCAGCCAGGCACGACAGCGCCTGCGCGGCGCCCGGCGCGTAACTCATGAGATCTGGATCGACGTTATAAGGCTCGTCTACGAGCAGTGTGCCGTCTTTATCCAGGAACACGGCCGGCCTCAGGGCCATGATGTTTCCTTCATCGGCAACACCATGACTTCAGGCACGACGGTTTCCGGCGGCTGGGTCAGGATAAAGCGTACGGCACGCGCGACATTGGCGGGATCCTGCAAGGTGCCCACGTCAATGTCCGGGAATCGATCCAGCAGAAACGGCGTCCGCATGCCGCCTGCGATCACGGCGCTGACTTTCAGACCTGCACCGCGCAGCTCTGCATGCAAGGCATGCGACAGACCCATCAAGCCCCATTTACTGGCATGGTAGGCGCTGGCATTCGGCCAGGCTCGGCGGGCGGCCGTGGACGCAATGTTCACAATGTGTCCGCCTGGACTCAAACGGTCCTTCCCCATTTTCGCCATCAAAAATGGGCCCGTCAGATTCGTGCGCAGGACTCTTTCCCACACATCGGTATCCAGCGTGTCGATCGGCGCCGTGACGTCCACACCAGCGCTGTTGACGATGGCGTCCAGCTTGCCGAACTGTTTGACCGCGGCATCCAGTCCCTCGCGCACGTCTATCACCACGCCGACGTCCATGCCGCAGGCAATGGCCTCGGCCCCGGTTTCCTTCAACTGCCCGGCCAGCTTCATGGCGCGCTGTTCGTCGATGTCTGCCACCGCAACACGGGCGCCCTCGGCCGCGAGCATCTGACACAATGCCTCGCCCAGGCCGCTGCCCCCGCCTGTCACCAGAATCGCCCGATCTTTCAGTGTTTCGAATTCATGCATCATTTCGCTCCTTTACGCCGCAATCTGAACGGCATGACGAGTCCGGCCGACCCTGCCTGCTTCGAGGCGCTCGTAGACCGACAGCAGGTCCTGTCCCACGCGTTGCCATGTATAAAGCCGTCTGGCGCGCAATCGGCCCGCCTCGCCCATCCGTTCGCATAGTTCGGGATTCGAGGCCAGTTGTGCCAGGCGTTCGGCGAGCTTGTCGGGATTTTTCGGGGGAACCAGAAATCCGGTTTTTCCATTCACGACGGTTGTGCGTATGCCCCCGGTATCGGCACCGATCACGGGCCGGCCGCAGGCCATGGCCTCGACAGGCGTGATGCCAAACGGCTCGTACCAAGGTGTCGTCACAAACACGTCGCTGGCGCTGTAGTACGTTGCCAGCTGGTCGCGATTGCGGCGGCCCGTGAATTGGACCAACGGCGCGACGCCCTCTTGTTGTGCGATGGCGCGCAATCGTCCGATTTCAGGAGTGGCGCTCTCACTTGCGTCTTCCGAGTTTCCGCCGACCACCAACAGCCTGGCGTCGATGCCGTAACGGTGGCGTAATCGTCCCAACGCTCGAATCACGTTGTCGACACCCTTGCGCGGCACCATACGTCCCAACTGCAGCAAGGTAAAGGTCGCGTCATCCCAGCCTAGTGCGGCGCGCGCGGCGGCTTTGGGCTGCGGTTTCATTTCGCCGGCATCGTAGCCGCAGGGCACGATGTCGATATGCGTGGGATCGGCCTCGTACAAGTCCATCAGGTCGCGCCGATCTTGCGGACATTCCGCAATAATGCAGTCGGCGTGCCGGACGATTTCGTCTTCGATGTCAAATCGGCTATCAGGAAAACGATCTGCTTCCTGTTGATAGCGACGGCGCACTTTGCCCAATGCATGAAAGGTCACCACCATCGGCACCCCAAATCGTTGCGATACGGGCAATGCCGCCAACGCCGACATGAAAAAATTGGCGTGAATGACATCGTAGCCGCGACGTTGCCGTGCGAAGTACCGTTGCAAAAAGGCGCTGAATTCGTCCATATACGGCAGCATTTGTTCCTTTGGCAGATAGCTCGCCGGTCCTGACGGGACGTGCACGATATTCACACCGTCCATCCATTCCTGTTCTGTGGCCAGCAGCGGGTCGTCCTTGCGCGTGAAAACATCGACTTGAATCCCGGCGCGCGCCAATTGACGGGCGACCTGCGCCACATAGATGTTCTGTCCGCCGCTATCGACGCCGCCTGCCAGCGCGAGCGGTGAGGCATGCTCGCTGATGAGGGCAATCTTTCTCATAATGAAGCTCCGTTTTCTAGCCAGCGCTCGACGGGTGACGCACGCCGGTATCGTGTTTGAAGCAAGTGCTGTGCCGTTAAGGGGCGCATACGGCGATGTATGCCGGTGCAACAGGAAAACCCGCGCGATGCGGCACTTCTTACCGGCAGGCGTAAGAAGTGCTGCGAGACGATCGAGCTTTAGAAATCGCGCGATTGCGCTGCAGTCAGCCTTTTGCCTGGCCGCTACCGGCGTTTGCCGGCGCAGCGGGCAACAAGGCCCCCACCGTCGCCAGCAGCTCGTGGGTATTGACCGGTTTGGCCAAATGAATCTGGAACCCAGCCAGCAAGGTACGCAATCGGTATTCGGGCTCTGCAAACCCCGATAACGCAATGGCAGGCAGGCGATGCGCCAACGCCGCGCCTCGCTCGGCCTCCAAGGCTCGGATCCTGCCAATGACCTCGTAGCCATCCATCTCGCCCAGGGACAGGTCGCAGATCAGCACGTCGGGCCATTGATCCGCGGACATAGCCTTGAACGCAGCCAACGCCTGCTCGCCGTCGGCATATTCGGTCACACGTGCGCCGTTGTCCCTCAGCACCTCGGCGATCATCTCGCGCGCCTCGTCCTGATCGTCCACCACGATTACCGACACATTCTGCACATCGACACGTTGTGCATCCCGCCGTGTGACAGTGGGCTCGACAGCCCGAATCGGAAAATCCGCGGAGAACGTCACTCCACCCACCTCGGCTGCCGCGCTGTGAAAGACGCCGCCTTGTCGCTGGACCTGGGCAGCCAGCTGAGCCGGGTCCAATGCCGCCGCGCGGCGCAGCGCGTCGGAACCGTCCTGTCCCGTCGAGGACACGAGGTCCGAACGCCCATCCGTCACTGCCAGGTGCGCCATAGGACCATTGCGTTGCAGCCGTATTTCGATGCGTCCGCCAGGTGGCGTGACCGCGATCGCATGCAGGCATAGATCCCATACCAATTGCTGCAAGGTACTGGGATCGCCACTGATCCGCGCCGCCTCGTTGCCGATGAGGGTATACAGGTTTACGCCGCGCTCGGCCGCGACCTCCCGTATCGCATCCAGCACCCCCGCCACAACCGCCACCAGATTCACGGGCTGGCGGGTCTGGCGGTCCTGGGCTTCCTCCAGCTCGGACTGCTGGCGTTGCAGCGCCCACATTTGCGCGTACATGCCCTGCTGCGCCAAGAGGTCCTTATGCTGGCCCTGTTCGATGACGCGGCCTCGATCCAGCACCACGATGTTGTCCGCGTGCACTATCGTCGACAGGCGATGCGCGATGATCAGCGTGGTACGGCCGCGCGACAGGCGTTCCAGCTCGGCTTGAATCGCGCGCTCGGTGCGTGTGTCCAGCGCCGATGTCGCCTCGTCAAAGACCATGATGGAGGGATTCTTGAGGATCGCTCTGGCGATGGCGATGCGCTGACGCTCGCCGCCGGACAGTTTGATGCCGCGTTCACCGACCGGCGTCTCGTAGCCGCCGGGCAAACTCTCGATGAACTCATGCACCCGAGCGCCACGCGCCGCCTGCACGATCTGATCGCGGGTCGCACCGGGCTGACTGTAGGCGATGTTGTAGGCAATGGTTTCGTTAAACAACACCGTATCCTGCGGCACGATACCGAGAGCTTTGCGAATACTGCGTACGTTCACTGTACGCAGGTCCTGGCCATTGACGCGCACGCTGCCTTCGCTGGGATCGTAAAAACGGAACAACAAGCGTGCCAATGTGGATTTGCCCGATCCGCTGCCGCCGACCACCGCCAGCGTCGTTCCCGCGGGAACCGTCAGATCGATATCCCACAAGATCTGGCGCCCGGCCTCGTAGCCGAAATTGATTTTCTCAAATCGGATTTCTCCCATGCCGGGATCCAGATCCGGCAGCGTCGCATCGTCGCCCGTTTCCGTGGGCTTGCGCAATAGATCGCAGACCCGCTCGGCATTCACGAAAGCCTCTTTGGCTTGGCGAAAGATCAAGCCCAGCGTGTTCAAGGGCAGGCAGATCTGAATGATGTATGCGTTGACCAATACCAGATCGCCGACTGTCATCCGCGCGTCTACGACCTGCTCGCCGGCCAACAACATGACGGTCGCCACGCCGCAGGCGATGATGGCGCTCTGCCCCACATGCAGCCGCGACAGGGATGCTTGATTGCGTATCCCCACATCGACCCATGATCCCAGTACATGGCTCAATCGGCGGGATTCCAGCCCCTCGTTCGCATTGAGTTTGACGGCCTCGTAATTCAAAAGACTATCGACAATCCGGCCGCTGGCGCGTGAGTCCAGGTCATTCATATGGCGCTGGTACACCACCCTTTTACGCACCATGATCACGGTATAAACAAAGTAGGCCGAGAACGTGGCGGCCATGACCAGCGCAAACCACGCGCTATAGCCCATGACGAGGATCAACACAACGGAAACCATTTCGACTAGCGTCGGCAACAGCGTAAAAAGCGCGGTACCGAGCAGAAACCCGATGCCAGCCGTGCCTCTTTCCACGTCGCGCGCCAGCTTGCCGGTCTGCCGCGTGCCGTGGAATCGCGCCCCTAAACGCTGCAGGTGATCGAACACCCTCAAAGTGAAATCGGCCACGGCCCGCTGCGCCACACGTACGAACACCACATCGCGCAATTCGGTGAACAGGCTGCCGCCAAACCGGATCAACGCGTAGCCCAATAGCAGAAACACAGGCAAAACCAGCAATCCGGGTTCGCTAAGCCTGTCCACGATGGACTTCAGCAGAAACGGGACCAGCACCATCAGCAATTTGGCTGCGACCAGCAGTGCGACCGCAGCCCCGGTCCTGCCCCGATGCTTCCACAACGCGTGCAAGATCGTACGCGTGACCTCTTTGCGTGCAAAGCTGTCAGCCGTGACGTCCTGATCCGATACGCCTGTGAATTCGTCTGTCTTGCCGTTCATAGGCTGTGCACCGGTCCTTTGAGTCCAACGGTACGCGATCGCGCTACCCGTTCGACCCGTGCACAAACGGAGGCATTCACGCACCGCCGGTGACGCCATATCACGACGGCCCCTCTCAATACGTCTGTCAGCAGTTGCAGCCGGGCAGGCAGCGATGGCGTGTTCTTGAATTCCTCAATGCTGCAGCGTATGGCCATATGCGCCGGCAGCCGCAGCCATGCTGTCCAGATACTGTTACGCGTCATCAACCGGCGCCGCCGCACGTTATCCCGTAGCGAAGACGGCCAATGATGCGTCACGACGCTTGGCGCGTAGACGATGCACTGGCCCTGTTCCAGAATGTCCAACGCCAACAGGGTTTCTTCGCCGCCGATGAACAGAGGCGGCCAATAACCGCCCGCCTCCCGGAACGCCGCGGTCCGCATGACACAGGCTCCTGCCATGAACCCGATCAGTTCCGGGCCGACATCGTCTACGTCGGCCAGCGGGCTGGCGGCCATGACCTCGCAGGCGGGATCTATCCGACCCTCGTTGCCGACCAGGATCTGCGCATTGAGTACGGCGATAAGCGGGTGCGCATCCAAAATTTCGGTGGCGGTGTCCAGCGCCGTCGGCGACCACGCGGTATCGTCGTCGCTAAAAGCAACATATGGTGTACGCACGCGCTGCACCCCGAGATTCCGGCCCGCCGCGCCCAGATTGGTCTGCGACACGATCAACTCGACATCGGGATATTCGTCGGCGATGCGCTGCGCGGTGCCGTCGGTGCTCGCGTTGTCCACCACAATAATCGGCGGCGGGCCCGTTGCCGTAGACAGTTCCTTCAAGCGCGCGAGCGTTGCGCACACTTCGTTCTGGCGGTTGTAGGTCAGCAGAACGATCGACACGCGCGGCGTGACACGTTGATCGGAAGCGATCATGGTCCGTCTCCCGATGGCGTCAATCGCCAATAGCCCTCGGGGCGCGCCAGATCGTCCGGACAGGCGCCAAAGCCTCGCAGCTGGCTGCCATACGCGCACACGGCCCGGGATTTCCGGTCCGAGCGGCATGGTGTGGGCACCCGCGATGTCTCTATGCCCCGCTGGCGAATCACAGACAGCCGTTGCGGCACGGCGTCAGGGCGTGCACGATAAGGCACGTCCTCATATGCCATCCAGACGGCGCCTGGAAACAGGTACAACAACGAGAGCAATATGTCCGACACGCGGATGTGATCCTCGTGAAACAACCCTAACGGCATCACAACCTGACGGGGATGCAGGCGCGCAAGCGCATTCTTCAGGGACTCGCGCAGCAAAGGAATAAAGGGCTGCCAGTTGTGCACGTATTGGCTATCCGGCAGGCCCAACTCCACACCGTCGCTGCCTAATAGCCTCAGCGCTTCGCGGTTTTCCTCCAGACGCCCCTTCAGCGCGGCCCGCGCAGTCGGAAATCCGCAGCGCTGATCCCACGAGGTCAAGCGCGCGGGATCCTCCGGCAATCCCGTGCACACCGTAATGACCGTACTCAGGCGACTGCGGGCCAAGAGATCTCCGCAACTGAACACTCCATCGTCCAGATGCGGAGACACCACGACGAGTGCATTCCTTTCACGCGTCAGCATGCTTTTCTACCACCATGAGGGAACGGCCAGAGACTTGCCGTCTACTGCTTTGCCGGCGCCACGGTTTGCTGCAGCTTGCGAGCCTCCTCGAGGTGATGCTTCAGGCTAGGCAGCGTTTCTGTCGCGAACTGTTTGACGTCGGGGTCTTGCGCTTCGCTGGAAGCTTTCTCGAACAGCTTCACGGCGTCCTCATGAGCCGAAACACCGATCTCTTTCGCGTAGGCTTCGTCAAAGCTGTCGTCACGTACATCCAACATCTTGAGCTTGGCCTTTTGCATCATTGAAGGGTCGCTCGGGATTTCATATCCCTTGCTCTTGGCCAACTCGGATAACTTCTGAGCGACCTTGGTATGCTCGTCGATCATCTTCTGCGCAAAGGCCTTTACGTCGGCGTGACGTCCCTTTTCCAGCGCGACTTTGCTCGCCTGAATTTCCAACGCGCCGGAGTGGGCGGCATCATTCAAAAATTCCCGATCGGTGCTGTCCAACTTGGTGACGGGTTGACTAGGCTGTGGCGTGGTGGGCGCCTGCGCGGCACTGACACCCATCATGCCCAAGGTCAATACGACGGCCAGACCACTGTTTACAAAGCGATTCATCATGCTTATCTCCTGATGTGCGCGGCACATATTCCGCAGCGGCGCCGCGAGGGCGTGGCGCCTGTCTGCCCATCAGCAAGTCGCATGCCGCATTCGCCCTATCCCGCAGCGGCGATCGCGCGTTTTCAAGCCTTTTTTGAACCAGACCCGGTTATTCAGTGTTGCCGCCCTTGGCGCCTTAGAAAAAGACGGCAATGTGTTGTTTTATTGAAGTTTTTGCTAATATCGCAACACTTTTTGTTTCTTTTGGTTGGCCTCTCCCCATGCCGGCACTCCGACGATGGCAGTCCCTCTCTGGCGCAGTCATCTTTACGATGCTGGCAGGCCCCGTTATCGGGCCCAGCGCGGCGCGGGCATCTCAGTCAGAGATCATCCTGGACCCGGCAGTTGATCCGGCCATTGCACCGCACGAAACCTATCCGCATGTCTCCGGCCAGTTCATCGGCTACATCGAAAACGCCCATTTCTATGATGTCAAAGGCCCTGAGGGCTCGGGGCTGCCGTCGTCGTGGAACACGGTGGATCCCTTTATGCAAGGCGCCATCGTTGCAAAACTGACACCGACGCTTGCGATATCGGGCTTGGCGGAATTCCGCTCGTTTGCCACCGCGCCCGAAGATCGCGCCTTTGAACAACTGGACGGGCAACTGCGCAATCTGTTCGTGACCTACGACGCCGGGCACACCACGCTGTTTGCCGGGAAATTCGAGGTCGGCTATGGCGAAGCCTGGCAGACCGTCGACGGCATCTATAGCGGGTTCTCCGGGGATTACAGCTATCCCGGCTCGTTGGGCCTGGGTGCGCGGTGGTCATGGAAAAACGCGGACTCGGCGCGCCACACCCTGACGTCTATTGTGTTCAAGCGGGACAACACGATATTCGGGCATACCTGGACAAAAGACTACCCCGCTCTCCCGCAACTGGAGGACGGAGGCCCAGGCAATACTCATGGGTTGCAGTCCGGCGGAATCGCCTATGACATTTCGGATATCCCCGGCCTGCCTGGCCTGCGCGGCGGTATCGCGGTAGGCCGAATGGCGCGTGGCGACGGCGAGGCGGACGAGCGCGGCGAAACCGGCATGTCGGTCACCGCCAACTACGACACGCCACTGTCCGAGACCTGGGGATTGCGATTGTTTGCCGAAGCCGTGTATCTACGCGGCTATATGGGACGCCAGGCGGCCGCCACCGATACCGTGCTTTCAGCCAGCCTCAGCCACGGCCAGATGCTGTACACGCTCACCGCGGCGCGGCGTGATCTGAACGCCATCCAAGGGAGTTTGGCCGACCAGGGCTTTGTCGATAACAACGATTGGGGCTGGTCGGCCACGGCGGCCTATCAAACGGATTTTGGCTTGATTGTGCAAGCTGGATTTTTGCGGCAGCAGGAACAAGGCGTGGCATTCAATCAGGCATTGCTGCGATTGATTTATCAGACGGGATGGCAATAGCGGACAAGTCAGATTGACGCTCGCATCCGGAACAGGCACCACGTTGCATGACAACCGAATAGGGATACGTATGAAACAGCTATTCCCGTGCTATCGGCACAGTGTGATATCGGCCGCGATTGCCGCGGTTATGGCAGTTGCCGGCGTGGGCCCCGCTCACGCTTACAACCTGGACACCAGCGAGGCCACGGCCGCCAGGAAGTTGACCACGGAGCAAGTCGCCCGCGCCCTGCCCGCATTTGAAGCCTACGCAAACGATCTTCTGACGCGCAGTGGTTTGCCGGGTATGGCAGTCGGCATCATTGTGGACGGCAAGCCCGTGCTGGCGCGCGGCTATGGCGTGCGCGATGCCCGCAGCGGCAAGCCGGTGGATGCGGATACGCTGTTTCCCTTGGCCTCGGTTTCCAAGGTACTTGCCGGGGCTTCTGTTGCGGCGCTGGTGGGTGATGACGCCGTGCAATGGGATAGCAAGGTATCGGATCTGGCCAGCGGTATCCGCTTTCAGGACCCCTATGTGACCAGCGAAATGACCTTGCGCGATTTGCTGTCGCAACGCACGGGCTATGCGTCGTTCTACGGGGACGATCTGGAGGTGATCTTCAGTTATCCGCGCGCCGAGGTGTTCAAGCGGTTGCGCCATTTGCCGCCGGTCACGCCTTTCCGTACCCAGTATGCCTATTCCAATTGGAATCTCACGCTGGCAGGCGAAGTCGCCGCGCAAGCGGCGGGCATGTCGTGGGAAGACCTGGTACGCAGCCGGATCATCAAGCCTCTGGGAATGGACCACACGGTCGTCACGCACGAGGAATTCCTGGGCGTGGAAAACCGCTCAGCAGCCCACGAAATCATCAACGGCAAGGCGGTGGCGACCGAGGTCAACTCGCACAATGCCGAGGCTCCCGCAGGAGGCGTGTATTCCACGCTGAATGACATGCTGCGCTTTATCGCATTCGAGATGAATGCCGGTCAGTTTGACGGTAAACAGATCGTCGCCGAAGACGCCATGCACGAAACCCAGACCGCGCAGACCATCATCAACCCCGCATTCCCCTCGCTGCATTACGGCCTGGGGCTGGAAGTCCGCAACGACAATGGCCGCAAAGTGCTGGAACATAACGGCGCGTTCGAGGAAGGCATCAATACGCGCGTCTCTTTTTTACCCGCGCAAGGTCTGGGTATCGTGATATTGACCAACACCCCGCCGATGGGTGTGCCGGATGCGCTGGAATATAAATTGATGACGTTGCTGTTTGGCGATCGCCCGGATCAGGATATCTGGCCCGATCTGCGGGACAAATGGCATGAAGCGCTGGCGCAATTACTGGATCGTCCAGGCCGTCTGCACGGCACGCCGCCAGCCGGTTCGGGCCAGTCCGTCGACGCTAAACGCTATGTGGGCCGGTATACACATCCCTATTACGGAGACATCGTGATCCGTCAAGAAGGCAGCGGCCTGCTCATGGTCGCCGGAGCCTCAGCACCCCGCGCCATGCAACATTGGCAAGGCGATACCTTCCGGATCCCCATGCTGCAGGATGCGGCGATGAACTTTGTTCCCGGCGCAAATCAGATCAGCGAGGCATTGACCCTGTCAGAGATTGACGACATCCCGGATGCGTTATTTGTGCGGCAACCTTGAGGTCGAAACGGACTCGAGGATGCCTGGCTAGCCGCTCACGCGCGGCTGCGCCGATTGACGCGGCCAGCCCGCCGGCCTAAGCTGTGCCGATCATTGACTACACAGCAACGGGAATGGAGTCTGCGACGGCTGCGACGCCCCACTATATTGGCATCCTGTTGGCTGCAGGCGAAGGCATGCGTTATCGCGCTGCCGTGCAGAACGCTACGGGTCAGGAGACGCACAAGCTATTGGCCCGATTGCCCGATGGCCGCCATGTCGTGCAGGCCACCGCGCAGGCGCTGCTGACGACGCTGCCCGATACGATAGCGATCGTTACCCACGAGCCGCCTTCCCTATCGGCGATGCTGTCCGACCTTGGCTGCCAGATCGTGAATGTGCCGGACAGCCCGCGCGGCATGGGGATTTCGCTGGCGGCGGCAGCCCGACACCTCATTCAGCGGCCGGCAGCCCAGATGGATGGGAGGAACACCGCACCACAAGCAACGGCCTGTGCGGTTGCGTTAGCCGATATGCCCTGGCTGCGGCCGGGTACGCTGCAACGATTGTTGGCGCATGCCACTGGCGACCGCATCGTCGTGCCGGTGTACCAGGGCCGACGCGGACACCCTGTTATATTCGGTACGAAGTTCTTGCCCGAGTTGGCCGAACTCGGGGGCGACACGGGCGCCCGGGCACTATTGGTGCGTCACGGCGCACTCGAAGTCGAGTGCGATGATGCAGGTATTTTGCGTGATGTCGACGTCCCTGCCGACTTGTTGAACCAGGCCTGATTACCGCTTCCGATCAACGTTTTTATAACCCTCACACAAGACTCATTTCCGATGAACTCGCTGGATATGGATGTGCTGCGCCAAGCGCGCGAATGGATTCGGGAAGGCCATGCCGTGCATTTGGCAACGGTCGCCCAGACATGGGGGTCTGCCCCACGCCAGGCGGGCGCGCTGATGGCGTTGCGTGGCGATGGCCGCATGGTGGGATCGGTCTCCGGGGGCTGCGTCGAAGACGATTTGATCGCTCGCGCCCAGGCCGGCACGCTGCCGGATCGGCCTGATCGCATCACCTACGGCGTTACGAGCGATGAAGCAGCGCGTTTCGGGTTGCCCTGCGGTGGCACGCTGCGCCTGGTCGTGGAACCTCTACTAACGCCCGAGTGGCTCGACGCCGTGTTGACGGATATCACGGAACAGCGCCTGGTTGCCCGCACGCTCGACTTGCAGACTGGCGGCTGCACGCTGGCGCCGGCCAATCCCTCTGACGGCCCGGATTTTGATGGTCGGATCTTGCGCGCGGTCTATGGGCCGCAGTGGCGTTTATTGATCATCGGCGCCAATCAGACAGCACGCGCGCTGTGCCACATCGCCACGATGCTGGATTTTCGCGTGCTGGTCTGTGACCCGCGAGAGGAAATCTATGGGGGGTGGGACGTGCCGCAAGCTACGCTGCTGACCGCCATGCCTGACGATGCCGTCCTGGAAATAGGCGTCGATGCCCGCACCGCCATTGTGGCGCTGACGCATGATCCTAAGCTGGACGACATGGCGTTGCTAGAGGCGCTGAAGTCGCCTGCCTTTTATGTGGGCGCGTTGGGATCGCGGCCAAACCAAGCCAAACGGCGCGAGCGCCTGCGTCAGTTTGACCTGACCGAGGATCACATCGCTCGCTTGCGCGGCCCTGTGGGATTGCCTATCGGCAGCCGCACACCGGCGGAAATCGCCGTGGCCGTCGCCGCCGAATTGGTTCAGGTGCGGAATTCCCTCAGCGCAGCCCAAGCGTCCTCTGCGGACGCGGCACAACCTGTATCGAGTTCTACCTTGTCATTCACCAAGGATTTGCAATAATCAGCGCAACAGCCGTTTGCAATGAATAGGTTTTGCGGGCCATTTATTTATTAACGGGTGTACACCTACAAATCAAAGAGAATCCAAATGATCAAATCTGATGACACCGGCAAGCTCGTTTTACGCCTCAGCCTCGGCATTCTGGTGCTGTTGCACGGCATCATGAAACTCTCCAGCGGCGTGGGAGGCATCTCCGGCATGTTGAGCTCGCACGGGCTGCCGGGTTTCTTCGCCTACGCCGCCTATCTGGGCGAAGTCGTCGGCCCTCTGTTGATCATCCTCGGGTTCTATAGCCGCCTGGGCGGCCTGCTGGTCTTCGTCAACATGATTGTGGCGATCCTGTTGGCTCATACCGGACAACTCAGCAGCCTGAACGCGCAAGGCGGCTGGGCGCTGGAATTGCAAGGCATGTTCCTATTTGGCGCACTGGCGATCGCTTTCATGGGCGCGGGGCGCTTCAGCCTGGGCGGCTCCGGCGGCCGCTGGAACTGAACCGAGGCTTGTGAGACTTGAGCGACTTATGCTGAAACGCGCTTTGACTTCGTTGGCTGTGGCCGCGGCCCTGGCCAACCCATTACTGGCCCACGCCGAATTGCCGGTCGGCGCAGCAGCGCCCGATTTTTCGGCGCCGGCGTCCTTGGGCGGCGAAGTCTTCACGTTCAAATTGGCAGAGGCGCTCAAGCAAGGCCCGGTCGTGCTGTACTTTTATCCTGCGGCCTTTACGCAGGGATGCACGATCGAGGCACGCAATTTTGCCGAGGCCATCAACGACTACAAGGCTCTGGGGGCCAGTGTGATCGGCGTCTCGGCAGACGATATCGATACCTTAAAGAAATTCTCGGTCAGCGAATGCCGCGGCAAGTTCGCGGTCGCCGCCGATGAGAATCAAGCCATCATGAAGGCCTACGATGCCGTTCATGACCGCCGGCCTGATTATGCGAAACGGGTGTCGTACGTCATTTTGCCGGACCATAAGGTCGGCTATGCCTATACAGACATGAGCCCGGACCGGCATGTGGCCAACACCCTGCAGGCGTTGCGGGACTGGCGCGCCAGCCATCCGCTGCAAACCTCGAAACAATAGCCTTAGGGCAGGATTTCCTTGACCAATTCGGCGGGGCGGCAGAGACGCGCCCCCTGTTCGGTCACGACGAATGGGCGATTGATCAGGATGGGATTTTCAATCATCGCATCCAGCAACTCGTCGTCGGTCACATCGGCTGCGCCCAAGCCTAGTTCGTCATACAAGGATTCTTTGGCGCGCACGGCCTCGCGCACGCTCAATCCCGATTGTTGAATCAACCCGGCCAGCGTCTGACGCGACGGCGGTGATTTGAGATATTCAATAACCGTGGGCTCGATACCGGCGTCACGGATCATCTGCAAGGCATTGCGCGACGTACCGCAGCGCGGATTGTGATAAATGGTCGTAGACATACGAGTTCCTATGCAAAGAGCGACAACGCTCCGTCAATGATTAAACGGCCAGACCGTCGGGTTCGTCCCCGGCGGCACGGAGGGCCTCGTCCAACGCGCCGGGGTCAATGAAAATTGCGCGGCATGACGCACAGCAGTCAGTTGACCAAACCCTGACGGCGTCGTCTCGAGGTAGCTTTCTATCGGCGGCATGGGACACTGTAATCCATCGGCCACCCTGCCCAAGGAACGCAGCCAGCGCGCCGTCTGCGCCAATGACACGCGCACATGCCAACTGCCACCTTCCGTAGCCTGACGTGCCAGGGCCACCTGCGCGCCAAAGGCCATCAAATAACCCGACGCATGGTCGAGAATCTGCATCGGCAATGGCTTCGGACGATCGATCCCGGCGGCCTGCGCCTCGGCATGATTAAAGCCCGTCGCGGTCTGCACCAGCGAGTCGAACCCGCGGCGTTGCGCCCATGGCCCGCTGTCACCGTAGGCGGACAGCGAGACATACACGATGCCCGGCCGTATGCGGGCCACGTCTTGCGGGCCGAATCCCACGGACTGCAGCGCCCCCGGGCGATATCCCTGCACGAATATGTGAGCGCTGCGCAGCAGGTTGGCCAAGGCGATGCGCCCGTCAGCGGTTTCCAGATCCGCATGTACGGACAGTTTGCCGCGACTGGTTTCGGCAATCGTCTCGATATTGGGCAGATGAGGCGAATTGACCAGCATGACATCGGCCCCATACGCCGCTAGTGCACGACCGCACACCGGCCCGGCGATGATGCGCGTCAGGTCCAGCACGCGTATGTCCTTCAGCGGGCGCGCCTCCTGAGAATACTTGGGCAAGGGGCGCGGATCGGCCTCGCCCATACGCGTCACGGTCAACACTGGCTGACCAGCGATTGCCAGGCCCTGCGGATGGCGG
>Ga0182743_1000438_pt1 | contig 52968 bp, 47 predicted proteins | sample eDN3rd30CKraftOP_FD_128522 | JGI IMG/M metagenome (GOLD analysis project Ga0182743, IMG submission 128522) | Enriched Organic Plus compost microbial communities from Emeryville, California, USA - eDNA 3rd pass 30_C Kraft OP (version 2) (version 2) ... | reverse complement strand
TCGGAATCGCAATTTCCGGGGAAATCAGTCCTCGCGGAAACGGCCGCGGCCACGACGCTCGTCATCGTCGCCGGTCGGGGCCATCACGACCGCGGTCGCGGGCGGCGCCGGCAGGACCGGGGCGTCGGGATCGACCTTGAAGATCCGGAAGCGCATCACGCCGTCGGCGATCTTCAGGCTGTGGTCGAGTTGACCGAGCAGCTCGCGCTCACCGTCGAAGCGGAACCAGCGGTAGTCGGCTTCGCTCTTGCGGTCGATCTCGTAGGCCATCTCGCGGATGCCCCAGTTGTCTTCGTGCTTGAGCGAACCGTTGGCTTCGATGGCCGACTTGGTGTCGGCGACAAGCTTTTCGCGGGCAGCTTCCTCGACCGACGGGTCGAGCATCAGGACAAGTTCGTATTGGCGGGCTGTAGCAGTCAAAATCGACGCGAGACTATACCTGAGGGGGGAGAACGGGGCCTTGCGGGTGCCTTGAGCCAACATGCGAGGAGTCCGCATCGACCGGGATCGAGCCCTGAAACTGGGTGCCCTCGCCCTCCTCGCGGTGCTCGGCATCTCCACCCTGCCGTCCCTGCTCGAGACCCCCGAACCGCCGCCGATCCCGCCCGACGTGGGCTTCCGGCCGGGCGAGCTGGCGAGCTACGCGGACGGGCCGGATCGGCCCACCGTCACAAAGGCCGGAATCCGCGAGCGGCGCCCCGCGGACGAACGCACTCCGCGCAACGGCCGGCCGAAGCACCGGAAGCCGTCGAGGCCCGGACGGCCGGAGCCGGAGCCGGCGGAACGTCCGAAGCCGAAGCACGAGCCGCGGACGGTTTCCGCCCCCTCTCACGCTTCCGTAGGACCGGCTTCCCCTTCACCGGGTCCCCCGCCCGCCCACGTGACGCCCCCGGTCGCGGCACCCGCTCCATCCCCGGCGCCGGTCCCCGACCCGCCACCTCCGGGCGACGGCTCGGAGGAGTTCGCGCCGCGATGACGACTCAGCCGCCCAGGCCGCGGATGAAGTGCCGGATCCGGGCGGTGGCGGGCGATGCGAACGGGAAGTAGAGCTCGGAGACGTGGCCGCGATTCGGGACGACGTAGAGGCGGCCCCGGGGAAAGCGCGCCACCACCCCGCGGGCCTCCCGCACCGAGGTGATCGAGTCGAACTCGCCCGCCAGGACCAGGGTGTCGAGACGGGCCGGCATCTTCCGGCCCGGCGGTATCGGAGGCTCCATCCCCGGCGTCGGTGCCGGCCACGGCAGGCAGGCGCTGATGGCGCCGGCCGAGCCGTGGGCCCAGGTCCGTTTGCTGAGCGGCGCCCACCAGTTCGAGGGCCGGAAATCGGCGATCGCCCGGTTCAGTTGACGCCGCCGCTCCGGGATCGGCGATGACTTCCGCCAGGGCACCGGATAGTCGTTGCAGACCACCGCGGCGTACATCCCCTCCGAGAAGTACCCGGGTGGCCCCGATCCGGACGAGCCGGGGTCGGTCAGTTCGCGCAGCCTCCTTCCCCGGCCCCGGAGGTACCCGGAAACGGCCCGGTTGAGGTTGTGGAAGCTTCCCGGCGCGTAGCTGGCCGCGTCCCCCATCAGGAACGTCAGGACGTTCGAGGAGAGCCTCGACCCGGTGCCGGCGCGCCGCAGCATCCGGGCCAGCCGGGCGACCGCGTCACCTGAGCAGTCGGGCGAGCGCCGGCAGGCCCTCGCGACGGCTCGCTTGGCCGCCGGGTAGAGGGTGCGCCAGAAGGGATCGTTCCCCGGGTAGGCGGAGGACAGGATCAGTCCCTTCATGCCCTTGCCGTACCGGGCCGCGTACGACTGGCCGAGGTAGGTGCCGTACGAGTCGCCGTACAGGATCATCTTCCGCTTCGCGAGGCCGAGGGCCCTCCGGACGGCCTCCAGGTCGGCCGCGGACTCGGCCGTCGTGTACCCCTCGCGCCGCACGCCGAGCTGCCTCGCGCACTGCCTCAGGCCGCGCCACGCGCTCACCCGTCCCCGCTGGAGGCCCTTGCAGTCGAGCGGTTTCGAGAGACCCGTGCCGCGCTGGTCGATCGCGATCAGCTCCCGCCGCCTCAGGAAAGGCGCCATGACGGCGGCGAGGGGCTTGAACGAGTCGGCGTTGGTGGCCGCGTATCCCGGGCCTCCCTCGACGAAGACGATGGCCCCCTTCGAGGGCCGGCTCCGGTCGCCCCGCGGACGGATCGCGAATCCGATCCGCTGCCTGCCGGCGGCGGGCTTGCCACGCACGGCCGGGACGGAGATGTGCCCGCAAAGCAGCGGGCGGTTCGCACCGATGTCGCACCTGCGGAGCTTCGGCCGGGCGTCCGCGTCCGCCGGCGGGACCAGCAGGAGCGAGGCGCAGAGGAGGGCGGCGAGCAGAAGTCCGGAACCCGCGACACGGGTCCGGACGGAGTTCATCGGACGCTCGCCCGTTCCCGGCGCACCAGCTCGATGTCGGCGAGCTGTTCCTCGATCCAGTCGGCCGGGGTCCGCGAGTGGATCACCTTCTTCAGCCCCTCCGCCCGGGTCCGCCGCTCCTCGGGGGACATCGTCAGCGCGCGGTAGATCACGTCGGCCTGTTCCTGGATGTCGAACGGGTTGACGGTGAGGGCGTAGTCCTTGAGTTCCTCGTGGGAGCCCGTGTTCTCGGAGAGCATCAGCACGCCGTCGCGCACGTTGATCACCGGTGCTTCCTTCGCGACGAGGTTCATCCCGTCGAAGATCGCGTTGACCATCAGGAGGTCGCAGTGCTTGTAGCGCGCCACGGCCTCGTAGAAGTCGTCGTAGACCCGCAGGTCGATCGGCATCCAGTCGGTGGTCCCGTGGCGGTGGTTGACCACCGCGACCAGCGCCTCGATCCGTTCCAGGTACTCCGCGTACTCGGGCACGTCCTGGCGCGACGGCTGCAGGTGGGCCACGAAGGTGACCCTTTCCCGGAACTCGGGGTGGTCGGTGAGGAAGGTGTCGAAGGCGGTGAAACCGCGGAGGACGTTCTTGGACAGGTCTGCCCGGTCCACCCGCAGGATCAGGTGCTCGCGGCGGCGGGCCAGCACCTCCTTCTCGTGGTCGGCGACCTGTTCGGAGGCGGCGACCCGCTCGAGGCGGTCGGCGTCGATCGAGAGCGGGTATGCGCGGACGATCGTGCGGCCGCCCGGATGGTCGACGTGGAGGTTCTCGTAGTCGACCTCGTAGCCCATCAGCCGCTGGCAGCAAGCGAGGAAGTTCGTGCCGTAGCTGTGCGTGTGGAAGCCGATGATGTCGTTGGCGAGCAGTCCGTCGTAGATCGACCGGAGGATCTCGTGGGGAAGCACCCGCCAGGCATCGGGCTGCGTCCAGGGAATGTGGACGAAGTGGTGGAGCAGCACGTCGGGCCGGGCGGCGCGGATCTTGGCCGGGGCGGTGTACAGGTGGTAGTCGTGCAGCATCACCAGCGGATCCTCGCGGTCCGCGATCTGCTCGATCACGCAGCCGGCGATGTCCTCGTTCACCACCTCGTAGCCCTCGTGCCAGGCGGCGACCTCTTCCTTGCGGATGTCGGGAGCGTTCGAGAGGTCCCAGAGGTAGTGCTGGATGAACCACAGGATCGGGTTGGCGATCACGTTGTAGAAACGGTCGTAGGCGGCCTTGTCGCTCTCCACCATGAGGACCCGGTAGGCCACGCCGCCGAGCTCGACGTCGATCGGCCTGCCCCCGTTCTCCTCGGTCACGGCAACGTCCTCGGGCGTCATCGCCGAGGCGATCCAGAGCGCGTCCCGGTCGGCCACCAGTCCGGAGAGGGCGGTCACCAGCCCGCCCCCGCCCCGGGAGAGCTTGCGCTCGCCGTCGGGTCCCCGCTCGAACTGCGCGGGCCCCCGGTTGGAGACGATGATCAGGGGCTGCTCACTCACGGTCCTGAGTGTACGTGCCCGGGCAAGGCCGGCCGGGAAACGGTCGGGGCCGGCCCGTTCGGTCAGCCGGCGGACAACGCGGTCGGCCGGTTGCCCAGCTCGACCTCCACCTTCGTCCTCTTTCCGTCGCGGATCACCTCGAGTTCCGCGGTTTCGCCCGGCTTGAGCGCCCCGATCATCCGACCGAGGTCCTCGGCGTGCTCGATCTTCTCGCCGTTCACGGCCACGATCACGTCGCCGCCGATGTCGTAGGAGGCACCCTGGAAGAACATCTCGGCGGTGCTGCCCTCGATGCCGGCCTCGTCGGCCGGACCGCCCTCCACGACCCTGGCCACGATCGCCCCGTGATCCGAGTCGATCCCCAGCTTCTCGGCCAGCTGCGGGTAGAGCGGCTGGGTGCTGACCCCGATGTATGCGTACTCGGCGGTCCCGTTGCGCCGGAGCATCTCCGCCGAGCGCTTGATCGTGTTCGCCGGCACGCCGAATCCGACGCCGTCGCTGGAACCCGAGTTGCTCTTCATCTGCTGGCTGATCCCGATGACCTTGCCGTCGGCGTTCAGCATCGGACCGCCGGAGTTGCCGGGGTTGATCGAGGCGTCGGTCTGGATCGCGTCCTCGATCATGAAGTCGGTCAGGCTCCTCACCGAGCGGCCGGTCTGCGAGACGATGCCCGTCGTGAGGGTCTGGTCCTCGCCGAACGGGCTGCCGATCACGGCGATCGGTTCGCCCACCACCACCTTGCTGCTGTCGGCCAGCTCGAGGGGTTTCAGGTCGACCTCGTCCGGATCGACCGAGACCAGGGCAACGTCGGCGAACGGGTCGAGCCCGACGACCTTCCCGTCCAGCACGTCGCCCGAGGTGAACTCCACGTACACGCGGGAAGCGGGCTTGCGGTTCTCCCCTTCGCCGTCGCTGATCACGTGGGCGTTCGTGACGATGTCGCCGCTCTCCGTGAACACGAACCCGGAACCCTCCGCGGCCGAAGCCGAGGCGATGTCCTTCTCGGGGTCGCCGAAGATCGAACGGATCGAAACGACGCCGTCGATAGTGTCCGCGTAGACCTTCGACGGGTTGAACTCCTTGCCGCTCGAATCCAGCACGGCCGGCGCCGACTCGGGGCTCGACGAGGCCGCCTCGCCGCTCCCGCCATCGCCGGATCCCGAGTCCGAGCCGCAGCCCGTGACGATTCCGGCGGCCAGGAAAAGGGCAAGGATCAGGGACAGGGAACGCTTCGCCATGGGCCGGAGAGACTAGCGCGCACGGCCCCTCAGACCGGTGAAGTGGTCGAACCCTCCCCGGCCGAGGGAAGTCCGGTCGCCGTCCGTTCCCATGGTCACGCCGGGACCATCGTCGCCGGCCTCGAACACACCCCCGACGGCGAGCAGTTCGAACCCTGTCGCATCGATCAGGGCCTCGTCCGCCGCCTCGAACCCGTCCTGGGGGATCGTCACCGCGAGGACGTAGTCCTCGCCGCCGGTCGTCGCGAACGCGACCGGTGCCTCGCCCACCGCAGCGCTCACCTCGGGAACCCCGGCCATCACGGGGATCGATCCGGGATCCAGGCGGATCTCGACCGACGAGGCGCGGGCGACGTGGCCGAGGTCGGCGGCGAGCCCGTCGCTGACGTCGATCATGGCCGTCGCGCCCTCCCGGGCCAGGACCGGGGCGGCGACGAGCTGCGGTTCCGGACGGACCTGGCACCGCACGAGGAGATCCCTGGAAAGGTCGCTGAGATCGGGGACTTCCAGGCCCTGCAGGAGCCTCAGCCCGGCGGCGGCACCTCCGACCGGGCCCGTCAACGCGACGACGTCACCGGGCCGGGCGCCCGCCCGCGTGACGACCGGCTGGTCGTCCGCGACGTGAGCGATCGCCGTGACCGCCAGGAACAACGCGGGCGAAGCCACCACGTCGCCGCCGGCGAGGTCCGCGCCGAACTCTCCGGCCGCATCCACGACTCCGTCGGCGAGCCTCTCCAGGTAGGCGCGGGGAGCATCGGCGGGAGCGCCCAGGGCGACCAGGAGCTCGGTGCCGCCCCTGCCGAGGCCCATCGCGGCGAGGTCCGACACGGCGCAGGCGATCGCCTTACGGGCCACCTCCGCGGCCGGACGGGCCGGGTCGAAATGGACGCCCGCGACCGCGGTGTCGACCGAGGTCACGATCCTCCCGCGGGTCCGCACGACGGCCGCGTCGTCACCGATCCCGGTCTCGAAACGGTCGGTCCCGGGGGCCTTCGCGGCGATCCTTCCGATCAGCTCGAACTCGCTGAGGTCCATGGCTCTGACACTATTGCCCGCAGATGAGCGAGGAACCGAGGGATACGGATCGCCCCAGCCTGCTTCACCGACTCGGCCACCTCGCTGCGACGGTCGGCAAGAGCGGACCGAAGAAGAAGTCGACCAAGGTCATCCTCCAGGGCTCGATCGCGTTCCTCATCTTCGGGTTCCTCGTCTTCACGGTCGTCTCGCAGTGGTCCGAACTCAAGGAGAAGGGCGTCGAGTTCGACCTGGTGTGGCTGCTGCCCGCCGTAGCGATGATGCTCCTCTACTACGTCGCCTGCGCGGGTGTCTGGGGACTCATCCTGAGGTTCCTCGGCAATTCCGTGCCGCCGATGACGACCCAGAAGATCTGGGCGCAGCCGCTGCTCGTCCGCTACATCCCGGGGACCGTCCTCTTCCTGCTGGCACGGATCCTGATGGCCGAGAAGGCCGGGGTCCAGCGCCGGGTGACCACCGCCGGCATCGTGTACGAGCAGGCGGTCTCGATCGCGGGAGCCCTGACGATCGCCACCTGGTTCTTGATCGACCATCCCGACCTGCAGGACCAGCCGGCGCGCTGGCTGCCACTGCTGATCCTGCCGGCGATGGTGACGATGCTCCACCCGCGCATCTTCGGTCCGGTCTCGACCCGCCTGTTCGGGGCGCTCGGCCGGGAACCCCTGCCCCAGCTGATGCCGTTCCGGGGGGTCATCTCGGTCTACCTCTCCTACGTCGTGATCTGGGGGATCATGGGCATCGGGGTGTTCTTCGCCGCGCGGTCCGTCCATCACCTCGGCCTCGACGACCTCGCGATCGTCGCCGCGTCGCAGATGATCGGCTTCCTTGCCGCCGTCGTGTCGGCCGTGACGCCCGCCGGGCTGGGCGTCCGGGACGCGGCGTTCGCCTGGGCGGTGAAGGTCGCGCTGCCCTCCGACAGCTTCGGTGTCGGGGCCGTGATCGCGATCGCGGTCCGGGCCACCCAGACGGTCGTGGAGTTGATCTACGTCGGCACGGTCACCGCACTGACCCGACGGGTGTGGGACGAGGGCGAGATCGAGCTCGCGGAGGAGGCGGCCGAGGAAGCCGCTTCGCTCAACCGGGGCTGATACCGCCGCCCGTGGGCGGGGCCGTGCCGCCACCGCCGCCCGTGCCGCCGCCACCGCCGCCGGCCGGTTCCTGCCCGAGGCCCGGGGCGTAGGCGTCTTCGGGCTCGCCGTTGCCGGTGGTGTCGTCGCCCGCGTCGTCACCGGTGCCGGTTCCGGTCCCGTCCTGGTCCTGCTGGGGGCCGTAGTCGCTCGGGGTACCGGGCGAGACGGTGTAGCCGCCGGAGAAGTCACCCCAGCTCATCGACTCGTCGGGAACTGGGGTCTCGACGCACGGGACGCCGGCGTTGTTGAAGAAGCTGTTCCAGATCCTGGCCGGGACGTCGCCACCGTCCGATCCGGTACTGATGTCGTTCGACTCCGGGTAGCCGTACCAGACCGCCGCGGCGAGGTTGGGCTGGTAGCCGACGAACCAGGCGTCGATCTGGTTGTCGGTCGTACCGGTCTTGCCGGCCTGGCTCGGGCAGCCGGTGTAGGCGCCGGTGCCGGTGCCGCCCGTCATGTTCGCGTGCAGGATCTTGGTGATCTCGTACGCCTCGGCCTCCGTGAGGACGCGCTTGCCCTTCGACCTGCCGGGCCGGTCGACCTCGCCGTCCGGGAAGACGACCCGCTCGATCGCGGTCGGTTCGTGGCGGACCCCGCCGTTGGCGATCGTGGCGTAGGCGCCGGCCATCTCCAGGGGGGAGACGCCGATCGTGAGACCGCCGAGGGTCTCGGCCGGGTAGCCGTCCAGCTTGGTCTTGATGCCGAGGCTCTTCGCCATCTCGGCCACGTTCTCCGGGCCGACGTCGAGCGCGAGCTGGGCGTACACGGAGTTGTCCGAGTACAGGGTCGCCTTGTCGACGCTGATCGTGCCGCGGTACGAGTCGCCGTAGGTGTGGACTTCCCAGTGCCCGTAGACCGGGTCGTTGATGTTCAGCGGCTTCGACTCGTAGTAGGTCGAGTACGGGTCGATGCCCTCGTGGATCGCCGTGGCGAGGGTGAAGGTCTTGAAGGTCGAGCCGGGCTGCCGCTTGCCCTGGGCAGCCAGGTTGTACTGGTCGTCCGAGTACGACGCGGAGGAAACCATCGCCTTGATGTCGCCGTCGCGCGGGTCCACCGCGACGATCGCGCCCGAGGGGCCGCCCTCGTAGAGGTTCGCGTTCAGCGCGTCGAGACCCGCCTTCTGCTCGGAAGGGGAGACCGTGGTGTAAACGCGGAGCCCGCCCTTGCGGACGGTGTTCACGCCGTACTTCTTGATCAGCTCCTGCTCGACGTAGTCGAAAAAGAACGGGTCCTCGCGCTTGAAGAGATCCTCGGCCGGATTGAGCTGGAGCCCCGACTGCTTCGCCTTCTCGGCGCGTTCCTCGGTGATGTAGCCGAGCCGGGCCATGGAATCCAGCACCTCGTTGCGGCGGGCCTTGGCGCCGGCCGGGTTCTGGAACGGGTTGTAGTCGGTCGGTGCCTGCGGCAGGCCGGCCAGGAGCGCCGCCTGGGGAAGGGTCAGGTTCTTCGGCTTGACGGAAAAGTAGACCTTGGCGGCGGCGTTGACGCCGATCGCGGTGCGGCCGTCGTTGGTGCCGTAGGGGGCGGTGTTCAGGTACTTCTCGAGGATCTCCTTCTTGGAGTGGTCCTCCTCGTACTCGAGGGCCATCTTCGCCTCGATGATCTTGCGCTCGTAATCACGCTTCGGGTTGGTGATGTACAGGTTGCGCATCAGCTGCATCGTGATCGTCGAGGCGCCCTCGGTGATCTTCCCGGACTCGAGGTTCTTGACGAGGGCGCGCAGGCCGCCCTGGATGTCGATGCCGTCATGGCTGTAGAAACGCTCGTCCTCGATCGCGATCGTCGCGTCCTGCACGGTCTTCGGGATCTCGCTGAGCGGGATCGGGGTACGGACCTCGTCCGAGTCGATCATGCCGAGCTTGCTGCCGTCGCCGGCGAAGATCACGGAGTTCTGTCCCTTGTTGATCTCCTTGAGCGTGTCCGGATCGGGCGCGTCGGACGCGATCGAGATCACCCAGCCGCCTCCAGCCGCGAGTGCGGTGAGGATCAAGCTGCCGATAACCGCGGTCACCGCGACGATCGTCTTGCGAGGCGAGCCTTGGTTTCGGCGCACCCTTCTCTGGCGCCTGGTCATTCCGTACAGGGTAGCTGGCTTCTCCTCAGGGTCAGGTAAACGGGCGGCCGTGGTTTCCGCGGCTGCACGATCGATTGCGGGAACGGCCCGACTGCGGAGGTGTGAGAATGCCGCTCGGATGGAAACGACCGATCCCGAACACACGCTCCCTCCCGCGGCGGAGGTGACCGCGGCTGCCGCCCCGGAGCCGGAACCGGCCGTTCCCGAATCCTTTCCCTGGGCCACCTGGGGACCGTGGATCGCCGTCGGGGGCGCGATCCTCTCCCTGATCGTGGGCCTGGTCCTGACCATCCCGGTCTTCTGGGCCTCCGGCGCCGAGGACACCGACGCCCTCGGCTGGGTCGCGCGGTCGTTGATGCAGCTCTGCACCGCGATCGGTTTCGTCGCCGTGCCTTTCTTCATCGCCAGGGAGTTCCCGACCCGCGCGAACTGGCGCCAGGCCGCGGCCCGGCTCGGATTCAAGGGGTTCGCCCCGCGGAACGCGGCCAAGTGGATCGCGATCGGGTTCGCCGGCTACATCGTCTTCGCGATCATCTTCGCGGTCGCCTTCGGCGCCCCGGAACAGGACGACATCGCCGGCAAGCTCGGCCCGATCCCGGTCCAGATCCTCTTGATCGTGCTCATCGCGCCCTTCGCCGAGGAGCTCTGCTTCAGGGGCATGTTGTTCGGCGGCTTCCGCAAGCGGTTCAACCTGCCGGTCGCCGCGCTGGGCGCGGGACTGGTGTTCGGACTGCTCCACTACTCGACCGGCATCTCGGCGGTCCCGCAGTTGATCGTGCTCGGGGCGATCTTCGCCGTCGTCTACGAGAAGACCGGGTCGATCTGGCCCCCGATCATCTTCCACGCGATCAACAATGCGTACGCCCTGGCCGTAATCAACTCCTGAAAGGAAACCTTGACCGACGACAGCATCCGCAGAGAACTGATCTCCCTGCTCCGCGAGCACTCCCTGGTGCTGGGCGAGGTGACTCTCTCCAGTGGGGCCAAGGCGAGCTACTACGTGGATGCCCGGCGCACGGTCATGCGCCCCGACGGGCTGAAGGCGGTCGGCACCCTGATCGCGCGGCACGCGAAGGCGGTCGGCGCCACCGCGGTCGGCGGTCCCGTGATGGCCGCCATCCCGCTCGCCTGCGCGGCGATCGCGGTGCCGGACGGCGACGGCCTCGGCGGTTTCTTCGTGCGCAAGGAACGCAAGGCCCACGGCCTCCAGCGCTGGGTCGAGGGGGCGGCCGAGCCGGGCGACCGGGTGCTCGTGGTCGAGGACACGGTCACCACGGGCGGCTCCACGATCTCCGCCATCGACCGCATCCGGGACGAAGGCTTCGAGATCGCCGGCGTGCTGGCCGTCGTGGACCGGCTCGCCGGCGGCGGCGAACGGATCGCCGAATCGGCGGGTGCCCCCTACGAGACCCTGACCACGATCGACGACATCTACCCGGACCGTCCCGACAAGTAGGCCGTCAACCGTTTGGTCGGCCCTTGTGCCGGGGACTCCCGGATGAGAGCATGGGGGCCGAGAGTCCCCCGAGATACCCGAGAGGAGCCCGGTTTGGAATTCGACCAGTACCACGAGCCGCCCGAGGAACTGAGCCCCGAACTCCGCACCAAGGCGAGGCTGTTCGCCTCCCTGGCGGAGGAAGCGGAAGCGATCAACTGGTACGAGCAGAGACTCTCGGTGGAACCGGATCCCGAGGCGCGGGCGATCATGCGGAACGCCCAGCACGAGGAGTTCAAGCACTTCGCGATGGACCTCGAGTTCCTTTTCCGGCGGATCCCCGTGTGGCGGGACCTCGCGGAGGGCGTGCTGTTCAAGGACGGTGACATCGTCGAGCACGGCGAGGCCGCGGAGGCCGGCACCGACGAGGACGGGAGCGGAGACACCGGCGCCCCCTCGGGCAGCGGGTCGCTCGGAATCGGAAACCTGAAGGGAGCGGGACTTTGAATCATCTTCTGAGGGGCCACGCCCCGATCACCGACGAGGCCTGGAAGCAGATCGACGAGGAGGCCCGGCAGGCCCTTGTCCCGCGTCTCGGCGGACGCCGGCTGGTCGATTTCGAGGGACCGCTCGGCTGGGGCCACTCGGCGACGGATCTCGGCCGGGTCACGGATCCGACCCCGGGTCCGGCCCCGGGCGTGCAGCAGCGCTCCCGGCGGGTACTGCCCGTGGTGGAGTTGCGCGCCCCGTTCACGATCAGGCGCTCCGAGCTCGAGGCGCTGGACCGCGGCGCGGTCGACACGGACTTCGACTCCCTGAACGAGGCAGCCCGGCAGATCGCGGTGGCCGAGAACGCGGCGATCTTCCACGGGCTCGAGAGCGGCGGCATCCAGGGGATCGCGGAGGCCTCGAGCCACGATCCGATCCCGCTCGGCGACAACGACTTCTCGAGCTACCCGGAGCACATCGCGAAGGCGATCGAGGTGATCCTGTCATCCGGCGTCGACGGCCCTTACGGGGTCGCGCTGAGCCCCGAGTGCTATACGGGGGTCGTCGAGAGCGCCGAGCGCGGCGGGTACCCCCTGCTCTCGCACATCCGCAAGATCCTGAAGGAGAGCGGCGACGGTCCGCTGGTGTGGGCGCCCGGCCTGGACGGCGTGGTCGTAGCGAGCCTGCGCGGCGGCGACTTCCTGTTCGAGTCCGGCCAGGACCTCTCGATCGGCTACGAGAGCCACGACGCGGAGGTGGTGAACCTCTACGTGGAGGAGAGCTTCACGTTCAGGGTCGCGACCCCCGAAGCGGCCGTAGCCCTGCCCAAGTGATCGGCTCCGGCCGACCTCCTGAACCCGAGTTGCTTCCTGAACCCCGAGATGCGGTGTCTTGCCTCATGGCACCGGGATTGCGCATCTCGCGGTTCGGGGGCGCCGGCTAGGTTCGCGCCTCCTCTTCCTCGGCGGCGTCGGCGCCCGTCTTCGTGGTCATCATCTTTGCCGCGCCGCCGCGGAGGATCCTGCGGACCAGGCCCGGGGCGAGGATGCGCAGCGCGCCGACCAGCCCGTAGGGCCGCGGTACGTAGCGCTCCGGCTTGCCGAGCACACCCGCCTCGTACACCGCCTCGGCGGCCTTGCTGACGTCGGAGACCATCCAGCGCGTGAGCGGATTGCCGCGGAGCTCCTCGGCCGGGAACCCCTCGGTCGCGATGAACCCCGGCAGGATCAGCCCGACGTGGACCCCGTTCGGGGCTTCCTCGAGATGGAGCGAGTCGCTCCACCCGATGAGGGCGTACTTCGATGCCGAGTAGGCACCGGCGCCGGCCCGGGAGATGCGGCCGGCGGTCGAGGCGATGTTCACGATCGAACTCGGGGTGTTCGCCCGCAGCATCGGCAGGAAGGTCTCCGTCATCCGCAGCACGGCGTCGAAGTTGATCGCCATCGTGCGGCGCACGTTCTCGTAGCCACCCTCGCCGAACGTCGCCCGCCAGGACGCCCCGGCGTTGTTGACGAGGAGGTTGATCGGCGGGTGGTGCTCCTGGACGTGAGCGAGGATCCGGCCCGGCGCATCCTGGTCGGTCAGGTCGGCGGCGACCCAGGTCGCCTCGCAGGCCACCCGCCTGGCCAGTTCGCGCAACCGGTCCTCGCGCCGCGCGACCAGGATCAGGCGGGTGCCGGGCTTGCGGGCGAGCCGCCACGCGACGGCCTCGCCGATCCCGCTCGAGGCCCCCGTGACAAGCGCGACTGTCGGTCTGTTTTCCACGCCCGCAGCCTACGCCAGGAGGTCGCGCACCGCTTCATCGAAGACCTCGGTGTGACGGTCCACGTCGGCCTCGCTGGTGGCCGGTGACATCAGCGCCATGTTGTGGAAGGGTGTGATCAGGACCCCCCGGTTCAGGGCGTGGAGGTGCAGGTAGCGCTCGAGCTCCGGGTCCGCCGCGTCGTGGGCCTGGGTTCCGTTGCGGGCCGGCTCCGGTTCGAACCGGTACTCGGCCCGGGCGCCGAGCTGCGTCACGTTCCAGGGCAGGCCGTGTTCCTCGACGACCCTCATCACCCCTTCGCTGAACCTGGTCGCGAGCGGGATCGTGTGGGCGAAGGCTTCCTCGGTCAGGACCTCGGAGAGCGTGGCCCGGATCGCGGCGAGCGAGAGCGCGTTGCCTGCGAGCGTCCCGCCGACGCCGCCCGTGTCCTCGTAGTCGGCGTCCTCCTGCGCGAACAGCTGCTCGGTGACGGCTTCGGTCAGGCCGAGCGCCCCGGCCGGCACGCCGCTGCCGATCGCCTTGCCGATCGAAAGCAGGTCGGGTTCGAGGCCCCAGGCCGCGGTGCACCCGCCGGGCCCGGCCGAGAACGTGTGGGTCTCGTCGATGATCAGGAGGGTGCCGTGCTTTCGGGTCAGTTCCCGAAGCGCGTCGTGGTATCCGTCGTCGGGGAGGACGATCCCCATGTTCGTCATCGCGGGCTCGGCCAGGACGCAGGCGACCTCGCGGGTCGCAAGCGCCTGCTCGAGGTCGTCGAGGTCGTTGAACTCGACCGCGATCGTCGTCACAGCGGGATCGACCGGGGGTCCGACGTTGCCCTCGCGAGAGACGGTCCGGCCGTCGGGACCGACGACGGCGAACGCCTCGTCCACCGACCCGTGGTAGCTGTAGCTCATCACCAGGACCTTGGGCCTGCCGGTGATCTGGCGGCAGATCCGGAGCGCGGCCCGGTTCGCGTCCGTCGCGGTGAGCGTGAACATCCACCGGTCCAGCCCGAACCGCCGCGTGAGCTCCTCGCCCACCCATGGCGCATCGTCGGTGGGGAGCATCGTGGTGATGCCCTTTCGTTCCTGGGCCGTGATCGCCCGCACGACCGGCTCGGGGTCGTGGCCGGGCATCGCGCCGGTGTCCCCGAGGCAGAAGTCGATGTAGGTGTGGTCGTCGACGTCGATGATGCGGGCGCCGATCGCGAGCTTCGCGAACACCGGGAACCCACCGGCCCAGCGCATCATCCACGGCATCGGCACCCCGCCGATCAGGGATTCGCGGGATCTCTCGTAGAGCTCCTTCGACTTGGGGTTCGCCTCGACGAAACGTTCGAGCTCGACCTGGGTCAGCTCGGCCAGACGGTCACGACTTATCTCGGGCATCGATCCTCCTCGGGGTTCCCCGTCGATCATATGGCGCCGCCGGGTTCGGATCCGACGCTGCACGACGTCCGGCAGACATCGATGCCCGCCGGTCCCTGACGCCCCGAGCTGGATTCGAACCAGCGGCCTTCCGCTTAGGAGGCGGACGCTCTATCCAGCTGAGCTATCGGGGCCGAGGGGGGATCGTATCCCGTGCCGCCGATCCGGGACCCGGTGAAGGATCCCGTTCAAACGGCCCTGTATATTCGGCCCGCTTCTTTGCAGGCAGACACTCGAACGGGGGAGCCGGATGCGCAGACTGCTGGGGCCGATCGGCCTCCTTGCCTTGCTGATCGTGACCATCGGGGCCGACGGACCCGACGCCGCCGGATGCAAGGGAGGCGAGCCGAAGACGGTGGAAGTCGGCATCGCCCGCCTGGTGGGCTGCTTCGAGACGACCGACGAGGACGGAGACAAGGTTCACACCGCCCGGTTCGTCGACCAGCCCGACGGCGACGTCGACCTGAACGGCTTCTTCGTCGCGAGCGCCTACAAGGGCGACGGCGGGATCCTGGTCAACGAGCGCGAGCAGTCGGTGACGGCGGTCGCGCTGGACGACTCCCTCAGGCCGGTCAACGTGCAGCTTCGCTCCCTCAACGTGCCGGTGTCCGGCCGGAAGACCGACCTCGGCGGCAGCACGAAGCTCGCCTTCACCGCTCCCTCCGAGGGCGAGCTGCTGCTCGACGACCTGCGCCTGCTCAGCAACAGCGGCTGGGCGAAGGCCCTGGCCGGCTTCCTCCCCGGGAACGTAGAGGTGCCGATCAGGATCACCGAGGAGGGCAAGGGCTCGATGGACCTGCTCCTCGAGGCGACGGGCGCCCTCGCCCTGAAGGGGAAGCCGCAGTCCGCGACCGTGAGGATCACCACCGAATCAGGCAAAGGCACCCAGCTGGACGGCTTCTCGTTCAGCGTGAACGAGATCTCGTTCAGCGACTACCTCACCCTCAACAACCTCTCGCTCTACTACTCGGCGGCCGACAGCGAGTGGAGCGGTGACGCCGAGGCGACCTGGCCGTTCCCCCGGCCCGGCGGCAAGGCCGGTTTCAAGGTCGGAGCGACCCTGACCGACGGCCGGATCCGGCGCGTCCAGGTGGGGGCGAACAACCTGGTGATCCCGGTCGGCACCGCCGGCATCATCACGTCGCTGAACGGTGGCTTCGAGGCCGGCGCCAAGAGCGACGACATCAAGTTCAACGTGGGTGCCGGAGGCTCCTTCGGCCCGCCCATGTGGACCCCGAGCGGCGGGGTCGGCGACCGACCGATCGGCGCCAACGCGACGCTGACGGCCGGCCAGTCGAACGGCGCGAAGTTCGTCCGCGTGGATGGCGACATCTCCTTCATGAACATCCCCCTCGGCGACGCCAGGGTCGGCATCTACTTCGACGCGGGCATCGACCTCGGTGCCCGGCTCGGCATCGGGCTCCCGAGCGTCCGCAACAACGAGAACGACCCCTTCTACGTCGGCGCCAGGGTCGACGGCTGGGTCGCCGGATCGGGCTTCCAGTTCGACGGCAGCGGCCGCATCGCCCTGCTCGGCTGGAGGCTCGCGGACGCCCAGGTGCTGGTGAACAACCGGGCGATCGGGACCTGCGTCGAGTTGTTCTGGTTCGACGTCGGCGGGGTCTACGAGTGGGGCGGCCGCGTCGACACCTTCGGTTCCAGCTGCGGCCTCGCCCGCTACCGGCAGAAGTTCCCCACCGCGGCCACATCGGCGAACGGCGGGCGGCGGATGATCCGCCTCGACCGGAACGAGGCCCTGCTGCGCGTCACCGGCAAGGGCGACGCACCGCTCTTCCGGCTGCGCTCACCCGACGGCCAGGTGATCGAGCCGCCCGCGACCGGGGCCGCGGTCGTGCGGAAGGACAACGCCTACTTCGTCAACGACCTCGAGAACGAGACCGTGGTCGTCCCGCCCCGCAACAAGCGCCGCTGGGAGGTGATCCCGCTCCCCGGTTCACCGCAGATCACCGGCTTCCACGCGGCCCGTATCCTGCCGTCGGAACGGGTCAGGGCCCGGGTCACCGGTCGCGGGCTCGACCGGACGCTGGTCTGGGATTCGACCGGCAACCCGGACACGAAGCTGATCTTCTCCGAGGAGATGCCCGGTGGCCGCGAGAAGCAGATCCTGACCACCGACAAGGCCAGGGGCCGGTACCGGTTCCGGCCCGCGGTCCACGGCAATTACGGGCTCCGGAAGCTCCAGGTGGTGGTCCTGCATGGCGGGACGCCCCGAGAGGTCCGCAAGGTCGCCACGTACCGCGTGAAGCGGCCCGCGAAGATCCCCGGGCCCCGCAAGGTCCGGGCCTGGCGGAACGGCACGACGATCGAGGTGAAATGGCCGCGCGTCAGGGGGGCCTCCGGCTACCTGGTCGGCGTGACCGTCGACCGGGGAGACGGCCGGCCGGTGTCCGTCCATCGCAAGGTGGGACCCAGGCGCCGCCTGGTGAAGCTGCCCGGATTCCCCTCGGCCGGGGTCGCGACCGCAAAGGTCTTCGTCCTCAACGCCGAAGGTGTGGCCGGCAGGCCCGGCAGGGCCCGCTTCCACACGGGAACGAGGATCGATCACCTCCGCCCGGCCGCGAAGAAGACCCTGGACTCGGCCCGGCCGTCCGGGGGCACCATCGCGATTCGCTCGGTGTGCCCGCAGATCAACCTGCACTGTCGGGTGGAGCTGACCCTCCGGTTCCGGGGGAAGGTCGTCGCCCGGACCTCGCACCAGCAGGCACCGGACACCTTCCACCGGGTGAAGCTGAAACCGCGTAGCCCCGCCCTGAGGGCCCGGATCCGCCGGGGACGCCTCCACGGCTTCCGGGTCGAGGTAAGCCTGAGCCGTTACGGAGGCCGCCACGCGGCCAAGTCACCGCTCACTTGAGCCGGGGTGACGGGCGGCCCGGCCGGGCCGCCCGTCACCCATCTCGACTCGGTCAGTAGCGGAGCTGGGCGAGGACCCCGTCGGCCTCGGTGAGGGCCGGCACCTCGTCGACCGAAGCGGAGCTGACCCGGGCTCCGGAGCGCAGGGCGAACTCGACCAGCGCCTCCTGCAGGCTCGGTTCGCCGGCGTCCCGGATCGCCTCCCGGGTATCCGCGCTGAGGGTCTCCTCATCGGTCTCCAGGTACGGGTCGAGGATCAGGTGTTCGACCCTTCCCTCGCGAAGGGCGAGCAGCACCTGGTCGGGCCCGGCCGCGCCGCGCCCCCCGGCCCTGGCGTTCTCGAGCGCGCGGGCCCCGTCACCTGACACGCCGTCCCGCCACGCCTGGCGGAGGTGCGGGTCGAGCGCGGCCCCGGCCTCGGCCGCGGAGACATCGATCAGGTTCAGGTGGACCGTGGTGGCGAGCCGGCTCCGCATCTCGGCGGGCAGCGCCTCGTTGAAGCCCGCACCCAGCTCGCCCTCGGCCGCGGCGACCAGGCGTTCGAAGCCGAGTTCGTTCGCGCTCTCTGCGATCGCCCTGGCGGCGGCTTTCACGAACCGCGCCCGCCACTCGCCGACCCGGTCGTCGTAGGCGGAAACGTTCGCGACCCCGCCTCCGCCGGCGGTCCCCTGGGGCCGGGCGGGACCCCGGTACTCGTGCCAGTCGCCGAGTTCGAGGTCGAAGGTCGATTCCTCGAGGTCCTTCACCCGGCCGTCCCACCACTCGAGCAGGCGGATCCGGTCGTGGCTCAGCAGGACGAGGCCGGTGCGCTGGCCGCGGTCGATCACGTCGAGCATCGGCCAGACCACGGGGCCGGAATCGACGGTCACGTAATGCTGACGCACCGGGATCTGGAAAGTCGTGAAGGAATCGATCTCGCCGTCGGCACTCAGGAACAAGGCGACGCTGCGGCCGCGTTCGGCCGCCGACGCCGAAGTGATCCGCCTCTCCGCCTCGGCGCAGATTTTCCGGACGGCCTGTTCCTTGCCGTGGTTGCCCTCGTGGAATCCACACTCATGGGCGAGCCCGTTCTTCAGCGCGATCGCCCAGCCGGGCGTCTCGCTGCTGTTCGCGGGATCGCGGGGATCCGTGCGACAAAAGACCGAGAGCACCGGGCCCTCGGACTCCCTGTCGACCAGTTCCCGAAGCTCCTCGATCCTCTTCTGGTTCTTCATGGTCTGATCCAATCAAACCCGAAGAACCTCGTTGCAAAACCGGGTTCAGTCTTGCTGTGGTTCCTCTACCGGCTCGGGGGTCTCGATCTCGTACAGGCTCTCCCTCGCGACCTCCTTGCCGCGGGCCGTCCAGAGACGGATTTCCAGGTACGCGTCGTCCCCGTAGTTCTTCAGCGCGTCGGGGGCGATCAGGGTGAAGCGGTCGGCCTTCGAGGCCTGAGGGCCGAAGGTCGGGTCCTGGTCCACCGTGACCCCGTCGAGCTCGGCGGTGGCGGCGAAGGCCCCCGGAACCAGGGAGCGTCCCCAGACCAGGGTGATCGCGGCCTCGCGGCCCTGCTCGCCGTGCCAGGTGCCGATCACCTCGTCGGAGATGTCGATCGTCCAGTCCGGGTTGTCGGCTGCGACGATGTCGGTGAAGTCCGCGGACGCCTTGAAGTCGGTCGGGTCGGCGCCCTCGGGCTGAACGAAGCTCACAAACCCGTACAGCTCGATCGGTTCGGGTTCGCCGCCCTCCTCGAGCACCGCCTCCGTGTCGGCGGACACGGGCACCCACACCCGGCCGCTCCACGCCCGCTCGGGGAACCAGGTGAACTCATCGGGGATGACGGTGCCCTCGGGCAGGTCCTCGATCTCCTCGCACGCCGCCCGGAAGGACTCCGCCAGGCGCTCGGCGAAGCGGCCGTGGGGGATGCCGAGGCGCGAGGCGTCGGCGACGAAACGGGGGAAGGGTCGATTGTCGATCGGCATCGGGTCAGCTTATTGACCCGCCTGTCCGGCGACCTCCGGGAGGTCGCGGCTCAGCCGATCTTCTCCCGCAGGGCCGCGGCGGCGGCTTCCGGGGTGACGATGTTGATGTCCACGGCGGTGGCCATCTCGAAGGCGGAGGCCGGCTCCAGCCGCGGGATCAGGTCCAGATGCCAGTGGAAGTGCTCGACGCCGCGCGGGGCGGTCCGCACCCACAGGTTGAGCTGACACGGATCGCCGAAGAGCTCGGTCAGCGCCCGGACCGCCCGGCCCAGCATCACCGCGCCGCCCTCGTCCTCCTCGAACCGGGAAGTGGGCCGGCGGGGGATGATCCTCATCTCGTAGGGGTGGCGCGACGCCCACGGGCAGACCAGCGCGACCTCCTCGTCGATCGCGACCAGACGCTCGCCCCGGCGAACCTCTTCGCGGAGGATCTCGCCGAGCAGGCTGGCCCCCGCGGTTCGTTCCCGGTAGGCACCGACGCGCTCGCGCTCGCGGGCGACCGACGGCGGCACGAACTCCATCGCTCCCACCTGGGCGTGGGAGTGCTCGAGCGACGCGCCCGAATCCGGACCCTGGTTGAGGATCAGCTGGACGTACGCGGAATCGCCATGGGCCCGCATCCGGCTGCGCCAGGCCGCCACGGCGGCGGCCAGACCGGCCTCGTCGAGCTCCGCCAGCGACGAGACGTGCCCGGGCGCGTTGACGATCACCTCGTGGCTGCCGTAGGCGGGACGGGAGGCGAACATGTCGGGCTCGCTTCCGCGACCCGAGGCGAGCAGTGGATCGGCCGGGCTCGAGAAGGCGCTGGACTCCGCGCCCGCGCGGTCCGGAACCTTCCGGCCCGGGGCCTCGCCGTCCTCTCGCGGCATGACTGCCGGGTACAGGTTGGGGACCGTCCGGGTCACCCAACCCGGGCCGTCGGGTTCGCCGCCGCCCGGGCGGTCGGCTTCCACCTCGGGCGGGGTCGCCCCCTCGTTCCCCTCGCAGAACGGACAGCCTTCGGACCCCTTCGGCTCCCACTCGCCCGGCGTGAAGTCGTCCGGGCGTTCGGCCCGGCCCGGCGCGACCAGCACGCGGCCGCCCGTGAGCTGGTCGATCCTTATCTGCGGGGAACTCAAGGCCGGGGGCTCAGCTCGAGGGTGGCACGTCCTCGGGAGCGTTCCCGCCGAGCGTCGGCCGGACGCCGGCCTGGCCTCCCGCCTCCGGGTTGCCGATGCTGCCGAGCGTCTGCTGGAAGGCGGAGATGAGGTCCATCGGGAGGGGGAATATCACCGTCGAGTTCTGGTTACCGCTGATCTCGAGCAGGGTCTGCAGGTAGCGCAGCTGGAGGGAGGCCGGGTTGCGGCTGATGATGTCCGCGGCGTCGGTGAGCTTCTCCGCCGCCTGGTACTCGCCCTCGGAGTTGATGATCTTGGCGCGCCGCTCGCGTTCGGCCTCGGCCTGCCGGGCCATCGCCCGCTGCATCGCCTCGGGGATCTCGACGTCCTTGATCTCGACGGTGGTGACCTTCACGCCCCAGGGCTCGGTCTGCTCGTCGATGATCTTCTGGAGCGACTCGTTCAGGCGCTCGCGCTCGGAGAGGATCTCGTCGAGCTCCGCCTTGCCGAGCACGGCACGCAGCGAGGTCTGGGAGATCTGGGAGGTCGCGATGAGGTAGTTCTCGACATCGGTGATCGCCCGGTTCGGATCGATGACCCGGAAGTAACAGACGGCGTTCACCGAAGTGGGAACGTTGTCCCGGGTGATGACCTCCTGCGGGGGGATGTTCAGGGTGACCGTCCGCAGGTCGATCTTGACCATGCGGTCGATGAAGGGGATGAGCAGGATCAGCCCCGGGCCCTTCTGGTTGATCAGCCGGCCGAGCCGGAAGATCACGCCACGCTCGTATTCGCGCAGGATCTTGATCGCCGAGAAAAGCACGATCAGCAGGAAGATCGCGAGGATCACGACCAGGGTTCCGACGACTTCCATGGCTTAACTCTCTCCTTCGTTGGTTTGGGACTGCGGGGTGACGATCAACGTCAATCCCCTGACCTCGGTCACGACGATCCTTTCGCCGACGCCGACGCGCGCTTCCGGGTCCTCGACCCGGGCCTGCCAGAGCGCCCCGTCGACGAAGACCTGGCCCTCCGGCCGGAGCGGCACGCGCACCTCGCCCCCCATGCCGGCCAGGTCCTCGGGTCCGTAGCGGACGGGGGAACTCAGGGAACGGGCGGCCCGCTCCTCGACGAACAGCATGAACAGCCCGAGCACGATCGAACCGATCGCGACCGCGACGATCGACGTCGGGTCTTCCGAACGGTCGAACATCCAGATCCCGGATCCGACCAGGCAGAGGATCCCGAGGATCGAGAGCGGCCGGTAGAGCTTGAATGCAACCGCGGAGATGAACAGGGCGATCGCCAGGAGCAGCAGCCCGAGGCCGACCGCCGTCGGCCCGAGGTCGACCATCCCGATCACGCCGAAGACCAGGGCGATCAGGCCGAGGATCGCGGGCACGAAGCCGCCGGGCGTCATCGCCTCGATGCCGATCCCGGTCAGTCCGAGGATGACCAGGAGGTAGACGAGTGTCGGATCAGTGATCTCCACCGAGGCGAGCGTATCGGCTCAGCCGGTCCGGCCCTCGACGGCGTAGTCCCGGATGTACCGGTCGAGCTCCTCCTGGTCGCGGAACTCGCCGTGCTTGACCATCGTCAGTTCGCCGTCAGCGTCGTAGAAGGCGGTGGCGGGGAAGCCGTGCGTCGCCCCTATGTCATTGGCGATCTTCTTGTCCGGATCCAGGTAGCTGGGGTACGAGAGCCGGTTCATCGAGAGGAAGGTCTCGGCGGCGTCTTCGTCATCGTCCGAGTTCACCCCCAGGAAGGCGACCTCCCTGCCCAGCTCGGCCGAGGCCTGCTGGAGGAGCGGAAACTCGCTGCGGCACGGCCCGCACCAGGACGCCCACACGTTGACGACCACCGGGAACCCCTTCAACTCCGCGATCCGGGCGTCATACGCTTCGAGCCCGCCGGGGAGCAGTTCGTCCGCCTGATCGTGGATCGCGGCCAGCTTCGGCGGCGATCCCTCCAGCATCGATGCGTAGTCGGGGGCCGGGGAGCCCTCGTACCCGTCCGACCCGCACCCGCCCAGGACGCCCCCGGCGAGGGCGGCTGTCAGCAGGCTCAGGGCCAGAATTCCTTTGGGAACGACCGGTTTCACGCCAGGAGTGATTAAATACAGGTCAGCGATCCGCCACTTCGCGGATTACGGAGGAAGGTTTCGGCGTCAGTCCGTCCAGAGGTTTCGCCGGGATTTTCGATCACCTACTCGTCCGAGCCGGGTGGATACCTGGGATCGGCACACTTGCGAAGGCTTGAATTGGCCCCGACCACCGCAGCACCCGCACCCGGTGCGGTTCCTACGAAGAAAGACATCGAGCGCGCGTCGAAGTTCGCGCGTGAACCGCTCCTGCTGAACGGAGACGGTCCCGAGGCGCTGGCGCCCGGCACCGCGCGCCGCCGCGCCTTCGATGCCGCGATCGCCGAGCTGGACGCCGGGCGCACCGAACCCTCCGTCGAGTGGCGCCGCAATTTCTCGCTGTTGCTGGGACTGGAACGGCTGGTCGGCGAGGAGCCTCCCACCCTGAGGGACGGCGCGGAACTCAACCCCCACCAGGTGGACGCCCTCTCCGGCACGCTGACCGAGCTGCTCGCCGAACAGCAGGTGAGCGTCTCCGACGACGAGACGCTGGCGGCCGCCGGCGAGGACGAGGATGGATCCGAACCCGAGGCCGAGGAGGAGCCGCAGCCCGAGGCCGAAGCTTCCGACGCCGATGCCGAGGACGTCGAGGAGCTGGCCGCGGAGGTCCTGGACGAGATCGTCGCCGACGACGAGGAGCCCCAGGACTGGGTCGACAAGGGCGACGACCAGCAGGAACCCGAGGTCACCGAAGCGCCGGACGACCCGGGCGCGGCCCGCCGGTTCTGGTTCGAGCACGCCACCGGCGCCGGCAAGACGGTCGCCGCGGTGGGCTTCATCGAGGCCACTCGGACCGGCGGCGTCCTGATCCTCACCCACCGCCGCAATCTGGTCGAACAGTTCATCGGCGAGATCTCGGACCGCGGTTACCGCGACCGGCTGCGTCCTCCGCTCCTCGACGGCCGGGACGAGGCCGACGGTCCGGTCACGGTCGAGACTTACCAGTGGTTCGTGCGCAACGCCAAGCGGGTCTCCGATGCCTACACGGTGATCATCTGCGACGAGGCCCACACCGCCCTCGGCGAAAAGACCTCGGCGTGCATCCGCTCGATGCCGGGACCCGTCTACATCGGGATGACCGCCACCGGCGCCCTCATCGCCCGTCACGTCGCCGACCTCTTCCCCACCCAGACCTCGCGCTTCGATCTCGCGCAGGCCGCCCGTCGCGGGGTGATCGCCCCGCTCCGCTGCCTGCGCATCCCGCCCGGGCCCGGGGTCCGCACGATCGCGAAGGTGCCGCTCCGCAAGGGCGAGGTCGACCAGGACTTCGACCAGGAAGAGCTGGCGAAGCTGCTCGACCAGGCACCGTTCAACATGGCGATCGCGGACCTGTACAAGTCACGCTTCCGCAAGGCGCCCGGCGTCGTCTACACGGCCGGGGTCCAGCACGCGAAAAACGTCGCCGCCGCCTTCCAGGAACTCGGAATCAACGCGAAGGCGGTCTCCGGCGAGACCCCGAAGCGAGAGCTCTCCGACACCCTGGCCGCATTCGAGCGCGGGGAGGTGGACGTACTCTGCAACGCGCAGCTCCTGGCCGAGGGCTGGAACTCGCCCCGGGCGACGATCTGCATGCATCTGGCCCCGACCGCCTCGAAGCGGATCTACCAGCAGCGGGTCGGCCGGGTCACCCGCCGCTCGCCCACCAAGGAAGCCGGGCTGGTCATCGACTTCGTCCATCCGGCGACCACGCACGACGAGTCGATCGTCACCCTCCACAGCCTGCTGGACCGCGACGTGTACCGCGGCGGTGCCATCGTGGTCGGCCCGGTGCGCCGGGGCCGCGGCCGCAAGGTGCGGGTCGAGCGCCGGATCGTGCCGGTGTCGGACGATCCGCAGCGCCGCATCGAGGTGCTCGAGCGCGACATCTGGCGGATCGCCGTCGAGAACCTCGACTATGCCGAGCAGCATGTCTGGGCCGCGCTGGCCGGGGCCCGGGTCACCACCCAGGGCTGGCGCCGCGCGAAGGCGATGCTCCAGCACGACCGCACCAAGGAGCTGCGCCGCCGCTACCTGCTGACCTGCGTCCAGCGCAACCGCAACGCGCAACTCCGCATCAAGGCGCTCGGCGAGATCGCCAACCTGAAGGACGCCGAGGCGTTCGACGACGCGATCGACATCGTCGGCACCTGGGGCCGGGACGACAAGCGCGCCGGTACCAAGGTCCTGCTCCAGGCGCTCGTCGACAAGCGGATCGGTCGCCGCGACCAGGCCCAGGCCTGGGTGTGGCGCCTCGCCTCCTACACCCGCGAACTTCATGAGGAATACGCGGTTCAGCGGTGGCCCGAGACCAAGCGCCTGCTCGGCCTGCTGGTCAACTCGGCCGGCCGGGCCCACGGCAAGAACGCCCGGAAGCTGGTCCAGGCCGCGCGCAAGCAGGACCGCCGCCTCGCCGTCTCGCTGCTCGCCGCCGCGGTCGCCCACACACCCGAGGGCGAGGAGGTCCTGAGGGGGGCCCGCATGCGGATGGCCCGGAAGCCGTCCGCGGTGGCCCGCGAGCTGCTCCGGAACTTCCCGAAGGGCAACAAGAAACGCCGCCGGAAGAAGAACAGGAAGAAGGACGGCGAGAACCCGGAGCTGGAGGCGACCGAGACCACCGAGACCACGGAAAATGCCGAAGGCGGGGAGTCGGAGGAGACCTCGGAGACAACCGGTGCCGCGGAAGAGAAGGACGCGCCCGAAGGGTCCGGCGAGGCAGACGACGCCGAAGAGTCGGTGAACGACGACGGGCCGGACGAGACCGAGGCCCGGCAGGAAGAAGACGAACGGGAAGCGGACGATGAGCCGGAGGCCGCCGGTGAATCCGGCGAGGACGACCCGGGGGAGACCGGGGAGACCGAGGAGAAGCCGAAGCCCAAGCGGAAGCGCACCAGGGCAAAGGCGAAACCCAGGAAGCCGAAGAAGGCCGAAGAGTCCGAGGAGGACGAAGCCGCGGACCCGCCCGAGGCGGAGTCGAAGGACGGAGACGATGGGTCGCAGGAAGAAGACGAGTAGCGCCCTCGCCCTGCTGCTGGCCGGACTGGCCTTCGCCGGCTGCGGCAGCGTCGACAAGCAGGAGAGCGTCTCGGTGAACCTCGAGACCTTCACCTCACCGGACGGGAACATCGGCTGCATCGCCGACGAGACCATGGTCCGCTGCGACATCCGGCACAAGGAGTGGAAGGTGAAGAAAGATCCCTCCTGCCAGCTCGACTACGGCAACGGGCTCACGGTCGCCGACGGCAAGGCGAGCCTCACCTGCGCCGGCGACACCACCCTTTCGGACGGCCCCAAACTCGGCACGGGGATGATCAACATGGTCGGCCCTTTCGAGTGCATGACCAACGACTGGGGCGACGGCATGCGCTGCGAGAACGTGCTCACTGGCAACGGATTCGAGCTCTCGGCCGAGGACTACGAGACGTTCTGAGCCGCCCCGCGGCTCCGTAGTCCCGCTACTTCAGGGCGTGGCAAACGGCCGCGACCTGGGCCCTGCGGATCCGGGCACTGACCTGCTTCGCGTTGGGATTGCCCTTGGTGTCCCTGAGGATCTGCGAGTTCGCGACGAAGGCGATCGAGCGCTTGCCGTCCGCGGAGGCGGCAGCGAAGACCCTGTACCCGGGGAATGAGCCCGTGTGGCCGAACATGACGCCGCACCGGGTCCTGTAGCGGAAGAGCCCCATGCCGGCCCAGTTGTTCCCCGGTCCCGCGGGCTGCGACTCGCCGCGGACCCAGTTGCGCTGCGCGCGACGGATCACCAGGGAACGGAATCCCTGGCCGAAGAACCGGCCCGCGACGTATGCCCTGAAGAACCGGTTGAGGTCCGGCAGGGTCGAGACGATGCCGCCGGACGCCCAGGCACCCGACGGGTTGATCGCGTGCGAGACGTCTTCCGGCTTCTTGCCGGGCACGATCTCGTAGCCGTGCATGTACGGGCCGGGAATCCGCACCGTGCGGGGGAGGAACGTCGACTTGAGGCCACCGATCCGACGCCCGATCGTGTTGCGGATCTGGCGGATGTACGGGATGCCGGTGACCTTCTCGGCCATGAGCCCGGCGACGATGTTGTCTGTGTCCGAGTACTCGTAGCGGGTTCCGGGCTTGTGGGTGAGCTTCGATCCGCGGACCCAGGAGAGGATCTTCCGGGGCGGGACGTAGGCCCGTGGACGGGTCCCCACCTCCCGGATGAACCCCTTCGACCTGATGTATTCCGGGAGGCCGCCCATGTGCTGGAGGATCTGTCCGAGCGTGACGTGCTTCGCCTTCGGCAGCTGCCCGGGAAGGATCTGCCCGATCGTGGAGTTGAGGGCGAGGCGGCCGCGGGCGACGAGGTTGAGCGTCACGGCCCCGCTGAATGCCTTGGCCACGCTGGCGATGCGGAAGCGGTGCCGGAGTCGGGGCTTCGCCCCGGTCTTCACGTTCGCGACGCCGCGGCGGTAGTACTCCGACCTGCCGTTCTTGACGATCTGCATCGAGATCCCGGGCGGCCCGTTGGGGACGTCCATGATCCGGTCGAGCGCGCGGTTCAGGTTCGCCCGCGACGAGGCGTCGACCTCGCCGGGCGAGGCGATCGTCGCCAGCGCGGCAAGGAACGCCACGGTAAGAAGCGCCAACCTGTGCCTGCGAACCCCGACCCGGATAGTCATCGGACGGAACCTTACTGATCAGATCAGGGGCCGCCAGCGCAACAGGTCGCGCTCGTGGGCGCGAAGCCAGGCGGCCTCCTCTTCGTATCCGGGGAAGGCGGCGGCGAGGTCCGCCCAGAATCGGCGCGAGTGGTTGTGGTGGCGGATGTGGACGAGTTCGTGGACGACCACGTAGCGCAGCGCCTCGGGCCGGCCAAGGACGAGCCGCCAGTTGAACGAAAGGGTGCCGGACGTCGAACACGACCCCCAGCGGGTCCGCTGGGCCCGCACGGACACCTTCTTCGCCCGCAGGCCCAGCCGGGCGCCCTCGGATTCGACCAGCGGTTCGATTCGGCTGCGGGCCTCCCGCCTGTACCAGCGGTCGATCGCCGCCAGCACCTGGGCCCGACTCCCGCCGCCCACGACGAGGCTGTCGCCGCGCACGCGGGCGACGGCCCGCCCGGTCCCGGTCGGCTCTATCGTCAGGGGCCGCCCTGCCAGCCAGGCCACGCCGGGCAGGGTGAAGTCGATGGATCCCTCCGCGATCGCCGTGTCCATCAGTCCTCGAGCGGGAGCGAGAGGTGAACCTCGCCGGCGTTCAGTGCGGCGAGGCAGCCCGCTGACGACTCCACGAGGAGGTTGCCCTGACGGTCGATGCCGGCCGCGGTTCCCTCCCCGTCTTCCCAGCGGACCGTGCGGCCCCTCAGCCCGTCCCGTCGCGAGAATTCCGCGAGCGTCTCCTCGACCGGCGCCTCGAGGCGGCGCCCGACGTGCTCGTTCAGGGCTTCGGTCGCGAGCCGGAACGTGGCGCCGTTACCGACGGAAGTGGCCCGGCCGCGCAGCTCCTCGGGGAACCCGTCGTCGGGGATCGCGAGGTTGACCCCCACCCCGGCCACGGCCCACCCGTCCTGGGGCCGTGCCTCGACCAGGATCCCGGCGCACTTGCGGCCCCCGATCCAGATGTCGTTCGGCCACTTCATCTGCACCCCTTCGACCCCGAAGGATTCGACCGCTTCGCACACCCCCACGCCGATCTGGAGCGGGAGCGTGCTCGGCATCTCGATCGCCCGGCGAAGCACGATGCTCCACGCGAGGGCCGACCCGGCGGGGGTCGACCAGGGACGTCCCTGCCGGCCGCGGCCCGCGGTCTGTTCCTCCGCCGTCACGAGAGTTCCGGTGGGCGCTCCGGCAGCCGCGATCTCCCGCGCCCGTTCGTTGGTCGAACCGATCGACCGGTAGTGGAGGTGGGGCCTGCCGAGAATCACCCGCCGGAGGCTACCGCGAGTCCGCTTCCGGCCCGACCGGGGTGAACCGGACCTGGTTGTCAGGTCCGAGGCCGAAGCGTCCGGCGGCGCTGCCCCGGTTGACCGCCACCGCGAGATATCCGGTGGAGTCGGTGAAGAGCACGGTCTCCCCCGCCGGAACGTCCGCGAAGGTGCGGCCCACGGGCACGGTCATCTTCTGCATGCTGGTTTCCAGCCAGACCGTTTTCCCGAGCCCGAAGAAGGTGCCGTCGAGGGCTTCCTCGTGGAGGTTGAGGATCACGTTGCCGTACTGGTCCAGGTAGAGGACGTTCGCGTCGACGCGGTCCGGGGTGATCACCGGTTCCGGCAGCTCCAGCGTCACGAGCTCGCGAAAACCCACGGGTTCCCCTAGCTCGCCGGGAGCCGCCCCGGCCGCCAGTTCGGCCGCGACGGGGCTGAACACGTCGCGGCCGTGGAACGTGTCGCTGTCCCCGACCCTCACCGCCGTCTCCGACACGTCGAAGGCGGCATCGATCCCGCCCAGCACGGAAGCGGCCAGGGTCAGGAGGCCGTTGTCGGGGCCGACCAGGTGGTGCTCCCCGCAGGTGAGGACGAGGGCACGCCGGCTGGTTCCCACCCCGGGATCGACTACCGCCAGGTGGACGGCCGGTTTCGAGAAGCGCACCGCGGCGGCTAGCGCGAGGGCGCCCCGCCGCACGTCGCCCGGCGGGATCCCGTGCGACAGGTCGATGACGCGGATCCGCGGATCGATTCCGGCGATCACCAGGCGACACACCCCGGCGTACTCGTCGCCGTAGCCGAAATCGGTGAGGAACGTGACCGGGCGGGGTTCGGGGGAAGGGGGTGAGCTCACGGGACCAAACTAGGGCGAAGCGCTGCCGATCGCCTCCACGAGGCCGTCCAGGTCGTGCCGTTCCGCCTCGGCCGCCACCTCGAAGCCACCCTCCCGGGCCGCCTCGCTCGTGACGGGACCGATCGTCACCACGCGGGGCGGGAACGCCGCGGGATCGATCGCCCCGGTGCGCAGCAGGTTGTGCACGGACGAGGCCGAGGTGAAGGTGACGAAATCCGCCTCGGACGCCCGGGCCAGCGCCTCGTCCGACGGCCGCTCCGGGACGGTCCTGTAGACGGGGGCCACCACGACCTCCGCGCCACGCCGGCGGAGCGCCTCGGGGAGCAGGTCCCTGCCCTGCTCGGCCCGGGCCATGAGGACCTTTCGACCCTCCATCGGGACCCGATCGAGGGTTTTCAGCATGCCTTCGGAAACGAACCGCTCCGGCAGGAAGTCGGCGGACAAGCCGCGCCCGGCCAGGGCCCGCGCGGTGCTCGGGCCGATCGCGGCCAGCTCGGTGCCGGCGAACGCGCGGGAGTCGAGCCCGCGCTCGCCGAGGCGCTCGAAGAACGTGGCCACGCCGGTCGGGCTCGTGAAGCAGACCAGGTCGAAGTCGCCGGTTTCGAAGCGGGCGAGCGGGCCGGCCAGCCGCTCGTCTTCGGCCGGGATCGGCTCGGTCCGCGACACCGGCAGCTCGATCACCCGTCCCCCGCGCGCACGGATCCTCGCCGCCAGGTTCGAGATCCGGTCGCGGGCCCTGGTCACGACGACCGAGCGGCCGAACAGGGGCCGGTGCTCGAACCAGGCCAGCCGCTCGCGCTCCGCCGCGACTTCCCCCACCACGACCAGGGCCGGAGGCCCTACGCCGGCCTCGGCGACGCGGTCGGCGATCGTCTGGAGGGTGCCGGTGACCACGCGTTGCGAGGGCAGCGTCCCCTTCTCGACCACTGCCACCGGTTCGGTTGCGGGGCGGCCCGCCCGCAGCAGCGCCTCCGCGTTGGCGCGCAGCTTCGATAGGCCCATGTAGAAGACGATCGTGCCCGGCGTGCCCGCCAACCGTTCCAGTTCGAGGTTCGATTCCGGCTTGGCCGGGTCCTCGTGACCGGTGGCGAAGGTGACCGAAGCGGCGATCCCACGGTGGGTGACCGGGATCCCGGCGTACGCGCTGGCACCGATCCCGGCGGTCACGCCCGGGACCACCTCGAATTCGAGGCCCGCCTCGCGGAGCGCCTCCGCCTCCTCGGCGCCACGGCCGAAGAGGAACGGGTCGCCTCCCTTCAGGCGGACGACCCGTTTGCCGGCGCGCCCGTGCTCGACGAGGAGCCGGTTGATCTCCTCCTGCCCGAGGCCCGGCCGGCCGGGTTCCTTGCCCACGTAGACCAGCTCCGCCTCCGGCCTCGCCCCTTCCAGGGCCTCGGCCGGGATCAGGCGGTCGTGAAGGATCACATCGGCCTCGGCGATCAGCTCCAGGCTGCGCCGCGTCATCAGCGCGGCGTCCCCGGGGCCGGCCCCCACCAGGGCGACCGGGAACCTGTCCGGGCCGGAAGGGTTGGATTCGTCGGCGCTCACGCCCCAACCGTACCGGCGAGGAGATCCGCCGCCCCCGCGGCGATCATTCTGCGGGCGAGCTCCCGTCCCAGTTCGGCGGGCCGCGAGGGGTCCCCTTCGATCCGGTCGCGCAGCCAGGCCGATCCGTCGGCGAGCCCCGCGAAGCCATCCACGGTCAACCTGCCGCCTTCGATGGTGGCGTGGAAGCCGACGGGACTGTCGCAGTCCGCCCCGACCCCGACGACCGCCGCGCGCTCGCACTCGAGGCACCGTAGGGACGACTCGTCACCGATGGCCGCGGCCTCGGCGAGGCCGGGCCCGTTCGCCCTGCCCTGCACGACCAGGGCACCCTGGCCGGCCGCGGGCGTCATCTCCCCCACGGCGAAGGCGAACGAGGCTTCCTCGCTCCGGCCCAGCCTTTCGAGGCCGGCCATCGCGAGCACGAGTCCGTCGGCCTCGCCGGCCTCCAGCTTGCGGATACGGGTGTCGACGTTGCCCGCCATGTCGACCATCTCCAGGTCCGGTCGGAGCGCCTTCAGCTGGGCCCGCCTCCGGAGGCTGGAGGTGCCGACCCTGGCTCCCTGCGGGATCTCCTCGACGGAGCCGCCCGGCCCGATCCAGGCGTCCCGGGCGTCGGCCCGCGAGGGCACGGCCGCGATCACGAGGCCGCCGGTCATGTTCCCCGGCAGGTCCTTGGCCGAGTGGACCCCGAGGTCCGCCCGCCCGTTCAACACCGCTTGCTCCACCCCGTGGACGAAACGCTCCTTGTCCCTGGGCCCGGACTGGTTCGCGACCTCGAGGAGCGATTCCGGCCCCAGCCCCATGGCGGACGCGACGATCCCGGCCTGGGCGAGGGCCAGCGGGCTCGGCCTTGTCGCGATCGTGAGGCTCAAGCCTTGCGCCGGATCGGGGTGACCGTCGCCTCGCTCCCGCCACCGGGATCGGTCTCCACGTCCAGCCCGAAAAGCTCCCGGAGGGTGTTGACGGCCTCGTAGGCGGCCTCGGTTCCCGCCATGTCCTTCAGCTTCAGGGTCGGCTCGTGGAGCATGCGGCGCGCGACCGCGCGGGTCACCGTTTCCAGGCGCTCCCGGTCGGCCTCGCCCAGGTTCTCCCAGCGGTCCGCGTTCTCGACCAGGACCCGGTCCACGATTTCGTCGGCGCGCTCGCGCAAGGAGACGATCGTCGGGACGACCTCGAGGGATTCCATCCAGCGCTCGAACAGGTCGAGTTCCGCCTCGAGTATGCGCTCGGCCTCGACGCTCTCCGCCTCACGTCTGGCGGCGTTGCGTCCGGCCACGATCTGGAGGTCGTCGATGTCGAACACGCTCACGCCGGGCAGCTCGCGTACCCCCGGATCGATGTCGCGGGGCACGGCGAGATCGATGAGGAGGAGCGGCCGGTCGCCACGGCCCTCCATGACCGGGGAAAGCAGCTCGGGCTCGATCAGGTGGTGGGGCGAGTTGGTGGCCGAGATGACGATGTCCGGCTCGGACAGCCGCTCGGGCAGGTCGGCGACCCGCGCCGCCTCACCGCCGAAGCGCTCGGCCAGGCCCCGGGCCCGGTCGAAGTGGCGGTTGGCGATGAAGACCGATTCGGTGCCGCGCCTGGTCAGCGCCCGCGCGACCAGCTCGGCGGTGGCCCCGGTACCGATCACCAGGGCCTGCCGGTTCGCCAGGTCGCCGAGCACGCGGCGTGCTTCCGCGACCGCGACCGAGGCGACAGATACCCCCTTCTCGCCGATCCCGGTCTCGTTCCGCACCCGTCCCCCGGCGGCGATCGCTCCCCGGAACAGGCGGTTCAGGACCGGCCCGGAGGCGCCCTCGACCATGGCGAGCTCGTGGGCCCGCTTGACCTGCCCCTGGATCTCGGCCTCGCCGAGAACCATGGACTCGAGGCCGGCCGTGACCCGGAACAGGTGACGCGCGGCGTCGACGCCCCGGAGGGAGTAGAGGTGGGCGACCAGTTCGGTCGGCCGGATGTCGGCCTTCGAGGCGAGCGCGGTGAGGACCTCGGATTCGGCCACGACCGGGTCCGGGGCGAGCAGGTAGATCTCGGTCCGGTTGCAGGTGGAGACGATCGTCGCCTCTGTCGCCCCGCCGGAGAAAGTGAGCTCGCCCATGAGCCCGGCGGCCCGGCCCTCCGGTAGAGCCAGCCGTTCGCGGAGCCCCAGCGGGGCCGTCTTGTGGGAGAGCCCTAGTGCGAGGAGCTCAGACACCGGTCGGCTCTTCGGCCCCGGCCTTCGTTTCGGCCGGCGCCTGCTTGCGTCCGGATTCGACTTCGTCGGTCAGCTCGCTGATGTCCCGGTTGATCCGCTGGAACTTCGCGCCGAGGATGCCCAGGTACACCAGGAGCAGGACCAGAAAGACCATGTAGGCGGCGAAGACGTAGCCGGTCTCGTCGTTGGGTACTGCGTCGAACATCTATTACCGGGCCTCCAGGTTGGGTGCGATACGTCGGCCGACGGTGCCGGACGGCTCGTCGCCGGCACCGATTCCCTCGGCTTCGAGGGCGCGCCTGAGCCGGGAGACCTGGCCGGAGGTCTGCTTGCCCAGCAGTTCCAGCTTCACCAGGGTGACCCACAGCAGGGCCATCCCGGCGAGGCAGACGAGGAAGGTGAACATCATCGAGCCGGGCAGGCCGCCCTCGCTCGTCGCGAACACGCGCGGGTGGATCAGGCTCTCCGCCATGCGGACCGCCATGAAGTTGAGCGGCACGAACGCCCCGGCGGTGATCGCGAACACGGAGGCGTAGCGCGCCTGCCGGTCGCGGTCCTCGATCGCGTAACGGAACGGGTAGTACGTGCAGTAGAGGAGGAAGACGATCAGGAAGCTGACCAGGGTCGGTTCGTTCCAGACCCAGTAGTGCCCCCAGGACGCCTTCGCCCAGAGCATCCCGGTGATCAGCACCGCGACGCCGAAGATGATCGAGAGGTGGATGAAGACGTAGGAGTTGGCGTCGTGCCGGCGGTCGTTCGAACGCAGGTGGCGGTATCCCTCCACCCCGCCGGCCATGAAGCCGATCAACGCGACGATCGCGAGGGGCACGTGCAGGTAGAAGATCTTCTGCTTGAAGCCCTGGTCCGCATCCATCGGGACCCAGAAGAAGACCAGCACGAAACCGACGACCAGTACCAGCGCCGTGGCTATCGAAAGTTGTTTGATACCGCGTCCCGACATTTCGGATTCCGCCCGGTGCGCGCTCTCAGTCCTCCAGGAGGAAGTCGAAAACGGCATACCCGACGAGGCAGAAGACCCCATCGTATAGACCGAGGACGAGAAGCCATGTCCCGAACTTGTCGTAACCCGGGCCGGCGGGTTCCAGGAGCGGCCCCGTCGCGGAGGTCGCGGCGATCATGAGGGGCACCACGAGCGGCAACAGGAGCAGCGGCACGAGCAGGTCACGGGCACGGGAGTTCACCGCCATCGAGGAGATCAGCGTGCCGAGCGCCGCGAAGCCCAGGTTGGTCGCGAGGAGGATCACGATGAGCGGAAGCAGCCCGGTCCAGTTCTCGAGGAAGAACACGGCGAAGACCGGGACGACGATCGCCTCGAGCACCACCAGGTAGAGGAAGAGGACGGCGGCCTTCGCCGCGAAGAGCACCGGGCGGTCGACGGGCGCGAGGCGGAACGAGTCGAAGCCACCCTCCTCGCGCTCGGGCAAGAAGATCCGGTTGATCCCGAGCACGGCGGCGAACAGCAGGGTGGTCCAGATCACCCCGGAGGCCAGGCTGCCGGACAGGGCGGTCCGGTCCAGTCCGTACCGGAAGATGATGAAGGTGGTGACCGCGAAGAGGATCATCGCGGGCAGGGACCTCATGGTCCGGAGCTCGGTGCGGAGGTCCTTGCCGACGATGGCGGCGAAGGCCCGACGGGAGGAGGTCATGCGGCCGCCCCGATCTTGAGTTCGAGCACCTGGTCGGCTTCCGCGCGCGCCCGCTCGGGCTCGTGGGACACGGCCACCCGGGTGACCGGTGCCTCACCCTTCCAGGCGAGTTCTCCCGGTCTTCCGATCAGGGCGCGGACGGCCTCGCGGCCTTGCGGGTCGAGGTTCGAGTCGGGCTCGTCGAGCAGCAAGAGACGGGGGCGGTGAAGGACGGCTCGCGCGATCGCGATCCGCTGCTTCATCCCGGCCGAGTAGTCGCTGACCCGGTAGTCGGCCCGGCGGCGCATGCCCAGGATCTCGAGGTCGGACTCGATCCGGGCGGCCGCCGTCTCGTCGTCGAGGCCGTAAAGGCGCGCCTGGAAGTGGAGGTTCTCGCGGCCGGTCAGGTCCTCGTAGAGCAGCGGCTGGTGCCCGAGGTAGCCGACCCGGCCGCGCAGCTTCCAGGACTCGCCGGGCAGCGAGCACCCGAGTACCCGGACCTCGCCCCGGCTGGGACGGAGCAGGGTCGCCAGCACCCGCAGCAGGGTGCTCTTCCCGGAGCCGTTCGGTCCGAGCACGGCGAGCGAGGCACCTTCGGGCAGCTCGAGGTCGACGCCGGCCAGCGCCGGCCGGTCGCCGTAGTCGCGCCCGAGCCCCCTCAGGCTTATCGCGTTGTCGGATCCATCGGCCATCCGGCGCAGTCTCCCACGGCTACCTCGCGACGTGGAACTCGGTGACCTCGATCTGCTTCTGGCCCGCGTGGCCCGGGTACACCGGCCCGGCGCCCCCGACCAGGTCCCCGACCTCGGGCAACGGGTCGGGCCGCAGGTCGGCGCGGACGTCGAAGATGGTGATTCCCGGCAGGGTGACGCTCTGTCTGGAGGCGGTCACAAAGTGGGCGTCGCCGTCACCGTCCGGGTCCAGCGCCTCGACGTAGATCACCCGGCCTTGGGCCACCACGCAGTTGTCCAGTCCCGGGTCGCAGCTGGACGGCGGCAGCGAAGGCTCCTTCCGGGCGCCCGGCTCGCCGGCCTCACCGGGATCCGAAGCGGACCGAGCCGGGGCCTCCCGGCGCTTGCTCGAATCCGGCTTCCCGTCGTCCGCCCCCCGGCCGAGCAGCAGCCAGCCGCCGCCGAGCACGACGGCGGCCAGTGCGATGAAGGCGAAAACCCGCAGGGCGCTCGCGCGGGCCTACGACCCGCGTTTGGTGATCCGCCTGCCGACCTCGAGCAGCGGGCCGGCCCCGGACTTGAGCGCGTCGAGCCGCTGCCCGCCCTTGCCGTACAGGAGGCCGGCCGAGGACCGCATGGCCTTGGCGAGGGTCTCGTCGTACGGATGCCACCAGAAGTTCCGGGTCAGGCCCGGCTCGTAGGTGACGAGCTTGATCTCCACGCACTCGTAGAAGCCGAACTTCGAGTGCGAGTGTCCGAGCCCGGAGTCCTTGACGCCACCCCACGTGCACTGGCAGGCACCGTGGGTGAACATGTGGTCGTTGATCCAGACCATGCCGGACTCGATCTTGTCGGCGATCCGCTCGCCGCGCTGACGGTCCTTGGTCCACACCGAGGCACCGAGGCCGAACTCGGAATCGTTGGCGAGGTCGAGCGCTTCCTGGTCCGAGTCGACGGTGATGATCGGCAGGACCGGACCGAAGATCTCCTCCTTCATGATCCGCATGTCGTGGTTGACGTTGGTCAGCACGACGGGGGCGATGAAGTTGCCCTCCGGGAAGCCGTCCACGTCCACCGGGCCGCCGCAGCGGAGCTCGGCGCCATTCGCGACGGCGTCGTCGACCAGTTCGCAGACCAGGTCGTACTGGTCCCTGGAAACCATCGGGCCGATCTCGGTGTCCACCTCCGAGGGATCGCCGACCTTGAGGGCCTTCGCGCCGGCGACGACTCCCTCGATGAACCTCTCGCTCACCTCCCGCCGGACGTAGGCCCGCTCGATTCCCGCGCAGGTCTGGCCGGCGTTGGCGAACCCGCCCCAGACCGCGCCCGAGATGGCGAAGTCCACGTTGGCGTCCTCGAGGACGATCATCGGGTCCTTGCCGCCGAGCTCGAGCACGCAACCCTTCATCAGCTTGGCGCACTCCTCGCCGACCTTGTATCCGACCGGCACGGAGCCGGTGAAGAAGATCTTGCCCGCGGTCGATTTGGTCAGGGCGTCGCCGATCCGTCCGCCGCCGTGTACGTTGCGGACCAGGCCCTTCGGCAGGCCGGCGTCCTCGAAGACGCTCTGGATCGCCTCACCGAGGAGCGGGGTGAGGCTGGCGGGCTTGAGCACCACGCCGTTGCCGCACATGAGGGCGATCGCGATCTCCTGCATCGGGATCGTCCACGGGTAGTTCCAGGGGGCGATCACCCCGACCACGCCGATCGGCTGGTACTTGAACTTGGAGCGCTTGGTCTTGAAGAACGGCTGCGGGTACGGGATCTTCTCGTCCTTGAGGATGCCCGGGCCCTCCTTCGCGCACCAGCGCAGCGCGTCGATCGAGGGGATCAGCTCCATCGTGTAGCACTCGGAGATCGGCTTGCCCTGTTCCTGCGAGAGCAGTGAGGCGATCTCGTCGAGGCGGTCGTGGAGGACGTTGGCGGCGCGCTTCAGGTAGGTCGCCCGGTCGCTCGGGGTGAGTTCGGCCCAGGCGGGCTGGATCCGCGCGACATCGTCCACGACGCCCTGCACCTGTTCGGGCGTGATCGTCTCGACGGTGCCGATGAGCTCGCCGGTCGCCGGATTGAACGACTCCAGCGGCGGGGTGGACGCTGACGATTCGGACGATTCGGGGGCGGCGGTTTCGGTAGCCATGAACCGAAGTGTACGCGTGGGGAGCCGCCCCGAAAACAACTCGGCCGGAGACCCCCAGTCCGAGTCTCCGGCCGACACAGCACCCCACCTGGCGTCAATGCTCAAGTTGGGTTGCCCTATGAAACCCCACGAAGCTCAAGAAGTTCCGCACCCGGGCTAAAGGTTCTCTAAGTGTTTTCGGCTTGGGGAGACGACTTGCCGCGGATCTTGTCCGCCGCGTCGCGCCGGCGGCGGAGTTCGGACTCGAACCCGTAGCGCGTCGGCTCGTAGAACCTCTTGCCCTCGAGACCGTCCGGCATCAGCGACTGGCTGGAGACGCCTCCGTCGACGTCGTGGGGGTAGACGTATCCCTTCCCCCGGCCCAGCTGCCGGGCGCCGGCGTAGTGGCTGTCCCGGAGGTGGTCCGGTGGCAGCCTGGGCCCGTTCTTCCTCACTTCCTCGCGGGCCGCGTTCAGGGCCATGTACGAGGCGTTCGACTTCGGTGCGAGCGCGAGGTATGTGGCGGCCTGGGCGAGGTTGATCGCCGCCTCGGGCATGCCGACCCGGTCGACCGCCGCCGCGGCCGATGTCGCTACGACGAGGGCCTGAGGATCGGCGTTGCTGATGTCCTCGGAGGCGAGGATCACCATCCGCCGCGCGATGAAGCGGGGATCCTCGCCGCCTTCGAGCATGACGGCGAGGTAGTAGAGCGACGCGTCCGGGTCGGACCCGCGGGTCGCCTTGATCCAGGCCGAGATGTAGTCGTAGTGGTGGTCGCCGCCCTTGTCGTACGCGATCGCCTGCGCCTGCAGGGCGTCCTCGACCTCGGAGATCCCGGCCTTGCCGCCCGCGGCGCCCAGCCGCTCGAGGGCGGAGAGGGCGGCGCGAGCGTCGCCTGAGACGCGTTCGGCCAGCACCTTCAGGGCCTCGGGTTCCACCTCCACCTGGCCGGCCACGCCCCGGTCGGGATCGGCGAGGGCCCGCTCGAGGAGGGTGAGGATCTCCTCTGGTCCGAGCGGTTTAAGTTCGTACACCTGGCTGCGGGAGATCAGCGCCGAGTTGACCTCGAAGTACGGGTTCTCGGTGGTCGCCCCGATCAGGGTCAGGACCCCGGACTCGACCGCGGGGAGCAGGGCGTCCTGCTGGGCCTTGTTGAAGCGGTGGATCTCGTCCAGGAACAGGACGGTGCGGCGACCGTGCTTCCGGCGGTCCTCCGCCCGCTGGATGACCGCCCGGATCTCGGCCCGACCGGCATTGACGGCCGACTCCTCCTCGAACGCGCCGTCGGAGGTCGCCGCGATGATCCGGGCCAGGGTCGTCTTACCGGACCCCGGCGGTCCGTAGAGGATCGCGCTGTGGGGGCGCCCCGCGTCGACCGCACCGCGCAGGGCGGTGCCCGGGGCGAGGATGTGTTCCTGGCCCACCACCTCGTCCAGCGTCCTTGGACGCATCCGGGCGGCGAGCGGTGCGTCGGGACCGGCCTCGGGCATCCCGGAGCCCGGCTCCTCAACCTCCGCCGAGTCGAACAACTGATCGCTCACGAGGTTGAGGATATTCCCCACTGTCGGGCGTCACCGGTACCTTTGCCGCATCTTGGACCGCCTCCGGAAAGAGGGCCTCGTCCCTTGGCTCCTGCTCGCGGTACTGATGGCGGGTTCGGGAGCCCTGCTGCTGTCGCTGACGGCCGGGTTCACGTTCGTCACGGACGAGTGGGACCTGGTGCTGCTCCGCCCCGGCTGGGACCCGGAAGCCTTCCTGGAGCCGTTCCATGAGCACATCGTGATCGCGCCGGCGCTCGTCTACAAGTTGCTCCAGGCCGTCTTCGGGATGGACTCGCCGCGGCCGATGCAGGTGGTCGCGATCGGGACCTTCCTGGCCACCGGCCTGCTCTTCTTCGTGTGGCTGCGGGTCCGGGTCGGGCCGTGGGCGGCGCTGGTCGGCGCCGCGATCGTGCTCTTCCTCGGCGCCGCGTTCGAGGACCTGCTCTGGGCCTTCCAGCTCGGCTACTTCGGCTCGCTCGCCTGTGGCCTGGGCGCGCTGATCGCGCTCGACCGCGACGACGAGCGGGGCGACCTGATCGCCTCGCTCCTCCTGACGCTGTCGCTCACCTTCTCCTCTCTCGGGATCCCCTTCGTGGCCGGGGCCGTGGTGGAGTGGCTGACCAATCCCCGGGGCAGGAACCGGCGTTGGTTCGTGCCCGCGGTGCCGTTCCTCTTCTACGCCCTCTGGTGGGTCGGTTGGGGGCGCGACGCGGAGAGCGATGTCAGCCTGTCGAACCTGCCGGACGTGCCCGGATACGTGTGGGACGCGGCATCGGCGGGAATGACCTCGATGCTGGGGCTCGCTACCGGCGACGGAAGCGAACCGGACCAGCCGCACCTCATCTGGGGCCGGCTCGCCCTGCTCGTGCTGGTCGCCCTCGCGGCCTGGCGGCTGGTCCGCCTCGGGCGCGTTCCCCGCGGCGTCCTCATCGCCGGCGCCATCCCCCTGTCCTTCCTGTGTCTCGCCGCGCTCGGACAGAACGACCTGCGGCCGCCCACGTCGAGCCGGTACCAGCTGCCGACTGTGATCTTCATCCTGATGGTGGCCGCGGAGTTCATCCGGGGAGTCCGGATCCCCCGGCCCGCTCTCGTCGCCGCGGCGATCGTCGTCGTGGTCACGTCGCTCGCGGGCGTCGACCTGATGCGAGAACAGGCCGACTCGCGGTGGAAACCCGCTTCGGTCTCGACCCGGGTCTCGCTGGGAGCGATCGCCATGGCGAAGGAGGCGGCCAGACCGGACTACGTCCTGGACCTCGGCTCGGTGAAGGTACCGGTGCACCGGTACCTGGACGAGGTCGAGGCGAGCGGCTCACCCGGCTTCCCGGCCGGGGAGATCGCCGGCATGGACGCGGCGTACCGCGGCCTCGCCGACCAGACCCTGGTCGACGTCGAGGGGATCGGACTCGCCGGCGAGAACCCGGGCCGGGCCGCGGGGCAGTGCAGTACGGTCCGGGCCCGGGCAGCGACCCCGGTGCCCGTGAATCCCGGGACGGTGACCGAGGTACTCAACCGGGAACCTCGTGTCCTGTCCGTCTCCGTGGCGCGGTTCGGCGATCCCCCCGGTGTCCCGGTCGGCTCGTCCTTGGCCCGGTCCAGCGCATGGCTGACCCTCCCCCTCGACGGCTCCACCCGTCCCTGGCAGGTGACCCTGGACGGACGGGGCACCCTCAGGGTCTGCGGCTGAGGGCAGGGGTCAGGCGGCCGCTTCGACCGCGCTGGCGTGGATCTGCTCGAGGATCTCGGTGATGCCGTAACGACGTTTCCAGGACGGGTAGTCACGCTGGAACGGCCCGAGGTCCGAGATCCACCAGCGGTGGTCCCCGATCCGGTTCTCGTCACTGAGCGTCCAGTCGAGCTCGCGCCCCGCGATTCGTTCCGACTCCGCGATCGCCTCCAGCATCGAGCAGTTGCTTCCCCGCCCGCCGCCGATGTTGTAGACCGCCCCGGCGCGCGGCGCCGCCGCGAACTCGAGGAACGCGGCGACGAGATCGTCGCAGTGGATGTTGTCCCGGACCTGTTTCCCCCCGTAGCCGTAGACCGTGTAGGGACGACCGGTGACCACGCACTTCATGAGATAGGCGAGGAAGCCGTGGAGCTCGGCTCCGGCGTGCTGGGGACCCGTCAGGCAGCCGCCGCGGAAGCAGACGGTGGGCATGTCGAAGTAGCGGCCGTATTCCTGGACCAGGAGGTCGGCGCTCGCCTTGGACACCCCGAAGAGGGAATGGGTCGAGTGATCGATCGACATCGAGGTGTCGATCCCGTCGAAGTACTCGTGGTCCTCCGGCAGCTCGAGGCGGGTCTCGGTCTCGATCAGGGGGAGGCGGTTCGGCGTGTCGCCATAGACCTTGTTGGTCGAGCAGAAGACGAATGGCGCGTCGGGTGCGTGGGCCCGCGCCGCCTCGAGCAGGTTGAGCGTGCCGAGAGCGTTGACCCCGAAGTCGGTCCGCGGATCCCGGGCGGCCCAGTCGTGTGAGGGCTGTGCCGCCGTGTGGATCACCAGCCCGACGTCGTTGCGGGAGAAGACGCGGTCGACGCCCTCGGCGTCGCGGATGTCCAGCTCGACCGGTTCGAACTGGTCGAGAGTCGCCTCGAGGCGCTTGCTGACCGGGCGAGTCGAGGCTTCCGGCCCGAAGAACGTGGCGCGCATGTCGTTCTCGATCCCGATCACCCGCCACCCTGCCTCGACCAGGTTGATCACGGACTGCGATCCGATCAGGCCTCCCGATCCCGTGACCACGGCCGTCGACATGCTCACCTCACCTCCATCCTGAAGAACTCGAACTCGAGGTCGTCTCCCGCTCCATCGACGGCGATGTTACGGATCTGCGGAATCGGGGCAAAACGGCCTCGGTCACCCCGCACGTTCCTGCCCGACCTCAGCAACAGCCCGTCTCCGGCGGTCGCCGGCACCAGGCGGAACCTGTCGTCGTCGGTGACGACATGGACCATCGGGGGCCGGTAGACGAGCGACACCAGCTTGCGGAGGGCGGAGGGTTCGACACCGTCGATCCTCACCAGGACCACCTCGTTCGCCGCCGGCTCCGGCACGGGCACCGGCTCGCCCTCGTCGGCCTCGACCGTTCCGGCCGGGAGCGGCTCACCACAGCGGTCGGGCGCGCGTTCGAGCAGCTGCCATCCTTGCGCCGTCACCGACGGGCGGAAGTTGCAGAGGGTCGCGACGGCCTGGGCTGGCGGGTCCCAGACCTGGAGGCGGCCGTCGATGCTCTCGCCGGGGGGCGGACCGCCCTGACGCAGGATGGTTTCGGCACCGTCCGGGGACGAGACCGCTTCCGCGTTCATCTCGTCGAGCGAGCGGGTGTAGGCGGAGTAGTTCTGGAAGATCGGAACCGGATCCCAATCCAGCTGGTAGGCCCACGCGACCATGGTCTCCCAGGGTTCGACGGCGACGCTTCGGTCCACCATGCCGTAGGCGATCCCCGGCTCGACCTCGTACCCGAACAACACCCCGGTCCGTGCCGCCTCGACGAGTCTCTTCCTCTCGTCTCCGTCGACCAGCACGCGAGCGGCGTCCGCGAGCCGGTTCACGCGCTCGAACACGTCCATGCCCGGCCTGGACGGCGAACCGATGACCGCGGTCGCGACGAGGAGGAGGGCGGTCGCCGCGCCCAGGCTGACCGGAATCCGCCCGCGATCGACCGGCACCGCGAGCCAGAGGACCGCCATCGTCGTGAGGAAAATCTCGACGTGGGCGCGGTCGGCCCGGACTATCCCCTGCTTGTAGGCGGCGAAGCCGACCAGGATCGCGATGACCAGGGCACCCGCGCGCTCGCGCCGGCCCGGGTACGCGCCGGTCCAGGCCCAGCCGATGGTGAGGGCGGTCGCTCCCAGGAGGGGCAGCGGCTTCCACCAGGCCGCGCCGATGGCCATCGCCTCGTTGTAGCCGGACGTGATCCGGAGCGAGTTGAGGGTGAAGTCGGGCAGGCCGCCGAGGGGCTGGCCCGTCGCCCACCAGAAGGCGAAGAACCCGGTCCCGAACGCGCCGCCGAACAACAGGAGGTGGTCGCGGCGGGGCCGACAGCAGGCGAGGCCGATCGCCAATACGAGAAGGATCAACGGACCCACCGAAAGCTTCATCAGGACCTCCGCGGCCGCGAAGACGCCGGCTGCCGCCGCGTACCAGCGGAGGGCCGCGTCGCCCGGGCGGCGGGAGAGCACGCCGAACGCGGCGAAGACGGCGATCGCCAGCGCCCACTCGATGCCGGGCACGAGGGCGACGACCAGGAAGGACCCGAACAGTGCTGCGACCGGGCCGGCCGCGCGCCGGATCGCCCAGGCGAGGGCGATGCAGAAACCGACGAAGACGGCCGAGGTGTAGAGGTAGGCGAGGGCCGAAAGGTCCGGGTAGAACAGCCACGGAAGTTTGAGGAAGCCGAGCGGCCCGTAGGTGAACACGATCTCCCGGCCGAACTCCATGCGGTCGTGGGCGGCCATGTAGAGGCCGCTCCACCAGCTGACGTCCAGTCCCGGAACCGGCGTCAGGAAGGCGGGGCGCCAGGCGAGGACGGCGACGACGAGGCCGATGGCCCAGGTCGGCACGGAGTCGGCCCGGGCCATCACCGGGGTCCAGCGACCGGTGCTCTGCCCGGACCCGTCCACCCTCCCGTCAGGCCGCCTTGCGGTAGTCGCCGCGGCTGAGGTGGTACTCGAGCCAGATGTACAGGACGATGAACAGGTAGCGGCTGCCCATCTCCCGCATCGCGAGTTTCGCCTCGCCGCTCGTGCGGTCCGTCCACGAGGTCGGCACGACCTTGAACGAGTGGCCCCGGGTCACCGCCTTCAGGGGCATCTCGACCGTGAGGTTGAAGTGCTTCGAGAGCAGCGGGCTGATCGTCTCGATCACCTCGCGGCGGTACGCCTTGAAAGCGTTGGTGGTGTCGTTGTACCCGAGCCGGAAGAGCACGTTGACGAACGTGTTCGCGAGGCGGTTCACCACCAGTTTCAGGCGCGGGTAGTTCGTCACGACGGCGCCGGGCATGAACCGCGAGCCGAAGGCGCAGTCCCACCCCTCCTCGAGGATGTGGTGGTACATGACCAGGTCCTCGGGGTCGTCGGAGCAGTCGGCCATCACGATCGCCACGCCATCCCCGGTGAACTCCTCGAGGCCGGCGCGCACCGCGAGACCGAAGCCCCCCGAGTACGGCGACGCGATGCAGCGGATGTTCGGGTTCGACCGCCCCGCCTCCTCGACCAGGCTCCGGGTCGCGTCCTTCGAGCCGTCGTCCACGACCAGGACCTCGTACTCGATCCGCTCCCGCTCGAGCACGGACACGACTCCGTCGATGGTGGTCATGATGGAGCCCTCCTCGTTCCGGGCCGGGATCACCACGGAGAGCTTCACGCCAGCGCCTCCGCGATCCGTTCCGGATCCGACGCGATCCACTCGTGGATGTCCCTGAGGATGCACTCGGCGTCCCGGCTGGGCCGCCACGGCGAGTGGGCGCGGAGCCGCGAACAGTCGGAGAGGTAGATCGGCACGTCGCCGTCCCGGTCCTCGGCCACGGAACCGACCTCGATCTCGTTGCCGGTCAGCCGTCGGCAGATCCCGGTCGTCTCCCGCAGCGAGAGGCTGATCTCGCGGCCGCCACCGACGTTGAAGGTGTGGCCGGCCCAGTGGTCCGGGTCGGCCAGCTGCAACTCGATCAGTTCGATCAGGTCATCCACGTGGAGGAGGTCCCGGACCTGCTTGCCGGTTCCCCCGAAACCGATGTACGAGAGGGGGCGTTCGAACTCGTGGGCGAGCATCCAGTGGGTGAACACACCCTGGTCCACCTTGCCCATCTGCCAGGGCCCGGCGATCACGCCGCAACGGTCGATGACCGTCCGCAGCCCGAACTGGGCGGCGTACTCGGCGCACAGGAACTCGGCCGAGAGCTTGGTCGTGCCGTAAAGCGTGCGCGCACCGGCGAGCGGCATGTCCTCGGCCACCCCGTCGGCACTCCATCCCGGGGTGGACTGGATCCCGGCGAGCTCGAACCTGCTCGGGGCCTCCTCGACCTCGGCCCCGCGCAGCGCGGACAGGGGGTAGACCCGGGAAGTGGAGAGGAAGACGAACTGGGCGTCGCTGCGTCGCGCGAGCTCCAGGCAGTTATAGGCGCCGACCACGTTAGTGTCGAAGACGTAGGCGGTGTCGCCGTCGGTACCCGACATCACGGAAGGTTCGGCGGAGCACTCGATCAGGGCATCGATGCCCCCGAACCGCGCCAGGTCGGCCGGGTTCCGGACGTCGCCCCTGACGAACTCGACGCCGGCGTCGGCGAGCCGTTCGACGTTGAGCTCCGACCCCTTCCGGTGGAGGTTGTCGAGCGCGATCACCTCCGTGTCCGGACGCGACGCGGCGAGCGATATGGCGAGGCTCGACCCCACGAACCCCGCCCCTCCCGTGACCAGAATCTTCCCCAACTGGCTCATCCGGGCCCAGACTATGGGACTGGGATACTTGCCGTGATGAGAGCGACGGAACTCCTGCAGCGCCTGATCCGCTTCAACACGGTGAACCCGCCCGGCAACGAGGGGCCTGCCCTCGAGTACCTGCGGGACCTGCTCGAACCGGCGGGATGGGAGTGCAAGTTCCTGTCGAAGGTGCCCGAGAGGCCGAACCTCGTGGCCCGGCTGCGGGGCACCGGGCCGGGGCCGAACCTCGCCCTGATCAGCCACGTGGACACGGTGCCGGCCGACCCGGACGAATGGTCGCGGGATCCCTGGGGCGGCGAGCTCGTCGACGGCTACATCTGGGGTCGCGGCGCGCTCGACATGAAGGACCAGGTCGCGGCCGAGACCGCGGCGTGCATCAACCTCGCCGAGTCGGGTTGGCGCCCGGCCCGAGGGGACCTGATCCTGGTCGTCGCCGCCGACGAGGAGACGGGCGCCCACTTCGGCGCGCGGTGGCTCTGCGAGGAGCACCCCGAAGAGGTGCGCGCGGAGTGGGTCCTGAACGAGGGAGCCGGCGAGATGCTCGACTTCCAGGGCCGCCGCCTGTTCACGCTCTCGACCGGGGAGAAGGGCACGTTCCGTTTCACCGTGATCGCGGAGGGCGAGGCGGGGCACGGCTCGATTCCCCGGGTCGGTGACAACGCCCTGCTCAAGCTCGCCCCCGCCCTGGCCAACGCCCACCGGCAGCCCGACCCCGAGTCCACCCCCGACACCGACCTCTTCCTCGAGCGCCTGCTGGGGCACCGCCACGACGACCCGGTCGCGGCGCTGGCGGAGATCGAGGCGATCGACCCGCTGGTGGCGAAGCTGCTCGCCGACCCGATGCTGGGAGTCACGCTGGCCCCGACGATGGCGAAGGCATCCTCCCGCGAGAACGTGATCCCCTCCCGGGCCGAGCTGGTGATCGATTGCCGCACACCACCGGGGATGACCGGCGAGGAGGCCCTGGAGCGGATCAACTCGGTGCTCGGCGAGGGCGACTGGCGGATCGAGTTCAACGACCCCGTCGTCGGGAACCGCTCCGACTATGGCGGCCCCCTCGCCGAGGCGCTGGAGGAGTGGCTCCAGCTGGTCGAGCCCGGGGCCGAGATCCTGCCCCAGGTGATGCCCGGCTTCTCCGACAGCCACTGGTTCCGCAAGGCGTTCGACGCCACCGTCTACGGGTTCGCGCCCCAGCGGATGACGCTCGCCGAGACGAAGCCCCTGGTCCACGGCGCCGACGAAAGAATCACGGTCGAGGACGTGGAGCTGATGGAGAACCTCTACACGTGGATCCCGCCGAAGATGCTCGGATCCGCCTCCTGAGCCGGGGGCCGCATCGACCGGGCGAGACCGGCGTCCCGCTAGGCTTACCGCCTCATGTTCACTCGTATAGACCACATCGGCGTCGCGGTCGAGGATCTCGAGGCCGCCATCAAGCTCTATGAACGCAACTTCGAGATGGAGCTCGTGCACCGGGAGACGGTCGAATCCCAGGGGGTCGAAGCCGTCCTGCTCGACGTCGGCGACGGTCACGTCGAGCTGCTCAGCGCGCTCGGCCCCGACACCCCCGTCGGCAAGTTCGTCGCCAAGAAGGGTCCGGGCCTCCACCACGTGGCCTATGCGGTCGAGGACATCGACGCGACGCTCGCCAGCCTCAAGGAACAGGGCATCAAACTGATCGACCAGGAGGCCCGCACCGGGATCCGCCAGAGTCGGGTCGCCTTCCTGCATCCCGCGGCGACCGGGTCGGTTCTGACCGAGATCGTCCAGCCGGCGGAGGGTCACTGATGGCCGCCGAGAAAACCTCGGTCGAGGTCGGCTTCGAGGGCGGCCAGGTCATCCCCGCCCGACTCGCGAGCGATCAGGTCGAGACCCTGAAGAAGGCCGTCGGCTCGGGCAACGGGCCACTCGAGATCGATACCGAGGAGGGCACGCTCGTGCTCGATCTCGGCAAGGTCATCTTCGTCCGGATCAGCTCCGGCGAGAAGACGATCGGTTTCTGAGCCGCTGCCGGCCCATATCCTGCGTCGCGATGAAGAGCGCGGACCTGAAAATGCTGCGGTTCATGCGGACCCGCGGGCACTCCCCCGCGATCGAGAAGGCTGCGAAGTCGATCTCGAAGTCCGGTGAGAACGGCTACCTGTGGTTCGGCATCGGCCTGGCGGCGGCGGCGCTCGACTCGAAGCGCCGCAAGCAGTGGTTCGCATCCGCCTTCATCGGGCCCGTCGCGATCGGGCTCAACTACGGCGTCAAGCTGATCGTCAGGCGCGAACGGCCGAAGCTCGACGGGCTGCCCCCGCTCGGCGGTGCCCCTTCCTCGCTCTCGTTCCCCTCGGCCCACGCCACCGCCTCGTTCGCCGCCGCGACGGCGATGAGCCGGTTCGCCCCCGAGTACAAGGCACTCCTGTTCGGCGCCGCGGCCCTGATGGCGGTCACCCGCCCCTACCTCGGCATGCACTACCCCAGCGACGTCCTCGCCGGAGCCGCGCTCGGCACCGCCCTCGGCGCCGTCACCGGATCGGCCCTGGCGAAGCTGGAGGACGACCCGAACGCCCCCTACGACTTCTAGCCGGGCCCTAGCGACGGGTGATGGAGAGGATGAACCGGTCCGGCAGGCCCAGGGCGTACTGGAGGGAATCGCCGCGGATCGTCGTCGTTCCGCGGGTTCCGATCAGCCTGGCGTATACCACCCTCTTCGAGACCCCGTACCGGGTGATCTGGACCCGCTTCAGCCGGCCCGCGACGTAGTTCCCGAGGAGCGAGTTCATGCGGGCCGGGGTGTAGCTGTAGCTCCACCGGTGGTAGGGAGAGCCCTTGTCCCACGGGTCGGGGACACCCTTCAGGTAGGGGATCGGCTCCCCGAACCAGACGTTCTCCACGTTCTCGGTGTGCCCGCCGGAACTGGCGGAGAAGACCGCCATCGCCACCTTGCCGCCGTAGGTCAGGACGCGGCTTGCGGTCTGCGCGCAGGCCCGGTTGGTCCGGGGGTACTCGGCGGCGATGCCGCCATAGACCTGGCTGCGCGTGTCCGGATAGACGTCGAAACCCTTGTGGGTCCCCTTCGAGGACAGGCCGATCGAACGCACGGCCAGCGCGAATGCCTTCAGCGACTCCATCGGCCAGGACGGGATCATCTCCTTGGCCAGGACGCCGCGGCAGTAGGAGTTGAGCGGGACCAGGTTGATCACGTAGAGCGAACCGCCGCCCCGGACGATCTCGACCCCGCCCCTGTACATCCCGAGCCCCCGGAACATCACGGTGCCGTCCGCCTCCGTCCGGAGCCGGCGGCCACACTTCGCGATCGGCTTGCCGTTGGCGCGGGCGAGGTAGATCCCCCCGTTCTTGCCGATTCCCGCCCGGTAGGTGCCCTTCGGGTTGATCTTCCTGCCGCAGGCCCACTGGGCACGGGAGAAGGCGGGACTCGAATCCACGTCGAGCAGCACCCTGATCATGCGCCGGCCCTTGACCTTCGTGTTCCTGATGCCCCGGTAGTAGTGGGAGAGGATCCTGCCGTACCTGTATCCGTCCTTCGCCATCCCGTAGGCGCCATACGCGCTCATCCCGACCCCGTGGCCGAAGCCGCCGCCCCGCACCACCCAGTCCGCGTTCGCGTTCCGGGGCGAGGCCACCGCGAGCAGCAGGAACGCCGCCGCAATCAGCGGCGCGAGCAGGGATACGGGGCGAGAAACGGGATTGGGGAGGGAGGACATCTCTTCTGCCAACAGTTTTCCGGCCGGAAGGTCGCGGCGTGGCATTATCTTGGATGGAGTCTTTCCCGGGGACGGACCAGCCCCAGATATCGCCACATCCGAGGAGAAGTCGAGTTGGACCACAAGTTGCTTTTGGCAGGTGAATGGGTCGAAACCGGGGACTGGGACGAGGTTCTGAGCCCGTGGGACCGGAGCCCGATCGCACGCGTCGCCCAAGGCGACGAGTCGACGGTGGACGAAGCGGTGAAGGCCGCGCACGAGGTGTTCACCGGCAACCCGATCCCCCAGTTCGAACGGGGCGAGATCCTGGACCGAGCGGCGCATCTGGTGCGGGAGCGCCAGGAGGATCTCGCGCAGACGATCTGCGCGGAGGCGGGCAAGCCGATCAAGACCGCGCGGGTCGAGGCGGCCCGGGCGGCCGACACCCTGACGTTCTCGGCGGTCGAGGCCCGCAAGCTCACCGGCGGCACCGTGCCGATGGAGGCGTCGTCGGCCGGAGTGGGAAAGCTGGGGATCATGCTGCGGGTCCCGTTGGGCGTGGTCGGCGCGATCAGCCCGTTCAACTTCCCGCTCAACCTCGTTTGCCACAAGCTGGGGCCGGCGATCGCCGCGGGCAACGCGGTCGTCCTGAAGCCGGCGGGCCAGACCCCGATCTCCGCCCTGAAGCTGGCGCAGATCTTCATCGACGCGGGATTGCCGGAGGGGTGGCTGAGCGTCGTCCCGGGCGGCGGCTCCACCGTGGGGAACGCGCTGGTCGAGCACGAGCTGACCGCCGCGATCTCGTTCACCGGTTCCGCCCCGGTCGGGTGGGGCATCCGCAGCAAGGTGCCGCACAAGCGGGTCGGGCTCGAGCTCGGATCGAACGCGCCGCTGATCGTCAACGACGACGGTGACTGGGAGACCGCGGCCGACAAGGCCCAGATCCACGCCTTCTCGCACGCCGGCCAGAGCTGCATCTCCACCCAGCGGATCCTCGTCCACGAGGGCGTCGCGGACCGGTTCATCGAGCGGCTCGTCGGCAACGTCGAAAAGCTCAAGGTGGGCGACCCGGCCGACGATTCGACGGACGTCGGGCCGCTGATCACCCCGGATGACCGGGACCGCGTGAAGCAGTGGATCGACGAGGCCGCTGCGGGCGGGGCAAAGATCCTGGTCGGGGGCGACCTGGTCGACGAGGGCCGTTGCCTGGCCCCGACCCTGATCGAGGGGCCCTCCCGCGAGGACAAGGTGTGGTGCGAGGAGATCTTCGGGCCGGTCGCAACGATCGACCGCTTCAGCGACTTCGAGGACGCCCTGGCCCGCGCCAACGACTCGAAGTTCGGCCTGCAGGCAGGGGTTTTCACGCGCGACGTCGGCAAGGGGCTGCTCGCGGCGAACACGCTGGAGTTCGGCGGGGTGCTGATCAACGAGGTTCCCACCTTCCGGGCGGACCAGCAGCCGTACGGCGGCGTGAAGGATTCCGGCAACACCCGCGAGGGTCCCGCCTACTCGATCATCGAGATGACCGAGGAACGGTTCATCACCCTCCAGGGCAGCTGAACGGCATGTGAGGCGCGCGGGGCCGTCGGGCGAACCGAAACATTCGCGTCCCCGACCGGTTCCCATACATGGCGATAACGTGTCGCCAATCGTCCTCCCTCCCGGCGTACCGGGACGGAAGCTGTCACTCGAAGGGCCGGTTCGGGAACCGGCCGCAAGGAGACTGATGAACCGGTTCAGGACCAAGATCGCTGCCGTGCTCGCCGCAGCCGGCGTTTTCACCGTCGTCGCCGTCGCCCAGGCGGCCACGGGAGACACCCTCGGCGTATCCACCGTGACCCAGCGGATCGTTCCCGATTCGTCCCCCGGCTTCAAGTTCCTGACCACCGGCCCCGGTGAGGGATACGTCGTCCGGGACGGCTCGGAAGAGGGTGGCGTCGCCCTCGGCACCGCCCAGGCGGGTCGCGAGAAGCGCCGCACCTCCCTCTCGTACTTCGGGCAGCTCACCGACTTCCAGCTCGCCGACGAGGAGAGCCCGCTGCGCGTGGAGTTCCTCGATCCGCAGGGTGGAGCATTCACTTCGTCCTGGCGTCCGGGCGAAGCCCTGAACCCGCAGGAAGAGGACGCGATGATCCGGCAGTTCAACGCGTTCTCGACCCAGCCGCCGCACCGGGCGAAGGGCGGCGTCAAGCCGAAGATGGACTTCGTCGTCAACACCGGCGACATCTCCGACAACAACCAGTACAACGAGGCCCTCTGGAACCTCCAGCTGGTCGAAGGCGACACGGTGAACCCGGGCTCCGGCGTCGATCCGGCCCCCTACATCGGCAACCATCCCCTGTGCCCCGACGGGATCAACCCGATCAACGGGAACAACCCCTCCCTCTACACAGGCGTCCAGGACCGCGACCAGTGGCCCGCGCCGACGATGGGCTACTTCTGGGATCCGGACGAGCCGAACCCGACCCCGAACCCGCCGAACCCCGAGTTCGTCAACCCGTTCGCCGGTTTCCCCACCTACCCGGGCCTGATGAACCGCGCCCAGCAGCCGTTCAAGGCCGCCGGGCTCAAGGTTCCGTCGTACATGGTCTACGGCAACCACGACCGGCTCGTCCAGGGCAACGCGTGGAGCAGCGGGGTCTTCAACCAGATGGCCACCGGCTGCCTGAAGCCGATCAACGACGACGCCAGGAACAGCGGACGAGACGGCAGCCAGCTGCTCCAGTTCGTCCTGAACCCCAACTTCACTGCCCAGGACCTCCTGAACATGCATGCGGACACGCCCGAGTACTTCATGGAGGTCCCGCCGGATCCGGACCGTCGCCTGATCTCCAAGAAGGAATCGATGGAACTGTTCCGCAGCACCGGGAAGTCCAACGGACACGGCTTCGGTTTCGTGGACAAGGCCACCCGGGACGCCTCGGACGGCTACGCGTCCTACTACTCGTTCAGCCCGCGCCCTGGAGTCCGCTACATCTCGCTCGACACCGCCTCCGAGGGTGGCCAGGTGCTGGTGTCTGACAAGGGCAACCTCGATGACCCGCAGTTCCAGTGGCTCGAGGAGCAACTGAAGAAGGCGACCGCGAACAACGAGATCGCGATCCTGTTCTCGCACCACTCCGCCGGAAGCATGACCGCCAACGTGCCGGATGAGAACGCGCCGAGTTGCGCGAACGTCGACCCCGCGGCCGTGCCGGGCTGCGACGGCGACCCCCGGGTCTCGACCCCGATCCACCTCGGCGATGACGTCAACGACCTGCTCCACAGGTACCCGGTCGCGGTCGCCTGGGTCGCCGGACACAGCCACGTCAACGACGTGACCCCGTTCCCGGCCCCCGACGGCAAGAGCGGCTTCTGGAGCATCCGGACCTCGGCGCTCGCCGACTGGCCCAAGCAGAACCGCCTGATCGAGATCTTCGACAACCGCGACGGCAACCTGTCGCTGTTCGGCACGGTCATCGATCACGCGGCGCGCGTCCAGGCCCCGGCCGACGGAACCGACGCGGCCGACATGACCACCGACGACCTCGCGTCGCTCTCACGGGTCATCGGCTACCACGACAACCAGAAGGGCGCCGAGGCCTGCGGTTCGAAGAAGTGCGGCGAGGGTGAGCCCGAGGACCGCAACGTCGAACTGCTCATCAAGGATCCGCGCAAGCCGAAGGCGATCCTCAACTCGCTGAAGGTGACCCCGAAGAAGCGCAAGCTGCGGGCCGGCAGGAAGGTCAAGCTGACCGTCAAGGTGAGCAACTTCATCACGGCCACCGCCGACGCGAAGAACGTGACGGTCCGGGTGAAGTCCTCGAACAAGCGGGTCAAGGTCCGCAGGAAGGTCGTGATCAGGAAGATCCGGCCGGGCGCCACCGCGACCGTCAAGGTCTGGGTCCGTGCCCTCGGCAAGGCCAG
>Ga0182743_1000437_pt1 | contig 52983 bp, 47 predicted proteins | sample eDN3rd30CKraftOP_FD_128522 | JGI IMG/M metagenome (GOLD analysis project Ga0182743, IMG submission 128522) | Enriched Organic Plus compost microbial communities from Emeryville, California, USA - eDNA 3rd pass 30_C Kraft OP (version 2) (version 2) ... | reverse complement strand
AGAGATTGCTGTGCAGGCATGGCAGTTTGCGATCCGCTTGAGTTGGACGTGAGAACAGGCAAGTCTTCGGTAGAGACTGAGCCCAGCGGCGCCTGCGGTGCAGTGGCGAAGGTCGTCGGCTGGCTGGAGGAAGCGAAGCCGCCACCAACCATTCCGCCCCCACCGACATTCATCGGGGGAATGAACTGGCCTTCTGCGACTTGCGTGGAGGCACCCAATGCGCTTGGCATGGGTTGGTTCAGATTGCTCGACCCGCTGTACGCCGTCGACCCCGTAGTCGTGGAGTCGCGGAAGCCGCCCATGGACGAACAACCGGAAAGTGCAGCGCTGCCAGCCAGTACGGCGGCAATCGCAACGGCGCCCTTGAGCGCTCTACCGGATGCGCGATTACTCATATGTTCAACTCGTACGCAGGTACTCAATAAAATTGAGACTAGGGCGTTAAGGTAAAGACGAGTTTAAAAGCCCCGCGATTTGCGCGGCTTCGCCCTGCCTGCGTTAGAACTCGAGTAAGGTTACCGGCGCCGGGTGAAGGGCAATTGCCCGTCCAGCCGCCCCGCGACATCCGCATCCGTCTGCAGCAGCGAGAGCGGAGTCACGGTGATCGAGTCGCCGTGGGTGAGCAGGTGGAAGTCGCTGCCCTCATCGAGCGGCCGCGGCGTTTCCGGAATCGCCACGAAGAACTTGCCGGCATTGTCGCTCGGATAGTAGCGCATCGGCGACCGCGAGAACCGCTGGTGCGGCACCACCCGCACGCCCGTGACATCGGCCGCCGGACAGGAGGGGAAGTTGACGTTGTAGTAGACGTCCTTGCCGTGCTCGAGCCCCATGAGCGAACGCACGAGTTCAGCCCCATAGGTCTGGGCGTTGGTCCACTCGACATCCAGGCCCGCCGCATAATCCACGGCCTGGCTCAGAGCGATGCCGACCGCCCCCTGCATGGTGCCCTCGCGGGCACCCGCGACCGTTCCCGAGCAATGGACGATGTCGCCCAGGTTCTGCCCGTTGTTGACGCCCGAAAGCACCAGGTCCGCCGGCTTGTCGCCGAGGACGAACGTCATACCCGCAACGACGCAATCTGCCGGCGAGCCGCCCTTGACTGCAAACGTGCGCTCGCTGCGCTTGTCGAGCGATAGCTCGCGTCCGAATGAGAAGCGGTGCCCTGCCCCGCTCTGGTTGCCATCCGGCGCCACCACCCACACATCGTCGGAAAGCTGCCGGGCGATGCCCAGCAGCACCTGCAGGCCCGGTGCATCCACACCATCGTCATTGGTGATGAGGATGCGCAGGCTCACGAGCGGCCGCCGATCGCGGTGACGCCGCCCATATAGGGCTGCAGCGCTTCTGGAATCGCGATCGAGCCGTCAGCCTGCTGGTAGTTCTCCATCACCGCGATGAGGCAACGTCCCACTGCAACGCCCGAACCATTGAGCGTATGGACGAAGCGCGGCTGCTGCTTCTCGCCCGCCGGGCGATAACGCGCATCCATGCGCCGCGCCTGGAAATCGCCGCAGACGGAAACCGAGGAAATCTCGCGATAGGTGTCCTGTCCCGGCAGCCAGACCTCGATGTCGTAGGTCTTCTGCGCGCCGAACCCGATATCGCCCGTGCACAGCGTCATGACGCGGTAATGCAATCCCAGCTGTCCCATGACCGCCTCGGCGCAGGACAGCATGCGCTCGTGTTCGTCGATCGAGGTCTCGGGCGTCGTGATGGAGACCATCTCGACCTTGTTGAACTGGTGCTGGCGCAGCATGCCGCGCGTGTCGCGGCCGGCGGACCCGGCCTCGGAGCGGAAGCACGGCGTCAGCGCCGTCAGGCGCAGCGGCAGCTCTTCCTCGGATAGGATCGATTCGCGCACCAGGTTGGTCAGCGGCACTTCGGCGGTCGGAATCAACGCCAGGCGCCCTTCTCCGTGCGGGGTGAAGAACAGGTCTTCCTCGAACTTGGGCAACTGCCCGGTGCCGTAGAGCGCTTCGTCGCGCACCAGCAGCGGCGGCTGCACTTCGGTATAGCCGTGCTCGGTGGTATGCAGGTCCAGCATGAACTGGCCCAGCGCGCGTTCCAGCCGCGCCACCTGGCTCTTGAGCACCACGAAGCGGCTGCCCGAAAGCTTGGCTGCCCCTTCGAAGTCCATCATGCCGAGCGCCTCGCCCAGCTCGTAATGCTCCTTGGGCGCAAAGCTCAGGTTCGGCTTCGCCGGCCGCACCTTTGCCGCATGCTCGGCATTCCCGTTCCGGCCGAAATACTCGACATTGTCGTGCTCGTCCTTGCCGACCGGCACGTCATCGAGCGTGATGTTGGGCAGCACCGAGAGCGCGTCGCGCAGCTCCGCGTCCACTGCCCGCTCCTCGGCCTCGCCGGCCTGGATGGAATCCTTGAGAGTGGCCACTTCGGCCATCAGAGCCTGGGCCTTGGCCTCGTCCTTCTGCGCCTTGGCCTGGCCGATCAGCTTGGACGAACTGTTGCGCTTTTCCTGCGCTTCGTTGAGACGAACGATGATGGCGCGACGCTTGTCGTCGATGGCGATCAAGTCGGCGGCCTGCGCGGGAAGCCCGCGGCGCGCGAGCGCGGCGTCAAAGGCTTCGGCGTTGGCGCGGATCCATTTGATATCGAACATTTAAACGGTCAGGTTCCCTCGCGGAACCGGCCTCTCGAATTGGGGCCGATTCCAGGGATGACGGAACTGGCCTAGTTGGACTGCTCGGATGCTTCTGCTGCAAGGCGTTGAGCGCGCGATCGCTCCACCCAGCGCACCGATAGGATCGAGAGTTCGTAGAGCAGGTAGAGCGGGGTCGCAAGGCCGATCTGGGAGATCGGATCGGGCGGCGTCAGCAGAGCTGCCAGGATGAGGATGGCGACGATGGCGTAGCGCCGTCCCTTGCGCAGCTGATCGACATTGATCAGCTCAATCCGCGCCAGAAGCGTCAGCACCACGGGCAGCTGGAAGCAGATACCGAATGCGATGATGAGCGTCATGGCCAACCCGAGATACTCGCTGACGCTCGTCAGCATCTTGATCTCGCTGGTCTGCATGCCCGCAAAGAAATGCAGCGCCATCGGTAGCACCACGAAATAGACCATGGCCGCGCCGAGGACGAAGAACACCGGCGTGGCAATGAGATACGGCACGAACGCCCGGCGCTCCTTCTTGTAGAGCCCCGGGGCCACGAACATGTAGATCTGGCTGGCAATCACCGGGAAGCCCAAGAAGATCGCCCCGAAGAGCGCCAGGTTGAGCTGGGTGAAGAAATATTCCTGGGGCGCCGTGTAGATGAGCTGCAGCTCTTCGGGATGCGCCACGGCGCGCCGATAGGGGATCAGCAGCAGGTCGAATATCTGGCTGGCGAACAGGAAGCACAGCAACATCAGCACGACGACGGCGATGGCGCAGTAGATCAGGCGCTTGCGCAATTCGATGAGGTGGTCGAGCAGCGGCGCCTCGGAGCCGGCCAGTTCGTCCTCGTCTTCAGGCGACTGCTTGTTCGGATTTTCGAGCTGCGGAGCGGGCGAAGTCATGGCTTAGGGCTTCTCTTCCGCGTTCGGCGCAACCGCCTCGACCTTGGGCTTGGCAGCTGCCTTGGGCTTTGCCGCGACCTTCGGTTTCGCCGGCGTCTTGGGCGCGACGTCTGCGGTCTTGCTCGCCGCCGGCTTGGCGGCGGCCTTTGGTGCTGTCTTGGGTGCGGCCTTCTTGGGCTCGGCCTTCTTGGCCGTAACCGGTGCCTCGGCAGGCGCTGGCGCGGCGGGCTTTTTGGCGCGCGACTTACGGGCGGGCTTTGCCTCCGCCGCCGGCTGGGCCACCGCATCGAGATCCTTTGCCGTCACGTGCGACGGCGGAATCGGGCTGAGGCGAGCACCCTTGATCGGTTCTGCGACCACCGGGGCGACGCTCGCCTCCGGCGGCTTCATGCCGGCTGCGGCGTGTATTTCGTCGACGATGCTTTCGGCCTTCGGATCCTTGGGCGCAATGGCGCCCGTCGGTTCGACCTGGCCGCTCGCGGTCGTGGCGTTGAACTCACGCCTGATCTCATCGGCCGTCTGCCGGAGCGGAGCGGTGATGGAATCGCGCAGGTTGCGGACTTCATTGAGGCCCGTCGTCTTGTTGAGCTCGCGCTGGAACTCAGTGCCCATGCGGCGGATCATGCCGGCAAACTTGCCGACACGCTGCATCACCATCGGCAAATCCTTGGGTCCGATGATGATCAGCGCCACAACGCCGATGACAAGCATCTCAGTCCAGCCGACACCCAGCATGGCTAACTATCCTTCAATGCGGGCCGTAGCCTGGGACGCGCTCAGGCGTCCTTGCTTTTCTCGGTCTCGCTGGCAGCGTTGACCTTCGCATTGGCGTCGATCTGGGCCGGCTTGGTTTCTTCGTCGCGCATACCCTTCTGGAAGGCTTTGATGCCCGAAGCCACCTCACCCATCATGCCGGAGATCTTGCCCCGGCCAAAGAGCAACAGCACGACGACTGCCACAACGAGAATACCCCAAATTCCTGGCGCGTGCATTTGCGTCTCCTAAGCGGTCAGGCACGTAAAACGTGCAGTGAGAAATATGTTCAATCGGCCGGAAACACAAGGACGTGGTCCGGGTTGAGGGTCAGGAAAACGTCACGACCCGGTAAAATTTCGGCGTTCGAGCGCTGCCGGATGCCGATGGGCCGGTCGAGGCCGGAAACCTTGACTTCGTAGATATCGACGCCGATGGCGTCGCGTTTGCCGATGATGCGGCCGGGAACACCGGGTCCTTCGAGCGCCATGTCGAGCGCTCCCACGGGTCGCAGCGCCACCACCACCTTCTCGCCTCGCCCCGGGCCGCTGACCGGCACGGGTCCGAGCGGGGTCTGCGCAAATCCGTCAGATACCCGTGTCTCGATCTCGCTCAGCGGAGAAAAGAACCGCGCCGCGTTGAGATCCACGGGCCGGTTGTAGATCGCGGTGGCCGTATCGATCTGGGCGATGCGCCCCTTGCGCAGCAAGGCGATCCGGTCGCCCAGCAACATCGCTTCCTCGGGGTCGTGCGTCACGATGATCGTGGTCGCATTGGTCTCGCGCAAGACCGCCAGCGTCTCTCCGCGCACGCTCTCGCGCAGCCGCGCATCAAGGCTCGAAAACGGCTCGTCCAGCATGATCACGCCCGGCCGCGGCGCGATGGTTCGCGCCAAAGCCAGGCGCTGTTGCTGCCCGCCCGACAGCATGTGCGGATAATCGTTCTCGCGATCTTCCAGCCCCACGCGCTTGAGCGCGGCACGCGCCTGCGTCACCGCGGCGCTCCGCCCCAGGCGCTTGAGCCCGAACGTCACGTTATGCAGCACGCTCAGATGCGGAAACAGCGCGAAGTCCTGGAACATCAGGCCGATGCCGCGCCGGTCCGGGGGCACCTGGATAGTCGGGCTCGAAACGACCTCGTTGTTGATCCGCACCACCCCACCCTGGATGGGCTGGATACCCGCCGCCACGCGCAGCACCGTGGACTTGCCCGACCCCGATTCCCCGAGCAGGCACACCACTTCGCCCGGCGTCAGCGTCAGCGTGAACTTGTCGAGCACCGCCCGGCCACCCAGGCGCACGTCCACGGCATCGAACGCAATGCCCGCCGCAAAGCTCACGCCCGCGGTGCCGCGCGGGCCCCAGCCCGCCGCTTCGTCCGGAGTGATGTTGTCGCTCATTGTTCGTCCACGCCCATGTCGCCGGGATCGAGAGGGTCCTCGTCCTCGCGCAGCGGCCCGTCGAATGGCAGCGGAATCTGCATGGAAGGTGGCAAACGCCCCGAAAGCAGCCCTGCCCCCTTCAATTCTTCGAGACCGGGCAGGTCCGAGAGTGCCTCGAGCCCGAAATGGTCGAGGAAGGCGTCGGTCGTACCATAGGTTACAGGACGACCCGGCGTGCGCCGCCGCCCGCGCATGCGGATCCATCCGGCTTCCATGAGCAGGTCCAGCGTCCCCTTGCCCGTTGCGACCCCGCGCACCTCTTCAATCTCGGCGCGCGTCGTCGGCTGGTGATAGGCGATGATGGAAAGCGTCTCGAGCGCGGCCCGTGAAAGCTGCCGGTTCTCCACTTCCTCGCGACGCAGCAGGAAGCCCAGATCCTCGGCCGTGCGGAACGCCCAACGCTCTCCGCGCTGCACGAGGTTCACCCCGCGCCCGGCATAGCGCTCCGCGAGGGTGCGGATCAGCTCCAACGCGTCGGCGCCTTCATCGAGGTAGATGGCAATGTCCGATGGCGCCAGCGGCTCGGAGGACGCGAACAGCAAAGCCTCGATGATGCGCAGGTTGCGCTCGACGACCTCATGCCGATCGCCCGCCTCGTCCTCGCTATCCCACTCGGTCGTCATGCCTTTTCGTCATCCTGCTGGCGCCGGCGCATGAACAATGGGCCAAAGGCGAGATTCTGGCGCAGTTCTACTTGTCCTTGCCGCACCAGTTCAAGGCTAGAGGCGAAGCTCGAGGCCAGCACCGTCGCCCGCTCCTCCGGGCTAGCCAGGTAGTGCGCGAGATAAGTCTGCATCGACACCCAGTCCGAACTGTCCCCGATCAGCCGCTGCAGGATATCGCGGGCATCCTGCAGGGCCCAGACTGTGCGCTGACGCGGCGTATAATCGGAAGGGATCGCACGCTCGCGCTGGTCAGAATAGGCCTTGAGCAGGTCGAACAGGCTCGCTTCCCAAAGGCTCTTGCGCTGGATGTGGATCGGTTCGGGCATGCCCCGCGCATAGACCTGGAAGCCCAGTCGCGGCCGGTTCATGAGCTGGGTCGCCGCCTTGCGCATCCCCTCCAGGCGCTTCAGCCGGAACTGGAGCAGCGCCGCCATCATCTCTCCGCTCGGCTCGTCGTCGCTGGGCGCTTGCGGCACCATCAGCCGGCTCTTGAGATAGGCGAGCCATGCAGCCATCACCAGGTAATCGGCGGCGATCTCGATCCGCTTCTCCCGGACGGTTTCGATGAAGGCGAGGTACTGCTCGGCCAGCGCGAGCACCGAAATGGTCGCCAGGTCCACCTTCTGGCGCCTGGCCAGGTCGAGCAGGAGGTCGAGCGGCCCTTCGTAACCGGCGACGTCGACATAGAGCACTTCGTCGTCCGGCGTGGGCGGCGGCGTGCTGAACCAGTCTGTCGTCCCGTTGGTCATTGTGTTTCCGCGCCGCCCGGCTGCCCCGCGAGAGACCTTCGCCTCTCGTCAGGACACCGTCAAGCGGCGCGGCCGGTTATCCGCCTCAGTTCGTGACGAAGCAGTCGCCGCGAGCGGATTTGATCTGGTCACACAGATAGTTGGCGCTCTGCATCGAGTCGGCGGGCACACGCACGCGGTAGTAGATGCCCTTGGCGCCGAGGTCCACGCGCTGCACTTCGGGCAGCACGCCTCCCAGGATCTTGCCATAGCGCTGGTTGATCTCGATGAGCGACTGCCTGGCCACGTTCTCGTCGCGCTGCGAGGAAAGCTGCACATAGGCCGCTGCCTGCGGGCTCGTGCTGGCGGTCTGCGTGGCCGCCGGAGCCGGGGTCTGCGCCTGGGTCGCCTGCGCGGCCAGCGCGCCGATGGGATCGTTGGCGAGCGCATTGACCGCGTTGGTCGGCTGGGCGCCGAGGGCGACCGTCGGGCGGTTCGCCAGGCGCGGCCGCGGCACGGGCGCCACCACGTCGGGCGGCGTGACGTTGGCCGGATCGATCGGCGTCGCCGTCGTCTGTTCGGCAGGCGTCGTCGCTGCGCCGTCAGTAGTCGTCGCCGGCGTGGGCGTAAGAGCCGAAGGCGTCGTGGACGGCTGTGTCGCGGCTGCCGTCAGCAGGTCGCTGTTGTCGAGGTTGCTGGCCGGCACTTCCGGAACGTTCGGACGCGCCACCGGAAGCTGCTGTCCACCAGCCAGCGCATCGTCGGCATTGACGATCGTCCCATCAGGACGAACCGTCACGGTACGCACCTTGCGGTTGGCCAGGCCCTCTTCACCCGTCGTCTCGGTCGGCGTAATCGCCGCCACCGACGCCGTGTCGCTGGCCTGGTCGCGGGAAACCAGTTGCTCCGGCTCTGGCGTGGCATTGCCACCACCGAGCTCGTTCAGCACCACCGAGGCGGGCGGCGTATCGCTCGAAGCGGTCGCAGCCGGAGGCGGCTCCTTGACAGGTGAGGTATCGGCCGTCAGCACCGGCGCGGCGCCATCGGTACCCTGGTTGTTGCCCAGGACCCAGTAGAGCGCGCCGCCTGCCACCACCAGAAGCACGGCCGCGATGGCCGGTCCGACGAAGGGACGGAAGGAGCTGTTTCGTGATGCCGCCCGCGGCGGCTTGGCGGCCGCACGCGCAGGCTCGGGCTTGACCCGTTCTTCGGCTGCGCGCGCAGGCTCGACCCGCCCGATATCTGCCCCGCTGGCAGCGGCTGCGGCCAGGATCGCGGCTTCGGCGGCATGATCGTCATGGATCGGACGCGCCGTGGCCCGCGGCAGCGGCGAAGGACCGGGCGACACCGGAATTGCCGACGCCGGGCCGCGCGGCTCGATCTTGTTGCCCATGTCATGCTGGATCGACGAGCCGATCAGGCTCTCGATTTCATCCATCGGATCGAGGGGAGCCTTGGGCGTCTCGACCGGGGCCGGCTTGGGCTCCACTGGCGCGGCGGCTGCCGGGGTGGGCGCTTCCGCCGGCGCGGCGGGCTTGGCATTGGAGCCGACGCCGAACACCGGCGGCACGGCGAAGCGATCGCTCGCCGGCTTGGGCTGGGCGGCAAAATTCACGGCGCGCAGGAAGGGCTTGGGCGCCGGCTGCTCCGGCTCAGCCGGTGCGGCAGTCGATTGCGGCGTGCTGGTGCCCTCGTCCCCTGCGGGATGGCTCTCCACCACCGGCTCGGGATCGCTCAGTTCGGCCGCGATCAGGTCGGCAATGGCGTCGTGGCTCTCGGGAGCGCTCGGCGGCACCTCGATAACCGGCTCGTTGGTCACCGGCTCGGAGAGCTTGGCCGTGCCAAAGCCGAAGTCGAAATCATGGCTCGTGAACGCCACCGGCTCGCTCGCGGCAGGCTCACTGCGCGTCGGCTCGGGCATCCGCACGGGCTCGACCGGCCGTGGCGGTTCGGGCGCGCGCGGCGGCTCGGCAGCGCGGCTCGGCTCGGGCGTAACGTCGGGCTGCGGCTCCGGGCGCGGTTCGACGCGCGCAGTCTCGGCCACCGGGCGCGCCGGAGCGATGAACGACGGGACCTGGGCAGTCTGCGGCTTCTCGGTTTCCACCGGCGTAGCAGGCTGCTCGGCGATGACCGGCGGCTCTTCAACGCGCGCCATCACGGGCTCCTGCCTGGCCGGCTCGGCCGGGCGCTCAGCAGGCTTGTTGAAGCGATCCTGCCAGCTCACCAGCGGCGCCGGCGCCAGGGCTTCGGCGGGCTTCGGCGGCGCGCCGAAATCGAAATCGAACTTTTCCCCGGCCTGCGCGTTCTCGGGAGGACCCGGGATACGCACGGCAGGAGCAGCCGTCGGCGGCGGGGATGAAGCTTGCGGCTCTGGTGCCGGAGCGGCTTGGTTTGCAGCAGGCTTTTCCGGCTGGGCGTCGGAGGCCATCATGCGCGCGAGTTCGGCAATCAAGTCGTCGGAACCATCCGACTGACCAGTCGATTGCTGCGGTTTGGCTGTGCTCATTAAGCAGCGCCCCTAGTAATTGTCGCGCGGAAACTCAGGCCCCCGCCGAGGTTTTCCGCTAGTCAGCACGTCAATGCGCCCGAATTATGAAAGGGCCTCTGGCGCCGACACTCCCAATAGTGTCAGACCATTGAGAAGTACCTGCCGGACGGCATCGACCAACGCGAGTCGAGCAAGCGTGAGTTTCGGTTGCTCGACGTTAACAAACCGTAATTGCGGATCTTCGTTACCCTTGGCCCAAAAGCCATGGAAGGCCGCTGCAACATCATGCAAGTAAAACGCGATACGATGCGGCTCATGGGCCACCGCCGCCGCAGCAACGGTACGCGGCCACGCCGCCAATACTCTGATGAGCTCAAGGTCGGCCGGATGAACCAAAAGGTCAAGCTCCGCTCCCTTGATGGCCGCATCGGAGAGGTTCAGTGCAGGCAGTTCGTGGTCGGCCTTGCGGAACACCGAATAGGCGCGCGCATGGGCGTACTGCACATAGAACACCGGGTTGTCGCGGGTCTGTTCCTTGACCAGCGCGAAATCGAAATCCATTGCCGCGTCATTGCGCCGGAACAGCAGCATGAAACGCGTCGCGTCTGCCCCGACCTCGTCCACCAGGTCTGCCAGCGTCACCAGGTCGCCCGAGCGCTTGGACATCTTGACCGGCTCGCCGTTGCGCAGCAGCCGCACGAGTTGGCAGATACGCACGTCGATATCCGCCTCGCCCAGCGAAACCGCCTTCACGGCCGCCTGCAGGCGCTTGATGTAGCCGGAATGGTCGGCGCCCAGCACGTTGACCATGTGGTTGAAGCCACGCAGGTACTTGTTGCGGTGATAGGCGATGTCCGCCGCGAAATAGGTGTATGACCCGTCCGACTTGATGAGGGCGCGGTCGGTATCGTCCCCGTAATCCTTGGCCCGGAACAGGGTCTGCTCGCGATCTTCCCAGTCGTCCGGCGTCTTGCCCTTGGGCGCCTCGAGCCGGCCCTGGTAGACCATGCCGCGCTCGCGCAGCCATTCGAGCGTCAGGTCGATATCGCCGCCCTGCCCGTGCAGCGTGCGCTCCGAAAAAAACACGTCATGCTTGATGCCGAGCTTGCCCAGGTCTGCCTTGATCAGCGCCATCATCGCGGCAAGCGTGCGCTCCTTGATCAGCGGCAGCACGGCTTCTTCGCCGTCCTTGAGCAGCCGGTCGCCGAACTCCTCGGCCAGTTCCTTGCCCACTGGCACCAGGTAGTCGCCCGGATAGAGGCCGGCCGGAATCTCGACCTTCTCGCCCAGCGCCTCGCGGTAGCGCAGGAATGCCGAGCGGGCCAGCACGTCGACCTGCCCGCCGGCGTCGTTGATGTAGTATTCGCGCGTCACGTCATAGCCCGTGAAGGCCATGAGCGAAGCGAGCGTGTCGCCGTAGACGGCGCCGCGCGTATGGCCGACATGCATGGGGCCGGTCGGGTTGGCCGAGACGTATTCGATATTGACCTTCTCGCCCGCCCCGACATTGGAACGGCCGAAGTTCTCGCCCTCGGTACCGATCGACTTGAGCACCTGGTGCCAGACCTGGTCGGCGAGCCGGAAGTTGAGGAACCCGGGGCCGGCGACCTCGACCGAGGCCACGTCCCGATCGTGCTTGAAATGCTCGGCCAGTGCGGTCGCCACCTCGCGCGGGCTCTTGCCCAGCGGCTTGGCGACGATCATGGCCGCATTGCTCGAAAGGTCGCCATGCCCGGCGTCTCGCGGCGGCTCGACCACAAATCGGCTCAGCAGCGCCTTGTCGAGCTCAGGGAAGAGCACGTGCAGCGCAGCGGCGATGCGTGTCGAGAAAAGCGCGAAGACGTCCATGGTAAACCCGTTGATGGAAAGGCTAGCCGGGTTAGCGGAAATCCGGGCGAGCGTCAAACAAGCGGGCATATTCGTCAAGCGCATAGGGGTCGGTCATGCCCGCCACGAAGTCGGCGACCACTCGCGCGCGCCCTGCCCGGCTCCCGGCGGCGTCCGCCGCCTCCTGCCAGCGTCCCGGGAGCCCGCCGTCCTCGAAATACCGGTCGAACAGCGCCGCGACCACCGCCTCGCCTTGCCGCACCGGCTCCATGACATCCTCGTGCCGGTAGACGTTTTCGAACAGGAACCGCTTCAGCCCCAGTTCCGCCTCCGCAAGGCTGTTTGAGAACCGTATCAGGGACTGCCCGGCATTGCGCACGTCGTCCGAGTTGGCCGGCTCCACCATGGCGATGGCGCTCGAGCTGGTGACAATGACGTTTTCGATGCTCCGCGTGATCAGTCGCCGCTGGATTTCGTGCGTCTGCCGGCTCGGGTCGATATCGGGCCAGAGCTCGAGCACTTCGCGCACGATAGGGCCCGCCAGGGGCACGTCCATGAGCTGCGGCAGCGTCAGCAGGCCCGCGCGCAGGGCATCGTCGATGTCATGGGCGTTGTAGGCGATATCGTCTGCAATCGCCGCCGTCTGAGCTTCCAGGCTCGCATAGCTCGACAGCAGCAGCGGTTCGCTCACCGGTATCTCGTCGAGCCCGGGCGGCAAGCCTTCCTTGATATAGCGTCCAACCGGGTTGCCGGCCTCATCGATCAGCGGCCCGTTATGCTTGAGGATCCCCTCCAGCGTCTCCCAGGTCAGGTTGAGTCCGTCATGGAGCGCGTAGCGATTCTCGAGCCGCGTCACGACGCGGAGCGCCTGCACGTTGTGGTCGAACCCGCCCCAGTCGGCCATCTTGTCGTGCAGAACGCGCTCACCCGCATGCCCGAACGGGGTGTGCCCGAGGTCATGGGCCAGGGCCACGGCCTCCGCCAGGTCCTCGTTGAGCGCCAGCGCCCGGGCGATCGAGCGCGCCATCTGGCTCACTTCGAGCGTGTGGGTCAGGCGGGTGCGGAAATGCTGGCCCTCGTGATGGAGAAACACCTGCGTCTTGTGCTGCAGCCGCCGGAAGGCCGTCGAGTGGATGATCCGGTCGCGGTCGCGCTGGTATTCCGAGCGCGTCGGGCTCGGGCCCGGGCTGAACAGGCGCCCGCGTGTCTGGGTCGGGTCGCAGGCATAGGGGGCAAGCTCACTCACGATTGACGACAGCCCTCTTTTCAAGTCGGTGGATGGTAACTATTTTAAACTGCCCTCCCAGAAAACGGGCCGGAAAGACACCATGACCGAATCCCTATCCGCCGTAAACGACGTCACCATGACCGATCGCGCCGCCAGGCGCATCGCGCGCATCCTCTCAAAGGAGCCGGAAGGCACCGTGCTGCGCATCTCCGTTGCCGGCGGCGGCTGTTCGGGCTTCCAGTACGAATACAACCTCGTTCAGGACCAGCCTGCGGCTGACGACATCGTTCTGCGCAAGGATGAAGCCGTCGTTCTCATCGACTCGCTCAGCCTCGAGTTCATGGGCGGCTCCCAGATCGACTTCGCCGACGACCTCATCGGCCAGGCCTTCCAGATCAAGAACCCGAACGCCGTCGCCTCGTGCGGCTGCGGCACCAGTTTCGCCCTCTGAGCTCTCTGGATTTCGCCCGCCGCTGGCGCGCCTTGTTGCGCGCCCGGCCCTGATTCTCAATCGACTTCCCCGCAATCACCCTCTAGGTTTTCCTCCTTTCGCTGATTTGCTTTAGGGGATGCTGATGGATTTGCAGGCCAGGCTCGATGCGGCAGTCGAGAGCGCGATTGCCCGCAACAAGATCGTCGGCGCCGTCCTCCTGGTCGCGCGCCACGGGGAGGTCGTCTATCGCCGCGCCGCCGGCTATTTCGACCGCGAAGCGAAGCGGCCGATGGGCGACCGGGCCATCTTCCGCCTCGCCTCGGTCACCAAGCCCCTCGTCGCCGCCACGGCGCTCGCCCAGGTCGAACGCGGGCTTCTGGGGCTGGACAATTCCGTCTCCGACTACCTGCCCTATTTCCGGCCGCGCCTCGCTGATGGCTCCGAAGCCACCATCCGGATTCGCCACCTGCTGACCCACACGGCCGGGCTGGGTTACGACTACCCGTCCGATCCGCTGATCAATACCGGCCTCACCAATACCGATTTCGGCTTCGAGGAGAATTTCACTCGCCTCGCCGCACAGCCTCTGCTGTTCACGCCGGGGAGCCGCTGGGAATATTCGGTCGCCATCGACGTTCTCGGCGCCATCGTCGCAGGCGTCCATGGCAGCACTCTCCACGACGCCCTTGCCCATTACGTCACGGGCCCCTTGGGCATGAAGGACACGGGATTCGCGGTCACCGACACCAGCCGGCTCGCCCCGCCCTATGCCGATGCGACGCCCGAACCGTTGCGCATGCCCGATCCCCACACCGTCACGAACGAAAAGGGCGATAGCACCAGCTTCTCGCCCGGACGCATCTTCAATCGCCGCGCTTTCCAGTCCGGCGGCGCCGGCGCCGTCGGTACCGCGGACGACCTGCTGGCCTTCTTCGAGGCCATCCGCACCGGCGGTGGCCCGATTCTGCTCAACGACACCGTGGCCCAGGCCGTGCAGAACCAGATCGGCGACGCGCCGCGCAAGGACGAGGATGCCGGGCGCCGTTTCGGCTGGTTCGGCTCGGTTCTTGTGGACCCGCGGCTGGCGGACACTCCGCAGGGCGCCGGCACCATCGACTGGGGCGGCATTTACGGGCATAGCTGGTTCATCGACCCGGTCGCGGGCCTCACCATGGTCTCGCTGACCAACACGGCGGTGGAAGGCTGCACCGGCAACTATCCAACCGAGCTCATCGACGCCATCTATGACCGCCAGCCCGACTGAACCCATGGAGCGCAGGATGCGGATCGCCACCTGGAACATCAACGGCGTCAAGGCGCGCGAAGGTGCCCTCAAGCAGTTCCTCAAGGAGCACCAGCCCGACATCCTGTGCCTTCAGGAGATCAAGACCGTCGACGAGGGCTTCCCCGCCGCCGAGATCGAAGGCCTGGGCTACAACGTCGCCACGCACGGCCAGAAGAGCTGGAACGGCGTCGCCATTCTCTCCAAGATGCCCGTCGACGAGATCACCCGCGGGCTTCCTGGCGACGACACCGACGAACAGTCGCGTCTCATCGAAGGCGTGTTCTCGGTTGAGGGCGGCGCCATCCGCGTCTGCAACATCTACCTGCCGAACGGCAATCCGGTCGATTCCGAGAAGTTCCCCTATAAGCTGCGCTGGATGGAGCGCCTGATCGCATTCGTCGAGGAACGCCTCGAGTTCGAGGAGCCCTTCATCCTGCTCGGCGACTTCAATCTCATCCCGGCCCCCATCGACGCGCACGATCCCGATGCCTGGTGGGGTGACGCGCTTTTCCGGCCGGAAAGCCTCGAAAAATTCCGCGCCCTCGCCAACCTCGGCCTCACCGACGCCCTCAGGGCCGTCACCGACGAGCCTGCCTACACCTTCTGGGACTTCCAGGCCGGAGCATGGCGGCGCAATGCGGGCATCCGCATCGATCACCTCATGCTCTCGCCCCAAGCCGCCGACCGGCTCGAAAACGTCACGGTCCACAAGGACGTGCGCGGCTGGGACAAGCCCAGCGATCACGTCCCGGTGGAAGGCGAATTCACCTTCTAGCCGAAACGAAAGAGGCCCGGCATCGCCGGGCCTTTCACTTGCGGGACCTCAAACGCTCAGTGAGCGGTGAACTGGGGTCCGTATTTCTTGATCATCTTGACCGCGTCGGAGCGTTCCTTGGGCGTGGCCAGCGACATCGCGCTGGTGAGGAGGTCATTGACCCACCCCTCGTCCGCCGTGCCCACCGTGCCGTTATGCGCCAGTGTCAGCCACATGAGGCCCTCAGCCGGCTGCGCCTGGATGCCGTCGCCGTTGAACAGCAGGTCGCCAAGCTTGGCCTGAGCCGCCACATGCCCCTTGCGGGCCGCGAGCGACAGCCACCGGGCGCCCTGCAGCGGGTTGATGCCGATCTTGTCGTCCTGGAGGTAGAGTTCGCCGACTCGATACTGCGCGTCCGCGTCGCCGAAATACGTGGCGGCATGCATGAGCAGCGCATAGGAGCGGTCCGCATCCGCGACGATACCGGCGCCGGGCAGGCCTTCCTTGTAGTACTCGCCCACCTTGACGAAAGACTGGGCCACGATATCGGCCTCGAGTCCCTTGGGAGCGGCATCAGCGTGGTCGTTGGCAATCTGGGAGAAGTAGCCGAAGGCCTTGACCGGGTCCTTCTCCACGCCCTCTCCGTTCTCATACATCACGCCGAGCCGATAAAGTGCCATCGGCTGGCCCGCATCGGCGGCGCCTTGTAATGCTGACATAAGGTCGTCGTTGGAAATACCACCGCCGGCGCCATCGAGCATGTTGGCCATGTTGAGGGCCGCGTCGGCCGCGGTCTGCCCCGCTGCCGGGGAAGGCAGGGCTGGCAGTTCGGTTCCGCCTGCCTCTGCCAGCGCTGGGCCGGCGGGCTGTTCGAGGGCCGATGCAGCCATGGGAGCGGGCGGAACGGCCGGAACCTGCATGGCGGCATCTTGCGCAACGGCTGGTAGGATGGCACCCGCCCCCGCGAACGCCGAAACCGCCGCAACGGAAATCAGGGCCCTTCTAACCCCAAAAGTCCGCATGACACTCCTTCGCGCCCTTATCACAGGCCGGCGCAGCTTCGTGCGCCACTCGTGCCTGCTGGGCAAACATCCAATCCACCCCAGAACCGATCTGGGTCTCGCGCGGCGCCCAATCACGCTTACGCCGCTCAAACTCTTCACTGGCAACTCCGGCACCGGAGGGTGTCTGTCGTTCCAGAGTGATTACGTCGCCATCCCGTAGGAGTGCGATAGGGCCGCAAGTGGCCGCTTCGGGCCGATGCCCGATGCAGTTCCCCCGCATTGCCCCCGAAATTTGGATGGCGGCAGGACGGGCAACTCGGTTGCCCTTGCCGTCGTCCGAACGTGCCGCTGTTACAGCCGGCACCGCTTGCACCTCCCCTGGGAAGTCGCGCTCTGCGGCACGGCTGGAGAGGCTATGGCTCTGGATGTACGCGTGATTTGTGACCGGAATTAAGCAAACTTGCGCCCGAACCAAGCCATTTGCGCTGGTCGCTGCATGAGCCCCTCGCGAGGTGCAGAACGGCAACACTCGCGCCGTCGCCCGTGACGCCTTGCGTCCACGGCCGGCAATCGGTGCTCGTCTTTCGAACCTCTGAGCCAGGCTCATTTGTTCAATCCCCCTTGCCGCACCCCCGAAGGGATGCAGTCAGGCCGGCCACGAGAAAAGGCAAGATCGCGCGCCTGCACACAGGTCGCCTCGACGATACCGCCCCCAATACCGGTCTCCGGTCGGTTTTAGGTGAGATTGTGGCGCGGACCATCGCCAAAAGATTGACGAGCGCTCCTCAAGCCCCGATTCAAACCTTGTGTTGCACAAAAAACACGGAGAGTGGCCTAGAGCCACTTTCGCGCCCGCATCCACCAGATGCTCAGCCCGGCGACCGCCACCAGAAACCCGACGACCGCCCAGAAGGCATGCGGGTTGTCCGCTCCCGGAATCGGGAAGTTCATGCCGAACACCCCGCTGAGCACGGTCAACGGCGTGAACACCACGGTCACGGCTGCCAGCACCAGCATGGACTTGTTCATCTGCTCGGCGCGGCTGTCCATGATCTGTTCGTGAATGAGCACGGCTCGTTCAGAAAGCGCCTGCAACTCGTCGCCCAGCCTTGCCGTGCGCGCCGACGCCTCGCGCAACCGAGCCCGGTCCCGGGCGGAAAAGAACGACAGATCCTCGATCTCGAGGGTGTTGAGCACGTCCCTCTGCGGCCAGAGCAGCTTGCGGAAACCGATGAGCGTCCGCCGCAGATGCGCCAGCTTGGCCCGGCTATCCCCGTTCTGCTCGAGCATGAGCTCTTCTTCGATCGCGTCGATGGAATCGCCCAGATGCTCCAGCAGCGGCTCGATCCGGTCGCTGGCCCGCAGCGACAGCCGCGCCACCAGGTCAGCCGGCGAGACCGGGGCGTGATGGCTTTGCTCCCAGTGGCCGAAGCCGAGCAGTTCCGGAATATTGAGTTCGGAAGCGACGATCACCCGGCCCTTCTCGATCCAGATGCCCACCAGCTGGCGGCCGATATCGTCGGTCTTGGCCCCTGGCCGCGCGATGCGCAGCACCAGGATGGCCTTGTCGTCCAGCATCGTGCAGCGCGACTGCGTGCTCGGAACCGTCAGGGTATCGGTATTGAACGGCCCGAGCTCCTGCTTGAGCCAGACCTTGAATTCGGGAGCCTTTGAATTCCCGCATACGAGCATGAAGCCCTTGGGAGGCGGCACCGCCCCTTCCCCCGGCGCCATACGCTTGACGCCGCCCTTGCCGTCGAAAACCAGCACCGCTCCCGGCGCCTGGGCGGCGGAGTCTTTCATCTCCGCCGCACTCTTGTCGGGAACGAGGTCATCCATCCGGCTTTCCTCTCGATTGGGGAGCGGTCTAGCTCAGCCGCGCCAGGGCCTGGCTGATCTTGTCGCGCCGCGCCACGGCATCTTCACGACGCTGGCGCTGCTCCTCGATCACTTCCTCGGGCGCCTTGGCCACGAACTGCTCGTTGCCCAGCTTCTTGTCGATGCCGCTGACTTCGCCGTCGAGCTTGCCGATTTCCTTTTCGAGGCGGGCCCGTTCGACGCCGATGTCGATGATCCCCTCGAGCGGCAACGCCCAGGTGGCTTCCCCGATCACGAACTGCGCCGATCCCTTGGGGATCGACGCCGCCTCGCTGATCGGCTCGACACGAGCCAGGCGCGAGATGAGCGCCGAACCCGCAAGCATACGCCGCGTGGTCTCGGCCGTATTGCCCGTCACCAGCAGCGGCACCTTGGCCGACACCGGCACGTTCATGTCCGTCCGGATCGAGCGGATCGCAGAGATCAGGTCGATCAGCCAGCCGATCTCGGCATCGGCCTCGGCATCCTCGAGGCCCGAGAGGTCCGGCCAGCGCGTCAGCACCAGCAGTTCCTCGCGCTTGGGCCCCACCTTGCCGGTTTCGCCCCACAGCTCCTCGGTCACGAACGGCATCATCGGATGCAGGATCTTGAGGATCTGGTCGAGCGCCCAGGCGGCCGTGGCCCGCGTCTCCGCCTTTGCTGCCTCGTCCTCGCCCATGAACACGGGCTTGGCCAGTTCCACATACCAGTCGCAGAACGTGCCCCAGACGAAGTCATAGGCATTGTTGGCCGCTTCGTTGAACTTGTAGTCCTCGATGGCCTTGGTCACCGCCGCCGCAGCGCGAGCCGTGGCGCCCACGATCCAGCGGTTGAGCGCCACCTTGTTGGCCTTGGGGTCGTAGCCATCGACACGGAAGCACTCGTTCATCTCGAGGAACCGCGCCGCGTTCCAGAGCTTGGTCACGAAGTTCCGATAGCCCTCGACGCGGTTGATCGAAAGGCGCAGGTCACGGCCCTGCGCGGCCATCGCGGCCAGCGTGAAGCGGGTGGCGTCGGCACCGTACTGATCAACCAGACTGAGAGGATCGATCACGTTCCCCTTGGTCTTGCTCATCTTCTGGCCCTTTTCGTCACGGACCAGGGCGTGCATGTAGACGGTGTGGAACGGCTCCTCGTGGAGGAATTCCAGCCCCATCATCATCATGCGGGCTACCCAGAAGAAGATGATATCGAACCCCGTCACGAGCACGCTCGTGGGGTAGTAGCGTTTCAGCTCGGCGGTCTCGTCCGGCCAGCCCAGCGTCGAGAACGGCCAGAGTGCCGACGAGAACCATGTGTCCAGCACGTCCTCGTCGCGCGTCAGCTCGACGGGCTCGCCATAATGGGCAAGCGCCTTGGCCTTGGCGTCGTCCTCGTCCGTCGCCACGAAGCAGGTCTTGTCCGGGCCATACCAGGCCGGGATCTGGTGGCCCCACCAGAGCTGGCGCGAAATGCACCACGGCTTGATGTTCTCGAGCCAGGCGAAATAGGTGTTTTCGTACTGCTGCGGCACGAACTTGGTGCGGCCTTCCCGCACCGAGGCCAGTGCCGGCTGCGCCAGGATCTCGGCCTGCACGAACCACTGGTCGGTCAGGTACGGCTCGATCACCACGAGCTTGGACTTCTCGTCGTGCGGCACCATGATCTTCTTGTCCTCGACGTGGTCGAGGATTTCGAGCGCTTCGAGATCGGCGAGAATCTGCTTGCGCGCCTCGAACCGGTCGAGACCGCGATACTTCTCGGGCGCGTTCTCGTTGATCGCCGCGCGAGAGGTGAAGATGTTGATGGTGTCGAGCTTGTTGCGCTGACCGACCTCGAAGTCATTGAAATCGTGCGCGGGCGTGATCTTCACGGCGCCCGAACCGAGCGTCGGGTCGGCATAGTCGTCACCCACGATCGGAATGCGACGGCCCACCAGCGGCAGTTCCACGAACTTGCCGATCAGCGACTTGTAGCGCTCGTCCTCAGGGTGCACGGCCACGCCCGTATCGCCCAGCATGGTCTCGGGGCGCGTCGTCGCCACCACGATATAGTTGCGCGTCTCGTATTCGGTCGGCTTGCCGTCCTCGTCGAACGCGATCGGGAACTGATACGTCACGCCATCCGCCAGCGGATAGCGCAGGTGCCACATCTTGCCCTTGACCTCGATGTTCTCGACCTCGAGGTCCGAAATCGCCGTTTCGAGCCCGGGATGCCAGTTGACCAGCCGCTTGGCGCGATAGATCAGGCCGCGCTCGTAAAGCTCGACGAACACCTTGATGACGGCTCGCACCATCTGGTCGTCCGGCTGCCCGCGATCGCCCATGGTGAAACGCTCGCGCGACCAGTCGGCCGAGGCGCCCAGGCGCCGCAGCTGGTTGAGGATGGCCCCGCCGCTCTCCGCCTTCCATTCCCACACGCGTTCGAGGAACTTGTCGCGCCCCATCTCGCGGCGACCTGGCTGCTGCCGCTCGGCAAGCTGGCGCTCCACGATCATCTGCGTGGCGATACCGGCATGGTCCGTTCCCGGCTGCCAGAGCACGTCCTTGCCCAGCATGCGGTTGTAGCGGACCAGGATGTCCTGGATCGTGTTGTTGAGGGCGTGCCCGATATGGAGCGAGCCCGTCACGTTCGGCGGCGGAATGACGATCGTGAAGCTCTCCGCGCCCGGCAGGGCCCCTGCCCCAGCGGCGAATGCATTGGTGTCCAGCCAGGCCTGGTAGATGCGGCCTTCGACGCTGCCCGGCTCGTAAGTCTTGTCGATCATCTGAGAGTTCCAACAGCATTGACCCACCGAAATCGCTCCAGGCGGTCTCGGCGGGCCGAAAATTCGGTTCAGTCTTCAAGCAAAACGGTTGCGCCTATGTCAACTAGGCGCTCGCCGCCAATTATTCAACGCCGCGCGCGACCCGGGCGATTTCCTTCTCGACCATGCGCTCGACGATGGTCGGCAGGTTCTCGTCCAGCCACTCCTTGAGCATGGGCCGCAGCATTTCACGCATCATGGATTCGACCGTGACGCCCTGGTTGCCGAGCGGGAGAGGATTGAGGCGCGAGAACGAGGAGCGCACGACTGCTTCCGTGGTGGGTTCGAGAAGTTGTTTGGCAAGGTCCGCCGAGAGCGTCGGATCCGGCAGCGGCGCCGCGGCCGGTGCGGAGGGAGCCTCGAAGCTCGGAATGTCGAAGGCGGGAGTTTCCAAGGCAGCGCTCGATTGGGGCATGACGTCTTCCATCCTGAAGTCTTCGGTTGCGGCGGGGTCAGCCTGCTCGGCCTCGCTCACGAAGGCCGCGTCGGCCTCCGTCTCCGTCTGCTCGGGCTCGAAGGCCACGTCGTCCGGATCGACCAGTTCGGGCATCGCCGGCGCCGCTTCGCTGGCGCCGACTTCCGCAAGCAGCGCTTCCACCGAAAAGTCCGGCTCCTCCGCTTCGGCATTCGCGGCTTCGGCGGCGGGCTCCTCGCCCATCTCCCCCAGGATCTGGGCGGCAGACAACGTCAGCGGCTCGCTCTCGTCTTCCTCGTCGGCGTCACCGGGGATGTCGAACGAAATCGGCTCGGCCGGTGCGCGCAGGGGCGTCGGGGCAACCTCTTCCGTCACGGCTGCCGGCTTGGCAGTCATCGGTCCCTCGGAATTGACCGCCTGGAATGCGGGCCGGCGCGTGGTAACCGCAGCGTCGTCGTCCGCGATGATCTGTCGGATGGACGAGAGAATCTCGTCCATCGAGGGTTCCTTGGGCGCGGGCTTGTTCATGCGGGGCCTCACTGCCTGCCGGATACCGCCCGGCAGCAATAGTTGTGATTCGTTCATTTACCTTAGACCCGCGAGCGCCCCATTTGAACTGAAGCCATTGGCGTCAAAGCGGTCTTCCACGAAAAGTTGAGCCCGGCGCCTTGCGGGGCCGGGCTCGAATTTCCCTGGAACTGTAAGCGGATGCTTACTCGGCGATGGCGCGCAGGTCCTGCCAGACGTCCTCGACCGTGGCGATGTAGCCGTCGGCCGACTTGATCTTGACCGGGAGCTTGAGGTCCTGGGCCGAGAGCTTGCCGGTGGCCGAGACCAGCGCGAACGAGGCGATCACGCGGCTGGAGGTGGCGCTGATCAGCGCCTCGCGGGCCTGCGTCACCTGCGACTGCGCATTGAGCACGTCCAGCGTGGTCGACTGGCCGACATCGCGCGACTGCACCGTGGCGTCGAGCGCCAGGCTCGCCGCATTGAGCGCCTGCTGGGCAGAGTCGATCTGCGCCACGGCGTTCTGGAGCGTCGCCCAGGAGGTGACGACCGCCTCGCGCACCTGGTCACGGGTGACCTGGGAGTCGAACTCGCTCTTCATCTGGCCGAGATTGGCCTTGCGGACCGAAGCGCCGAGCGCACCGCCCGAGTAGAGCGGAATGGTCAGCGACAGGCCGAGCGAACCGCTGATTGTATTGGTGCCGTTGCTGTTGGAGAAGGTTTCTGCGGTGCCGATCTTGCCGATCAGGCCGAGCGTCGGGCCGAATGCGGCGCGCGCCTGGTCCGAGCCGGACTGCGCGGCGCGGATGGCCGCCTTCGCCGAAAGGATCGCCGGGTGATAGACCTCGGAGAGCGAGGTCGCCTCTTCCACCGACTTGGGCAGCATGCCCTTGAAGCTGAAGTCCTGCGTCAGGTTGCGCGGCTTGTGGCCGACCCAGCGTTCGTAGCTGGCCTGGCTGGTCTGCAGGTTCGCGATAGCCGCCTGGTAGGAAGCCACGCCAGTCGCCAGGCTTGTCTGGGCCTGCGACACGTCGAGCTTGGTGCCCTCGCCGATATCGAGACGGTCCTGGGACGATTTGACCTGCGCCTGCAGGAATTTGACGTTGTCCGAGCGCAGCTGCACGAGCTGGGAATCGCGGATCACGCCCATATAGGCCTGTACCACCGAGAGCAGCACGTTCTGCTCGGCATTGCGCAGCGCCTGCGCCGAAACCTCGGTCAGCGCCCGCGCCTGCTCCACCGCCGCATCGGTGCGGCCGTTGTCGAACAGGGTCTGGTTGTAGCTGAGCCCGAGCGAAGCCGTATCGGTCTGGGCAAAGCTCCCGGTCCGGTTGTCGAAGCTGTGCGTCAGGTCCAGTCCCATGCCCACGGTCGGCAGCTTGCCAGCCTTTGCCGACACGATACCTTCTGCGGTCGATTTGACCGCCAGCAGCGCCGAACTGATATTGGGGTTGTTGTTGTACGCAGCAGTAAGCGCCTCGCGCAACGACTCAGCCTGTACGCTCACAGGAGCCGCAGCCACGAAAAGCGCCAACGCGCTCACACACAAAGTCCGAAAATTCATTACCCACGCCTCCAGCCCGGGGACAGTATGCCCGGCACATGGGATTGCCAATCAGATTAGGCAATCCCTACAGAATATTAATGTCAAAAGTCCTAACCCCGTGTTGGTCGCGCAACACTGGCGGACCACGGGTCAGTTTCTCCCAAACACCATCAAAAAGCCTAAAACACGAATTGTTCCGGGGCCTTAGGCACCGGAAGCGGCGGAATGCTGGTATTGAACTCGGCGCGCGATGCTATGTCTTTGCCCACCTTGACGAAAACATGGGCAGTCCCGGTAAGGCCTTCCTGCACCAGGGCGATCAGCCGCCCGCCGTCCCGAAGCGCCGAAAACGCCGATTCGGGCACATTGCGCACCGCGCCTTCCAGGATCACCACATCGAAATGGCCCTGCCCCTTGATCGGGGCATCAAGGCCCGCCTCGACCACCGAGGCGTTCTCGATGCCGAGTGATTGCAGATTGTCACGTGCTTTGACCGCCAGGTCGGCGTCAGGCTCGACGCCAACCACCTCGCGGGCGAGGCCCGCGAGGACGGCGGTCGAATATCCCGTACCAGCCCCGATATCCAGGACGCGCTCTGTCTCCTGGATGTCGGCAAGCTGCACGAGCTTGGCGAACGGCGCTGGAGCCGCAAGATACCTTGGCGCCGAAGCCTCGGTCAGTGGAATAGCCTCATCGATGTAGGCCAGTTCGCGCCGGCTCTCCGGCACGAACCGCTCCCGCGGCACGCTCAGCAGCACGGCCAGCAGCCGCCGCTCGGTCACGTTGCAGGTGCGCACCTGGTTGTCCACCATCACGGCTCGCGCGCGATCGAAATCCACCATCGGCCTCAACTCTCCGGTTCGGCAATCGTTAACCCGTGATTAGCCTTGCGCCGGTTGCCGTTCAAGGGGCCGGCGCACTACTTCCGGCGCAGCAGCCAGCTACGCACTTCGAAGGGCATGAGGTCGGCCGGCGCGTTACGCTCCTGCGGCTCCTCGAGCAGCGTGATCGCCTTGTCCCCGGTCCAGCCCTCGGGCAGCCCGAAGCCGAACTCGCCGCGCCCGCCGCGCGGTTCGTAGACGCGCAGCACCAGCCCTTCCCCATCCTCGGCCGGCTTGAGCCCCGAGATCGCCGCCGGGATGCCGCGCACCGCGATGGGCGTCACCACGCCGGCCGCCAGGCCCGAAGCCCGCTGCGCCAGCAGGGGCTGGTTGAGGTCTTCTGCCTCTTCGCGCACCCGTCCGCTCGCCCAGTCCCCGGCATGGGGCATCAGCGAATAGATAAAGCTCTGCTCGCCCTCGTCGGCCATCGGGTCGGGATAGATCGGCGAGCGCATGAGGCTCAGCCCCAGCACGTTCCCGCGCACCGAATGCCCGTATTTGGCGTTGTTCAGCACGGCCAGGCCGAAGTCCGGCTCGCTCAGGTCCGCGAACCGGTGCGCCGGCACTTCGAACCGCGCCTGGTCCCAGGACGTATTGGTGTGGGTCGAGCGGCGCACCACGCCGTAGGCGCATTCGAACGTGGCGAAGTCCGAGCGCACCGCCGCCGGCGTCACCGCCCGCAGGAAGGTCCGGCGGTCGTGCCAGTCGATTTCGGTCTCGATGTCCAGTCGCACGCCGTTGGCCGCCAGCGAATAGGTCTGGGTGACCCGCGAGTCCCTGAAGCGCTTGACGATGCGGATGGCCCCGCGATGCGGCCCGGCCTCCACCACGTCCACGCTCTCCACCTCGGTCAGTTCTTCGCCGACCTCGGCATAATCCTCGTCGACATCCCAGGCGTCCCAGTTGCGCGGCTTGTCATGGGTATAGACCCAGAGCTGGTTGCCGCGATCGCTCAGCGCCTCGCGGCCGGTGTCCTTGTGCACCAGGCTCGTGATCGTGCCATCGGCGCCGATCGTCGCCCGCAGATGGGCGTTTTCCAGTTTATCGGTCTGAACGACCAGCCCGCCCGCGGGCGCAAGGCCTGCATGGTCGAGCACAGCCACCCCCAGCGGCGGGATCGTACCTTCGCCGGTCACCAGCGAGCCGTCATCGAGCGTGAAGCGGATCGCGCGCTCGGAAAGCGAGGGATTGGCGACCATGATCGCATCGGCGACCGTCCCCTTTGCGAGTTGACCGGCAATACGCCCGAGCGCCGATTTCTGTTCTTCCTGCGCCTGGTCGATCACCTCTTCCAGTTCCGCCTTGGCCTCGGCATTGATCTCGGCAATGCCCGAACCCGGCAGGATGTCGTGGAATTCGTTCTTGAGCACCGGATGCCAGAGCGTTTCGAGGCTTTTGGGCTGCTCCCCACCCAGGAGCGCAGCAAGCGAACCCAGCGTTTCCGCGGTAATCAGTGCCCGCTCGGCATGGCGATGCGCCCGCTTGACGTGGCTCTGGCTGGTCAGGGTCGCCCGATGCAGTTCGAGATAGATTTCGCCCGCCCACGTCGGCACGCCCACGGAATTGGCGGTCTTTTGCGCGCCCTCGAAGAACGCGGAAACCTTGCCCCAACGCGCCTGCGGGAGCGCCGGAAAATTCACCAGCTGTTCGGCCCGGCGGACCATTTCCGGGTTCACCCCACCGCCGCCATCGCCATATCCGACTGCCAGCAGCGTTTGGTCGTGCCGTGTCTTGCCGCGGAAATTCTGCCAGGTGTGCAGGTAGGTCGAGGGCCGCACGATGCCGTTATAGCCCTCCCACGGGTTCTCGAAGGTATGCGCGAGCACCCGGCTGCCGTCGAGTCCTTCCCACCAGAAGAGGTCGTAGGGGAATTTGTTGGTCTCGTTCCAGTTCACCTTGATGGTGAAGAAGTTCTCGATCCCCCCCTGCCGCAGCAGTTGCGGCAGCGCACCCGAGAAGCCGAAGCAGTCCGGCAGCCAGCACACCGTGTGCCGCACCCCGAACGTGCGCTCGAAATAGCGTTGTCCGTAAAGTATCTGTCGCGCCAGGCTTTCCCCGGTCGGCATGTTCGTATCGGGCTCGACCCACATCCCGCCGATGGTTTCCCACTCGCCGGATTTAACCCTGGCCTTGATCGCCTCGAGCGCAGCCGGATCGTCCCGCTCCAGTTGGTCGTAATAGGCCGCGGTCGACTGATTGAACCGGAAGTCCCGGCTGTCTTCCATCAGCGAGAGAGCCGTGTGGAACGTCCGGCGCACCTTGCGGCGGGTTTCGCCATAGGGCCAGAGCCAGGCCAGGTCGATATGGGCGTGCCCGGTCATCACGATCTCGCCCTGCGGCGGATAGCGCTTCTGGAGCGTCCGCAGCGTATCGATCAGTTGCCCATGCGCAGAGCGGACGGAAGCACGATGTTCCTCGTCCAGTCCGGCCGGCGTCGCCTTGAGTTCGGGCAGTTCCCAGATCTTCTGCTGCTGCGGCAAAGGGGCGGTGCGCGCCACGTAGTCGGCCGAAGCCGACGGCCACACCAGGCTGCGCAGCGCCGTCTCCGCCGCCGTCAGCAGATGCGGCACCACCTCATGATCGCCAAGTACTTCAATGGCTTCGGCCACCTGGGTGATCAACAGGCTGAAGGCGTCTAGGTCCACGTCCAGCCAGATGAGCCGCGCTTCGATCAGCACGGGGTGGCGCACCGGCTCGCCGAACGGCAGGCGCGGCACGCTCTGCGTCTCGATTGCGACCTCGCGCCCTTCGACCTTGAACTCGCGGTGATAGGGATCGAGCCCGTAGCGCACCGTACGCCCGCCCGCGAACGTCAGCGAAAGCAGGCTCTCCCCGCCCACGTCGAGCCTGAGGATGGTTTCTTCGAGCGGCCACTCCGCCGGCACCTGGGCCGACGCCGTCAGCGCCACCGGACCGTTGCGATGCGGCCAGCCTTCCCCCAGGGCAAGCGGCTGCCCATCGAAAGTCCACTTCTCGATCGGCAGCGCCGCGCGCTCGCGCCACATCGGCAACTCGGCTAGGCGGGTCTTCAACCGGTCCAGACGCTGGGCGGAAGTGAGAGACATTTCGTAAGTCCTGGAAAGGGTTAGCTGTTGATGTAAATGGGGTTCGACAAGGCGCGACGGATCGGCTGCCCCTCGAAATCGATGAGGTCGGCATCCGAGATATGCACGCGGGCGCCCTGAGTCTCAGCAAAAATCCGGTCGTGGCTGGCCACGGCCACGATTTCGGCCCGCAAAAACATCGAGGGTGTTCCCCGATAGCTCCCCACCCAATCCTCGCTCCCGATGATCTCTTCGGCCACCGTGCCCGTGGCATCGACCCAGACCAGCCGGTCGCCCGCCGCGCCGCGCACTTCGGCCTTCGCCTCAATCGCGCCCGCCGGCACCGCGCCGCCCATCGGCGTCTCGCCGATGGTGATCGCCAGGTGCGGACCCGTCGGGCTTTCGGTCACGTAGCCCCTGCCCGCCTTCATGGCGGCCAGAATCGCGTCTTCCGAGAGCTCGGGCAACTCCAGCACGGTGGTGGGGCGCCCCACCACGAACGGCCCTTCCGGCATCAGCCGGTCCGGCTGGTGGAAGTCGCTACCCCCGATGGCCGAAATGCGCAGCCCCGAGGCCAGCCGCTGCTGGTAGCGCGCCAGCGAGATCCAATTATAGGCAAGCCAGGCGGTCTGCCACACTTCCTGCAGGTCGGCCTGTGGCAGCTCGTAGTCCCAGGGGATGGTCGGTTTGTCGTGGTTGATCGAAAGCAGCCCGCCGCGCTTGTGCACGGCATCCGCCAGCACGTGCGCGTGCTCGGGCCGGGTCATGCGGAAATCGATCCAGTCGTCCACGCCGAAGACATTGGCGTGCCCCGTGGCCGTGGTCACCTCCATGCCCCGCACGAACACCAGGTCCGGCGAGGAATGCGGATGGAAATACCGTCGCTGCGTGATGGTGTTGTGGTCGGCAACCGCCAGGAAGTCGAGCCCGGCCTGCTTTGCGGCCGCGTGAAGCAGTTCCGGCGCCCCGCGCGCGTCCGAGTGATGAGTGTGGGTGTGCAGGTCGCCGCGATACCATCCGGCGCCCGGCCGGACGGGGTAGGTCCGCTCGGGCTGCCCCACCAGCGGGCGCGGCGCGTCGTCGAGCGCATAGGTGATCGTCACTTCCGCGCCGGCTTCGGGCACCTTGTAGAGCCCAAGGATCACCTGCCAGCGCCCCGGCTGGATTTCGCCATGGATATAGCCGGGCGTCGCGTCGTCCCGCGCCACGAAGAACGAGTCCCGCGCCCCGCCGGACCAGCCGCGAAAGCCTTCTTCGGCCGGGTAGTCGGTGATGCGCGGGTCGAGCACGCCAAGGTCGATCACGCAGTCGTCGGCCTTGGGGTAGCGCATCGACACGTCGATGCGGCTCGTTCCCTCTGGCACGTCGAACGGGATGTAGAAATAGGGATTGGCGGCCTGGTCGGCGCGGGTGATCTGGATCGTGCGGCTGTGCGACATGGTTCTGGCTCGGTGCGGCGAAAAATCCCTCCGGCCCCGCCGCGGCCGTCAGCGACGCCGCCGGCGCGGAGCCCGAGGGAATGGTCTCACTTCAACTGCTGCTCGTTGTCCAGCGGAATGCGCGCCCCGCCGGCATCGAACAGGTGGGCGTGCTGGGGCTGGAACGAGAAGGTCACGTTCTCGCCCACGGAAATCTCGTCATCCGTGAAGATGCGCGCCGTGACCCGGCCGCCATCGTTGCGTTCGAACGTCACCAGGCTCTCCGGTCCCATGTTCTCGTTGGCAAAGAGCTTGCCCGAGATCGTGTTGGTGTCCGAGATCGTGCCGATGGCCAGGTGCTCGGGCCGCACGCCCAGCGTCACCGTCTTGCTGGCCTCGAGCGCCTTGGCGATGCCGTTCGACATCGGCAGGTCGCGCACGATCAGTCCATGCGCCCGCAATTGCAGCGCCCCGTTCTCGATCATGCCCTCGGCCGGCACCAGGTTCATGGGCGGGTTGCCCACGAAATTGGCCACGAACGTCGTCGCCGGGCGCCGGTAGATCTCGATCGGCGGCGCATATTGCACGATCTTGCCCTTGTCCATCACCGCGATCCGCGTCGCCAGCGCCATGGCCTCGGCCTGGTCGTGCGTCACATAGACCGCGGTCATGCCCATGTCGCGTTGCAGATGGTTGAGGAAACCGCGCGCCTCGAGGCGCAGCTTGGCGTCCAGGTTCGAGAGCGGCTCGTCGAACAGATACACCCGGCTCGGATAGACCAGCGCGCGCGCCAGCGACGTACGCTGTTGCTGCCCGCCCGAAATCTGCGCCGGCAACCGGTTCATCAGGTCGCCGATCTTGAGCACGTCCGCCACTTCCTTGGCCCGCGCGTGGCGCTTGTCCACCGGCTCGCCGCGCACCTTGAGCGGATAGGCGATATTGTCGGCCAGGTTCATGTGCGGATAGAGCGCATAGTCCTGGAACACCATCGAGATCTGCCGATCCTTGGGGTGCAGGTTCGTCACGTCGTCCCCGCCGATCAGGATCTTGCCCGATGTGGGCGACTCCAGACCCGCGATCATGCGCAGGCTCGTGGTCTTGCCGCACCCGGAGGGTCCGAGCAGACACACGAACTCGCCATCGCCGATGGAAAGGTCGATCCCCTGCACCGCATTGAAGGTGCCGAAGCTCTTGGTGACTTTCTGGAATTCAACTGAGGCCATGAGACTTACGCTTTGATGCCGCCGAAGAACCGGAAGCCAAACCTCCAGCTCACGAACAGGTAAAGGACGATAACGGGGAGCGAGTAGATGAGCGAATACGCCGCCAGCAGGGTAACGATGGGCGTGCCCGCTTCCGAATAGAACGAGTAGATGGCCACCGAAGCCGGCATGACGCTGTCGCTGCGCAAGAGGATGAAGGGGATGAGAAAGCTCCCCCAGATGTTCACGAACGCCCAGACGACCACCACCACGATGCCCGGCCGGATCACCGGCAGCGCCACATCGAAGAAGGCCTGCACCGGCGAGGCCCCCGCCACCATGGCGCTTTCCTCATAGGTGCGCGGAATGCCGTCGATGAAGTCGCGCAGGATGAACATTGCCGTCGGCAGCAGCCCGCCGCCGAACACCAGGATCACCGCGATATGGCTGTCGATCAGCCCCATCGAGGAGATGATGAGAAAGATCGGCACCATCGCCGCCGAACCCGACACCACCGAGGAAAAGAGCAGCAGGATATAGGTCACTGCCCCCTTGCCGGGGATCGATGAGCGCGAGAGCGCATACGCCGCCAGCGTCGCCGCGAACCCCACCAGCACCACCCCGCCCAGCGCCTGGATGAGGCTGTTCAGCAGCGCCCGCATGGCAAAGCCGTTCTCGAACACCGTCATGAAGTTCTGGAACGTGAACGGGTCCGGGATCGCCAGCCCCAATTCGGCCCGCGCATTGAAGGGCGCGAAGATGAACCAGATCAGCGGCAGAGCGAACACCACCCCGATCAGGCACGAAAGGACGGAATACCCGACCCGCGTAAAGAACTGGCCGGCGCTCATTGCTCGGCCTCCTTGTTACGCGAGCGGGCGATCCGCAGGTAGACCAGGGCAAAGGCGAGGTTGATCAGCATGATGATGACGCCAACCGCCGCGCCCTTGCCGAACTCGAAGTCCTTGAAGGCCACGCGGTAGGTATAGATGGAGAGCAGCTCGGTCCGGTAGGACGGCCCGCCATGGGTGAGAATGAAGGGCGTGAAGACGTTGAACGTCCACATGGTGATGAGGATCAGGTCCGTCACCACATGCCCGCGGATGAGCGGCAGCGCGATGTCGCGGAACTTCTGGAACGAAGTCGCCCCGGCCACGTCCGCCGCCTGGAAATAGCTGGGCGGGATCGACTGGAACGCCGAGTTGAACAGCATCATCGAGAAAGCCGCGCCGCGCCAGGTGTTGAAGAACACGATCACCCAGAACGGCTGCTGCAGCAGCAGGTCCGCTCCGGGCAGCCCGATAGAGCGCAGGATGCCGTTGAGCGTGCCGTTGTCATAGTCGAGGAACGCGAACCAGGCGAAGCCGATCACCACTTCCGGCAGGATCCACGCCGCGATCACGCAGGTCTCGGTGAAGGCCTTGAGCGGCTTGGGCACGGCCTGCATCAGCCAGGCCAGCAAGAGGCCCAGCAGCGCCTGCCCCACCAGCGCCGACAGGATCACGAACTGCGTCGTCAGGATCAGCGAGAAGCCGAACTGGCCGCGCGTGAAGAATGTCTCGGGATTGAAGAGCGCCAGGTAGTTCTGCAACCCCACGAAATCGGGATTGACCGCAGTGCGCCCGAGCAGCGTGCGGTTGGTGAACGAGACGAAGATCACCCAGAAGAACGGGATGATGACGAACAGCGCCACCAGGATCGCCCCGGGCGCCAGGAACAAGGCACCGGCGCGGTTGGATAACAGCGAGAATTTCTTCATTTATCGCCCAATAATCGGCCTCGGCCCGATGCCCCGCGCTCATCGCCTGCCCTTCGCGGGCACCCTCTCGGTCGAGGTTCGGCGGGACACGACTGTGCAGCAGGCTCCAGAACCTTCGCCCCTCGAGGAGAAGGTGGCGCGTAGCGCCGGATGACGGGAAGGCTGCAGACGCAGCCTCCCCCGGGGAGCAACCCTTGCTTACTTGGAGACCGTGTTGGCCTCGCCCACGATGGCGATGACCGCGGCCTTGTACTGGGCCATCGCCTCTTCCGGCGACAGCTCGCCCGAAACCACGCTCTCGGTCATGCGCTGGATTTCAGCGGAAACCTTGTTGTAGTTCGGATCGTTCGGGCGCGCGGTGGTCAGCGGCAGCAGGCTCTTCTGGGTTTCCTGCAGATAGACGTTGTTCGGGGTCGGCACGTCGTCGCGGATGCGGCGGGCTTCACGCAGCTTCTGGAAGGCGTTGAGCTGGTCGGCGCTGTTCATGTAGGCCAGCAGCTCCCAGGCTTCCGCCGGATGGGCCGTGTTCGGGTTGATCACGAAGCCCGTGCCGCCCGAAACCGTCACGAAATCCTGCCCGCGCAGGCCCTTGCCCGGCTCTTCGGCCGGCATGGACGCCCAGCCGACCTTGGCGTCGCGGTCGTCCACGGCGAATTCCGCGCCCGGCGCCATCACCGAGTTGTAAAACCAGTCGCCTTCGACGAGCATTGCGGTCTTGCCGTCACGGAAATTGGTGAAGGTGCGGTTGCGGCCGTCCGCCAGGAGCTGGGCGCGCTGGTCGCCGAGCTGCTCGTCCACATAGATGGTCTTGTAGAGCTTGAGGGTATCGAGGATGCCCGGGCTCGAGACGATGTACTTGCCGTCCGCGTCCGTCACGCTTTCGCCGGTGCCGAGCAGCGCCATCCAGTAGCCCTGCATCGTGGTGGCTTCACCCATGTTCACGCCCGCGTTGAGCTGGAGCGGGAAGCTGTCGGGATTGGCCTTCTTGAGTGCACGGGCCGCGTCGAGCAGTTCCGCCCACGACTTGGGCTGGAAGGTCGCCGGATCGATGCCGGCCGCCTGGAGCAGGTCCTTGCGCAGGAAGATGGCGCGCACGTCGGTGCCCAGGGCCAGGCCGTAATCCTTGCCCTTGTAGCTCATCAGGTCGCGCGAACCCTGGGCGATATGGTTCCAGCCTTCCCAGTTCTTGACCGCGTCCCCGCCGAGATCCTCGAGCGGCTTAAGCAGGTTGCCTTCAACGAAGCTGGGAATGAGGAAGCCGTCGAAACCCGAGATATCGGCGCCGGCGCCGGTCGAGAAGTCGAGGGCGAGCTGCTGGGTCAGTTGCTCGTCCTGGCCGCCGAATTCCTTGAGCTGGACACTGATGTCCTTGCCCTCGGCCTTGGCCTTTTCGGCGAAACCCGGGATCACGTCCTGCTTGATCCACTTGGCGGTTTCGCTGTTCACGCCGCCTTCCACGCAGCGGCAGGTGATCGTCAGGTCCACGGCCAGCGCGGGCGTGACCAAAGCGGTCGCCGCAGCTAGGCCGATGAAATACGAACGCAGGCGATTGCTCATCGAAGTTTCCTCCCATTCGATGGTCCGGACTTAGCCGGCAGACGGATTGAGTGCGCTGGGTTGAACCGCAGGTCACGATCGAAGAATGAACACGTTTTCATTTTCCGTCAATGAGGAGATTAATGAATTTCCAATGACGTCGCGCCATCCTACCGAAACGCCCCGTTTCGGGGACAAAACCATGCAAGGCGCTTGACGTCGGACGGGCGAAACGCCAGAACGCAATGTAAGCGCTTTCATTTTGGTGCGAGGCCATGAGCGAGATAGCAGGCAAGACCAGGAGCAGGGCGACAGCCGACGACGTAGCGCGCGTTGCCGAGGTCTCGCGCGTTGCCGTTTCGCGCGCATTCAATCCGCACGCCTCGATCAAACCCGAAAAGCGCGACAGAATTCTGAAGGTCGCCCAGGAACTCAACTACACGCCCGACGTCGCAGCGCGCTCGCTGGTCACGCGCCGCTCGCACCTGGTCGGCGTCATCGTGCCCGACGTCTGCTCGCCCTGGGAAAGCCAGGAAATCGACCAGCTCACCACCGCCCTCCAGGCGGAAGGCTTTGCCACCCTGCTATTCAAGACGCGCACCGACCGTTCCATGGATAGCCAGCTCCTCACCTACATGAAGGGCTACAATCCGGATTCGGTCATCGCCTTCACCGAAAACGTCGGGCCCGAGATCCTCGGGCAGATCCTCGATCGCGCCGTGCCGATCTACGTCACCTACCCCCATGAGGAGACGCCCGCGGAGAATCCGCAGGGTCAGCGCTTCGATCGCCTCGATGTGGTCCAGCGCGACGGCATCGATCAGGCGATCGCCCTCATGCAGGGTTTTGGTGCCCGGCGTTTCGCCTACCTGGCCGGCGATCCGCATGCCTCTGCCAGCCTCGAGCGGGAATATGTCCTGCGTCAGGTCATGGCCGTGCGCGGGCTGGGCGAGCCGCTCATCGTGCCGGGCGATTTCACCTACGACACGGCTTACCGAGCCACCATCAACCTCTTCCGCGTCGGGGACGGCGCCGACGCCATCTTCGCGGCCAACGACGTCAGCGCCTTCGGCGCGCTCGACGCCCTGCGTCACGATCTCGGCCTCAACGTGCCCAAGGACGTCAAGGTCGTCGGCTTCGACGACATCGCCCAGAGCCACTGGAAGAGCTACGACCTCACCACCGTCAAGATCGACCTGGACGAACGCGTGCGCGCCCTCGTCCGGCTGATCCTGCGCCGCCTCAAGAACCCGGACGCGCCTGCGCTCACCGAAACCATCCGCACCAAGCTCGTCGTGCGCGGCACGGTGGGCTGACCGCCCTTTCGAAAGATCTGCTTGCCATGGCCGAACCGGTCATTCACGTCGTCTTCAAGACCCATCTCGACATCGGCTTCACCGATCACGCCGAAAAGGTGCGCCGCCAGTATCACGAGCGTTTCATTCCGCAAGCGATCGACACCGGCGAGCATTTCTTCGCGGAAAATCCCAACGAGCCGCGGTTTATCTGGACCACTGGCGCCTGGCTCATCTGGGACCACCTCAATACCCGTGGGCCCGCCGAGGTCGCGCGCCTCGAGCGCGCCATCGGACGAGGGCTCATCGCCTGGCACGCCCTGCCCTTCACCACCCACAGCGAGCTCATGTCCCCCGCCGTGTTTCGCGCCGGCCTGAGCTACGCCGCCGAACTCGACAGGCGCTTCGGCCGCAAGACCATTGCCGCCAAGATGACCGACGTTCCCGGCCATACGCGGGGCATCGTGCCGCTCATGGCAGAGGCCGGCATCCGTTTCCTGCACCTTGGCGTCAATACCGCCTCCCCGCCCCCCGACGTTCCCGACGTCTTCCGCTGGCGCGCCCCGTCCGGCGAGGAAATCGTGGTCATGTACCAGAAGTCCTACGGCGCCACTCACTTCCCGCAGGGGTTCGACGAAGGCCTCAGCTTCGCCCATACCAGCGACAATATCGGTCCCCAGAGCGTCCCCCAGACCAGCGAGGCGCTCCGCGAGATCGCCGCCCATAATCCCGGCGCGCGCCTGCGTGCCGCCACGCTGGACGACTATGGTGCCCTCCTCTGGGATCGTCGCGCCGAATTCCCGGTCGTCGATATCGAACTGGGCGACAGCTGGATCCACGGCAGCGCCAGCGATCCGGTCAAGACCGCCCGCTACCGCGCCCTCCAGCGCGTCTACGATGGCTTCGAAGCCGAAGGGCTGAACCCCCGGCGTCTCGCTTTCGGCCGTGGCCTCACCATGGTCGCCGAACACACGTGCGGCGTCGATATCAAGAGCTACCTGCGCGACGACCGCGCCTGGGACCGCCCGGATTTCGAAGCCGCCCGCGCCGGCGACTACCGCTTCGCCTATACCGAAGCCTCCTGGGCGGAGCAGCGCGCCTATCTTGATGAGGCCCTGGCCCAGCTCGCCCCCGCCGACCGCGCCACTGCCGACGCGGCCCTTGCCGAACTCGCCGTCCCCGCTTCCCCCGTGCTGGCGCCAACCGCCCGGCAAACCCTTACGGTCGACGGCTGGACCGTCGACCTGACGCCCCAGGGCGATGTCGCCGCGCTCGTGGCCCCCGAGGGCAAGCGCCTCGAAGGCGCCGGCGGCAGGCTCCTCGGCTACAGCTACGAGAGCTACGACGCCGCCGACGTGGCCCGGCACATGGATACCTACCTCACCCACCGCGCCGAGTGGGCGATCCTCGACCACGACAAGCCCGGGCTCGCCAAGGCCGCCACGGCGCGCTCCGCCGTCTGGCGCCCGGTGCTCGAAGCCGCCTCCGAATCGACCCTGCGCCTCTCGCTGGATGAAACCGCCCATGCCGAACTCGGCGCCCCCGCCAGCGTCGAAATGAGCTTCCGGGTCATCGACGCAAGGCAGATCGAACTCACCCTCGTCCTGCGCGAAAAGCCCGCCAACCGCATGCCCGAGGCCGCCTTCCTCTCCTTCACCCCCGCGGCCGACGGGCCTTGGGAATTCGAAAAGACCGGTCTCTGGCAGCGCGCCGACAACGTGGCCGGCCATGGCGGCGGCCAGCTCCAGGCCATCTTCGCGGCCCGCACCGGCGGCGTCACGATCACGCCCCTCGATACCCCCCTCGCCGCTTCCGCAGCCTCGCCGTTCATGCCGTTTGATCCCAATCCCCCCGATTTCTCGGGCGGCATCCGGTTCAACCTGCACAACAACAAATGGGGCACCAATTTCCCCATGTGGTGGGAAGGCGACTTCAAGGCCCGCTTCGTGATTACGCTTCCCTGACGCACGCTACGCCAAGTCTTGGCAGCGGCCTCCCGCAGCGGTATCGATAGCGCTCGACTATCGCGAGGAGCGCTCCCATGAGCAACGTCGTCAAGCTTTCGGACCGCAAGAAGGCTCAGGAGCAGAAGGCCAAGGAGGCCGCCGCCGAACAGCGTGCCCGCCAATCGGGCATGCCCTCCTCCACTCGCGCCAAGATTCCGCTGCTGATTCTGTCGGTCGCCATCGTCCTGCTCGGCATCTTCTGGGAACCCGTCCTCGCCTTCCTCACCAACCTCTTGGGTCGCGGCTAACCATCGCTGCAAAAATCCACAGGGTTTCAAACAAGACCTTGCGTAAGCGCCGACCGTCACTTAGAAACCGGCGCGTGAGGCCACGTGGCGGAGTGGTGACGCAGCGGATTGCAAATCCGTGAACCCCGGTTCAATTCCGGGCGTGGCCTCCATAACTCTCCCGACATTGCAGACCGTTTTTGCACAGGCGCACCGCCGCTTGCCTCCGCTCGTGCATTGTGCGATTGGTCCCCTGCTTCGGTTCCGCCAATTGTGCGCGGATTAAAAGGGAACACGGTGCGGATTACCCATCAGGGGCCAACGCCGTGGCTGCCCTCGCAACTGTAAGCGGCAAGCTTTTCGCTCCCAAGCCACTGGACGCCAGCGTCCGGGAAGGCCGCGAATAGCGCCAGAGCCGCGAGCCAGGAGACCTGCCAGAGCGCAAGACCATGTCGCCGGGCGAGGTGTCCCGGCAGGGGGCGCAATTGGAACCTGACGCACATATCGTGCCATCGGCGATGAATTGGCCTTCCCCGCAAGGGAGAGGCCCATATGCCGTTACCTGAAACGACGACGCCACCGGCGCCGATTCGATCCTGCCGCACTTCCCGTCGGGGGGTCCGGCCATGAGGCTCGATATCGCCGGCTTCACCCGTGGCACCAGAAGCCTCGACCATAGCGCCGTGCTCGCCTTTTGCGCGCGCATGGACGCCCTGGGCTTCGATGGCATCTGGTTCAACGAGTTCCACTTCCAGTCCCCGCCCGATCCTTATCCCTCTACGCTCCTGCTCGCCGCCGCCATCCTGGCGCGGACCGAACGCATGCGCGTGGGCACCTCGATCGTCGTCCTGCCCCTCTATCACCCGCTCCTCCTTGCCGAGCAGGTCGCCCAGCTCCATTGGCAGAGCGGCGGACGCTTCGATTTCGGCATCGGCCGCGGTACCCATCCCTCCACGCTTGCGGCCCTCGGCATCGACGCCGCCAGCACGCGCGACCGGTTCGAAGCCGCCTACCGCCTGATGCGCTCGGCCTGGTCAGGCCCCACGCTCGTGCCTTCCGATGCGCCTTGGCCGGCCTCGAGTGAACCGGTGGGGCCGATGCTTGCGCCCGGCGAACGCATCCCTGTCTACGTCGCCGGCTCGACACCCGAGACCGTCGGCTTCGCCATCGCCGAAAACCTGCCGCTGCTCCTCAGCCTCGAACCCTCCGAGCAGCGCCAGTTCGATGTCTATGACAGCCTCACCGGCAACCGCTCCGGGCGCTATCCCGCCGATTACTCGATCTCCAGATACGTCTCGATCGCTCCCACCCGCGCGCAGGCCATTGCCGCGGTCGACGCCCTCCTCCCGCGCCTTTACGAGCGCCGGCGCCGCTACGCCATCGCCCAGAAGCGTTCGCTCGACACCATCAGGCCCATCGACCGCGACGCCTTCCTCGCCAACCAGATGATCGCCGGCAGCCCCGACGACTGCTTCGACCAGCTCGCCGCCCTGCGCTCGCGCACCGGCATCGAGAGCATCCGGCTCATCTTCAACTGCAACGGCGAAATCCCCGAGGACGAGGCCGACGCCATGGCCACGCTTTTCGGTCGCGAACTCGTCGCGCCCCTTCACGCCCTTTCCAGCCCAATCGAGGTAAATCCATGACCTTTGCCACCCTGATCAGGCGCTCCGGCCTCCTTGCCGGCGCAGCAGCCATCGCCGCCCTGGCGCTGGCCACCCCCGGCCTCGCCCAGCCTTTCCCCGTTACCGACGACAATTGCGGGGTGACCAGCACCTACGAGGCCGCGCCCACCCGCGCCGTGACCCTCTCCAACAACGCCACCGAACTAATGCTCGCCCTCGGGCTGGAAGGCAGCATGGCGGGCACCTCCTACATGGCCAATCTCAGGATCAGCCCGGCCTATGCCGAGGCCTATGCCAAGGTGCCGGTGATTTCCCCGCTCGTGGCCACCACTGAAGAGCTCATCGCCGCCGAGGCCGACTTCGTCTACGCCGGCTATCCCGATGGCTTCAGCGAATCCCGCCACACCCGTGACCAGCTCCACGACCTGGGCATGAAGACGCGCCTCAACGTAGAAGGCTGCAATCTCGGCGCCTTCGGCTTCCCCCAGCTCTTCGATGAAATCCGCTCGGTCGCCGCGATCTTCGGCATTGCCGATCGCGGCGAGCAGCTGGTCGCCGATCTTTCCGCACGCCTCGACGCGGTCAAGGACAAGCTCGCCGGCGCGCCGTCCATCCCGGTCTTCATCTACAACGGCGGCGATTCCGCCCCCAATGCCGCCCTCGGCAACACCATGCTGTCCCAGGCCGTCGCCGCTGCCGGCGGCAGGAACATCTTCGATGATGTCGCCAACCGCTTCGGCCAGGTAAGCTGGGAGCAGGTGGCCGAGCGCGCGCCCGAATATATCGTGGTCTTCTACTCCGGCACCGCCAGCGGCCAGGTCGTCGCCGATCCGGACAAGGAACTCGGCCAGGCCCGCATTGAAACGCTCAAGTCGATTCCCTCCATCGCCGACGTCCCGGCCATCGCCAACAACCGGTTCATCCTCATCAACTCGGTCCAGGGCCAGCCCGGCCCGAGCACCGTCGATGCGGTGGAAGCCATGGCCAGGGCCTTCCATCCCCAAGCCTTCGGGCAGTAAGTCGCACGATGAACGAATCCCGGCCCATTTCCGCGCGCATTGACCAGCAGCGGCTGCTCGCCGTTCTCAGGTCGAGCGAAAGCGCGACGCCTGCCGCTTCCCCGGCGCCGATTGCCGGATCGCGGGTCGCCGGCCTGCCCTATGGCCTCGCCATGGCGCTCCTGGCCGGGATTCTGTTCCTCCTCGGCCTTGCCGGGCTCATGCTCGGCTCGGTCCACGTCCCTGCGCCCGTTGCGGTCGGTGTTCTCGTCAACTGGCTGTTCGGCGGCGAGGTCATCCCCGCCACCTGGCGCGCCGTCTATGACACCATCATCATCGAGACACGCATCCCGCGGGTGATCCTGGCCGGCATCGTCGGCGCCACGCTCGGTGCCAGCGGCATGACCATCCAGGCCATCGTGCGCAATCCGCTCGCGGGCCCGAGCATCCTGGGCGTCTCCAACGGCGCTGCGACCGGCGCGGTCGTCGTCATGCGCTGGGGCCTCATGGGCCTGGGCGCCTTCACGCTCTATGCCTCCGCCTTCGCCGGCGCCCTCGTCACGCTCGCCATCGTCTTCTGGGTCGCCCGTGCCGGCGGCCGGATGACGCCCACCCGTCTCGTGCTCGCCGGCATCGCCATGAGCTCGGTGCTCAGCGCCCTGACGAGCCTTCTCGTCCTCACCTCGCCCGATCCCCAGCTCGCCGCCCGCGTTCTCTTCTGGACCCTGGGCGGGTTCGGCTCGGCCCAGTGGAAGCTCCTGCCCCTGCCCACCATCGCCCTGGTCATCGGCCTGGGCCTGATGCTCGTGCAGGCGCGGCGCCTCAATCTCCTCATGGCTGGCGACGAGAGCGCCACTGCCCTCGGGCTCGATGTCCACCGCTTCCGCCAGGCCATGTTCGTGCTCACCGCCGCTCTCATCGGCGTCGTCGTCGCCGTTTCAGGCGTCATTGGCTTCGTCGGCCTTATCGTGCCGCACATCGTGCGTTTCCTCGTGGGTGCCGATCACCGCCGCGCCCTGCCCGCCGTCGCCCTCATGGGCGCCAGCTTCACCATCGGGGCCGATCTAGCCGCGCGAACCGTCATCGCGCCCATCGAGCTGCCGGTCGGCATCATCACCGCTCTGGTCGGCGGCCCCTTCTTCATCTGGTTGTTGCGGCGCGACGCCCGCGACAACGGAGGCACGCCATGAGCATTGCGCCCGGGCACCTGGCCCTCCACGACGTGAGCGTCGCCATTGGCGGACGCTCCCTGGTCCGCAACGTTTCCCTGACGGTCGCCCCCGGCGAGATGATTGGCGTCATCGGCCCGAACGGCGCCGGCAAGTCATCGCTCCTGCGCACCATCTACCGCACCAACCGGCCGAGCGCTGGCCGCGTCACGGTCAATGGCGAGGATGTCTGGCAGCGCCCCGCCGCCTGGGTGGCGCGCCACGTCGGGGCGGTCCTGCAAGACATGCCCGCCGATTTTCCGCTGACCGTGCGCGATGTCGTCGCCATGGGCCGCTCGGCGCACAAACACTTGCTCGAGGCCGATAGCGCCCATGACCACGCGCTTATCGAGGCGGCCATCGAGCTCCTGCAACTGCGCCCCCTCGAAACGCGGGCCTTCCGCACCCTCTCGGGCGGCGAGCGCCAGCGCACCCTCGTTGCGCGCGCCCTCGTCCAGCAGCCGGCCGTCCTCGTCCTCGATGAGCCGACCAACCACCTCGATATCCACCACCAGCTTCAGTTGCTGCGCTTTGTGCGGAGCCTGGGCATCACCGTGGTCGCAGCCCTGCACGACCTCAACCTCGCCGCCATGTTCTGCGACCGCATCGCCATGCTGCATAAGGGCGAAATGGTCGCTACCGGTACGCCCGAGGCTGTCCTCACCGAGGCGAACCTGGCGAGCATCTTCCGCATCGAGGCCACGCTGGCGCGCAATCCGCGAACCAATACCATTTGGGTCATGCCCGCCTGAGGGTCGCGCCGCGCCACCCACCGAGCCCCCCTGCATCCGATTTATCCTCCGTCGCGAAACCATAAGCGCCGCGACACGTTCGGAATCACAGGAGGATTTGACTCATGGCACAGCAATCCACGACCGAACCGCGCAAGGCTCCCAAGCGCCAGGGTCCCAAGACCAGGGCCCAGGCCCACCGCATCGTCACCGGCGCCGAGAACACCGCCGGAGCAGACGTCCCGCTTCCGGGCGAAACGCTCAAGCATGCCAATTTGCGCTACCCGAAGCCCGGGCCCGGCGACGCCTACAATATTTCGACCGGCGACCGCTCCATCAAGCGGGGCGCGAACCAGGAAACCGAGCACCACAAGCAGCGCGCCGACGAAAGCTAGCGCCAGGGAGCCCGATATGAATAAGCGCATCACACCCAAGGCATCGCCCACCGGCGCCGATTGGGCGCGGCAGACCGGCCCGCACACCGCGCCGGCCGATCGCGACGTGGCCGATCCTCATCCCTCCGACGAGGAACCCCAGACCGACGCCCCACGCCCCGGCGGCGAGCACCCCCCGCGTCGTGATCTCGGCCCCAATGACGCCATCAACGATGGCACCGCGCCCCCGCGCCCGCACAACGCCGGCAGCGGCCCGCGTTGATGCCCGGAGGCAGGGGATGTCTCACTCCGCCGACCATCATCGGGCGGGCTCATGGCAGAGGGCCGTCTGGAACGGGCTGCGATGCCGCTGCCCCAATTGTGGTGAGGGCAGGCTCTTTGCCCGCTATCTTGAGCCTGTGGAGCACTGTCCCGTTTGCGGAGAGGAATACGCCGACCGCTATCAGGTGGGGCTGCTTCTGCCGTTCCTCGTCATCACCGTGATCGGGCACCTGATGATCTTCGCGGTGCTGGAAATGGGGCACTTTCGCGTTGCGCCCCTGCTCCTGCTCGCCATCGTCATCCCGATCGTGCTGATCCTCACGCTCCTGCTGCTTCCGCCCGTCAAGGGAGCCCTGACCGGCATCCTCTGGTACGCCAATCTCACCGACGAACCGAAATAGGATCGCAATAACGGGCGGCGGCACCGCAGCGCCGCCGCCCACTCCAACTCAGCTATCGGCGGCGATCAGCTTGCGCAGCTTGGCGACGGCGGTCGCTCCATCTTCGCGATAGGCGATCGTCCCCATGAAGTTCCCCTGCCGGTCGAGCAGGAATACCGATGCCGTATGGTCCATCGTGTAGGACCCGTCCTCGGTCGCGATTCTCTTGGCGAACACGCCCCAGGCCTTGATGGCCTTGTCGATCTCGCTGCGCGACCCCGTCACCGCGGTGACGTGCCCGGTCCAGGCTACATAGGCCCCGACCACTTCGGGTGTATCGCGCTCGGGATCCACCGAGACGAAATAGGCCTTGAGATCGCGGGCCTCTTCGCCCAGCGTCTCGAACCAGGCGGTCATTTCGGCGAGCGTGGTCGGGCACACATCGGGGCAATGCGTGAATCCGAAGAACAGGGCCGACGGATGTCCGTTGAAACTATCGCGGTTGAACGCCTCGCCCGCCGCCGTCTGCAGCTGGTAGTCCCCATCGCCGAGCGAGGCGAGCGCGGGGCTTCGTGTGCCCAGCGCATAGAGCCCGGTGGCGACGGCCGCCACCACGACCACCGCCACCCACAGCACGATGCGGGCCGTCCTGAGATGAGCGGCCATCAGATGAGCCCCTCGTCGACCATCATCTCACCCGCAAAGGAATCATAGAGCGCCGCCTCTTCGGCCGGCAAAGCCGCCTCCGCCGCGGCGAGCCCAGCCGCAAGCGCCTGCGCCGCCGCTTCGGGAACGCCGATCGTCACGAGCGCCGCCGCATCCTTGAGCGACGCCCCGGCGCAGAGATGGATGCCCCAGCCCTTTTCGGTCTTGCGCAGCAGCGCCCGCCCGCCGGCACCGGCCTGGGCCCAGTCGCTGACCGCATACTCGCCCGAAACCACGATCGCCCCCATCTCGAGCGGCTTTTCAGGCGTATCGAACATCGCCTTCTGCATCGCCGCGATCGCTTCCTCGTCAGTGAGGTGGGAAGCATCGACCGGTGCCATCGCCCCGTGGTGGGCCATGCCGTGCGCCTCGGGCTCTGCCGCGCTGCTGGCCAGCACCGGCAGCGTCACGGTCACCGACCCGGCCTTCTCGAAGGCGAGCGTCGCCTCCACCGCCTGCCCTTCGACCAACGGACCTTTGAGCTTCATGAACATCAGGTGCAGGCCGCCCGGCTCGAGCGTCACCGTCGCACCGGCCGGAACCAGGATGCCGTCCTTGAGCTGGCGCATCTTCATCACGTCGCCCTCCATGGTCATCTCATGGAGTTGCACCTCGCCCGCGACCGGCGAAACCGCGGCGACGAGCCGGTCATCGTCCGATCCGCCATTGGTGATCGTGAGATAGCCACCGCCCACCGGCTGGTTGGGCAGCGTCGCCCGGGCAAACGCCCCGGCAATAGTGAGTTCTCCCACCCGCTCCTCGGCGGCGGGCGGGGCGCGGTGCATGCCTTCGGCCAGTGCCGGCGCGGCAAACATGAGGGCTGCCGCAAGGGCAGCGACGGAAATACGCAGGTTCATTTCATCAGTCCTGAAAAAGGGGAAAGGGAACCGGAAAGCGGCGTGCCCTCCGGCGTTCAGGACTGGGCTGGCGGCGCCCGCGTTTGCCGCGGGTTCCCCGCAAGGCCTCCCCCTCCATGCATTCCCTCGCCCGGCGGCGGATGCCCCGTGCATCCGGCCTCGATCGGCGCCTCGACCCCGATCGACGCCGGCAGGATTGCCGCCAATTGCTGCTTGGCAACGCCGGCCGCCGGGCACTTGACCGCCGTCGGAACCTCGTGGCTGCCGGCCGGAGCCGATTGCTGGCAGATGCTCCACGTCCCGACAGTCTCGTAGCCGAGCGCCGACAGGTCGCGTTGCAGCGCCGCCGCCTGATGCAGCGGCAACAGCAGCACGAGAACATAGACCGCGATCACCGCGAGCGCCGTTCCGGCCTCCCGGGCGATCACTCTCCTGCGCTGGCCGGCGGCCTGCCTCATGGCACCTCCACCGGCGACTGCAGGCGCACCAGCGCGAACCGTGATACGCGAATGTCGAGGTCGAGCTGCCAGATCCCCGCGACCGGAATGTTGAGCCCTTCGAGGCGCCATAGCCCGTCGCTTTGCTTCGCCTCGCGCTTGATCGGCTCGATCCCCTTGTCCGGCGCCGCCACCGACACCGTCACCGACATCGCCTCCAGCGGAGCGCCGCTCATGTCGGTAAGATCGATCGCCATCGATACCGGCCCGGTCCCGCCCGGCGTCATCGTGACCATGGCCATGGCCGTATCGTCCATCAGGTGCACGAACAGCGGTTCACTGGCCGTCGCCCCATTGGCCTCGACCAGCGCCAGCGCCCGAGGCGGCGGCGTGAAGCGCCAGCACGCCACCAGCCCCAGTATCGCCAGCACGATGGCGATCTCGACGCCGATCGAACGCCGCAGGTGCCTCGTCGCACTTGCCTCCCCGGCCAATGCCGGCCGCGTCAGGAAAAGCCGGTTCCACAGCGCCAGCGCGAAAAGCACCACCAGCAGCGCAAGCTTGCCCGCCAGGATAAACCCATAGCCCGTCGCCCATTGCGGCCCGGGCGGCCCCATCTGGATGAAGGCGAGCACAACCCCCGACACCACGATCGCCGCCACCGCATAGGGGATGAACGCGGAAAACCGCGCCAGCGCCAGCCGTCCGGCTTTGCCGCGATCCCTCAGATGCAGCGCCAGCGGCAGGAGCGCCCCCACCCAGAAAAGAATACCCCCGATATGCAGAAATACCGCCGGCCGGGTAAGCCATTGCGGCTCGGCCGTCCCCGCGTGGCCGCTGATCACCAGCGACAACGCCCCGAGCGCCCAGGCCAGCCAGCCGAGCGCCGCCACGGACGGCACGGCCAGCGCCAGCCCCGCCAGCACGAAGGCGCCGAGCGCCGCCCCCACGGTAAGCCCGTAGCTCGTCGCCAGCCCCGCCTGCCATGCCGCCGCACTCGCGACCTGCCCCAGCGTGCCGCCGATGGCGTCGGTGCCATGCAGCCCCAGGCTCGCCACCGCCGCGACCGCGCCCAGAGTCGCTAACCCGGCCATCGGCCGGCCCACTCCGGCCGGCAAAGGCGCAGTCAACCCGAAAGCGGCCGCCCCGACGCTACCGAACAGCGCCACGAACAGCAGCACCTTGCTGCCCCAGAGCGCCGCCGCCACGGCTGGATCACTCGCCGTCGCCGCCACCGCGCCGTTCCCGCTCGCGACGCCGACCGAAAACACCAGCGAGCTGCCGATCGGGTGGGAATCGAGCGAAGCCGCGCGCCAGCTCAGCACATAGGTGCCCTGTCCCAGTTCCTGTGGCATCCGGATCGACAGCACCGCGCCGCTCGTCGTCGCCGACAGCAGGTCATGTCGCCCGCCCTGCGGGTCGATCAGCGTCACCGCCAGCGCCGTCACTGGCTCGTTGAAAGTCAGTTCCACCGCCCCCGGAGCGGTGTCGACCACCGCATCGGCAGCGGGATCGGACGAAAGCAGTTGTGCATGCGCCCACGCCGGCCCGCTCGTAGCGAGCAGGGCAAGGATGAAGGCGACGAGCAACCAGATCCGGTTCGAAGCGCCGGCGCGACCCATATTGTCCTCCGATGAGAGCGGGACGCGGCCAGCCGGCCGCGCCCCGGCCGTCCCTTAGTGGGCGGCTGCGTCCGCCGGCACGAGCTCTAGGCTCGGGGCAGGCATGTCGACGCCCTCGGCACCGGTGGTGTCGATCCAGGCTTCCTCGCCATTGGCGCATTCCTGGATGGTCGGGAAGGAGAACTTGCCCGGCTCGAGCGATCCGGCAAAGGTGCCGCGAAAGACGAACTCGTCGTAGAAGGCGTCGGGCAGGTCACCACCCGACCAGACGATTTCCTTGACGCCCTCGGTCACTGCCGTGCCGTGGTTGTCGTAGCTGTTGGCATATTTGCCGGTCACCGTCTCGAGCTTCCAGCCAGCCTTGGGCATCGGCTTGACGCCATAGAAGCCTTCCGGGATCTGGACGCGGACGACATTGGTCGCCTGCCCCTCGCACCCATGGGGCACGCGCAGCACGGCCTTGTAGGTCGAGCCGATCTTGGCCTGCGGGGTCTCGAGGGTGACGTGCGCGAAGGCCGGAGCGGCAAAGGCGACGAGGGAAGCAGCGGCAACGGCCGCGCGAGCGAAATTACGGATCATGATGATTCCAGTCCTGAAAAAAGTCGTGAGGATGCGGCGGCACGCCGCGTGAACTCAGACCAGGACTGGTGGCGCGCGCGCCTGCCCGAAATGCTCGTGGAGTGAAAGCTCCGAAGCCGCCAGGACCGGCAGGTAGACCACCGGGGCCGCCTCGAGCATCGGCTCGACGCTAACGGCCACCGGAAGGATGCCGGCGAATTCCTGCTTGGCGATGCCGGTGGCCGGGCACTTGACCGCGGTCGGGGTCTTGCCCTCGTCATCCTGCGCGATCTGCTGACAGATCGACCAGATGCCGACGGTTTCGTAGCCGAGCTTGCCGAGGTCGCGCTGCAGGCCGGCGGCCTGGTGCAGCGGCAGCAGGAGCGTCAGGACGTAGATGGCCAGCACCGCTAGCGCGGCGCTCATCTCCCTGGCGATTCCTCGTGAACGAAACGGCAAAGCAAGCTCCCCTGCGCCGCCAACTAGCCCGGAAGTCGGCCCGGCGCAAGCCTGATGAACGGGACAAGACGTCGCGTTCCGTGTCCCCGGCTCACGCGCCTCCCTGGAGCGGCCGCGTGAGCCCTGGCGGCGGCGAGTGCATCACCCGCCGCCTGCTGATCTTACCAGTTGAGCGTCAGGCCCAGTTCGGCGGTGCCCGAGAAATCGTGCGCGTCGGCCCGCCCCGAAGCCCGCACGAAGCTCTTGAGGTTGCCTTCCGCATTGGCGAAGTTGACGCCGGTCGACACCCGCCCGAAGACGCCGCTGCCATGCGTCACGCTGCGGCCGATCTGGGCGATGTCCACCGTGCTGTCGCCGAGGAACTCGTTGCCGACCGCCGCCGAGACGAAGGGCGAGGCCAGGTAGTCACCGGCCACCGTGTCATAGCTCAGCTTGACGCCGGTTTCGGCCTGTAGGCTTTCGCCCGTCCCGAAGTCGATGCGCGATCCGCTCAGTTCGAGGCTGTCGAACGTGCTGCGGACATAGGCCACGCTTGCCGTCGGCGTGATGGTGAGCCCGCCCGTCTGGTAGCGGTAAGAACCTGTCAGCCGCCCGCCGAAGGACCGGCCGCTGAACTGGCCGTTCTCACCGGAAATCGTCGCGTTGACGTTGGCGAAGTTGGCCGCGCCGAGCGCTTCCACCGAGAAACCGTTTGCATCGAGCCAGGCCACATACGTGCCCATGGTCGGTCCGGTCGCCGTGACGCTGGTATCGGTCGTGCGGTAGTCGAGCGTGCTGCCCACATAGCCCACGAAGCCGCCGGCCACGAGTACGCCGCCATCGAGGTCGAACGCCCCGTCGACACCGGCCTGGATCGAGCTCGCCTGCGAGTCATAGCTCGTACCGCCCCGGTCGCCGCGTCCCAGCGTGCCCGAAACCTTCATCCAGGTGCCCGCGCCGTGCTTCTGCTTGGGAGTTGCAGCGCTCTCGAGCGCGGCGACGATCGGGTCGTTGCGGCTTTCCGTCGGCGCGTAGGCGAGTTCGCCGCTGCCGAATCCGCCACCGCCCCCGGAAAGTCCTCCATAGAAGCGGTCCGAAAGGTCGCCCAGTCGTCCGCCCACGTCTCCGAGAGCCGTGTACCAGATCGACTGCACGTTGGGCGCCACGTTCGTCAGCGGCACGCTTGCCGCCTGGTTCGCGGTGCTCGTCAGGTACCAGGTGTCGGTCGCGCCGTCCTCGTAGCCCAGCGCATAGGAACGCAGGCCATAATTGCTCGCGCCCAGGGCGAAATGCGCCGCGCCGAGCGGGGTCGCACCCTGCACTTCCACGATGCCCACCCGCGACTGCGAGGACCAGTCATAGGAGGTCCCGTTGACGAGCGAACCAATGGAAACGGTCGTCGTGCCCGAAACGTCGCCGGTAATCACCAGCTTGCCCGGCGCGCCGCCCGAGGGGGTGAACCCGGTCACCAGCTTGCTGCCGGCAAGAGCATTGAAATTGCCGTTGATGGTCAACCCCGATCCGCTCGCGAGCGACACCAGGTTGATCGTGCCCGAATTGTTGAAGCTGCCGACATTTGCAAAGGTCGTCGCGCCCAGCGCCCACACTTGGCCGCTGTTCTCGACGATCCGCGTGCTGGCCGCGTCGAGGTTGGAGGAGAACGAGCTCGTTCCCGCGGTCAGAAGCGTACCCTGGTTGGTGAACCGGTTCTCGGTCGCGCCCGGCAGGGTCCCGCAGGTCCCGTCGTTCATCTCGCAAGGCGCCATGAACGCGATATTGCCGACCATCGTGCCAAGGTTGCTGATCACGGCGGCATCGGTCTGCGTCGCCGCCGTCACCGCCCTGTTGCCGGCTGCCACGGCCACCAGGTCCATCTCGGTCGTCGAAAAGCTCTTGGGCGAAAGCAGCGCGAGCCGCAACACGTCCGAATTCGTCGAAGCCGCCACCAGGCCCGAAGACTTGTTGGTGATTGAAACCGCAATCCCGTCGGCCGGCGCCGTTGCGTTCTGGCTGATGCCCACGACCGCCGCCACACCCGATCGGATCGCGGGCGCACCGCTCGCAACGGTTCCTTCGTTGGAGATCGTCACCTTGCCGTCGAGCGACATCCCCTCGACGCCCGCATCGTCCGCCGCCGTGACGACGCCCGAGGAGGTGTTGGTAATCGTGACATTGCCGCCACCGGCGCCGTCGCCTGCTGCCGCATAGATTCCGCGGTAGCTGTCGCCGGCGGAGGCGATCGAAAGATCATTGCCTGCGGTGACCTTGCCGCTGTTCGTCACGTTCACGTTGCCATCATCAGTCATCGCGTGGATGCCGATGTCGTCCTTGGCAACCACCGTGCCGGTATTGGTGATGTTGACCACCCCATTCGGCGACCAGGCCACCAGGCCCTGCTTGGTGGTCGAGGTAATGGTCCCGCTATTGGTAATCCGCGCCTCGCCGAGATAGCCGATCGCGCGAGCACCGGCCAGGTAGCTTTCAACCGTCCCGCTGTTCTCGATACTGACCACGCCCGCCGCGCCGGCGTTGTAGTTGCCATCGGCGTAGAGGCCGCGCCCGCTGGCGGTGACCGTGCCGCGATTGACCACCGAGGCGTTGTTATTCTGAGAGGTTCCGGAGATGCCATCGGCAGCGGCGTTGACGGTACCCTGGTTGATCAGCGTCACGGTTCCGTCGTCTGCGCGCGCCCAGATACCGTCCAGGGCCGTGGACGTGACGTGCACGTCCGCCCCGATAAACGCAGAGATGTCGCCGAACGCACCGGCCTGTTGCGCGGACAGCGCAATGCCATAGTAACTTGCGGAGCTGACGACACTGTTGCCGCCCAGCTCGAATGTGAGGTTGGCTTGCCCGGTGATCGCACCCTGGCTGAAGGTGATGTAGCCGGCGTCCACGCCCGGGTCCGTTTCGACGACGGTGACATCACTAAGCGTCACCTCCGCGTCACCGGTCGCTCGGTAGTCGATCTTGTTGCTGGCGCAGACGGGGTTCGTCGTGTTCGCAAACACGTCGCACGCTGCCTGCGCGCTCGTCGCGCCTGCCAGCATGAACAGTCCCGTCAATGGCACGAAAGCGGCAGACAAGATCGGGGAGGCAACGAGTGCCTGGGCCGCGCCCCGGGGAATACCGAACATTCAACAGAACCTAATCAACTAGTTAAGTACTGGTAAATAGCGCTCTTCCCGCTCCGCTCTCAAGCGACCGCTTCGCTTTTCCACCGGCTCGCAACGGAAATCCCGCGACGAGTGGTTTTTTGGCCTCATTGTTGTGACTGTCCCCGCAGATGCCCGCGAAGTGTTCTCAAATTTTATCGATTGCTCGAGCTGCCAAACCACAAAATATCATGAGACTACGCGATGTTCTGTGCGTAGCCTCATGTATCACATAAAGCTTAGGCGAGCCCTTCCTCAACCAGCGCCTTATTCACTGCCGGCCGATCGGCAACCGCCTTGAACCAGCGCGCCACGTTACCCGGAACGCTCACCCCGGCATATCCCGCCCAGCGCAGCACCGTGAAAAGGTAGGCGTCGGCCGCCGTGAACACGTCGCCGAGCAGGTAGGTCTTCTCGGCGATCTGCCCATCGACATAGGCGAGTCGCTTCTCGAGCAGCGCCTTGTTGGTCGCCTTGGCGGCGTCGGTGCTGTCGGGCCGGAAGAAGACGCCGAAATTCTTGTGCAGCTCGGTCGACACGAAAGCCAGCCATTGCTGCGCCTTGTAGCGCTCGTAGCTGCCGGCGGCCGGCATCAGGCCCGATTGCGGCTTCTGGTCGGCCAGGTACTGCACGACCACAGAAGCCTCGGTGAGCACATCGCCCTCGGGCAGCGCCAAGGCCGGAACGTAGCCGTTCGGGCTCACGGCGAAATAGTCGCCGCCATCCTGGGTCTTCTTGGCGGCGAGGTCGACCTGCTCGAGCGCGACGGGCAGCCCGGCTTCGTTGGCCACGATATGGGCGGCCAGCGAGCACGCGCCGGGTTTGTAGTAGAGTTTCATGGAAGGTAGAGCTCCGGATAGTTCAGCCGAGACTTGGCTGCAGGCCTCTCTCACGGCGCGCCGCGCCCTGCAAGCCCCCGCCCGCGTCCCCAAGCCAAACGCACCGTTCACACTAAGGTGTTGATGAACGGGCCAATCCCGGCCAACACTCTCGCCCTGAGCCCGCCCCGGAGGAGCCCGCTTTGTCCATGCTTGAGCAAACCGCCCCATCCCGCGCCTGGTACGTGCAGCCGCTCCTGGCGGGTCTGCTCGCCTCGGTCGTCGGCTATGCCAGCACCTTCACGCTGGTTCTTGCCGGGCTTACCGCGGTCGGCGCCACGCCGGCCCAGGCCGGCTCGGGCCTCTTTGCCGTCTGCATCGCACTGGGCCTGCTCAACATCGCCATCGCCTGGCGAACCCGCATTCCCGTTTCCGTCGCCTGGTCGACGCCGGGCGTGGCATTCCTCGCCACAGTCGGCGGCGTCGAAGGTGGCTTTCCCGCCGTCGTCGGCGCCTTCATCGTCACGGCCGCCCTCATCGTCCTCGCCGGGGTCTGGAAGCCCTTCTCCCGCGCCGTTTCCGCCATTCCCGCGCCCATCGCCAACGCCATGCTGGCCGGCATCCTGCTCACGCTCTGCATCGCCCCGCTCCGCGCCGTCGAGGCCCTGCCCCTGCTGACCTTGCCCGTGGTTGCTGCCTGGGTCGTCGGCCTCGCCTTCTTTCGCCGCTATGCCGTCCCGGTCGCCGTTGCCGTCGCCTTCGTGATTCTCGCTCTCAACACTCACCTGCAGGGCAGCACCGTCGCCAACAGCGCTCCGACGCTAAGCTTCGTGTTTCCCGTCTTCACCCTCGACGCCTTCGTTCGCGTAGCCATCCCCCTCTTCATCATCACCATGGCCTCCCAGAACCTGCCTGGCCTGGCGGTGATGAAAGCCAACGGCTACGAACTCGATCCGGCGGCGGCCTTCTCGATCACCGGTATCGCCAGCGCCATCATCGCCCCGTTCGGCGCCCATACCGTCAATCTCGCGGCCATCACCGCCGCCATCTGTGCGGGCCCCGAAGCCCATCCCGATCCCGCCCGGCGCTGGGTTGCGCCCGTTGCGGCCGGTGTCGGCTACCTGATCTTCGCCCTGGGTTCTGGCCTGGCCGCCGCTCTCATCGCCGCCTCCCCGCAACTGCTCATCCAGGCGGTCGCAGGCCTGGCGCTGATGTCGAGCCTCGCCCAGGCCCTCTCGGGCGCCCTCGCCCACGATCAGGATCGCCTCCCCGCCATCGTCACCTTCGTCACGGCCGCCTCAGGCGTCACCATCTTCGGAATCGGCGCCGCCTTCTGGGGGATTGTCGCCGGCATCCTGCTCACCCTCGTCTTCCGGCTCCGGCGCTGACATGTCGCAGGTGGCCGCCGTCATACTCGCCGGCGGCCTCGGCACGAGGCTGGGCGGCGTGCGCAAGGCAACGCTCAAGGTCGGCGGCGCCCGCCTCATCGACCTCACGCTGACCGCTCTTGCCGCCGCCGATACGATCGTGGTCTCGAGCGGCGCGATTCCCCCTGCCGCCCTCGCACTCCCCCCAGGCATGGCCGCCCTGCCCGACCTTCATCCGGAATCGCGCGGCCCGCTCGCCGGTCTCGCCGCCGCGGCCGCTCATTTCCTCCGGGGCCCCCAGCCGCCCGAGATCATCGTGTGCGCCCCGGTCGACACGCCTTTCCTGCCGCCCGACTTCCTCGCCCGCGCCGTCGCCTTCCTCGCCGCCGGTGCTCCGGCCGCCGTCGCACGCTACGCCGGCCAGGCCTATCCCACGACCTCGGCCTGGCGCCTTTCCCTGCTTGCCGACCTCCCCCGCCGCCTGCTGGCAAACCAGGGCCCGGCGAGCCTCAAACATCTCGCCCGGGAGCTCTCCGCCGAGCCCCTGGAATGGGAAAACCAGCCGTCCGGCGACCCTTTCGCCAATGTTAACACCCTGAAAGACCTGCTGGATTTGGAGCGCCGACAGCGTTCTTCCACAGCTTCTCGAAAATGAGTTAGCCCAGACGCAAATTCGGGCTTGGCAAACCAAATCAAACCCGTTACACGGACGCTGCCTTCGACGAGAAGGCGCACAGAATGTCTTCCGCGATAGCTCAGTTGGTAGAGCAAGCGGCTGTTAACCGCTGGGTCGTAGGTTCGAGTCCTACTCGCGGAGCCATTCTT
>Ga0182743_1000436_pt1 | contig 53034 bp, 52 predicted proteins | sample eDN3rd30CKraftOP_FD_128522 | JGI IMG/M metagenome (GOLD analysis project Ga0182743, IMG submission 128522) | Enriched Organic Plus compost microbial communities from Emeryville, California, USA - eDNA 3rd pass 30_C Kraft OP (version 2) (version 2) ... | reverse complement strand
TTAAACCCGCGCAAGGCGATTTACCCGCCAAATCCCCCGCGCCGCGCCCAAAAGACACTTAAGTCTTTGACCCCAATCATGAAAAAAAGTTTTCAGAAATTTGAAAAATTTTTGAAGAAATCACCAAAAGGAGGAATCCGGGCGCAAAGAAGGCAAGAATCAGCCCATCAAACGCGGTATTTTCAGTATCGGCCCTCCACCAAACACTCTCTGTGATCGAAAGACAAGGAGATCATCGACGGGGCCCTGTATTGCGTCAAACACGCGACGCATTGCCTCGTCGGGCACTCGATCGGCAGGCAACGAGGCCGTCGAACAACCATTACGACTATATGCAGGCAGTATCGCTTGCTTCCACCTGATAAAGGAAGCCCACTCCGTCGACGCGGTGATTACGCTGCCCGGTATCGCTCAAGACGGCTCGGCGCAAAAAAAGCCCGCGATGACGCGGGCTTCGAGGTGCATTTTTACTTTGGGCCAATCGGCACCTAGCGCAGGATCATTCCCACTCGATCGTTGCCGGCGGCTTGCTCGAGACGTCGTACGTGACGCGATTGATGCCCCGAACTTCGTTGATGATGCGCGAGGACACCTTCTTGAGCAGAGAGTACGGCAGTTCCGCCCAATCGGCCGTCATGAAGTCGGAAGTCTGCACGGCGCGCAGGGCAACGACGTAATCGTAGGTGCGGCCATCGCCCATGACGCCCACCGACTTGACCGGCAAAAACACGGCGAAGGCCTGGGATGTCAGGTCGTACCAGTTCTTGCCGCTGATCGGGTCGTCGGTCTTGCGCAGCTCTTCGATGAAGATCGCGTCGGCCCGACGCAGAAGGTCGGCGTATTCTTTCTTGACCTCGCCCAGGATACGCACCCCCAGGCCGGGGCCGGGGAATGGGTGGCGGTACACCATGGCCGGCGGCAGTCCGAGCGCCACGCCCAGCTTGCGGACCTCATCCTTGAAGAGCTCGCGCAAAGGCTCGAGCAGCTTCAGGTTGAGCGTCTCGGGCAGGCCGCCCACGTTGTGGTGCGACTTGATCGCCACGGCCTTGCCGGTCTTGGCGCCGGCCGATTCGATGACGTCGGGATAGATGGTGCCCTGTGCCAGCCAGCGGGCGTTGCTGAGCTTGCCGGCCTCGGCCTGGAAGACCTCGACGAATTCGCGGCCAATGATCTTGCGCTTGGCCTCGGGGTCGGTGACGCCGGACAGCTTGTCCATGAACTGCTGGGTGGCGTCGACGTGGATGATCTTCATGCCGAAGTGGTCGCGGAACATGCTCATGACCTGGTCGGCTTCGTTCAGGCGCAACAGGCCATGATCCACAAACACGCAAGTGAGCTGGTCGCCGATGGCCTTGTGGATAAGCGCAGCGGCCACGGAGGAATCCACCCCGCCCGACAGTCCCAGGATGACCTCGTCGCTGCCCACCTGGGCGCGGATGTTGGCCACCGCTTCGGCGACGTAGTCAGGCATGTTCCAGTCGCCGTCGCAGCCGCAGATCTCGCGAACGAAGCGCGACAGCAGGGCCTGGCCTTGCGAGGTGTGCGTGACTTCGGGATGGAACTGCACGGCATAAAAGCCGCGTGTTTCGTCGGCCATGCCGGCGATCGGGCAGGAAGGCGTCGACGCCATGAGCTTGAAGCCGGGAGGCAGCTCGGTGACCTTGTCGCCGTGGCTCATCCAGACCTTGAGCATGCCGTGGCCTTCAGGCGTCGAGAAATCCTCGATGCCGTCGAGCAGACGAGTGTGGCCGTGGGCCCGTACTTCGGCGTAGCCGAATTCGCGGTGGTCGGACCATTCGACCTTGCCGCCCAACTGCATGGCCATGGACTGCATGCCATAGCAGATGCCCAGCACCGGCACACCGGCCTCGAAGACCTTGGCGGGTACCTTGAGGGAGTCCTCGTGGTAAGCCGAAGCGTGGCTGCCCGAAATAATGATGCCCTTGAGGCCGGGCTGCGCAGCGATGAAGGCGTCATCGACGTCGCCCGGATGGATTTCGCAATAGACCCCGGCCTCGCGCACGCGGCGCGCGATGAGCTGGGTAACCTGTGAACCGTAATCGAGAATGAGAATACGCTGATGCATGTGTCAGTCGGCCCGGTAGTTGGGAGCTTCTTTGGTGATCTGCACGTCGTGCACATGGGATTCGCGGACGCCCGCCGAGGTGATCTCGACGAACTCGGCTTTGTCATGCATTTGCTCAATGGATGCGCAACCGCAATAACCCATGGAAGCACGAATGCCGCCGACCAACTGATAGATGATGGCGATGACACTGCCTTTGTAGGGCACACGGCCCTCGATGCCTTCCGGAACGAGCTTGTCGGCGTTGTTGGCCGGATCCTGGAAATAACGGTCGGCCGAGCCGGCGCTCATGGCGCCCACGCTGCCCATCCCGCGATACGACTTGTACGAGCGCCCCTGGAACAGCACGACCTCGCCCGGCGCTTCTTCGGTGCCGGCGAACATCCCGCCCATCATGCACGCCGAAGCCCCGGCCGCCAGCGCCTTGGCGACGTCGCCGGAATAACGGATGCCGCCGTCAGCGATGAGCGGCACGCCCGTACCTTTAAGCGCCTCGGCCACATCGGCGATGGCCGTGATCTGGGGAACACCCACGCCGGCCACGATGCGGGTCGTGCAGATGGAGCCCGGTCCGATACCCACCTTGACGGCGTCGGCACCGGCCTCGACCAATGCGCGGGCAGCAGCAGCCGTGGCGATATTGCCGCCGACGACCTGGACCTTGGGGTAGTTCTTCTTGACCCAGCGCACGCGATCGATCACGCCTGCGGAATGGCCATGGGCAGTGTCGACCACGATGACGTCGACACCCGCCAGGGCGAGTTTCTCGACCCGCTCTTCGGTGCCCTCGCCCACGCCGACGGCGGCCCCGACGCGAAGCTGCCCCTGGGCGTCCTTGGCGGCCATAGGGTGCTCGGTGTTCTTGACGATATCCTTGACCGTGGCCAGGCCGCGCAGTTCGAACTTGTCGTTGACGATCAGCACGCGCTCGAGGCGATGCTTGTGCATGAGCGCCTGGGCTTCTTCGAGCGTGGCGCCTTCATGCATGGTGACCAGGCGATCCTGGGGCGTCATGACGTCGCGCAGGGGGACGTCGAGCCGGTCTTCGAAGCGCAGGTCGCGGTTCGTGACGATACCCACGACCTTGCCGGCTTCGACCACGGGCAGGCCCGAAATGCCATGCTGGCGCTGCAGCGCAATGGCATCGCGCACCTTCATGGTGGGGGTGACCGTGACCGGGTCGATGACGATGCCGAACTCGTGACGCTTGACGCGGGAGACTTCACGCGCCTGCTCGTCGGCATTGAGGTTCTTGTGAATGATGCCGATACCGCCCTCCTGGGCCATGGCGATGGCCAGGCGCGATTCGGTGACCGTATCCATGGCCGCCGACACCAAGGGGATGTTCAGGCTGATGGAGCGGGTGAATTGGGTAACGAGGGAGGTATCGCGAGGCAGGACCTCGGAGTAGGCTGGAACCAACAACACATCGTCGAAGGTGAGCGCTTTTTTGATGAGACGCATTCAATAGCTCCGTAGGCAAAGCAAGATTATACGCTTATCAGGTTCCGTAACCAATTGGAACCCGCTTGCGAAAAAGGCTTTCGCACCTCTGCGAAAGCCTTCTCCGGTGAACGAAACTCAACCCAGCCAGACCCGGGCATTGCGGAACATCCGCATCCATGGGCTGGCATCTCCGCCGCTGTCGCGTGCGCCCCAGCGCTCGGGCGCCCAGGACATCATCACATTGCGGGTAACACGCTCGGGGTGCGGCATCATGACCGTGAAGCGGCCGTCCACCGTGGTGACACCGGTCAGCCCCCCCGGGCTGCCGTTGGGGTTGAAGGGATAGGCTTCGGTCGCCGCCCCCTTGTTGTCGACAAAGGACACAGCGCGGACGGCGCGGGAGGCATCCCCCTGCAAGGCAAAATTGGCATAGCCCTCGCCATGGGCCACCGCCACCGGGATACGGGTGCCGGCCATGCCCTTGAAGAACAGCGAAGGCGAATCGGCGATTTCCACGAGAGAGAAACGCGCTTCGTATTTTTCCGACTGGTTGCGCGTGAAACGCGGCCAATGCTCTGCGCCCGGGATCATGCTGGAAAGCGCGGCCATCATCTGGCAGCCATTGCATACGCCCAGCGCAAAGGTATCAGGCCGGGCGAAATAGGCGGCAAACTGGTCCGCCAGCGCGGCATTGAAGCGGATGGTGCGTGCCCAGCCTTCGCCGGCCCCGAGCACGTCGCCATAGCTGAAGCCGCCCACGGCCACGAGACCTTGCACGTCCTGCAAGCGGATACGGCCGGACAGCAGATCGGTCATGTGCACGTCCCAGGCTTCGAAGCCGGCCTTGTCAAAGGCCCAGGCCATCTCGATCTGGCTGTTGCACCCCTGCTCTCGCAGGATGGCGATGCGCGGACGCGCGCCCGTCGCAATGAAAGGCGCCGCAATGTCTTCCTGCGGATCGAACTCCACGCGCGGCGTCATGCCGGGGTCATCCGACTTGCGCCACATATCGTATTCGGCCTGCGCGCAAGCGGGGTTGTCCCGCCGCTCCATGATGCGGCGGCTCACCTCGCTCCAGGCCTGGACCAGGTCGACGCGCGGCTTCTGGTAGACGCACTTTCCATCGCGGAAGAACTGGATCTCGTCCAGCGTGTTGAGACCGCCCAACACATGGGATTGCGCCGACAGGCCCGCTTCGCGCAGACGACCCAGCACGGCATCGCGCTGGCTCGCGGGCACCTGGATCACTGCGCCTGCTTCTTCGGCGAACAAGGCTTTCAAAGTCAGCTCATCGCGCTGCACAGACACTTGTTCGGCGCGTATCTTGTAGTCACCCCAATCGGCCGCATAAGGGTCGATGGTGAGCATGTCCAGATTGACGGACACCCCGACACGGCCGGCAAAGGCCATCTCGCACACCGTGGCCAGCAAACCGCCATCGGAACGATCGTGATAGGCCAGGATCAGGCCGTCGCGCTTGAGGTCGCGCACGACATGGAAGAAGGCCTTGAGCGACCCGGCATCGTCCATGTCGGGCACGGACTCGCCCACCTGGTTGAAGGTCTGGGCCAGCACCGATCCGCCCAGGCGATGGCGCCCCTTGCCCAAGTCGATGACGATGAGCACTGTGTCGCCGGCATCGGTACGCAGTTGCGGCGTCAATGTTTCGCGCACGTCGGCGACAGGCGCAAACGCCGTGACGATCAGCGAGACCGGCGCGATGACCTCGCGCTTGCCATCCTCGGCGTCCCAGGTCGTACGCATGGACAAGGAATCCTTGCCCACGGGGATGGACAGGTCGAGTTCCTGGCACCAGGCACTGACGGCGGAAACGGTGTCGTACAACGCGGCGTCCTGACCCGGCGTGCCGCAAGCGGCCATCCAGTTGGCCGACAACTTGATGTCCTTGAGCGAGCGCACGTCGCTGGCCACAAGATTGGTCAGCGCCTCGGCCACCGCCATGCGGCCCGACGCGGGCGCATCGAACATGGCGATGGGAGTACGCTCGCCCATGGCCATGGCTTCGCCGCGCACACTTTCAAAATCGGCCAGCGTCACCGCGCAATCGGCCACAGGCACCTGCCAGGGGCCGACCATCTGGTCGCGGCTGCTCAGCCCACCCACCGTGCGATCGCCAATCGTGATGAGGAAGGTCTTGTTCGCCACCGTGGGATGGCGCAACACACGTTCGATCGCCTCGTCCAAGGCGATCACCGTGAGATCCAGCGGCTGCGACACACCCGCCAGGCGCTGCACATCCCGCGTCATGCGCGGTGGCTTGCCCAGGATGACGTCCACCGGCACATCCACCGGACGGATGTCCTGCACGGGACCGGAAGCCGGCGGCTCGGCCACGCCAGGCAGCCCTTCGCCATGCGTGACGCGCAGCTGGCGCTCTTCGGTCGCAACGCCGACCACGGCATACGGACAGCGCTCACGACGGGCGATCACATCGAACCGCGCCAGATCCTGCGGCAACACGGCCAGCACATAACGCTCTTGAGCTTCATTGCTCCAGATCTCGGCCGCCGACAGACCGGATTCCTCGAGGTGCACCTGCTGCAATTCGAAGATCGCGCCACGGCCGGCATCGTTCACGAGCTCGGGGAACGCATTGGACAGGCCGCCGGCGCCCACGTCGTGGATCGCCAGGATGGGGTTCTCGGCACCCTGCTGCCAGCAGCGGTCGATGACCTCCTGAGCCCGGCGTTCGATTTCGGGATTGCCACGCTGCACGGAATCGAAATCGAGTTCCGCCGTGTTGGCCCCCACGCTCATGCTGGAGGCCGCGCCCCCGCCCATGCCGATGCGCATGCCCGGCCCGCCCAACTGGATCAGCAGCGCGCCAGGGGGAATGGGATCTTTATGGGTCAATCGGTCATCGATGTAACCCAGGCCGCCGGCGATCATGATGGGTTTGTGATAGCCCCAACGCCGCTCGCCCGCAGTCTGCTCGAAACTGCGGAAATAGCCCAGCAAGTTGGGACGGCCGAATTCGTTGTTGAACGCCGCCCCGCCGATCGGGCCTTCGATCATGATGTCCAGGGGGCTGGCGATGCGGTCGGGCATACCGTGAGAATCGAATTCCCAGGGCTCGAGCGCATCGTCAAAGCGCAGATTGGACACCGTGAAGCCCGTGAGGCCCGCCTTGGGCTTGGAGCCCCGACCGGTGGCGCCTTCGTCGCGGATCTCGCCCCCCGCCCCCGTGGCCGCGCCCGGGAAAGGCGCAATCGCAGTCGGGTGGTTGTGCGTTTCCACTTTCATCAGCGTGTGGACCACGGCATCGTGATGGCCGTAGGCCGTCTGCCCCGCCCCAGCGGCATCGGCATCGGACGATTGCCCCGCGTAGAACAGCGTGGCTTTGCCGCCCTGCATGATGGCCGCGTTATCCGAATAGGCCACGACCGTGCCTTCGGGCTGTGCCGCGTGCGTGGCGCGTATCATGCCGAACAGCGTGTTCGGCTGCGCGACGCCGTCGATCACCCACTGGGCGTTGAAGATCTTGTGCCGGCAATGCTCACTGTTGGCCTGCGCAAACATCATGAGCTCGACGTCCGTCGGATTGCGGCCCAACTGCGTGAAGGCATGGCACAGGTATTCGACCTCGTCGTCCGAGAGCGCCAGACCCAGGCTGCGGTTGGCCTCGCACAAGGCCTCCTGGCCCTTGCCCAGGACGTCGACCGTCTGTATTGGCTTGCCAGGCAGCGAAGCGAACAGCGCCTGTCCATCGAAGCCGGCATCGACGACCGTCTCGGTCATGCGATCATGCAGGCAAGCAGCGATCTGTTGCAGTTGCTCGGGCTTGATGGTCTGGGAACCCAGCAAGCCGCGCGAAGGCTTGATGGTGTATCGGATGCCGCGCTCGATGCGCCGCACCTGAGCCAAGCCGCAATTATGAGCGATATCCGTGGCCTTGCTGGCCCAGGGCGATACCGTGCCCAGACGCGGCACGACACGCAGCACCAGCGTGTGCTTGTCCTCAACCATGGCAGGCAGGCCTTCATCGTAGTCCAGCAATGCCTGGAGCCGGCCATGGGCCTCGTCATCCAGCGCGCCGTCGACCCAGACATAATGTTCGAACCGCCCCTGGATGTCGCCGACCGGCAAACCCAGTTGGCTGAAGCGCTTGAGCAGCCGCTCGCGGCGGAACGTGGACAATACACAGGAACCAAGAAAATGCTGGATGGAAGTCACGGTAGGTAGGGTCGGCTGAAAGAGAAATGAGTAATCCCGCATTTTACCGGGTTAACCCGGGGTGCGCTTGTGGTGTGAGGCTCGGCCATCAGCAGCGGGGCTTGTGCCTTGGCGCATGGCCGCCACTCACGATCCGCTCGTCGACGGCTCGGGGTAATGAATTTCCAGGATATCGAGCTCGTCCATGCCCGCGGGCGTGCGCAAAGTGACGGTATCGCCCTCTCGTGCCTTGGTCAGCGCCCGGGCAACCGGAGAGATCCAGCTGATCTTGCCCTTGAGCGGTTCGGCCTCGTCCACGCCGACGATGGTCACGCGGAACTCCTCGCCGGCCTTGTCGGAATACACCACGGTGGCCCCGAAAAACACCTGATCCTTGTTGGGTTGCATGGAGGGATCAACCACCTCGGCGATTTCCAGCCGCTTGGTGAGAAAGCGCATGCGCCGGTCGATCTCGCGCAGACGCTTCTTGCCATAGAGGTAATCGCCATTCTCGGAACGGTCGCCATTGGACGCCGCCCAGGAGACGATCTGCACCACCTCGGGGCGCTCGACATTCATCAGATGCGCAAGCTCCGCCCGCAGCTGCTCGTAGCCGCTGGTGGTGATGTAGTTCTTGGTCCCCGCGGGAAGCCGGACGGCCTCCGGCCCGAGATCATCGTCATCGTCGTTGTCCGACTCTTTTACAAAAGCTTTATTCATACCGCTGCCGTACAAAACATCAATGGAACATCGATGATTCCATTCTACTAAGAACAGGGCACGCCGGATTGGCTGCGCCATTACTCCGCCCCGTGCCCAAGGGCATGCCGAATACGCCGCGGAAAATCGGGATGGCGGGAACAATACCCGGCGGGCAGTTCAACGACAGAGCGCGCGCCCAGAACGATGGCGACCCGATAAGGCCTCAGCATGGGCACGACGCGAAGCACCGACAGCGTGACGTCGAGGAATACGACATCGATACTCCGCTTCATGCCGAACGTGTGCACGGCACGGCAGGGATAAAGCCATAAACCGGAATGCTCGCCGAGCGTCTGCATGGCCAGCAAACCCAGAAGCCGTTCACGAAATCGAATGGCCCGATGCAAATGCAGGGAAGCACCGGCGGCATGCCCTACCATGCCCCCCCCAGCAGTCTCGAGGCCAGAGGAAAACCGATCACCAGGAAGGTGCACGGAAAGATGCACAACACCAGGGGAAACAGCATTTTGATCGGGGCTTCCTGCGCGAGTTTCTCCGCCCGCAGGAAGCGCTCACTGCGGCGCTGCTCGGACTGCGCACGCAACAGAGGCCCCAGGCTCATGCCCAATTGATCCGCCTGCCCCAGCGCGGCCACCCATTGCGTCATCGCCGGCAAGGCGCTGCGATCCGCCATCCTCTGCAACGCTTGTGCGCGCGGCATGCCGGCACGCATGTCCCCCAGCGCGTGACGCAACTCTTGCCGCAATGGACCGTCGGGACCGTGTTGTGCGGCTTGTTGCAAGGCGCCATGCAGATTCAGCCCCGCCTCAACGCACAAGGTTGTCATGTCCAGCAGGAAGGGGAGCTCGCGCAACATGATCCGTTGTCGCGCCTGTGCCACACCGCACAGCCATGCTCGCGGCCACCAAGCGCCAAACGCACCCAGCGCCAATACGCCGGCCAACCCGCCGGCACCCGATGTTTCAAGAGCGCCCCCGACCAGGACAGCGCCACCTGTCCCCAAGCAGACAAGGAACACGATTGCCTGCAAGGCGACGACATGTTCGGCCTGAAGCACGCGGTCGAGCCCCGCCACGGAGATCCGCAGGGCGAGGGATTTGCGCAGGCGCCAGGAAAGAAAAGGGGCACATGCCCCCGAGAGAGCGACGACCCAAGGCCACGCCAGACGGAGCCACCACAAGCCGGACCATTTCCTGCCGTCTGTCTGCACGGGACTCGCTACAGGCCCGAGCATGACCATGACGGCGAACGTCAAGGAAATGCCGGCCGCAAGACAACTGAACCAGAACAACATGCCTGCCCTCCCTCAGACCTCGACATTGACGATGCGCCGTACCATCATCACACCTGCGAATTCAAGGCCGACGATGACGCCCAGCACCCCCCACCCTTGCGGCGACTGCCACAAGGGGGCCATGGCCTCTGCATCGATCCACGACAACACTGAGGCCAGAATGACCGGCAGGCCAGACATGATCCACGCCTGAAGACGGCCTTGCGCGGTCAAGGCCCTGATCCGGCCCAACAACTGCAACCGCGCCCGGAGTGTCTGCGCAATGCGTTCGAGTGTTTCAGCCAGGTTGCCCCCGTTTTGCAACGCGATGGTCAGTGAAGACACCACGAGACCCATGCCTTCGCTGGGCATCCGACGATACAACTGCGCCAATGCCTGTTCGAACGACACCCCCAGCCGCTGCTCACGCAACATGAGGCCGAACTCCTCGGACAAGGGCGCGGGAGACTGCGGGATGAGATACCGCAGTGCTGTCTGGACGCCCGACCCCGATCGCAAGGCTCCTGCGAGCGCCAGCAGCAAGTCCGGCAACTGGTTTTCGAATCGCGTCCATCGACGCCGCCTCATGCGGGCAAGGACCCACTGCGGGGCGGCAAGCAGACACGCGGCAGCGGCCAGCATCAGCCAGACACTGGACGTCAGCCCGTACAACACCAGTGCAGCGGACGCACAGACGCCGACGTTGACCCACCAAAGCTGCGCCGGATCCAGGAAGAGGAAGAATTCCCGCAGTCGATGATGGGCCTGATGCTCGAACAGGCTTCGATAGCGGCGCAATGCCTGCCAGAACCAGCCTTGCGCATACCATGCAACGATGCAGGCAGCGACGGCAAATAAGCCTGCAATCAACATGAACGCTCCTCCGAGCCCGAAAGACCAACGAACGAAGAGAACTCCCTGCTGCCCGGCGCGGCCGCCACGCTGCCCAGAAACGCCCCGGCATGCAGACCTGCCGCGGCCAGTCCCCCTTGTGTGAAGCATTCAGGCACGATGCCGGCCCCGCAGAACTGGCCCGGTTCGCCAGGCCGATAGCTGAACAACTCCTGCGTCTGGATACGCCCGCTTTCCATGCCCGTCACCTCCACGATGGCAGTCACCACCCTGCGCCCATTGGAGAACCGGGCCTGCTGGACCAGGATATGGATGCTGGCGGCAATGTGTTCGCGTACCGCGGCCAATGGCAGATCCATGCCGGCCATCAGTATCAGGGTTTCCAGCCGCGCCAGAGCATCCCGCGGGCTGTTGGCGTGCAAAGTGGTCAGGGATCCTTCGTGGCCGGTGTTCATCGCCCCGAGCATGTCGAAGGTCTCCGCCCCCCGGCATTCCCCGATGATGATCCGGTCCGGTCGCATGCGCAGGGCATTGCGCACCAGATCTCGTATTTCCACCCGGCCTCGCCCCTCCAGGTTCGACGGCCTGGCCTCCAGAGCGACGAGATTGTCGTGATTGAGCCGCAGCTCTGCCGCATCCTCGATCGTGACGACACGTTCGCTCTCGGGAATACAGTTGGACAGGATGTTGAGCAAGGTCGTCTTGCCTGACCCCGTACCTCCCGAAACGACGATGTTCTTGCGATGAACGACACAGGCCCTGAGGAACTCCGCCATGGCGACACTCAAGGCCCCGACCCCGAGCAGATCATCCATCTGCAGGCGCCGCTGCGGAAACTTGCGGATGGTCAGGCTGGGGCCCCTCAAGGCAATGGGCGGAATGATGGCGTTGACCCTCGACCCGTCACGCAATCGGGCATCCACCATGGGAGAGCTTTCGTCTATACGGCGGCCAAGAGGAGAAACAATGCGGTCGATCACCCCCAGGACGGCCTGCTCGCTGCTGAACACCATGGGATGGCGGTGCAGCCTGCCTGACGACTCCACATAGATTTCATCATGCCGATTGACCATGATCTCGCTGATTCGGGGATCGCCGAGCAGCGGCTCCAATGGACCCAGTCCCACCGCTTCGTTCACGACGTCCTGCAGTAATGCCTGGCGGTCGACCGCGTCGGGCAGCTCCCGATCGGCCAGGATGAGGTCGGACAGAACTTCAGCGGCTTTGGAACGCAAGGCCGCATCACTCATGCCGGCCACATCCCGATGGCGCAGATCCAGAGCATCCAGCAAAGCGCGATGCAGGCGCTGACGATGGGGCAACAGCGCCAGCGCGGCCGACGGGACACTGGCTGTATCCGGAAATGGCGTCGCTGCTTGCCCGGCGGCCTGATCGCAAGGCGGGACATTGGGAAATGCCGCAAGCGGATCGCCACGCGCGACAGCATGAACGCCTGGGGGATTCTGATCGTCGCCGGGCCAGCGATTGTGCAGGCGGATCAGGCACGGCCCGATCACGATCTCGTCCTCGGATCTCAACGGACCGTGACGGGTGATCCGTCGCCCATTGACCCAGGTTCCCGACAACGAACCGAAATCCTCGATATAGGCGCCATCCTCGCCAAGTTCGAGGCGGGCATGACGACGGCCGACGCGCCACGCCGAGAGCCGCAGCCCGCACTGTTCGCCACGGCCGATATCACACGGCAGCATCACGCTTTGCAAGCGCATGTCGCCCCCTTCGAAATGCAGCTCCAGCTCAAGCATGACTCACTCCTTTGACGAATTTCGGCCACCATCGACGCGACCACCCTGCCCCCACTGCGAGCCGCGGCCCTCATGGGGGGTCCAGCGAGGGCGGGCTCCCCCTGGCACCGGACCGGGTAATGCCTTGCCCCGGATCGGCACATTGATCTGGGCGTCGCCGGGGAATGCGGCTGACACTATCCCCTGGCTTTTCCGGATGCGCTCCATCAGATCGGGGTCATCGGGCGCCACCACGACAGGGGTCACAAAAATGGCCAATTCGGTTTCGTTCTGCTGAAAACGCCGCGATTTGAAAATCTCACCCAGGATGGGAATCGCGGCCAGCCCCGGCACCTGATCGACATTGCTGGCCTGCTCGCGAGAGAGGAAACCCGCCAGCACCAGGGTCTGGCCCGATCTGACATTGAACTCGGTGGATGCCCGCCGGGTCTTGAGAGACGGTCCGTTAGGGACCGACAAAGTGCTGTCCACCGCGCTGACCTCGACTTCGACCCGTGACCGGACCGCTCCGTTGCGCTCGATTCTCGGTGTGATGCGCAATGAAACGCCATAAGGCTTGAAGGCCGTGTTGGTGTTGCCATTGGCATCGGTGGTGGAATAGGGAACCTCGCCGCCGGCCAGAAACTCTGCTGTCGATCCGCTTCTGGCCAGAAGCTGTGGTTGTGCAAGAACCACAGCCGTGCCGGATTGCGCCATGGCGCTGATGCGGGCCGACAGCAAGGCATTCAAACCAAAATAGGCTGCAGCCACCGTTGTGGGGAATGGCATGGCCATGACGGTGTCACCCGGGCGCTCGGAAGCCTGCCGCGTGCCGCCGTCCCAGGCCAAACCCGCATTGAATCCGCCATCCGATTCCGTGTTCCACCGCACCCCCAACTGCCTGAGTTGCGAGCGAGGCACTTCCACCACCTGGACATCGAGCAGGACCATGCTGTCCCAGCCCACCTGGCTAGTGAAATCCACCAGTTGCGGATAGCGCTTGGCCAATTCGGCGACCCGATCCCGTTCGCCGTCCGTCAGGCCATCCCCCTCGATCACGAGCTTGTCGCCCACTTGGCTGACCCGGGCATTGGGTATACGTTCCAGAATGGCACGCAACTCTTCCTTGACCTGACGCGCGCCCTCAGGCGCCACCTCTATCTGGTATCGATGCTTCTGTCCGCTCGAAGTCCAGACCTGCACCGCGCTGGAGCCCTCATGGCGAGCAAAGACGATGACTTCTTTTTCTTCGGTGGTGACGGCATTGAGCACATGGCCATCCCCGACAGCCACTCGCGCCACATCCGGAACGGCCAGCACCTTGACCTCTCCGACCTGCATCTTGACCAGCATGTCCTGGCGAGCCACTGCGGCGGGCGGCAGCAATGCAATGAGCACACACAGAAGGACGACGCATCGCATGCCTTACTCCCGCCCCGGCATTGGTGCATGCTGGGTCTCGAGCCAGGCGCTGACCAGCTCAGGAATGTAGGGCAAGTCGAAAACGCCATTGCCGGCTTGCGGCGCATCGGTCGGCCGCAGGCCCGGCAGACGCCGGCTGGCCTGATTGCCGTAAATGACGGGAGCGGTGCTCGGCTGAGACGGCGGGTTTGAACCCGCCACACCGATCAGGCCGGCCAGATCCCCGCGAATGGCCTTGTGATCGGCCCGGCTATCGTCGGACCGCCTCAGCAGTGCGGTGATCGAGCCATTCTGCCTGGCAGCGACCAGCTTCACCGCATCTTCGGCAGAGGTATCCAGGGTCACGGTTGCATAGGGCCCGCCCGGGCCTGCGTTCGTGCCCTGGTGCACGTTGCTGCCCGTTGCCAGAACCAGCACACCCTGCAGCAAAGGGGCGGTAATACGCCGGCGTTGATGCTCGAACGACACGTAAAGATCGATCAGGTCGCCCGGTTCAAGCAGGCCCGACACCGAATTGATGGCATCCACGGGCATGGTGATGGCTCGGCGGCCACGCCCCAGACGTTCGGAAAATGGCGCAGCGCGAGCTCGAGCGGTATGCGCCGGCAAGATGGGATCCCCCGCCCGCAAGGGCGCGATGAGTGTCTGCCCCAGAAGGCGCTCATGGGCTTCGGGGGGAATGCTGTCGCTGGATGCCAGCGCAGCCGGAATCTGACGTACGGCGAGGTGGTCGGCCTCGAGGCGTGTTCCCACCGGAAGATCGTAGGCCGCAACAACGCGCTGCGCCGTGGGCACGCGCGCCTCATGTTCGATCTGGCGAATTCTGCCTTGGATATGCTGCCTGGCTGTCCATGCCGCCACCAGGCCGGCCAGCAGGGCGACACACAGCATGATCAAGGGACGACGCGGAAGTGAAAAGCCCATGCCTCTGCCCCCATCAATCGAGAACGTTGAGAAACAAGGAGCCGCGACCGTTCAGTTGCACAGCAATGGCAAGCAGACGGGCGTTCTCCCGGCGCCAGGCCTGAGCCCCGGACGCCAGGGCCAACGAAGGCTCGGACTGCCAGCCGTCCTGCCTCAGATTACGCTGCAGATAAGCCAGCGTCTCGTCAATCGACGCCGCCAGAACATGGACCTCGTAGAGCTCTCGCCGGCGGCCCTCCTTTTTTTCGTGCCGCCAACCGAGGGTCCCCACCCCTTCAAGCCATGGAAACCGCCCGCCTTGTCTTGGGACTGCCGAAACGCCGGCAGTCTCGTTCGCGCCGCCCGTTTGCAATGCCGACACGCGGCCACGCGCCCCCGACGGCAAGGCATGAATTTCAGCCGCCCAATGCCAATCCCCCTGAACGCCGGACAGCAGCATCCCCCTGCGAAAAGCAAGGACCCGCTGAAACAGCGCCGCATGACCGGAAAACAGTTCGGCCACCTCATGCATGGGCAAGCCACTTTCAAACTCACGCCAATGCCCCGGCATGCCATGTATGTCCATGGGCTGGGTCTGCGACCATGCGATTGCGGCGCTGGCGGATACCGCCAGTTTTTCCATTTGTCCTTGATCGGCCCAGATCGACACAGGCCACGCGAGCAAAACCGCGCACGCGAGAACCAGCCGCACGGACAGCCATCCTAAGACCGCCTTGAATGTTCGGATCATTGCAACCCTCCATCGACACGATGATGATTCGGCACCATTCCCCGCCATGGCTGCAGCCAATCGAAGGAGGGTTTTGGCCTGGACCAGGCCGCATCCACAGGTGCCGCATGCTGGGCGATTTCCCTGCCCCTGGCCTGAGACAGCTCGGTTGCACGCCCCCAGGCGGTCAAAGAGTTCGCCACGCGCTCTTGCGCTTGCGCATCGCCGGAAGCATGGCCCGCCCCTTCCAGAATCGCAGTGCTGCGGTGGGCCGGCGGATACGGATCGTCGAAACGAAGCAGACGCGATGCACGGCTGCCCGACTTTCCCTCGGCCATGGAAACACCAGGGGCTACACTGACCGTCGCAACCAGAACGCCAGAATCTTCGATGCCCCAGTCTTGACGCATGAGCAACGCATCGGTGCTGGGCGCCCCGACCTGAGCGGTGCGAGGCAAGACGGCGTTGCGACCCACCGCTAGACTGACCCCGCTGTGCAACCTGTCAAACAGGCCTTGACCGCGAACGTCGCGCCATACAGCGCCAGCACCGGAGAAGAAACCATGAACGCCATCGACGGGGCGTGCTTCCGGGTCCCGAGTGAGTGCAAAAGCGGCAAAACGGCTGGCGTGATCGGCCTGCAGCAGAATGTCTTGATATCGTCCCAGCCAGGCAACCGAAAGCCAGACGAGCAGCAAGACCATCAGCGCGAGTAACCCCTCGGACAATGCCTGGCCCCGTTGCGGCGCCGCGTCGCGGCCCGGATGCATCAAACGCCGGCATGAATAAGGCAAGGCCGTCATCCACCCACCCTCTGCGAAAGACCGACATCATCAGGCTCAAGCCGCGCCTGCCAATAGGGGTGAAATAAGCTGGGTAGCTCATGCATCCCGTCCTGTCGAGCCTGCGGGCGCTTGAAATAGGCTGAGGCCGCGCTGCGTGTGTGAATCACGAGCCCATCCGGCCCCGGGTGCTTGAGATGCGCCCTGAACCTCAATGCGTGGGGCTGCCCGGCTGGCCGATTGCGCACATCCAGATAAACAGGCAAGCCACGGGATGACCAGACAGACCGGGATGCGACGGCCCGGGAATTGGCCAACGGATTGTCGACCCCACCGACGATGTCCCACGAGGTGGCATCGCGTACCCAACGCCAGAAATCCTGAGCGGAAAAATCGTCTGGCGCCGCGTCGGAATATGGGTGGTCCGGAACAACCAGTCGATCGGGCGGGATCCATCCCCACCCCATGGGATACTCGCGGCGGTAGCAGCCTATCCAACGATTGGATCGTACGGCATGAAAGGACTGCGTATCCATGGACGTCCAACGGCCTGACGAATCGAGCCGGGTCGTTCCCCGACGGCGCAGTTCATGGCGCATCCAGGGGCAACGGGCCGAGACGATCCAGGGATTGCGTGCCGTGCGGTCGCGGGGATCGAGAAAGCCGTACTGCTGCACGACTTCGGACAAGAAGCCGGTGAGCCACTGGCGAGCGCTGCGATACTCGAGATAATCCTGCCAGCCGTCGTCTTCGATGAGAAGGTCGAACGGCAGGGGCTCGGGAAGATTTTCCTGCAAGACGGCCTCGATGGCCGCACGGCGGGCATGCGGAAGACCGCTAACGATGGCATCTTGTACAGCCGTGAGCGTCTCGTGCACGATCGACTCATGGGCTGCGTACGCCGCGGCCAGGCTACCATGCGACGCCGCCATGGATTGAAGGCGGGCGCTACGGCCGGCGGCAAGATAGGCCTGGCCGTGTCCGGCGCCGAACATCATCGCGATAAGGTAGGCGGGTGGGTTTCCCGCGCGGAGCTGACCGCTCTCGGTTCCTGCCAGCGTGGCCCAGGACCCGAGCGTCACCAGATGCGCCAGGGCGACCTGATGACCGATCTGCGCGCGATTGATCAGCGCCAGCATGTTCAATGCGCGCGCCTGCACCAGGGCTCCGCTGTATGTGGCGGCATCCAGCGCATGCATGTGACGCGCTTTGACGCCGACCACCTGCCCGAGCGAGAAATATCTGGACAGGGCCAACAGGGCGACAAGCGTGACTGCCATGCCCAGGGCCAGAGCCTGCCCGCACTGCCTCATCCGAGCGCGACGGGCACGCCGGCCAATGAGGAAGGCGGTGCGAGCACGGCTGCTCATTGGCCGGCCGCCGCATTGGCGGTGAAGGACTTGAGTGTCTTGGCTGCTGCTTGCGATGCCGCCGCTTCAGCCGCAGACTGTGCCATGCGGGACTGTTCGGAACCGTCCTCACCCGCGAGCTCCTTGGCCATGGCGGCGGTTTGAGAACGGATGACCTGACCGAAGGTTTGATAGACCGCAATGGCCGCCACCGCGACCAAGGCCACGATCACAATGTATTCGGTCATGCCTTGCCCGCGCTGAGCCGCATGCGCCTTGTGCATTGCCGCCTCCTGTAGGAATCCCGTGAAATGGAACCACAGTGTCGGCCAGCGGGCAGGACGTCACAATTCGCAAATGCCGAATTGGCTGAATTTGCGACGTCGGGCGGAATGATCAGGCCGTCAGCGACTCCAGCATGGCCAACTGCTCATCGAGCGGCAGGCTGGCGTCCAGCACAGGGATGCGGCCGTCGATCACCGCCTGCGGGCGCTTCAGCGCCGCAAAATAGGCGTCCCAGTGATCCAGCTTCCATTGGTCGCGCGGGTCGCCGCGCTGGATGATGCGTTGGCGGCGCACCGCCTCGGGCAGATCCAGCCATACATGGACAATACGCACGAAATCGGGGAACCCCATGGCCTGGGCTGAAAACAGGGCTCCCGATGCCAGTTCGCGGCTCCAGGGGCCAGGCAGCACGACATCCAGCCGGCACTCGAACTGGTCCCGGGCAATGCGCAATGTGCTTTGGTACTGCAGGTCGCGCACATGCTCCTTGAAAAAGGGGCTGTCGCGATCATTGGGGTCCTGGCCGAATGCCTGCAGGAAGGGTCCCGTCCAGCTCTCGCCGACCGAGTCCTTGTCCAGCAGGCACCACGCCCGGCCCTGCCCACGCTGACGCTCGATGAAATGGCTGGTCAGGTAGGATTTGCCCGTGGCGGAATGGCCAAGAATGAACAATGCGTTGGTCTGTGTCATGCATAACCTCGTTGCGCCGAAAGAGTTTCGGCCACAAAAAAGCCCCCGCGGGGGCTTGGCCCTGTTAGGCGCCGCGCTGCTTCATGCCTTGAGGCGATCCGCAGTAGCGCGAACAGGCTATTTGACCGAATTGGAGATGGCTCGACCGGCGTTGGAAATATCCTCGCCGGCGCCCGCCACCGTGTTCGCACATCCAGCCATCGTTACGCATGCCGCCACCGCCAGCATGATGAATACCTTGAGACGCATGGGATTCTCCTTGGGATCGTCGCAAATACGCAAAACCTTAATGAAAACCCCCGCCCCATGACGGGCGGGCGGCAACAGGATTACTTGGCGGCCTTGGCGTAGCGTTCGGCGCTGGCCAGGATCTCCGCGCGGGCGGCATCCGGACCTTCCCAACCCTTGACCTTGACCCACTTGCCCTTCTCGAGATCCTTGTAATGCTCGAAGAAGTGCTGGATGCGGGCGAGGTCTTCAGCCGGGAAATCCTCGGGCTTCTGGATGTTGCGGTACGGAGGGTAGAGCTTGTCGACGGGCACGGCCAGCAGCTTGGCATCCCCGCCCGCCTCGTCGTCCATCTGCAGCACGCCGATGGCGCGACAGCGGATGACGGCGCCGACCTGGATGGGGAACGGCGCGGCAACCAGCACATCGACCGGGTCGCCATCATCGGAAATGGTCTGAGGGATATAGCCATAGTTGGCCGGGTAATGCATGGCCGTCAACATGAAACGGTCGACGAACACCGCGCCCGACTCCTTGTCGACCTCGTACTTGACCGGATCCGAGTTCATCGGGATCTCGATGACCACATTGAATTCATCCGGCAGTTTGGAGCCCGCGGGCACACGATCTAAGCTCATTGTCGAAACCTTGAAAAAAGAAAGAAGAAGGAAAATGAATCCAGGTCAATGGCGGCCGCCACCCTGCCTGCGGTCGGAGGTCTGAGAGACATCCACGCCGGGGATGGGCGCACTGTCGAAATACTGATCCAGATCGCGCTCGTGTTCTCCGGGCTCCGGGGATGGCGCCTGGACAGGCTGAGGCTGGTTGGCGGCGTACTCGTCCGCATCGATGAAATCGGCAGCCCCCGCGCCCAGGGGGGCTTGGGTCTCGGCTTCGATCGGCATGGGCTCTGGCGTGCTTCCGGCATCGATCAGTGTCGGGTCGCCACGCGTGTCCGCGGCCGGCAGGACAGAACTGATGCGCAGCTCGGGCAGGGTGCCGGCCACACTGGACGCAAGGCGCCAGTGCTTGATCGCATCGGCGCTGCGCCCGAGGCGGTCATACAGGTTCCCCAACAGCGCATGAATGCGCATATCGCTGCGGATCCGCATGCTGCGCAGCAGGTAGCGCTCGCCCTGCCCCCATAGCTGGGCGGACAGGCAAAGATTGCCCAAGGCGGCCAACAGGCCGGAATGGTCAGGATGCGCCTTGAGCCAGATCTCGGCCTTGCTCAGCCGGCGAGCCGCCTGGTCGGCCGGACATTGCGAATATGCGTTCAACAGGCGGGGATCCAGTTGCGCATTGAGGGCATTCTCGAGGATGCGCCCCGCTTCTTCGTACTGCCCCGCGGACTCATGCACCGAGGCGGCGGCAAGCGCAATATCGGGATAGCCTTTCTCATCGCTGCGCAAATCGGCCCAGATCAGCTTGAAGCCTTCCATGCCGGCCTTGCGCAGGCGCGCTGCCGTGGACACTTCGATCAGTTGCGCCGCTTCGGACTTGTCAATCGCGCCGCGCCGCAAAAGGACGCGGGTCAGTTCGTACACACGATCGTGATTGTGCAACTGGCGGTGGGCCCGCAACAGCAATTGCGTCGCGATAAGCTGGCGCGAATTGGCATTGACCATGGGTTGCAGCAGATCCAGGGCGTCCTGCGGGCGATTCTGATCCAGATACATCTCGGCCGTGACGATGACCGCCGCCTCTTTCAGGCGCGGCTGGTCGCCCGCGGCATCCTTTGCGATCCGAAGCGCCTCGTCGCGACGGGCGAAATCGCCGAGCGCATGCGCGGCGCGGGCCTTGGTCAGCCCCGCCAGCACTTTCGTGCTGTCGGCACTGCGGCGCCCAAGCAGTTTGGCGAGCTCGTGCTCGGCTTGCGGATAACGGCCTTCAAGCACATTGATCCAGCCGGACTCGAGCAGCTCATGGTCACGCTTGCGGGCACGCAAGCCGCGCCAGGTACGAAAACGCTCTGGCCCCGACACCAACCAGGAGAGCAGACGCAACAGAAGATGCAGGCCGATGAAGCCCGCGATCAGCAGCAACACCGCCAGTGTCAGCGACAGCTCGATACGCCAGGGCTGGGCGATGATCAGAACATTGCCGCTGTGCTCGCGCAGTACCAGGGCCAAGCCCACGGCCAGCACCAATAGCACGATAGTCCAGAACCAGGTCCTCATGGCTTATTCCTGTGATCCGGCCGGCGCGGCCTGCAACGAAGGCGAATGGGCCTGCGAGGCGGGCGGCAAAGACTCGGCGGAAGGCCCGCCCTCGCTCGGGGCATCGGGCTGGGATGGCGCAGACTCTGCATCGGACCCTGGGGCGGCATCCATGGACGAGACGCCGTCAGCCTGCTGGGCAGCCTTGACGGAGGCCGCCCGGATGGCTTCGACCGCCTGCATGCTGTTGGCCACGGTCGGCAGCTTCACCCGAATGGGCGTGTCGGCCATACGTTGCACGAGACTGCGGGCTTGCCGGGTCCTCTCGGATTGGCCGTCGAAATGGGTTTCAAGCGCCGTGCCCACCGCCTGAAGCTCGGAAGTCCAGATCTCAGGCTGACGCATCATCAGGGCAAGCTGGGCCGTCATGACTCGCAAGCGCAGGTTCTCCCGCAACTGCCCTGCCTGGGACGGAGACATCAGCAGGGCCGCGGAATCGCTCACCCTGCGAACATCGACGAGGCCGCGGACATCCTGGCGCAGCATGGTCCAGGCTTCGCCCGCCCAGCGCTCTGCCCGATCAAGGCCACGACGCCACCAGGGCGCAGACGCATCGACAGTTGCCGTGGCTGCGGGGGTCGGCTTGGACCCGGCTACGGAGGCGGTTTCCACCGTGGGCGCCGCATCGTCGGGAATCAGCAAGGGAGCGCGGCTCACGAGAGCGGCAAGATCTTCGAGTTGCCTGGACAGGCGCGGCACATCGACCGTGGCGACCGCACGCAGGCGATCCAGATCGCCATTGATGGCCTGCTGAAGAGCGGCCAGGCTGGGCTGATTGGAGCGCGCCAGTTGCGCCTGTGCGGTTTCGAGAGCGATGATGGCGTTGCCCACGTTGCCGCTCAGGGTCAGTTGTTGATGGGCCAGCTGGATCAGGTGATCGATTTCGTTGATGAGGAGTTCATTCGACCCCTCGTCGGTCAGCAATCGCAAGGCTTCTTCGAGGCTGGCGAGCTGATCACCGGAATCCTGGAGTTGGGACTGCAGCGCCGCGATCTTCTCGCCTTGAGCACGCACCGTTGCAAGCGCCTCTTGCGCCTCGCGAGCCGCCTGACGGGCCTGTGCGAGGCTATCCTGGACCTGGGCTGCCAGCGTCTGTTGCATTTCGAGGCGCTGCCGGTGCTGGTACCACACGACAGCGGCCAGTACGGCGGCGATCACGAGAACCGCGGCGAAGGCCATGCCCAAAACAGGTTTGCGTTTCGGCTTGCCGCTCGAGGGCAAAGGTTTTGCCGTTTCAGGCGCCGGCTTATTCGCGGATGCGGCCTGCTTGTCGGCCGACTGGATCTCGATTTTAGGTTCAGTCATGGCGAGATTGTAATCCTTGACGGCTTTTTATAGTGAAGCGAACGACGCCACGGCTCGAAGAATGTCGTCGTCGTCGGGTTTGCAAATGCGCACCCGTCGCTCGAGCATGTCGTCCCGCAACGCACCGAGACCCGATTGTAAACGGGTCGCGATGCGTTCGTGTATCACGACATATTTCAGCCGCTCCATACCGCCGGAGGGTGCGGTCTCCCGGAGGTTGCGCAGAAAAGCGTCGACGCTTTCGCTGCTGGTGAGCAAAACGATGGGCTCGCGCGCGGAGCCCATGCCTGCCAGCAACGCCTGGCGCTGATCGTCACCCCACTGCGCCGGCTGCCGTTGATAGACGGCATAACGGCGCACGTGTGCGCCTTGCTCCTGCAGGCGCGCGCCCAGCCATTCCCGGCCGCTTTCCCCACGCACGAGCACCACACGCCGCAGCGATGCCCCGCGCCTGCGAAGCAATGCCCACAGCGCCTCGGAGTCCTGGCTCGCGTCGGCCGCGGGGTGGATGATTCGGTCGTCGGGAATGAAGCCGGCCTCGCGCAGCGGCCGCGCACTGGCCTCCCCGACCGTCGCGGCCAGCGTGCTGTCGGGCCAGGGCCCTGCCCATCCCACCTCGGCCAACCGGCTCAAATACAGTGAGGCGGCATAGGCACTGACGAACACGATGAGATCGCATTCTTGCGGCAGGGGAAGGTCGGTGGGATCGAACGGCAACGGCCTGACGACGAGGGCCGGCAACTCCAGCACCTGAAAACCCGCCCCCCGCAACCGGCGGGCCAGTGAGACATTGCGCCCTTCGGGGCGGGTCAGGACAACGAGAGGCTCGTCGATGGCCGCCATCATGCCTGTCGCCGCTACGACGACGTTGGCGGATCGCCGACAAGCCGCGCAAGTATGGCCTTGGCGCCTTTGTCGAGCAGATCCCGTCCCACGGCTTCGCCCAATTGCAGGGCGGCCTGCGGGGCGCCATCGGCCACCGCGCGTACGATTCGGGTGCCATCCGGCTCGGCCACCAGGGCCTCGACATGCAATGCTGCGCCGTCGATGCGTGCATAGGCCGCAAGCGGCACCTGGCAGGAGCCGCCCAAGATTCTGGAGACGCTGCGTTCAGCCAGGACGCACGCCGTGGTGTCCGGATCCGCCAAAGGCGCCAGCCATTCGTGCATGTCTCGCCGGGCAAGCAGAACCTCGATGCCCAAGGCGCCCTGCCCTGCCGCTGGCAGACTGACACTGGGATCCAGCAGCCCGCGTATGCGGTCTGCTAGCCCCAGGCGCCGCAGACCCGCCGCGGCCAGAATGATGGCCGCGTAATCGCCCCGATCCAGCTTGGCCAGTCGCGTATCCAGATTGCCGCGCAAGGGCTGTACCTGAAGATGTGGATAACGGGCCCGGACCTGCGCCTCTCGGCGCAAGCTCGAAGTCCCTACGACGGCCCCTTCGGGAAGGTCGTCCAGCGAGGCATGATCGTTCGATACGAAGGCATCGCGGGGATCCTCGCGCTCGAGCACCGCCGCCAGCGAGAACGGATCGTTCAGGTCGACGGGAACATCCTTGAGCGAATGCACGGCCAGATCCGCCCGCCCGTCCAGCAGGGCCGTTTCGAGCTCTTTGACGAACAGACCCTTGCCGCCGACCTTGGACAGCGTGCGATCGAGGATCTGGTCGCCACGCGTCGTCATGGACAACAGAGAGACCTCGCAGTCCGGATACAGTTTTTGCAGGCGATCGCGCACGTGTTCCGCCTGCCAGAGCGCAAGCCGGCTGGCGCGTGTGGCGATGACCAGCTTGTCCGGACCTTTACCCATGCCTTTACCCGACAAATTGATTCAAGACGATGGCGGCAACGATACCGATGATGGCCAGAATGGCGAGCCCCTGAAGCAGGGACATCCCGGCCTCGGGATCACGCCGGGACCCTGAAGGTTTAAACAGACTCATTTGCGGCCTCCTTGACTGCCGATTTGCGGGCGGCCATCCATTTGCCGACAACGACAACCAGGATGGCACCTATGACTTCAGCCGCGATTTTAGTGGTGGATGCCAGTTCGCCGAATTGACTCTCGACAAAAACATCGGTGACCAGCATGCCGCCGGCGATCCAGCCCAACAGCGCACCACCCAGCGTGACGACGACCGGAAAGCGGTCGATCAGCTTGAGCACCAGGGTGCTGCCCCAAACGATGATGGGCACGCTGACCAGCAGCCCGAACACCACATAGCCGATCTGATGGTCGGCGATCGTGCTCTGCGCAGCGCCGGCGATGGCAATGACGTTGTCCAGGCTCATCACGAAGTCGGCAATGATGATGGTGCGCACCGCCGCCCAGATCGAGGAAGCCCCCTTGATGCCGTCATGGCCGTCGTCGTCGGGCAGCAGCAGCTTGATGCCTATCCACAAGAGCAACAACCCTCCAACGATTTTAAGGAAGGGGATGGCCAGCAGCGTCAAGGCGAAAACAATGAGGATGACGCGCAAGACGATGGCCCCGGCGGTACCCCAAAGAATCCCCTGGAAGCGCTGCTTATGCTCCAGATTGCGGCAGGCAAGCGCAATGACGACGGCATTGTCGCCCCCCAGCAGGATGTCGATCATGACGATCTGGAACAAGGCCCCCCAGTGGAGCGTCTGTAAAAACTCGAGCATTCGTTATCCTCTACAAGCATGACGGATCCGCAGGACCCGTGGTTTCAACTCTGGCGCAATTATAGTCCCGCACCCCAGCCGGCTTTCCCTAAAACCCCAGGCTCGACCCGGCCCCCAGCAGCGTCGCCGCGCCGAGAACCGCGAAAACAGCGGCGGCGATCGAATGAACCAATCGCATCGGGATCCGGGACGCCAGTCGGTCGCCGACAAATACCGCCGGTACGTCGGCGATCAGCATACCCAGTGTCGTGCCCGCCACCACCAGGAGGGGGCTGGGATAATGGGCCGCCATGGCAACCGTCGCGATCTGCGTCTTGTCTCCCATTTCGGCGAGGAAAAATGTGATGAGGGTGGCGCCGAACACCCCGAAACGCTTGGCGACCTGGGTTTCTTCCTCTTCGATCTTGTCGGGGATCAATGTCCAGACGGCCATGCCGATGAAAGACAGGCCCAGCACCCATCGAAGAATCTCTGGGCTGACGACGGCCGTAATCCAGGCCCCAACGGCGCCGGCAAGCCCGTGATTAACGATGGTCGCAGCGAGTATGCCCAGAATGATGGGAACGGGTTTTTTGAAGCGCGCCGCCAGAATGAAGGCAAGAAGTTGGGTTTTATCGCCGATTTCAGCGAGGGCGACGACACCCGTCGATACGAGCAGGGATTCCATGGGTAAACGTTCCAGGCCGGAAGAAACAATGACCACGGCGCATCCCCGGCCTAGTCGGAGGCGCTGCGATCAAAGGTCTTGCCAAGTCTGGAAACCGCTGGCGCCATGTCCGACCGGACAAGCATGTTGACGCAAGCCTCTAGAAGATAGAGCGGCTACTCCCCAATGAAGGGGTGCATTGTAGCAGGTGAAGAACCCCGGCGCCCGGGATGCACCGGTATTTGCGTTCCATGCAAGGAGGCCAAAGCAGTCCGATGCGCCCCGCCCATCAATCCAAGGCGGCGGAATGGCTGAGATACTCGGCAACTGCCTCAAATGCAGGAATGGTTATTGGATCATTCACCGCATTGCTGGCCATTGGATTCGACGCGTAGCGCACAATCACGACCTCGGCGCCCGGATTGACGTATATTCTTTGCCCATGTACGCCGCGAGCCATAAAGGCGCCGTGTTTATTGTGAGTCACCCACCACATGTTGCGATAGCTCCAGCCCTGCAACAGGGGGTACCCGCCTTTGGCAAATGCGAGTTTGTCCCCCCCTTGGCGGATATCGTCGACAACCGCCTTTGGCACGATCTGACGGCCGTTGAACTGCCCATCGTTGCGCATCATCTCGCCAAAACGTGCCAGATCGCGCAGGCCGGCATTCAACCCGCCGCCAGCGAACGGGGTGCCGATGGAATCGACGGTCATGTAAGCATCCTGCTCGGCGCCAAGGCGGCTCCAGATACGCTCGGAAAGCAGCTGGGCGACATTGCGGCCTGTCACACGCGCGATCACCCAGCCCAGCACATCGGTATTGACGGTCTTGTAGCCAAAGCCTTCGCCGTGTCTTCCCTGTGGCCGCACAGTCTGAAGGAACTCGTAATAGCTGCGCGGGCCTGAATAGCCTTCCGGCTTTGGCAAAGGGTTGCCGGCCAGCGCATGCGCCCAAACCTCGGCGTTCGGATCCTGATAATCCTCGCTGTACTCGAGCCCCGTCGTCATATCGAGCACCTGGCGCAGAGTGGCGTTTCCGAAGGCCGATTGACGGAGTTCCGGCACATAGTCGGCAACCGGCTTTTCCGCATCGAGCACACCTTCCGCCACCAGCATGGCGCCAAGCGTGCCAACGACCGACTTGGTCACTGACATGGCGGCATGCTGCCCATCCTCTTTGAATACACCGAAGTAACGCTCGTAAACGATACGTCCACGATGCAAAATCACGATCCCGTCGGTGTAGTTCGCCGCAAGAGACTCTTCCCAGGTCATGGCCTTGGTGCCACCAATCGGCACGACGCGTAGTGCGTCGATGCCGGCCTGCGCCGTGCGAGACAGAGCAATCGGTGCCCCCAGACCTCGCGAGACATTGATCGTGGGCATCAACTGACGAAAGTTGGATACGCTCCAGCGTAACGCAGGAAACCGGAAATAACTGCCATCCTCGAAACGGACAATCTTCTGTTCAGGGGGTGGAGAGCCGACCATCCAACCCAAGGCTGCCGGATCACTGGCGGCCGCGTCCAATACAGGGCGAGACTCTGAATCTGACGCATGCACTGTGGGCGCCACCAGCGGCAAGACACACGCCTGGATGCCTAGCATGCATGCAATTGGCCACGATGAAGGACGGCATTTGATCATTTTTTCACCCACGGATAAAACTGCCGGATCGTCTGACATCGCCGCGCTTGCTTACCCAGGATCACGAGACGCAAGGCGCTTGTCTTTTATTATGGCATTCAAGCCGGCATTCCCGGCCAGCGCCGATCAAGGCCGACCGCATGGCCTTACGATAAAATAATCGCACATCCATCAAGGAACACCATCCATGGCATTGAACGAAAACTGGGGCTACGCACGCATGGACTGCCGGGGTGACCACGCACTCAGCCTGTTCCTGGACGACATCGAACGCCTGCTCAGGCACTATGCCTCGCTTGACGGCCAACCCGAAGCCAACCGCTTTCAGGCCCAGGCCGCCGCCAACACGCTGATCCAGGCCTACGACAAAAACGCCCGTGGCACCCAGGCCTTCAAAAACCAGTCGATCGAAGTCCGCTCCTTCGTCAATGACCGGCAATGCCTGGAATTCGTGCCGATATTTTCCTCAGGCCTGAAGGCCAAACTTGTGGCGCTGCTGAAACGCTCGAACGCTGCCGCGACGCACTGACCACCAAAAACAATGAATGAAACCGGTGTGATCCCGGTCACGGCGGATAGTCCGGACTTATGTAACAAAAATTTAATTTAATATGTTTTTGTAATTGAACAACTGTACTAGTCCTCTTCAATCAGGAGTACCCAGTGGCTTACCAACAAGAGCTTCCCATTCCGGCCCCCGAATCCCCCGTCGCACCCACGCACGTCACGGTCCATGCTGCGGTGACACCTGATTTTCAGAATCTGCAGCTCAAATCCGAGCTGGGCTTCTTCGACGTTCTCGGCCATCTGATTATTTGGCTGATCCTGACCGTGGTCACCTTCGGCCTGGCCTTGTTCGTATTCCCCTACTACATGCAGCGTTTCATTATCAGCAAGACCTATGCTTTTGATGCCCAAGGCCGACGGGTGGGCCGCCTGGTATGCACGATTGATCTGGCCAGCATCATCGGCAATATCATCCTGTGGGCGGTTATCAGCATCGTGACGCTGGGTATCGGCTATCTGGTGTTCTTGTACAAGATCACTGCGCACTGCATGACTCACACGAAAGTGGTCAGTGTGAACGCGTTGTAGTGACTGGCGCACCATCCTGCTTGTTGCTGTTTTGACACTGCTCCTGGTCGACCCAGTCCACGCCCACAACACGCCCTGCTCTGGCAAGAAAGCGGTGTCTCGTCCAGTTTGATGTTATTTGCAAATAAGGAAGTAACTTGAAAAGATCTGCTATCGCAACGCTATTGGCCTTTGTCTTGGCTGGCTGCGCCACAAAGCATTACGGCCGCCAGGGCGAAGTCACTGACTTCGAGAAGCAAACCCTCTCTTGCCGTGAGATTGATCTCGAAGAGGCTAAGGTACACGGCTTCCTGGGGCATGTTGAAAAAGAGAGCAACTTCGACGGGCGCTCGGTTCTGTCGTTCCTCGGCGATTTCGGGATCGGAAACCTGATGGAAAAGGACAACGCCGTTGAGAGCGCCAACACAAGACTGCGGCAGTTGCAGCAGTTGCGTCTGGCTCGCGGCTGCACCAGCGCACCACCTGTCACTGCTGAAAAATAACGAAAATCCAGTTTGATGTGACGTTCGAAGGGGAAGCAAATGAGTGTTGGAATGGCCGCCCTGTTTCGGGCGGACACCAATTGCCGTGATTAGATGGAAGGTTTGTCTCTAAGTTGCAACAGACTCAGACTAAATCAACAGTTTCCTTTCTTTGCTTGCCCGGGCGGGCAGAAGGTCCCCGGATGGCGATAACCGTCGGGATCGACAACCACTGCCCCCCCGGGCGTGTAAACAGCGCAGGCAGACAGCACTGACAACATGGCAAACGCTAGCACGACTCTCTTCACAGTCAACTCCTTCTGTTTATGAGCGTGCGCCATTTTGCACAACTGCCCAATGCGCAGCACTACAAAATGTAACGCTCACTGCACGCCCCCTTCAATCGAACCTCCTGCCTCGTAGCCCTCAAGCCATGACATTCCGAACAGCGCATTAGCTCCGCCCCTCTCTCCGATAGGCGCAAGGCACAAACCCTGCCTGAACAGCTGATTAACTCGAGGGGCTCGAATTTCATCGAACCCACAGGCAACCTGACTTATCCCCATCCCCTGTGAATAACCGACGGGAAAACGCTATGAAAACTCAAAATTCCCGAGTAACCACAGGCCTGTACATCTCACTGGTCAACAATCGCGCAATCGCTCAGCAATAGCGTGACCCGGTCGCGTGCATGTTCGTGCCAGGCTTTGACGCTGGCTGGCATCGTCATGATCCTGCTGACCGGACGATGGCGCCAATACGATGAGCCCTCGCAGCACTGCAGTCCCGGCCGTCACGGCCGGGGATTGAACGGCAAGCCGCTGCCCCAACCACGCCCGGCATCATGCATGCGCACCGTGTTGCTCTGGAAATCCGCGAGCGGATCCATGGGCGATAGCGAGTATCTGTGAGAGGACCCCAGCTTGCCGCTATGACGGTTGCTCACAGTCATCAAACCAGCTCATCTTATGCTAAAAATACTGTATATTAATACAGCTTAAATGGAGCCATTCGATTCATGTACACAATCACCCTGCAAGATGCCCCCGCAGAAATCCCCGATCATGCCAAACAGGAAGCCGAGCAGCGTTTTCGCCGCACGCTGGAACGAGTCCTTGGCGGGCCGGACGCAGTTCTAGCCGCCTACCGCGCCTGGCAGACCACCGAAGACACGGCCGAGGATGAAATGTCACCCGAAGCGATGGAGTTGGCCAAGCGCTGGATCAACGCCGCAGGGCGGGCACGCAATGACGCGTTCCAAAGCTTGGGCGAAACGGAGGCTTGGTTTGAGGTGCGGGTGGAGAGGTAGGCGGCACTACCCCGTACTGAGCGCAGGCTCTTATGCCGTGCGATGTGAATGTTATGATTGAAGCCAGATTCAACGATGGTTTGAACAAAAAATGAAGTTACTGAAGCATTGTTTTGAGGTAGTGCTCCTCACAATAGATAGCGTCAAGTAATAGCCTGGAAATACTCAAAATGATGGATTGGTTCCCTATAGTCTTCTTTGCGTTCAAGATTATCGTGTTCGGCACGGGGATGTTCTTCGCCATCAAGTGGCATTACGATCAAGGGAAGAAGAAAAATAACGAAACCAGCGGACCGTAAACGTCCGCCAATCACACCCTCGATTCCTCATTAATCAGCCGATTTCCAGTGATGCAGCAGCAATTCCCCGACGGCTACTGGCCAGCGTCGGATGCGGCCAGTGGTGCAGCTGCCCAAGCAATGAGTGCCCGGTACTTGGGCAGCGTACCGTCAATGGTCCGCCCGATCGCGAGCACATCGTAAGGCCACCTTCGGCGAGTATCGCGTCTTGTACTCACAAACCCACCCCCAGGCGCCGACACAAGCATCTTGGGAAATTCGCCGCCGTCGTCGAATTTGCCGAAATGCTCGGGTAGACGTGATCAGAAAAACGTCAATTTTTCAATCGCCTACAATGAAGGCTTAACCAAGGAGCCTTATGTTGGAATTTCAGCCCGGAGCCCGGGCATATCTCTCGGAAATTAGAGCCCTGTCAACAGACAAGGACGATAAAGTTGTGTTCGTTGGACTGACCGCCAAGGAGTCAGCCTGGTATGCGAACTATCTCGAGGAATCCTTCAGCGGAACTGCCGACCGATCTGAAGAGCCTCAGGGCAAGTACCTCGCCCTACAGGACAGGCATGAGGCGGCTCGACAGGCCACAATAGCTGACGAGACACGCAGTCTCACCGGGGACGCTCCGATCCCATAGCGATTGGTTCGGTTGCGCAATGCCTCCGAATTATGGCGCAGCTTAAGAAATAGGCGGCGCCATACACTAGAGGCCCCACCTGACCCACCTCCACCCCCAGGTAGCTGAACGCAACGAAAAAACCCCGCACTCGGCGGGGTCTGTTTACTCAGGACGCGCCGCGCGATCGCCGTTGCTGATCAGGCGAGGCGGGTATCAGGGCGCTTCGCTGCGAATCCGATAGCTGAGCACACAAACGTAGCCATGTGTTAGTCACAGCAGGAAGCGGAAAAGAAAAAAGCCGCGTGACGGGCGGCTTTAACTTACTGATTTTCGATAGATTTATGGTGGGGCCCGTGGGACTCGAACCCACGACCAAAAGATTAAGAGTCTTCTGCTCTACCAACTGAGCTAGAGCCCCCTTTCTCTCGAAAAGAGAAAAATTATAGCATTTTTTTTAATCCGCGTTTTCACGCCTTCCGTTTGTCGCACGCCGCCAAAGCGGGAACCCTTCGAACACGAGGGCCACGGCCTTGGCGCGGGGAATACTCACCTCAGATATCGCGGGCCAGGCCGGCGGCCAGACCGATATAGCTGCGCGGCGTCATGGCCATCAGCCGGGCCTTGGGCTCGGCGGGCAGATCCAGGCCCTGGATGAACTCGCTCAGACCCTCGCGGTTGATCCCTTTGCCCCGCGTCAGCGCCTTGAGCTGCTCATAGGGTTGTGGCAGGCCGTAGCGGCGCATGACCGTTTGCACGGGCTCGGCCAGGACCTCCCAGCAATTGTCGATGTCGGCGTCGATGACTGCCTGATTCAGCTCGAGCTTGCCCAATCCGCGCAGGCATGCATCCCAGGCGACAGCGCAATACCCAAACGCCACGCCCAGATTGCGCAGAACCGTGGAATCGGTCAGGTCCCGCTGCCAGCGCGAAACAGGCAGTTTTTCGGACAGATGCCGCAACACGGCATTGGCCAGACCGATATTGCCTTCGGAGTTCTCAAAGTCGATGGGATTGACCTTATGGGGCATGGTCGAAGAACCGACTTCACCTTCCTTGAGCCTCTGCTTGAAATAGCCCAGCGAGATATAACCCCAGATGTCCCGGTTCAGATCGAGGATGATGGTATTGGCGCGCCCTACCGCATCGAACAGCACCGCCATCCAGTCATGGGGCTCGATCTGAATTGTGTAGGGGTTCTGAGTCAGGCCCAGGCCCGACAGGACCTTGGCGCTGAACGCCGGCCAGTCGACCTCGGGATAGGCGCTGACGTGGGCATTGTAATTGCCCGTGGCGCCGTTGAGCTTGGCCAATGGCTGTACAGCCTGGATCGACGCAATGGCGCGATCGAGCCGGGCAGCCACGTTGGCAAACTCCTTGCCAAGAGTGGTCGGGCTGGCAGGCTGGCCGTGGGTGCGCGACAGCATGGGCTGGTCGGCAAACTGGCGCGCCAGCGTCTTGAGATGCTCGCAAAGGCGGGTCAGGCGCGGCAGGATGAACTGCTCTCGCGTGCGGGAAAGCATCAACGCGTGCGAGGTATTGTTGATATCCTCGGACGTGCATGCAAAGTGGATGAATTCCGCGGCAGACGCCAAAGCCGGATCGTTCGCCACCTTTTCCTTGAGCCAATACTCGACAGCCTTCACGTCGTGATTGGTGACTTGCTCGATTTCCTTGATGCGCGCCGCATCAGCTTCCGAGAAGTTCTCGACAAGCCCACGCAACACTTGGCGAGAGGCTTGGCTGAATGCGGGGAGTTCCGGCAGGCCGGCCTCGGACAAGCCGATCAGCCAGGCCACTTCGACCTCAACCCGATGCGCCATGAAACCGGCCTCCGAAAGCAGACCCCGAAGGTCGCGGCCCTTGGCCGCGTAGCGGCCGTCGAGTGGAGACAGGGCGTTCAAGAGACTGAGTTGATCGGCTATTTGCATTGCGGCTCGCGTAACAGAAAAAAGTAACTGAAAAGTCAATCGGCTATTTTAACATTCGAGGCTTTACGCTCTGACATAGGTCTTCTTTGCTATACTTTTCGCGCTGAAACTCTTCAAAGGTCGCCATGAAACTGCTTGGTTCGCTGACTAGCCCTTTTGTACGCAAGGTGCGTGTGGTCTTGGCGGAAAAAAAGCTCGATTACGAATTCGTACTTGAAGACGTCTGGTCCGGCGACTCGCAGATTCAGAAATTCAACCCGCTGGGCAAGGTGCCCTGCCTGGTCATGGACGACGGCGGCAGCCTCTTCGACTCCCGCGTGATCGTTGAATACCTGGACACGCTGTCGCCCGTCGGCCGCCTCATTCCCCAGCCTGGCCGCGACCGCACCGCCACCCGCTGCTGGGAAGCGATCGCCGATGGCGTGCTGGATGCTGCCGTTGCCATCAATATCGAAAACACCAAGCGTCCCGCCGAGTTGCGCTACGATCCCTGGATTGAGCGCCAGATGGGCAAGATCGCGGGCGCGCTGGAGTTCATGAACGACGGCCTCGACCCTCACGCGTTCTGCATGGGCATCAATTTCAGCCTGGCCGATGTCGCCGTCGGTTGCGCGCTGGGCTATCTGGACTTGCGTTTCCCGCAAATCGACTGGCGGACAAAATACCCCAACCTGGCCCAACTGAACGAAAAACTTCAGGCTCGCCCGTCGTTCATCGGATCGGCGCCACCCAAACCCTGAAACACGGCGGGCCATGTCGCGGACACAGCCCGGCGCCTCAAGATAACGAATAAAAAAAGGGGCATCACAGGATGATGCCGCCCCCCAGGCAGATGTCTCCGTCATAGAGTACGGCGGATTGCCCCGGCGTCACCGCCCACTGCGGCTGGTCGAACCCCAGTTCAAAACGTCCTTCCGAGCCCGACAGCAATGCGCAGGCCGCATCGGGCTGACGATAGCGCGTCTTGGCCGCATAACGTCCCGGCTCGGGCATCCGACCGGCCACCCAGCTTGCATCCTGCGCCTGCAATGCTTGCGACAGCAGCCAGGGATGGTCGTGCCCCTGCACCACGTACAAAGTGTTGGATGCCAGGTCCTTGCGCGCCGTGAACCAGGCGTCCGCCGTGCCATCGTCGCGCTGGCGCCCTTTGACGCCCCCGATTCCCAGCCCCTTGCGCTGCCCCAACGTGTAGAAAGACAAGCCTTGGTGAGTCCCGACATGCTGGCCTTCGGCCGTCTTGATGGGGCCGGGTTGGGTCGGCAGATAACGGTTCAGGAACTCTCGAAAAGGCCGCTCACCGATGAAACAGATCCCGGTGGAGTCTTTCTTGGCCGCATTGGGCAAGCCAAGCTCATGGGCGATACGCCGCACTTCGGTCTTGGGCAGTTCCCCAAGGGGAAACAAGGTCCGCGACAGTTGCTGCTGGTTCAGGCGATGCAGGAAATAGCTTTGGTCCTTTCTGCCATCCAGGGCCTTGAGAAGCTGGAATTGCTGCCCCTGGGCGGTTTCCACAGCCCGCACCCGAGCATAATGACCTGTGGCGATCCGCTCGGCCCCCAAAGACATGGCATGATCGAGAAACGCCTTGAACTTGATCTCGGCATTGCACAAGACGTCAGGATTCGGGGTCCGGCCGGCGGAGTATTCGCGCAGAAACTCCGCGAATACGCGGTCTTTGTATTCCGCAGCGAAATTGACCGCCTCGATCTCGATACCGAGCAGATCGGCCACGCTGGCGGCATCGATCCAATCCTGGCGGGACGAGCAGTACTCGGAATCGTCGTCATCCTCCCAGTTCTTCATGAAGAGACCGACGACCTCGTAGCCCTGCTGTTTCAGCAGCCAGGCGGACACCGAGGAGTCCACGCCCCCCGACATCCCGACGACCACACGTCCCTTCTTGGATGCGGATGTATTAGTCATCAAACAACCCTAGCCGGCCTCACGCCGCTTCGGTCTGGGTGACGGCGGCCTTGCGCCGGGCCCGAACGGCCTTGGCCAGACGCTCGAGCACCTGCAGGGAAGTATCCCAGTCGATGCAGCCATCGGTAATGCTCTGGCCATACGTCAGCGGCTGTCCTGCCACGAGGTCCTGACGACCGGCGACGAGATGGCTTTCGACCATGACACCGAAGATGCGCTCCTCGCCATGCTCGAGCTGATCCGCGATATCGTCGATGACCTTGGGCTGGTTGCGGTAGTCTTTGTTGCTGTTGGAGTGGCTGGCATCGACCATGAGCCGAGGGAACAGCTTTGCCTTGGTCAGTGCCTGGCTGGCCTGCTCGATACTTTCGGCGTCATAGTTGGGGGCTTTGCCGCCTCGCAGGATCACGTGGCAATCGTCGTTGCCGACAGTGGACACGATCGCGGAATGGCCCCCCTTGGTCACCGACAGGAAATGGTGAGGCTGAGACGCCGCCCCGATGGCGTCGATGGCAATCTTGACATTGCCATCCGTGCCGTTCTTGAACCCGACCGGGCAGGACAGGCCGGAGGCCAGTTCGCGATGCACCTGGCTTTCCGTGGTGCGCGCACCGATGGCGCCCCAGGAAACGAGGTCGGCAATGTACTGCGGGGTGATCATGTCCAGGAATTCGCAGCCGGCAGGCACACCCATTTCGTTGATTTCGAGCAGAAGCTTGCGCGCGGTGCGCAGGCCCAGATTGATGTTGAAACTGCCATCCAGACCCGGGTCGTTGATCAGCCCTTTCCAGCCCACGGTGGTGCGCGGCTTCTCGAAATAGACGCGCATGATGATTTCGAGATCATCCTTGTAGAGCTCACGCTGGATCTTCAGGCGGCGGGCGTAGTCGAGGGCTGCCTCGGGGTTGTGGATGGAGCAAGGCCCGATGACGACCACCAGACGGTCATCATTGCCTCGCAGGATCTCGTGAACGGCCTGACGGGTCGAAAAGACGGTGGCTGCCGCATGCGCCGAGCTGGCAAATTCGCGCATGACGTGCGAGGGAGGACTGAGTTCCTTGATTTCGCGAATACGTAGATCGTCGGTGTTGTGTGTCACGAGTTGCTCCAGGGTGTTGATGCCAGCTTAGCAAACGATAAAAAAAGCCGCCAAGCTACTAAGCTGGCGGCTTTTTGGGAATTCGGCTTTTTTACTGCGTACGACGTATCCCTTCCTCCACCAGCGGTGTTGGAAAAGCAAAATAAAAATAGAAAAACGAGAAAACGGTACGCATGCGAAACATCCTAGCACAGAACGCCCCACCCAGCCAAGGACCCCGGGGCCTGATGTCGCGTTTTTGCCAAGTCCGTGGCATTCCTGCGGGCAAAACCGGCGCGGCCAGACCGCTGAATCTTGCGCCAATCAATGGATAATTAATTTGAGTTGAAATTATTTTATAAGATATGATTGATACAAGAATCAAACAATCGAAAGCTGATCGAGGAGAATCCATGTCCACCCGCTTCCTGATCGCCGCCCTGCTCGGAGCGAGCCTTGGCGCCGGACCGGCGCTGCTACCGGGCGCGGGCCATGACGCACATGCCGTCACCGTTCAGCAAGTGCGCGATCGCGGCTTTGCGCGCATTGCCATCGCGAACGAAATCCCCTACGGCTACCCGGATCTGTCCGGCAAGGCGTCGGGCGTCGGCCCTGAAACCATTGAACGGGTCATGAAGGGTTTGGGCATCAAACGCATCGAATGGACCACGACCAGTTTCGGCTCGCTGATCCCGGGACTCAAGGCAGGCCGGTTCGATATGGTGGCGGCCGAGATGGCCATCCTGCCGCAGCGATGCAAAGAAGTCCTGTTCTCAGAGCCGAACAGCTCCTATGGCGAAGGCCTGTTGGTGCCGAAGGGCAATCCCCAAAGCCTGCACTCCTTCGAGCAGTTCGCCAAGGGCTCGCGGAAAATCGCCATCATGGCCGGCGCCGACCAACTCGAAATCCTGCAGGCCCTCAAGGTGCCGCAAGCGAACATCCTGACCATACAGAACAACGCCGATGCCATTGCCACGGTCTCAGCAGGACGAGCAAGCGCTTATGCGGCGACCAGCCTCACCGTCAGCCAATTGGCCCGCAAGAGCAAACGCGTCGAGGCTGCCCGCCCATTCACGGACCCGGTGGTCGACGGGCAGCCCGTGCGTAGTTGGGGAGGCTATGCCTTTGCCCGAGATTCAGAGACCCTGCGCGACGCCGTTGATGCCGAACTGGCCAAAGTCAAACGTACCGAACCATGGCGCCGGCTCATGCGGCGCCATGGTTTCACCGACAACGACCTGGAGCAGTCGTTTGCGCGCACCACTCGCCAGCTCTGCTCCGGCGGCTGAGGTCTCGCCATGGACTGGGTCCATTACCTCCCTCCATTGCTGGAAGGCGCATGGCTCACCATCCAGCTCGCAACCGGCTCCACCCTGCTAGGCGGCGCCTGCGCTTTCATACTGGGCATCGCCGCCACGGCGCAAACCCGGATACTGCGCTCAGCGGCAGTCGCCGTCATCGAGTTCTTCCGGGGCACCTCGCTGCTCGTCCAATTGTTCTGGCTGTACTTCGCCTTGCCCATACTGGGCCAGGAACTGGGCGTGGACCTGCGCCTGCCGGCCGTTGCCGTCGGCACACTCGCCTTGAGCCTGAACATCGGCGCGTACGGGGCCGAAGTCGTGCGAGGCGCGCTGCGTGCCGTCGCGCCGCAACAGCGGGAAGCCGCCCTGGCCCTGAATTTCTCCCCTGCCCAAAGGCTGTGGCGCATCGAGCTGCCCCAGGCCATCCCGGAGATGATGCCAAGCTTCGGCAATCTGGCGATCCAGAACCTCAAGGACACGGCATTGGTGTCGCTGCTGGGTTTGGGGGACCTTACCTTCCGGGCTGAACAGATCCGCAATCTGACGCAGGACAACGCGACCCTCTACACCTTGCTGCTGGTGATGTATTTCGGCATGGCCCTGATCCTGGCCGGCCTCATGAAATGGCTGGAGCGTCACGTCGGCCAATGGCGCGCGAAGGGAGACTGACATGCTGTTCGACATTGCCTGGGACATCGACCATGGAGCCTGGGCGTTCGCCCTTTCCATCCTGCCCATCCTGCTGCGCGGACTGCTCGTCACCCTGGAGGCCACACTCGTGGGCTTTTTCATTGCGGCGGTTCTGGGACTTGGCCTGGCCGCGCTCAAGGCCTCAAGCAACGCCATCATTGCCTGGCCCGCACGGATCATCGGCGAGTTCCTGCGCGATACGCCCCTGTTGATCCAGCTCTTCTTTCTCTATTACGTGCTACCGGACTATGGCCTGGTACTGCCGGCCTTCCTGACCGGCGCTCTCGCCCTGGGCCTACAGTACAGCATCTATCTCTCCGAAGTCTACCGCGCCGGGATCGAATCCGTGCCCCGCGGCCAGATCGAGGCCGCCCGGGCCCTGGATCTTTCAACCGCCCATATCTTCCGCAACATTGTGCTGGCGCAAGCCTTCCCGCGCATCATTCCGGCCCTGGGCAACTACCTCGTATCCATCATGAAGGATGTCCCCGTCCTCTCCGTCGTGGCCGTGCTGGAACTGCTCAACGTCGCCCGCATCATTGGCGACCGAACGTTCAACTACCTGATACCGCTGTCGCTGGTCGGCGCACTCTATCTGTGCATGACGCTGCTGGCCTCGGCTGCACTGCGCCGGCTGGGCAAAAGCCTGCCGCAACAAGGATGGCCTTTGCGATGACCGATCCCATCATCACTTTCGACAAAGTCGTCAAACGCTACGGCGACAATATTATTCTGGACGAACTCGATTTCGACGTACTGCCCGGCGAGAAGGTGGCCATCATCGGCCCCTCCGGCTCGGGAAAATCCACCGTCCTGCGCATCCTCATGACCCTGGAAACAATCGATGACGGCCTCGTGACGGTGAGCGGCCAGCCCCTTTGGCATCAGCGGCGAGCCGATGGAACGCTGGATGCCGCCTCGCCGGCCCACCTGCGCACGATGCGCAAGCAGATGGGCATGGTGTTTCAGCAATTCAATCTCTTTCCGCACATGACCGTGTTGCGCAATGTCATCGAAGCGCCCATCCACGTGCGGGGCCAGTCGAGGCCCGAGGCCACTGCGCTGGCCATGACCTATCTCGAGCTGGTCGGCCTGTCGGACCACGCCGAAAAATTCCCACACCAGCTCTCAGGCGGACAGCAGCAGCGTGTCGCCATCGCGCGAGCGCTTGCCATGCAGCCGCGCATCATGCTTTTTGACGAGCCCACCTCGGCGCTGGATCCCGAGCTCGTGGGCGAGGTGCTGAACGTGATCCGCCGCCTCGCGCACGAGCACGCACTCACCATGCTGCTGGTCACGCACGAGATGGCTTTCGCACGCGACTTCGCCGACAGAGTGTGCTTTTTCGATCAAGGGCGCATCATCGAACAAGGGGCGCCGGAAGATCTTTTCGGCGCCCCTCAGGAGTCGCGCACCCGTGAATTCCTGGGCCGCGTCAACGTTTGAATCAAATCCGAACCGTTGCCGGTTCCAGCGCTTCCATGTTCCTGCGCGCGGCGATGTACTCGGGCCGCGGCGCCAGGCCGTGGCGCGGCACCCGCAAGCGATTTTCGACGCTGTTGTACACCAGGAACACATTGGCGCGCGGCCACGGCGAGATGTTGCCGGCCGAACCGTGCATGGTGTTGCAGTCGAAGAACACGACCGAGCCGGCCCGGGCGGTGATCGCCTCGATCCCCCCCTGCTCCACCAGCAACGACAGGCTGATGGGATCGGGCACGCCATATTCCTGCCGGCGCAATGAAGCCTTGTAATGCTCCTTGGGCGTTGCGCCCACGCAGGCGATGAACTGGTTCTGCGACCCGGGAATCAGCATGAGCGGGCCATTGCAAGCGTTGTTGTCGGTCAGAAGGATCGAGCAACTGAGCGCTCGCATGGCCGGCATGCCGTCCTCCACATGCCAGGTCTCGAAGTCCGAATGCCAGTAGAACTCCTTGCCCTTGAAGCCGGGCTTGAGGTTGGCGCGGGACTGATGGACATAGACCTCGGAACCGAGAATCTGACGCGCGACCTGCAGCAACCGGGGGTCACGCGCCAATCCGGCCACGCGGTCGTTCAGCTCGTGCACCCTGAAGATCGATCGGACCGCATCGCTGCCCGGCTCCCGTATCGCCTCGGCTCGACCCACGATCGCCGGATCCCGGCTCATGTCGCCTACCTCATCCAGCAGCGCCTGGACCTCATGCGCATCGAACAGGTCTTCGATCAACAAGAAACCCCTACGCTCATAACTGCTCAGTTGTGCTCGATCCAGGGCGTTGGCATAGCCACCCTGCTCGTAGACCACAGGGTCCTTTCTCGCGATGATGGCGGCGCTTGAGTCCGTGCGGGACACATAGGAATCATGCATGCTGTGGATCATGGTCGGTCACCTCCCTTGCGCATCGGCATCCGCCATCTCGGCCGGATACACCCCCTCTTCGTCGTGAACTTCCAGCCCGGTCAACGGCGGATTGAACACGCAGATGACGCGCAAGGCCTCTTTGCCGCCTCGCAGCCAGTGATCATCATGTTGATCGAGGGCATACACGACACCCGGCCCCAGCGCATATTTCCTGCCATCAGCAATGGTTTCGATCTCCCCATCCCCGTCGATGCACCAGACAGCCTCCAGATGATTGCGGTAGTGGATGCGCGTTTCAGTCCCGGGAAAAATCACGGTTTCATGAAACGAAAAGCCCATCCCGTCCTTCTTGAGCAACACTCGCCGGCTCAACCAGTTCTTCGTACGGATCTCGTGCTCCGTGCCAATGACGTCTTTCACATTACGAACAATCATCGCTTCTTGCCTCCAAAACGCAGGACGTGGGCGCCGCCGCGCCCCTCGCCCAGAACTTCGCCGACGCTGCGCTCGATGATCTCGAGGCCTCGGCGCAATTGATCTTCGTTGATAGTCAGGGCGGGCAGCACCTTGAGCACCTCGTCGCTGGCGCCTGAAGTCTCGATCACGAGACCATGCTCGAAGGCCTTGCGCGCGACGCGCGACGCCATGTCTTCGCCCCCTGTCATCACGAGCCCCTGAATGAGCCCTCGCCCCCGAACGGACAGCCCTTCTCCGGGGTGGCTGTGAACGAGATTCTCGAGCCAGTCACGCACCAGCGCCTCCTTGCGCCGCACGCTTTCGCCGAATGTCGGCGTCGTCCAGTAACTGTCCAGCGCCTGCGCAGCCGTCACGAATGCGAGATTGTTGCCGCGGAACGTGCCGTTATGGGCGCCCGGCTTCCAGATGTCGAGCTCAGAGCGCATGAGCACCAGCGACATGGGCAAGCCAAATCCCGATAGCGACTTGGACAAGGTGATGATGTCGGGACGGATCCCCACCGAATCGAAACTGAAGAAGCTGCCTGTGCGGCCGCAGCCAACCTGAATGTCATCGACGATGAGCAGCATGTCGAATTGGCGGCAGACACGCTCCAGGTCGCGCAGCCAGCGATGCGAGGCGACATTGACGCCCCCCTCACCCTGAACCGTTTCGACGATGACCGCGGCGGGATGGTCCAGGCCGCTGGACGAATCGGCGAGCATGCGTTCGAGATAGTCGATGGTGTTGAAATCGGGGCCCATATAGCCGTCATAGGGCATGAATGTGGTGTTGCCCAGTGACACGCCGGCAGCGCCGCGGAACTTGGCGTTGGCCGTCGCCGCCAGCGAACCGCTGCTCACTCCATGAAAACCATGGGTGAAGGAAATCACGTTGTGACGCCCCTTCACCTGGCGGGCCAGCTTCAGCGCCGCTTCCACGGCATTGGTGCCGGTCGGCCCCGTGAACTGCAGTACATACTGCCATTGGCGCGGCTTGAGCAGCACGCGCTCCACGGTTTCCAGAAAATAGCGCTTGGCGCAGGTGGCCATGTCCAGGCCATGAACCAGGCCATCCGTATCCAGGTATTCGATGAGCTTTTCTTTGAAGACCGGATTGTTGTGCCCGTAGTTCAGCGTACCCGCGCCGCTGAAGAAGTCGATGTATTCCTTGCCGGCTTCGTCGATCAGCACCGAGCCCCTGGCCTGTTTGAAAACGACTGGGAAAGACCGGACGTAGCCTCTCACCTCCGACTCCATCCGGTCAAAAATTTTCAAGTCCATTTCTTATGTCCTCTCTCGTTGTGGCAAGGCGGTATCCCGATTGGAGGAAGCCTCCTCCTCCGCCTCGACGGCTGAACAGCACGAGCGGGATCCACCCGCGCCAGACCTCAGAGCGGGCCTATTCGTATCAGGTTTTCGTCATCGTGCGCCGCGGGCCCGAACAAGACGTGCCCGTAAAGCGCGCTTTCATGGATCGCGACGTTGCGTCGCCGGGCCAGGGTGTGGAACAGATGACGTGAGGGCCCGTTTTCCGGCCCGACCGTGGCATCGACGAAACGCGCGGCCGATGCCGAAGGGCGCTCGAGAATATGTTCGAGCATGCGGCGGCCGAGCTGCCGGCCCCGCGCACGCTCGTGCACGGCGACCTGCCAGACAAACAAGGTGTCAGGGGAATCAGGTGGAAAGTAGGCGGAAACGAAACCCGCGATCTGGTCTGCCTCTTCCGCCACGACCGACGTGGCGGAAAAATGCTCGGCGATCAGCAGATAGGCGTAGATCGAATTGAGATCCAGCGGAGGGCACTGCCGGATCAGGCTGTGTATGTGGTAAGCGTCGGTACGTAGTGGAGTGCGCAGTATCAAACCATCAACCCCGATTCAGGAGGCACATTCCCGTCGGGGACCTCCAGGATGGATGAGGCGGGCTCTGCCGGGGACGCCACGGCGCTATCGGCCTCCATCAGCGTGACGATGCGTTCCAGCGACAAGGTGATGGTCGCCTGCTCGAGCTCGGGCAAAGCCTTCAGGCCGTCGGCCAGCCTCTTTTGCAGAAGCGAGGGTGTGGCCTGCGCCAAGGCGACACCCGCTTCGGTCGCGGTGACGAACACGATGCGGCGATCCTGGCGGCCGCGTTCCCGCCGGATCAGGCCCTTGTCTTCCAGGCGGTCGAGAATGCCCACCACCGTGCTGGCGCTGACATGGATTTCCCGGCTGATTGCGGTTGCCGTGATGGGCCCGCCGCTATTGATGACCGCCCTGAGACAGATCAACTGCGGAGCGGTGATATTGCTGCAGGCCGACAGTTGGCGCGAATGCAAGGCGATGAGGCGCGTGATCCGGCGCAACGAACGCAATATGCGCAAATCGTAGGCCTCGGGAGTTTCCGGGAAGGAGTTCGTCATGGAAAACACTTCAACAAGATTGATTTCTACTGAAATCATATCCGCAGGAATTAATAATGTCAAAGTAAAGAGTTCGCGCCAGGCAAAAAAAAACCGATGCCCCAGGCATCGGTTCCGGAATTGCGGGAAGCAATCGGACTCAGGCCGTCCCCCCCACCGTCAGGCCATCCATGCGCAGCGTAGGCATGCCAACCCCGACGGGGACGCTTTGCCCATCCTTGCCGCAGGTGCCCACACCGGAATCGAGCCGCATGTCGTTGCCGACGAGGCTGACTCGCGTCATGGCATCGGGACCGTTGCCGATCAGCGTCGCCCCCTTGACGGGATAGCTGATCTTGCCGTTCTCGATCATGTAGGCTTCCGACGCCGAAAACACAAACTTGCCGCTGGTGATATCGACTTGCCCGCCGCCGAAATTGACCGCATAAAGCCCTTTCTTGACCGACGCGAGGATTTCCTCCGGGGGAGTGTCCCCCGCCAGCATGTAGGTGTTGGTCATGCGCGGCATGGGCAAATGCGCAAACGACTCGCGGCGCCCATTGCCTGTCACGGCTGTCTTCATGAGGCGCGCATTGAGCGTGTCCTGCATATACCCCTTGAGCACCCCATCCTCGATGAGCACATTGTGCTGAGTGGCATTGCCTTCATCGTCGATATTGAGCGAACCGCGGCGGCCGTCCAGCGTGCCGTCATCGACGACGGTCACCCCTTTGGAGGCGACGCGCTCGCCAATACGGCCTGAAAAGACGCTGGAGCCCTTGCGATTGAAATCGCCTTCGAGGCCGTGGCCGACCGCTTCATGCAGCAGTATGCCCGGCCATCCCGACCCCAGCACCACCGTCATTTCTCCGGCAGGCGCCGGGCGAGCCTCAAGATTGACCAGCGCCTCGTGCGTGGCCTGCCGGACATAGCTGCGCAACACATCGTCGGTGAAGTATTCCAGCCCCGTGCGGCCGCCCCCGCCCCCGTGGCCCATCTCACGCCGCCCTTGATGTTCGGCAATGACGGTCAGGGAGAAGCGGACGAGCGGGCGCACGTCAGCAACCAGGCGGCCATCGCTGCCGGCAACGAGGACGACGTCATACTCCATGCCCAGGCCGGCCATCACCTGGATGATCCGGGGATCCGCGGCGCGCGCCATGGCCTCCACCCTTTCAAGCAAAGCCACCTTGTCGGGCGCCGTCAAGGTATTGAGGGGGTCGATGGCCGGGTACAGAGGCCGCCGCCCGTCTTCTTGCGAGGCCCGGACCTTCTGGCGCCCCGCCCCTTGCCGGGCAATCGTGCGCACGGCCCTGGCTGAAGAAAGCAAGGCATCGGGCGACAAGGTATCCGAGTAGGCGAAGGCGGTTTTTTCGCCACTGATGGCACGCACACCGACCCCTTGACCGATGGAGAAACTGCCCGTCTTGACGATGCCTTCCTCGAGGCTCCAGCCTTCGCTGCGCGTATATTGAAAATACAGGTCGGCGTAATCGACCTTATGGGTGAATATCTCGCCCAGGGCCCGCGCCATGTCGGCCTCGGTCAGCCCCCACGGATCGAGCAGGACCGACTTGGCCGTCGCCAGCGCATTGATGGATGGGTCTGCGATTTTCATTTCGGATACCGTCACTTCAAAAATTACATTGTGCGATGCTTCAGGGCCGGCAAAGCCTGCCGCAGCTCAGCAAGACGCGATTGCTCGACATTGCCGACGACGAAACCCGGACCCTCGTCCAGGCAATCGACAATTTCGCCCCATGGATCAATTAGAACAGAATGTCCCCAGGTGCGGCGCCCATTTTCGTGCCGACCGCCCTGCGCCGGGGCAAGCACGTAGCATTGATTCTCGATGGCCCGCGAGCGCAGGAGGATCTCCCAGTGCGCCGACCCAGTGGTGTACGTAAAGGCCGCAGGCACGACGATGAGACTGACCGGGCCGAACGCCCTGTAAAGCTCCGGAAAGCGCAGATCGTAGCAGATCGACAGACCGACTTTGCCGCAAGGTGCGTCGAACGCCTGGGGAGCATTGTCGCCGGGCCTGATGGATACCGACTCGTCGTAGGACTCGGTGCCTTTGGCGAAGCCGAACAAATGAATTTTGTCGTAGCGCGCAACGACGTGGCCTTCCGGTGAATAAACCAGTGTCGTGTTGTAGATGCGGTCATTGTCTGGACTTTCAAGCGGCAAGGTGCCCCCGACGAGCCAGATGCCGTGCTGTTTGGCCTGGTCGGCAAGAAAAGACTGTATCGGCCCCGCGCCGTAGCGCTCACGCAAGGCGACCTTGTCGTGGTCGTGCCGTCCCATCAGGCAGAAATACTCCGGCAGGCCCACCAATTGCGCCCCGGCCTCGGCCGCCCGGGCAATGAGCGCCCCGGCCTGGGCAAGATTGTCATCCAGCGACGTGGAAGAAACGGTCTGCACCGCGGCGACTCGAAAGCTTTCCTGAGTTGATGTCATGCTATTCAAATTCAAATATTTAGTTGATGACGGGATATATTCCACGTTGATTCTGCAATAATAACGAAACCCATTGAATAAATATAAACATGCAGGCTTGACCCTGTTTCAGCGGCCATATTTATTCGATGCGGTTTATAAGCCAGATTGCGAAGCGCAAATATGAAACATATTGTTTCAGCATCGCTTCAATCAAACTCGAGGTACTACGAATGACGCGTGATAATTACGCAGCACTTCAATCGAAAATCGAAAAAGAAATCATCCGCCTGCAAAAACAGGCACAGGCCCTGCAGGCAAAACGCCGCGCCCCGGTGATCGCATCGATCGTGCGGGACATGCGCGAATATGGCATCACCCCGGAAGAACTTGCCTCGGCACTGGGCAAGAAAGCGTCTAAAACCCCGGCCCGCAAAACCGCCCCGGCCGCCAGCAAAGAAAAACGCGTCGTCCCCCCAAAATACCGCCATCCGGATACCGGCGAAACCTGGACGGGACGCGGCAAGCCCCCGCGCTGGATCACCGAGGCCGAGACCGGGGGGAAATCCCGCGAAACCTTCCTGATCGTGGCTGCCTGAAAACGGCGTCGCGAAATCGCGTGGCGTCCGCGTAAGCATCGCCGCCACGCCGCAGGGTGTCGCGTCACTCCCGCAACAGGGAGCTTGCCGCGACACTCTGCCCTGTCTTCCCGACTAACGCGGCAGCTCATAGGTAATATCCCGTGTCTGGCCATTATTGCCGGGAAAACCGTCAAACACGGCACGTGCCAGATAAGGCATGACCGTGGTCAGATTATCTCTGGACGACGCGCTGACCGCGCGCGATCGATAAACCTCGATCCCCTGCCGCGCATTATCCCGGATAATCACCGTCAGGCTGTTCTGGTAAATCGCGACGGGCACGGTCACGACGGGAGGCGCATAATAGATTCCGCCACCCCACCCCGGCCCGAAACCGCCATAATAGCCGCCCCATGGCCCCCAGGGTCCAAAACCCGGATAGAACGGATCGGCATACTCCTGCCGCCAGCCCCTCACGACCGGATTCTCATACTCGAACTCGACATCGAAACGCGCCTTCTGACCAGGGCCGGCTTCGACCAGTCCCGTGCGCCCGATATTCGCGCGGACCATATCCGAAAAGGTCTGGTATTCCAGACTGCCCGACTGCCCTTGCGACGCCACGAGACGATACGTCTTGCCTTCGGCGTCGGGCGGCCACTGCTGAAAGGTGGTCACCCGCGCCGACCACGTCGGAGCCGCACAGGCGGCAAGCAGCACTACCCCCATCACCCCTAGCAGCAACCGGCCCCAACGTCCGGACCTACGCATCAAATTGGAAGCGAACATACGTCATACCCCTTGCCGACCTTGACATGCCCTCGCCAGTCGGCGCACAGCCGAACCACGCACACCACCTGTTCCACAATCACTACAATACCTCAATACGACTTCTTCGAAGTGATTCCGAAACATCCCGGATCCCGCCATGCGTACCGATACATCCCCCACCATTTCCCGCCACGATTACCAGCCCTACCCTTACCGTCTGTCCAAGGTCGATCTGGTCTTCGAGCTCGACCCTGCCCGAACCCGGGTCACGGCCACCCTGGCTCTGGAACCTGCCAGCCAGGCGCCCGCCGCCCTGGAGCTTGACGGGGAAGACCTCGAGCTCGTTTCGCTGCGTCTGGACGGGGCCTCTCTGGGGCCCGACGACTACCGCATCGAGGCGGGCCGTCTCATTCTTCCGCCCCAAGAGCAGGCGTTTACGCTCGAAATCATCAGCTTCTGCAAACCAGCCGAAAACACCACGCTGATGGGCCTTTATGTCTCGGGCAACAGTCTGTTCACCCAATGCGAAGCCGAAGGTTTTCGCCGCATCACCTGGTTTCCCGATCGGCCGGACGTCATGGCCCGCTATCGGGTCACCCTGCGCGGCGACAAGGCCCGCTATCCTCTCCTGCTGTCCAACGGCAACCTCGTACAGGCCCGCGACCTTCCCGACGGCGCTCACGAAGCCGTCTGGGAAGACCCCCACCCCAAGCCCTGCTACCTCTTCGCCCTCGTCGCCGGGGATTTTGCCTGCCGCGAGAAGACACTGCGCACCGCGAGCGGCCGCGACGCGCTGCTGCAGGTCTACAGCGACCATGGTTCCGAGGACAAAACCGCCTGGGCCCTAGAAAGCCTCGAAAAGGCACTGCGCTGGGATGAATCCCGCTTCGGCCTCGAGCTGGACCTGGACCGCTTCATGGTTGTCGCCGCGCGCGACTTCAACATGGGCGCCATGGAAAACAAAGGCCTGAACGTCTTCAATTCGTCTTATGTGCTGGCCGATCCGGACACCGCAACCGATGCGAGCTACCACGCCATCGAAAGCGTGATCGGCCATGAATACTTCCACAACTGGACCGGAAACCGCGTGACGTGCCGCGACTGGTTCCAGCTTTCCCTCAAAGAGGGCCTCACTGTCTTCCGCGACCAGGAGTTCTCAGCCGACATGGCGGCCCAAGGCCTGGCCGCGGCGGAAGCCGCCAGCGCGCGGGCCGTCAAGCGCATCGACGATGTCAGCGTGCTGCGCAGCGCCCAGTTCCCCGAGGATGCCGGCCCCATGGCGCATCCGATCCGCCCCGAAAGCTACCAGGAAATCGGCAACTTCTACACTGCGACGGTGTATGAAAAGGGCGCCGAAGTCATCCGCATGCAGCACACGCTGCTGGGCGAAGAGGGGTTCCGGGCCGGACTGGACGAATACTTCCGCCGACACGACGGATCGGCCGTCACCTGCGACGACTTCGTCGACGCCATGGAGTCGGTCTACCGCGCCCGCAATCCCGGCAAGGACCTGAGCGCCTTTCGCGGCTGGTACTCCCAGGCGGGCACGCCCCGCATCAAAGTCACCCTGGAGCATGACGAGGCCCGACGCCGCTGCCGCATTACCTTGAGTCAGCGCTGCGCGCCGGTGGGCATCGAAACCCTGCGCCAGCCTCCCGCCGAGAAACCGCCTCTGCTCATCCCGTTTGCGCTGGGCCTGCTGGACGACCGTGGCGCCCCCCTGACACTCACCCTGGACGGCAGATCCTCGGATACCGTAGTGCTGGAACTCAACCAGGCCGAACAGAGCTGGACTTTCGACGATATTCCCTCCCGCCCGGTGCCGTCGCTGCTACGCAATTTCTCGGCGCCGGTCATTGTTGACTACGATTACGCGTCGCGCGATCTCGCCCTGCTTGCGCGCTGCGACCCCGACCCGTTCGCACGCTGGGAAGCCGGCCAGGAACTGGCCGTGCGCCAGTTGCTCGATCTCGTCTCGGCAATCCAGCAAGGCGGCACATTGGCCATCGATCCGGAGTTCATCTCGACCTGGCGAGCCATACTCGAGAACAACCAGCTTTCACCCGCCTTCCGCTGCCGGGCACTGACGCTGCCCACCGAAAAGTTTCTCCTCGAGAAAACCACGCCCATGGACCCCGTCGCCGTGGCCAGGGCACGACGCCAATTGCGAGTCGAGCTGGGCAAGGCGCTTGCCCCGGTCTGGCGCAGCACCTACGACAGCCTGGCGGCGGATGACGACACGCGCTACACCCCGGATGCCATCGAATCGGGGCGACGCGCCCTGCGCAACCTTGCCCTGGCCTATCTGGTGGCCGCCGATGCTCCGCAGGCACTGGAACTGGCCCGCGCCCAATATCGCCAGGCGGGCAACATGACGGACCGCATGGGCGGTCTGTCCGCCCTGGTCAACCACGGCACCTCAGGCACCCAGGAGCTGACCGACTTCTACGAGCGTTGGCAACACAACCCCCTGGTCATTGATCGCTGGTTTACCCTGCAGGCCACGGCACCGGCCACCACGGTAGAGGTCGTGCGCGCGCTGATGAACCATCCTGCCTTCACGCTTCGCAACCCGAACCGGGCCCGCTCGCTGATTTTCCAGTTCTGCATGAACAATCTTGAGGGCGCCCATTGCGACGCAGGCTACCGGTTCTGGGCCGAGCAGGTCCTGGCGCTCGACCAGATCAACCCCGAGATCGCCGCCCGCCTGGCGCGTGCATTCGACAACTGGGCACGCTATATTCCCGCCAACAGGGACGCGCTTCGGCGAGCTTACGAACACATTCAACAACACCCCAGACTCTCACGCAACACGTCCGAGATCGTATCCAAAGCATTGAACATCTAGCAGGAGCCATACTTGAAACACAAGACCCTCACCCAATACCTGGTTGAGCAACAACGCAAGGGACAAACTGTCACCCCCGAACTTCGGTTGCTCATCGAAACCATTGCGCGCGCATGCAAGGCCATCGGCCACGCCGTCGGCAAGGGTGCGCTGGGCGGCGTGCTCGGCAGCCTGCACACCGAGAACGTGCAGGGCGAAGTACAGAAGAAGCTGGATGTGCTGTCCAATGAGATCCTGCTCGAAGCCAACGAATGGGGCGGCAACCTCATGGCCATGGCGTCCGAGGAAATGGAAACGATCCATCACATCCCGAACGAATACCCCAAGGGCGGCTATCTGTTGTTGTTCGATCCGCTCGACGGCTCGTCCAACATCGATGTGAACGTCTCGATCGGCACGATCTTTTCCGTGCTCCGGGCGCCGGAATCCGCCCACAAGGGCCAGCTTACCGAACAGGACTTCCTGCAACCGGGCGCGCGCCAGGTCGCCGCGGGCTATGCGGTGTATGGGCCTCAGACGATGCTGGTCCTTACGGTGGGCGACGGGGTCGTGGGCCTCACCCTGGACAAGGAAATGGGCAGCTGGCTCGTCACGACCGAGCGCATGACGATCCCCGAAGACACCACCGAATTCGCCATCAACATGTCGAACATGCGGCACTGGGAAGCTCCCGTCAAGCGCTATATCGATGACTGCCTGGCCGGAGAAACCGGCCCGCTGGGCAAGAACTACAACATGCGGTGGATCGCATCCATGGTGGCCGACGTGCACCGCATCATGACACGCGGCGGCGTATTCATGTATCCGCGCGATCAACGCCCCTCCGGCAAGAAGGGCAAGCTGCGCCTGATGTACGAGGCCAACCCCATGAGCTTCATCGTCGAACAGGCCGGCGGTGCCGCCATCGACGGCGATCAGCGTATCATGGATGTCCAGCCGACCGCCTTGCACCAGCGTATCGGCGTGGTGCTCGGCTCCCGCAACGAAGTCGAGCGCGTGCTGCGCTACCATCAGGAAAACTGAAACGCCCGCCATGCTTCGTGATCCTCGCAAAGCGGGGATACACCATCGTCCTCGTCATCCTGGCATAAGCCAGGATCCACGGCTGTGGTGGATTCCGTCTTTCGACGCAATGACGAGGCAATCGGCAACGGCTCAATCCAGGGTCAGTATCGTCGCCCCGGTGGTCTTGCGCCCCGCCAGCGCAGCTTGGGCCAGCCCAGCCTCTTCCAGACGGAAGCGCTGGCCGATCCGCACCTTGATCTTGCCGCTGGTGATCATGGTGAACAACTCGTCGGCCGCCGCCGTCATTTTCTCGAGCGTATCGACGTGCGCCGCCAGCATGGGCCGGGTCACGTAGAGCGAACCTTTGGCCGCCAGGATCCCCAGATTCACGCCCTCGACCGGGCCTGAAGCATTACCGAAACTGACCATCAGCCCACGCGGCTGCAGGCAATCGAGCGAGGTCAGCCAGGTATCCTTGCCGACGCTGTCGTACACGACCGGCACCATCTTGCCGTCGGTCAGTTCCCTGACCCGCTCGACGACGTTCTCGCGCGTGTAGTCGATCACCTCCCAGGCGCCGTGCTCTTTGGCCAGCGCCGCCTTTTCAGCCGAAGATGTCGTGCCGATGACCCGCACACCCAGGGCCTTGGCCCATTGGCAGGCGATCAGCCCCACCCCCCCTGCGACAGCATGGAAGAGGATGGTCTCGCCCGCCTGCACGCGATGCGTCTGCCGCAACAGGTATTGCGCCGTCAGTCCCTTGAGCATGATGGCGGCCCCTTCTTCGAAGCTGATGGCGTCCGGCAGCCGCACGACGAAATTCGCCGGCAGATTGCGGGCCTCGGCATAGGCCCCCAGCGGACTCTGGCCATAGGCGACCCGGTCACCCACCTTGAGATGGGTGACCCCCTGGCCGATGGCCTCCACCACACCGGATGCCTCGCATCCCAAGCCATGGGGAAGAGGTTGCTTGTACAGGCCGCTGCGATAATAGATATCGATGAAATTCAAGCCGACGGCCTTTTGCCTGACGGTCACCTCGCCCTGAGCAGGCGCCGGCAGATCCACCTGCACCACTCGCAGGACGTCTGGTCCCCCGTGCTGGTCGATACGAATTGCTTTCACCTTCTGTGTCACTTTGAACTCCTTGAAAAATGGCGGCTTAGCGCCGGCCGCCCAGCAGCGACCCCAACACGCCCCGCAATGCCTGGGTCGCGGCGCGGCGCACCATGCTCTTGGCGACCTGCTGCACGACCCCGTCGCGGCGGCCGCCGCGCGGCCCGGTCGAACCGAACAGAAAATCATTGACCACGCCCATGACGCCAGCGTCCTGCCCGCCCCCGGCGCTTGCGACGTCCCCTGCACGACCTGTGGATGCTCCTGCAGCGCCCGCTTCGACCCGCTTGAGCAGCACTTCATAGGCCGACTCCCGATCGACCGTCTGTTCATACTTGCCCGCAAGCAAGGATGCGGCTCTCAGGGCCTGGCGTTCGGCATCCGTGGCCGGCCCGATCCGGCTGCCCGGCGCAACCACCCAGGCGCGCTCGGTGACGGAGGGACGTCCCTTGGCATCGAGCATCGAAATCAAGGCCTCGCCTACCCCGAGCTCCGTAATGGCCGCCTCGATATCCAGGCCTGGATTGGGCCGCATGGTCTGGGCCGCCGTCCTGACCGCCTTCTGGTCGCGGGGCGTGAAAGCACGCAAGGCATGCTGCACCCTGCTGCCCAACTGGCCAAGAATGGTCTCGGGGATATCCATCGGGTTCTGGGTGACGAAATAGACTCCCACCCCCTTCGAGCGAATCAGCCGCACGACCTGCTCGATCTTCTCGAGCAGCGCCTTGGGGGCATCGGCAAACAGCAAGTGCGCCTCATCAAAGAAGAACACGAGCTTGGGTTTGTCCAGATCGCCGACCTCGGGCAAGGACTCGTACAGATCCGCCAACATCCAGAGCAGGAACACCGCATACAGGCGCGGCGCCTGCATGAGCTTGTCGGCCGCCAGGATATTGACCATCCCGCGCCCATTGGCATCGCAACGGATCAGGTCATGCACGTCCAGCATGGGTTCGCCGAAAAAGCGCTCGGCCCCTTGGGATTCGAGCTGCAGCAAACGGCGCTGGATGGCACCGATGGTGGCCGCCGAGACGTTTCCGTAGGTCGTGCGCAATTCCGCGGCGCGATCCGCCACGTTCTGCAGCATCGCACGCAAATCTTTGAGGTCGAGCAGCAGTTGGCCTTCGTCGTCCGCCACCTTGAACACGAGCGCCAGCACGCCTTCCTGGGTGTCGTTGAGTTCGAGCACCCGGGCAAGCAGCAAGGGCCCCATGTCGGACACCGTGGCCCGCACCGGATGGCC